>SAMEA3387502__coassemble_7421_pt1 | contig 2851 bp, 1 predicted proteins | sample SAMEA3387502__metabat2_low_PE_007 | metagenome-assembled genome bin SAMEA3387502 (sample SAMEA3387502) | Felis catus | biome: Faeces | place: United Kingdom | collected 2012 | reverse complement strand
GGTTTCGGTCAGGCCGTAGCCCTCATAGACCGGAATGTTCGCGCCGCGGAAGAACGCCAGCAGCTCCGGGTCGAGCGGGGCGCCGCCGGCCACGATCCACTGGGCGCGTCCGCCGAGCACCTGACGCAGCTGCGCGTAGATCACCGGATCGAAGGCGGCTCGACGGGCGGCGGTCAGGGCCTTGGGCTTGCCGTTGGCGCTGATCTCCTTCATGTAGTTCTGCGCGGTGACCACGCCGGCGGCGAACGCCACGCCCTTGACGCCGTGTCCGGCCTTCTGCGAGGCGGCGTTGTACACCTTCTCCAGCACGCGGGGCACCACGATCATGGCGGTGGGCTTGGCCTCCTGCAGATCGTTGATCAGCGTGGCGATGCCCTGCGCGATGTAGATGCGCAGGTTGCTGGCGACGGCGATGTAGTTGACGGCGCGGGCGAAGGTATGCGCCTGCGGCAGGAACAGCAGCACGGAACCGTTTCTGTTGTTCAGCACGGCCGGCATGAACGACTGCAGCGTCATGGCGATGGTGCAGTAATGCTCGTGGGTCATCTCCACGCCCTTCGGCGCGGCGGTGGAACCGGAGGTGTACACGATCGAGCACAGATCGGTCTTCTTCACCGAATCGATGCGCGCATCCAGCTCCTCGTCGGAGACCTGGTCCGCGTACGCCTGGATCTCGGCTAGGCCGCCGGTCTCCAGGCACAGGATGCTCTCCAGCGAAGGGCATTCCGCGATTGTGCCGTCGGCCTTGTTGCGCATCTCGACGGTTTCCACGATGAGCAGCCTGGCGTCGGAGTTGTCCACGATGTTGCGGATCTGCTCGGCCGAATCGGTCTCGTAGATCGTGGCCATCACGCCGCCGCACGCCATGATCGCCGCGTCGATGACGTCCCACTCATAGGAGGTGCGGCACATGAACGCCACGGTGTCGCCCTTGCGCAGGCCGCGCTGCATCAGGCCCTTGGCGGTGACGCGGATGTCCTCCAGCACCTCGGTGGCCGTCTTGGTCACCCAGGCGTCGCCGGACTTGTATGTGTACAGCGGGTCATCACCCATGCGTTCGGCGCGCTGCGCGTACAGGTCGTAGATCGTCATGCCCTCATCCAGCGGGGGAATGCCCTCGGTGTAGGCGGTGAGCAGGCCTGTCTGCTGATCGATGTACGTGGTCGTCGGACGGTCCTCGCCCCAGGTGTGCGAATGCGGCAGACCGGTGACATCCAGCTGCCCGGCACCGGAGGGGGCTGCATAGTCGGGACCTTCGCCGGAGTCGTCGCTGACCGGGTGGACGAAGTCGCCGCCGAGCTGCAGTGCCTTCTGCGCCAACGAAGTGGCGGTGTTCTTGAGTGATGTGATGACAGACACGTGATTCTCCTTATAGCCTGGTATGGCCTCTCTCTGTCGAATGATAACCGGTCATCGGCGACACGTCACCTTACGGTAGCGTAGGAACGCCGACGCTGCACCGTTCATGCGCCGCAATCTGCATATTGGGACGGTGCTGTTGTTTTGGTCGGCTCCTTGGTTAGACTGTAAGGCTGTAACATACACCGAATCTTTTCTTCTGATAAGAAAGAGGAAGGGCTCACATGGCTGAAACAGCACAAGCCACCGTGGTGTTCGGCGTTCTGAATGAGACGTCGGACCACGAGTCCCGCGTCGCGCTGACGCCGGATATCGTCGCACGGCTGCGCAAGGCGGGTGTCTCCTGCCTGATTGAGAGCGGCGCAGGCGTCGCCGCCAACTATGTTGATGAGGATTACACGAAGGCGGGCGCCGAGGTCGTGTCCGCCGATGAGGTGATTTCCCGTTCGGACGCCCTGGGCTTCATCGACCGCCCGGACTCCGATCTGGTCGCCCGCCTGAAGCCGGGCACCTGGGTCATCGGTATGCTCGGTTCCTTCACCGATGCCGATTACCTTGCGTCCCTTGAACAGGCCGGTCTGGTCGGCGTGGGCATCGAGAAGCTGCCGCGTCAGCTCAGCTCCGCGCAGTCGATGGACGAGATGACCTCCCAGAACTCCGTGATGGGCTACAAGGCCGTTCTGGTGGCCGCCAACGCCTACGGTTCGTTCTTCCCGATGATGACCACCGCCGCCGGCACCATTCGCCCGGCCAAGGTCCTCATCCTCGGCGCGGGCATCGCCGGACTGCAGGCCATCGGCACCGCCAAGCGTCTCGGCGCCGTCGTCACCGCGTACGACGTGCGTCCGGCATCCAAGGGCGAAGTCGAATCCTTGGGCGCCAAGTTCCTCGACCTTGGTCTTGACTTCTCCAAGGGCCAGGGCGAAGGCGGCTACGCACGCGCGCTGAGCGCCGAAGAGCAGGCCCAGCAACAGGCCGCGGTCGATCAGAAGGCCGCCGGCTTCGACATCGTCATCACCACCGCCAAAGTGCCGGGACGCAAGCCTCCGGTCCTTCTGACCAAGGCCGGTGTGGCCGGTCTGCATCGTGGCGCCGTCATCGTCGATTGCGCGGCAAGCGACCTTGGCGGCAACGTCGAAGGCTCCTCCGTCGGCACCCAGGTCACCGACAACGGCGTGACCATCATCGGCGCCCCGTATCTGGCCAGCGGCGTGTCCACCACCGCATCCAACCTGCTGAGCCGCAACGTGGCCGACGTGCTGGCGCATTTCGTGCGTGACGGCAAGCTCGCCATCGACCTGAACGAAGAGCTCGACAACGCCATGGTCGTGGCCGGCCGCGGCGAGGAAGCCAAGAAGGAAGAGGAGTAAAGCAATGGATATCGTCGTTGCGATCACACTGTTCGTCCTCGCGCTGCTCATCGGCGTCGAGGTCATCGGCAAGGTGCCCGCCACCCTGCACACCCCGCTGATGTCGGGCGCCAACTCCATCC
>SAMEA3387502__coassemble_4853_pt1 | contig 4000 bp, 2 predicted proteins | sample SAMEA3387502__metabat2_low_PE_007 | metagenome-assembled genome bin SAMEA3387502 (sample SAMEA3387502) | Felis catus | biome: Faeces | place: United Kingdom | collected 2012 | reverse complement strand
GGTGAACGCGTAGACCTGCTCGCTGTCGGCGTCGACCAGCTCCCAGTCGCCGGCGGCCACCACCGAGTCCTCATGCCGCAGCGCGATGAGTCGCCGGTAGAACGCGTACACGGAATCGGGGTCGTTGACCTCGGCGGCCGCGTTGATGGCGTCATGGTTCGGGTTGACCGAGATCCACGGCTCGGCGGCGGCATCCGCGTCCATGAAGCCGGCATAGGCGGAATCGTCCCATTGCATCGGCGTGCGCGCATTGTCGCGGCTGCGCTGGGCGAACGCGTCCATGATCGATTCGGCGGTCTGCACCTGGGCCTCCTCCACACGCTGGCGGTAGGCGTTCAGGGTCTCCAGGTCGCGGTACTGGTCGAGGCGGGTGAAGTGGGCGTTGGTCATGCCCAGCTCCTCGCCCTGATAGATGTACGGGGTACCGCGGTGCATGTGCAGCATCAGGCCGATGGCCTTCGCGGAGCGCGGAGATTCGTCGCCCCAGCGGGAGGCGGGGCGCGGCTGGTCGTGGTTGCTGTCGAACAGGCTCGTCCAGCCGGCCTCATGTACGGCGCGCTGCTGGTCGCCCAGCGTCTGCTTGAGCGCGGTGAGTTTGAACGGCACGGGGTTCCACTTGGTGCCGTCGCAGTCGAAGTCCATGTGGGTGAACACGAAGAGCATGTCGAGCTCGCCGTTGGCCGGGTTGGTGATGACGCTGTTGCGCGCCGCGTCGATGCCCGGGGCCTCGCCCACGGTGATGAACCCGTCGCGGCCGGCGAACACCTCGCGGCGCATCTCCTGCAGGTATTCGTCCACGCGCGGACCATCGGAGCACCAGGGGAACGGCGACGAATAGCCCTCCTCGCCCACCGGGTAGTCCTCGATCCGGGAACCGTCCTCGCCGGGCAGCTTGCCGTTGGCGTCGTAGGTCTTGGAGATCTGGGTGATGACATCCATGCGGAAGCCGTCGATGCCGCGGTCCATCCACCAGTTCATCATGCTGTACACCGCATGGCGCACGTCCGGGTTCTCCCAGTTCAGATCCGGCTGCTTCTTGGAGTACTGGTGCAGGAAGTATTCGCCGCGCTGCTCGTCATACTGCCAGGCGGAGCCGCCGAAGTAGGAGCCCCAGCGGTTCGGCTCGGCGCCGGGGGTGCCGGGCTCGTGGCCCTCGCGCGCGGGACGCCAGATGTACCAGTCGGCGTGCGGGTCGTTCTTATCGCGCGAAGCCTGGAACCAGGCGTGCTCGTCGGAGGTGTGGTTGACCACCAGGTCCATGATGATCTTCAGTCCGCGCTTGTGGGCTTCGGCCAGCAGCTCGTCCATGTCGGCGAGCGTACCGAACATGGGGTCGATGTCCTGATAGTCGGCGATGTCGTAGCCGTTGTCGTCCTGCGGGGATTTGAACACCGGCGACAGCCACAGCACGTCCACGCCCAGGCCGGCCAGATAGTCCAGACGGGAGGTGATGCCCTTGAGGTCTCCCATGCCGTCGTTGTTGGAATCCTGGAAGCTGCGCGGATAGATCTGGTAGACGACCGCGTTCGCCCACCAGGGGTTCGGGGTCGCGCCGTTCGTCCGCACCGAGTCGGGCAGTGCGGTACGCTGCGGAGTGGTCATGGGTTCCTTCCTTTCCTGCCAGCGGTTCCGCCACGAGCCCGCTGTGCCTGCCGATCTTGCGGCCGCCGCCGTGGATGGCGACGAACCGTTACGTCATCGATTTGATTCCTGCTGCATTGCCCCGGACGACCATCGTGTTGCATACGCTTACATTCCAGACGTCCGGTATCGCTCTCCCAGTATCCATCATCTTCAACAGGCCGTCAATCCCGCGTTTCCATACCATTTTCCGCAGAACAACGCCGTTTCGGCACGCATTGGAATCATGTAATCTCTGGTCATCGCACAGCCATTTTGAATACGCATACACTCCCTCCCGGCCGGCACCGGCCAGCAGGCCTGCACCAGCGACAGTTCGGTTGCTCTTCCGGTTTTGGTGTGTAGGGGTGGGTTATCGGAGGTGGGGTTGGATGGCCTGTCTGAAGCCTCCGGCATGCAGGAGACTGCGGGTGACGTAGTTGCCCAGGTTGGTGAAGCCGAGGGCGATGCCCCTGAGCGTCTCGAGTCGGCCATTGATGGCCTCGGTGGGCCCGTTCGCGTTGTTGTCCCAGTCGAAGAAGGCGAGGATGTCCCTCATGCGTTTCTTCATGGTGCGCCCCAGGACGGAGAGTTCGGGGCAGCCTTTGCAGGCGCCGTGCGCGAGGCGCAGCGGCCCGTTCGCCGGGTCCGCCAGGATCTCGTCGGCCTTTTCCCTCTGCCTGTCGGTGCGCGGCGATTCGGTCTTCAGCAGTATCCTCCCGCACCGGTAGAGCGGGTCGGACCGGGTGCCCGCCGTCCGGCGGTCTCCCGCCGGAGCCGGCATCTGACCTTGGTGAGCTTCTGCCCAGCGAGCTGGACCACATGGAACGGGTCGAGGACCTCGGCCGCGCGGGGCGCCTGACGCGCGGCGGCCCTCTTGTATCCGGCGAACGCGTCCATCGCCACGACCTGGACGTTGTCGCGGAACGATTCCGGCCGCGCGGCGAGCCAGTCGGCGAACGCCCTCCCGCTCCTGCCCTCGACCATGTCCAGGAGCCGGGCGGGACGCCCGTCCCTCCGGGGCGTCGGATTCACGGCCACGGTCACATACCGGCCGCCCCGGGGCGCGTGCCGCCACACGTGCTCGTCCACGCCCAGCATCCGTGCCCCGTCGAACCGGCGTTCGTCGCCGACCAGGTGCCCCAGCCCCCTGGACAGGACCGCGTCGTTGACCATGTCCCACGAGCAGGCCGGATCCCTGGCGCATGCCAGGACGCTCTTCGACCTGAGCACGACCTCGGCGACCGCCCGCCACGCGGCCGCATCCGTCATCGCGTCGGCCTCCGGGACGGCGCGGGCCAGGTCGTCCGTCCACCGTCGCCCGCACCGCCGGCACTCGTAGCGGCGCACACGCACCAGCAGATGCGTCGATCTCTGCCCGACCGGCACGTGCACCAGCCGGCGCGTCCACGACGACCTGACACGCGCCACGCCATCGCAGGCACGACACGACCGGGCCGACGCGTCGGCCTCCGGCTCGCAGCCGATCAGCCGCACACCGCCCCGGTCTCCCCGCTCCACATGGCATTGGGACACCGGACGCAGCCCGAGACGGTCCAACCCGAGCGGCACGCGACCGTCAAACGCGATACACTCGTTACCAGGACGCGTTGTCTTATTCGATTTTCCATTCACACAACCAATAAAACAACGCGGCCCCTACCCTCCACCTACACGCCAAAACCGGAAGAGCCAATAAAGGGGTGTTGGTGGGTTAACCCACCAACACCCCCATAGCCACCGGGCTGTCTACTTGACGGCGTCCTGCAATGATGGACGGCCTGCGGCCGACTCATCATTACCTCGCGCCCCTTGGTGGGGCGCTCGGCGCGGTCAACGGACAGCCCACTGGGCTGTCCGTTACTTGACCGCGCCCCTCATTACGCCGCTGATGACCCACTTCTGGGCGAAGACGTAGACGATGAGCACCGGGGCCATCGCCATCAGGTAGGAGGCGAACGCCATCGGATAGTTCGACGTGAACTGGCTCTGGAACACGTACTGCGCCAGCGGGATCGTCTGGTTGCCCTGATCGGTCAGCGTGATCAACGGCAGCAGGAAGTCGTTCCACGCCCACAGCACGGTCAGGATGGCGATCGTGGAGTTAATCGGGCCCATCAGCGGGAAGATGATGGTCCAGAAGATGCGCCAGGTGCTGGCGCCGTCCACGCGGGCGGCCTCCTCCAACGACACCGGGATCGAGCGGATGAAGCCGATGGCGATGAACAGGTTGGTGCCCAGACCCAGGATGGTGTACAGCAGCATCAGTCCGAGCTGGTTGTCCAGATGCAACGAACCCATCTGGTGCGCGACCGGCAGCATGATGACGGTGAACGGCACGAACATCATGGCCAGGAAGAAGTAGTACAGGAAGCGGAAG
>SAMEA3387502__coassemble_4772_pt1 | contig 4061 bp, 2 predicted proteins | sample SAMEA3387502__metabat2_low_PE_007 | metagenome-assembled genome bin SAMEA3387502 (sample SAMEA3387502) | Felis catus | biome: Faeces | place: United Kingdom | collected 2012 | reverse complement strand
GCACATGGCCACGCAGTCGATGCCGATGGTGTCGTGTTTGCCGGCCATCTTGGCCACGACGAGCTTGGTGCCCACGCCGTCGGTGCCGGAGATCAGCACCGGTTCGCGGTATCCGAGCGAGGCGAGGTCGAACAGGCCGCCGAAGCCGCCGATGCCGCCGACCACGCCGGGGCGTTCGGTGCGTGCCACATGGGATTTGATGCGCTTGACGACCTCATAGCCGGCTTCGACGCTGACTCCAGCGTTCTCATACGCTTTGGGCATGATCTCCCTTTCTTGGTGCAGCTGCCGCTGCGATGGTTGGTTGGGTTGTGGATGGACGATGGGATGATGATGACGGGTGTGCCGCGGCTTACTGCTTGGGCGGCCACTCGCCGGGCTTGAGCCCCTTCTGGCAGGAGAACTCGTTGCCCTGGTAGTCGCTCTTGTCCAGCGCGAACTTCGGCAGGCGCACGCGGTCCTCCGGGGTCAGGGACGCCAGGAACTCCTGCTCGTAGTCATCCAGCGCGGTCGGGTAGTCGCCGTTGAAATAGGCCACGCACAGGCCGCCGTACGGGGCGTCGGCGTTAAGCCCGATCGACTCGATCAGGCCGTCGAGGCTGAGGAACGCTAGCGTGTCGGCGCCGATGAACTCACGGATCTCCTCCACCGACTTTTTGGCGGCGATCAGCTCCTTGGTGGTGGAGATGTCGATGCCGTAGAAGCAGGGGTACTTCAGCGGCGGCGAGGAGATGCGCATATGCACCTCGGAGGCGCCGGCCTCGCGCAGCAGCTGGACCAGACGCTTGGAGGTGGTGCCGCGCACGATCGAATCGTCGACGACGACCACGCGCTTGCCGTTGACCACGCCGCGCACGGCGGCGAGCTTCATGCGCACGCCCTGCTCGCGCAATTCCTGCGTGGGTTGGATGAAGGTGCGGGCCACGTACTGGTTCTTGATCAGGCCCATCTCGTTCGGCAGATGGGCGGCCTCGGAATAGCCGGAGGCGGCGGACAGGGAGGAGTTCGGCACGGCGATGACCATGTCGGCGTCCACCGGCGACTCCTGCGCCAGCCGGGCGCCCATGCGCTTGCGGGCCGAATGCACGTTCACGCCGTAGATGTTGGAATCGGGGCGTGCGAAGTAGATGAACTCCATCGAGCAGATCGCCAGCTGGGTCTGGTCGGTGTAGGTGTCGATGCGGTAGCCGTCGTCGTCCACCACCACGATCTCGCCGGGACGGATGTCACGCACGAGCTCGGCGCCGACGATGTCCAGCGCGCAGGTCTCGGAGGCGAGCACATAGGCGCCGTTGGTCATCCGGCCCAGGGAGAGCGGTCGGAACCCGTTCGGGTCGAGGGCGCCGATCATGGCGTTCTCGGTCATCAGCAGGTAGGCGAACCCGCCGTGGACGGTGTTGAGCGCCTCCTTGAGCTTGTCCACGAACGTGGGCTGCTCGGAGCGGCGAATCAGGTGCATGAGCACCTCGGTATCCGAGTTCGAGCGGAAGATCGCGCCCTGGGATTCGAGTTCGCGCCGCAGTGTGGGGCAGTTGGTCAGGTTGCCATTGTGGGCCAGCGCCATGTCGCCGTCCGAGAAGCGGAAGATGAACGGCTGGATGTTGTCGGTGGAACCGGAGCCGGCGGTGGCGTAGCGCACGTGGCCGATCGCGCGGTCGCCCCTGAGCCGCTGGATCTCGCGTTCGTCGGAGAACACCTGCGTGAGCAGGCCGAGCCCGCGGTGCCCGATGAGATGGCCATGGTCGTTCGAGACGATGCCGGCGCCCTCCTGTCCGCGGTGCTGCAGCGCGTGCAGGCCGAAGTACGTCAGTCGGGCCGCGTCCGGGTGCCCCCAGACGCCGAAGATGCCGCATTCCTCGTGGATGTCTTCAAGTTCGGCGGACAAGCCTGATGCCTCCTTGTCAAGGCGTGGAGCATTACATCACAACGATAGCAACGCAGGGCTACATCCCGGGGTGTTGCGGATCGTATCGGGCCTGATCGTTCGGCTTGATTTGGTGTCCATGTTGTGGTGATGCGTCATGACTTGACCTCGAAGAGCGGTTCTTCTTGGAACGGGATGATTGCGGGTCGTTGCGTATAACACGCCATATTGCCTGACGTCGTTAACAACAGTAAATTATCTATTTGGCACCCTAAAACGAGTGCAATGCAATAGCGGAAGGAGGATGCGATGACCGTGATGACGAGTGGCGTGAAACCGATGACGGCATACGCACCCCCGAGCGGTGGGAAACCTCGTGATGCCGTGGATGCGAAATGGATGAGGCTTCACCGGATGCTTGCCGATCGTCCAAACCGTGCCATGCGCAAGAAGATCGATGATGAACATCTGCCAGATAAGCAGCCGTGAGATTGGTACGGACGATCAGATCGCGTTAAGGCGCTTCGTGTGCTGTGGGCACGGAGCGCCTTCGTATACGTTGGACGTACAACGGTATATTCGTAGCCTTGACCTCAAGAACGCCATTCCCGGTGTATATCGCATGGTTTTGTACTGCCAGGGGACTTCGGACATTTACGGGTTCTGCGAGTTCGGTTATGACGATTCGCTCGGACCTGAAAGCGGCTATGCCATATCGTTCATAGCGGTGGGACTGGAATATCAGCGTCATGGGCTGGGACATATGCTGCTTGATTGCGTGCTTCGATGGATCTCCAACGATGCGGCGATCAGCGGTCGTAATCCGTATGTGGCCACACAAATCGACGCCGCTAACGCTGCGAGTATCGGGCTGTTCTCCGATATGGGTTTCCGTGATGAGGGCGTTGACTCGTACGATCCCGGATATCACATGATCCCGGATATCACATATGGTCGAGAACGTTCACTCCAGTGGCGCGTGATGATTTATGGCTGTTTCAGACCGTGGTGTTCTAGAACTGTCCCGTCGTAGCATCAGCCGCGCATGATCGGCAGGTCGGTGTCCACCGTCGTCTCCGCGGTGAACAGCGTGCAGCCTGCGCGCACCGACCGCACCACATCGGCGCGCTCGTACACCGCCTCGAACGGGGTGGTCGCGTCGAGCACGATGAAATTCGCCGGGCGGCCCTCCGCAATGCCGTAGCTGTCGCCCAGATGCATCGTCGTGGAGCCGTTGACGGTCGGGAATTTCAGCGCGTCGTCCAGTTCGGCGAAGCTCATCATCTGCGCCAGATGCAGCACGTAGTCGAGGATGATCATCATATTGCCGTTGCCGAGCGGATACCAGGGGTCCTGCATCGAATCCTGGCCCAGCGATACGTTGATGCCATTGTCTGTGAGCTCCTTGACGCGCGTGATGCCGCGTCGCTTGGGGAAGGTGTCCTGACGGCCCTGCAGATACAGGTTCTCGGTCGGCGCGCACGCGAAGTTGATCCGCGCGGCTTTGAGCAGCTTGGTCAGGTGGAAGAAGTAGCTGTTATCGGCGGATCCGAGCGAGCAGGTGTGGCTGGCCGTGGTCATCTCGCCGATGCCCTCGGCGTGGGCGAGCGCGGCCAGCAGCTCCACGCCCAGGACGATGCACACGACCTGCAGGAGGAACTGCCCCATATTGAAATCCCCGCCCAGCAGGGCCTGGCTCACGGCCTCGCGGCTGGTGAAGGGCACCTGCTTGCGCCACAGGAGAAAGATCAGGCTGGTATAGGTCATGACGCCCAGGCCGCCCACCTGGATGAGGACCAGCATCACGCCCTGTCCCACAGGGCTCAGCACCTGGCTGATGTCCACCGGGGACAGGCCGGTCACACAGACTGCGGAAGTAGACAGGAACGCAGCATCCACCACGGAGAGGGAAGCTCCTTCGCCATGACAGACGGGCAGGCACAGGGCCAGTGTCCCCAGCAGGATCATGGCCGCAAAGGAGATGGCCGGCCATGTCAGGGGAGTGAGATAACGTTTACGCTGCATGCTCTCCTCTGGGCTCAGGACGCATCATCCGTCCGGCAGACGGCCTCCGCATGAACAGCGAAAGCCAGGCCGCCCGGTGCCCTGAGCAGACATCGATCCCGGCCTGCCGCCATCCTGAAGAAACGGTCGCTGCAGCCGGGCGATGACGCCTGACCCTAGTCCAGCTGCCCGG
>SAMEA3387502__coassemble_4493_pt1 | contig 4275 bp, 3 predicted proteins | sample SAMEA3387502__metabat2_low_PE_007 | metagenome-assembled genome bin SAMEA3387502 (sample SAMEA3387502) | Felis catus | biome: Faeces | place: United Kingdom | collected 2012 | reverse complement strand
GGCTCGCGGACGTGCACGTTCAGAGTCTGGACCTCGCCGGTGGATGCGCGGGTGACGTCGATGGTCACGTAGCGGTCACGCACCTCGTAGGTGCCGAGCGTGGGCAGCGGGACGTCGTCGGGGTTGGCGAAGGCGACAGCGGTGTTGGGGGTCGATGGCGTGATGGTACGTCCGGTGGCATCGTCATGCCATTGGACGTCGGTCAACGTGGAGACGGTGACCAGGATGCCGAACAGCACGATGAATATCGGCAGCGTGGTCAGCAGACGCCGGCGGCGGCTCCAGCCGCCCGGCCGACGTGTGGACTTCCGATGATGCATCACGTCGGTTCATTGTAGTCACGCGGCGGCCGGCGCATGCGCTCACATGTGACGTGCGGTATGGGTGATCGGCACGACGACCGGTCCGGTGGCGCCGGCCGGCACCTGGCCTTCGGCCTCCATCTGCGCGGCGATCTCGTTGGCCTTCTCCAGCAGCGTATCCACGATCCTATCCTCGGGCACCGTTTCGATGACCTTGCCCTTGATGAAGATCTGCCCCTTGCCGTTGCCGGAGGCCACGCCCAGATCGGCCTCGCGCGCCTCGCCCGGACCGTTGACGATGCAGCCCATCACGGCCACGCGGATCGGCGCGGTCACGTCCTTGAGCCCTTCGGTGACGGCATTGGCCAGCTGGATCACATCCACCTGCGCGCGGCCGCAGCTCGGGCATGAGATGATGTCGAACTTGCGCGGGCGCAGTCCCAGGTATTCGAGGATCTTGCACCCCACCTTGACCTCCTCGACCGGTGGTGCCGACAGGGAGACGCGAATCGTGTCGCCGATGCCCTCGGCCAGCAGCGCGCCGAACGCCAGACAGGACTTGATCGTGCCCTGCCAGGCGGGACCCGCTTCGGTGACGCCCAGATGCAGCGGCCAATCGCCCTTGGAGGCGAGCAGTCGGTAGGTCTGCACCATGGTGATCGGATCGTGGTGCTTGACGGAGATCTTGAAATCATGGAAGCCCACGTCCTCGAACATGCGGGCCTCCTTCAGCGCGGAGGCGACCAACGCCTCCGGGGTCGGCCCGCCGTACCTGGCGTACAGCTCCTTGTCCAGCGAACCGGCGTTCACGCCGATGCGCAGCGAGATGCCCGCGTCGGTGGCGGCCTTGCAGATGGCCGGCCCCACCTCGTCGAACTTGCGGATGTTGCCCGGGTTCACACGCACCGCCGCGCATCCCGCGTCGATGGCCTGGAACACGTACCTGCTCTGGAAATGGATGTCGGCGATCACCGGGATCGGCGACTTTCTGACGATTTCGGGCAAGGCGTCGGCATCATCCTGACTGGGCACCGCCACGCGGACGATATCGCATCCGGCGGCGGTCAACTCGGCGATCTGCTGGAGCGTGGCCGACACGTCCACCGTCGGCGTGTTGGTCATCGACTGCACGGAGATCGGCGCCCCGCCGCCGACCGGCACCGGCCCCACCATGATCCGGCGGGACTGGCGGCGCGGATGGAGCGGACTCTCGCTGATCGCGGCCTCGCCTGTTTTGCGGAACGGCTTGTCGTTGGTCATATCACCGGTCATGGTTTCGGCTGGGGTATCGTTCTGAATCACAACTGCTTGTCTATCAGATCATCGGCACGACGGCGAGCTTCGAGCTCGACTTCGCCCATTTCCTCCACGGAGGCGAACACCGGGTTGCCGCGCAATTCGGCGTCCATCTGGTCGATGACGGCCTTGACCGTATCCACGATGCCCAGGTAGGGCAGCCGGTGGTCCAGGAACGCGTGCACGGCCTGCTCATTCGCCGCGTTGAGCACGGCGGTATGCTTCTGCGATGCCTTGAGGCACTGGCGCGCCAGATTCACGGCCGGGAACGCCTCATCGTCCAACGGCTCGAAGGTCCAGGTGGCGGCCGTCGTCCAATCGCAGGGCGCCGCGATGTCGTCCAGACGGTCCGGCGCGGACAGGCCCAGCGCGATCGGCAGACGCATATCCGGCGGTGAGGCCTGGGCGATGGTGGCGCCGTCACGGAACTCCACCATCGAGTGCACGATGGACTGCGGATGCACGGTCACCACGATCCGGTCAGGCTCGATGTCGAACAGACGGCTCGCCTCGATGACCTCAAGTCCCTTGTTCATCAGCGTGGACGAGTTGATGGTGACGACGGGCCCCATATTCCACGTCGGATGATGCAGCGCCTGTTCGGGGGTGACGTCGGCCATCTGCTCGCGCGTCATGCCGCGGAACGGGCCTCCCGACGCGGTGACGATCAGGCGCGAAACCTCGGCATGGGTGCCGGAGCGCAGCGACTGCCAAATCGCGGAATGCTCGGAATCCACCGGATTGATCTGATTGTCCCGGGTCTGGGCGGAGAACAGCAGGTTGCCGCCCGCCACCACCGATTCCTTGTTCGCCAAGGCCAGTTGGGAGCCGGCCTTCAGCGCGGCGATGGACGGCTTCAGGCCGATCGAGCCGGTGATGCCGTTGAGCACCACCGCGGCGCCGCATCCGGCGACGGCCTCCACCGCATCCGGCCCGGCCTGAATCTGCGTGGTCACGGCACCGGCGCGGTCCAACGCCTCCCGCAATGCAGGCACCACGTCGGCCCGGTATACGGCCACCTGCGGCACTTGGAACTCCGCGGCCTGCTTGGCCAACAGCTCCACATGGGCGCCACCCGCCGCCAATCCGACGACGGTGAACCGGTCACGGTGGCGCGCGATGACGTCCAATCCCTGGGTGCCGATGGAACCGGTCGAACCAAGGATGACCACGGTAAGGTTCTGATTCACTGTTCCGGCTTCTTCCGCGTCGGTTCGTCATTGTCGAACGTCGGGAACGACAGATCGGGGATGTCCAGCGACGGCATGGCGTCCAGGTTCAGCGAGCGCACCGTCGGCACGCTGGGGACGTCCAATGACGGCACCTGCGGATCGGAGGCCGTCGGCATCGGCTGGGTCTGCTGCACGGCGGCGGCCAGATGCGCCAGCCCCGCCAGCGGATCCTCGCTCTTCTCCGGAGTGTTCTGTTCGGGAGTGCTCCGTTCGGGCTGCTGCGCCACGGCCGCCGGCTCGGTCTGCCGGGCGTAATCCCACGCGACCGGTGCCGGTGCCGCAGGAGCCGTGTATTCGGGCGTGGGGGCCGGAGCCGGCATGGCGATCGTCGTCACCGGGGACGCCGTCTCGGCAGTCGGTGCGGACGGTGCGGGAGCCGGGGCAGGCGGCACGGGCGCCACCGCGGGTTCGCGCGGGATGGCAGGTGCCGGAACGGCGAAGATCTGCTGCTCGACGCGATGCAGTTCGGCGAAGTCGTCGTCCATCACCGTGGGGGACGCGGCCGTATCGAGCGACTGGGTCTGCTCCCTCGGAGGGAACAGCGCCGGAGCCGCAGCCGTCTCGGCCACCGCACTGCGCTGCTGCGTGGTGGCGGGGTCATGGACGTAATCCGACACGCGGGCATAGGACTCGATGCGGCTCAGCAGCCGCACGCAGGCGTTCAGGTAGTTGTCCACCTGGCGTTCGTCATAGCCGCACTTGCCCTTGCGCTGGGTGAAGATCACATTGGCCACGCTGGTGGAGTTCACATCCACCAGGTCCTTCACATCGTCGGCTGTCACCCCGTCCACGCCCAGTTCCGCGGCGGCCTTGTCGATGACCTGATCCACCAGACGGTCGACCTGCTTGCGATCGTAGGACGGAGCCTTGGCGTCACCCGGGCGGAAACGCTGACGCGCCGCGCGGTCGGCGTGAGCGGCCAGGCTGCGGTACAGATCCTCGGTCTGGGCCTTCCACACCACACGCCCGTGGCGTGCGATCTCCCGGGTGGTCTGCTGATCCACCACGGCGCGTTCGAGCCGGCCCAACGCGGCGTCCACCTGGCTGATGACGTAGCCACCCTTGCTCAGGTCGAACGACACGTTCTGGATGTCCTGCTGCGTCAGCTGGGCGTCTTCGCTGTCATACAACGCGTGGGTACGTTCGAGGAACTCATCCACCTGTTCGGGGTTATATCCCCACTTGCGCTTGCCCGCCCGGGCGATGCCCGAAGCGTTCCTGCCGGATTCAGGTTGCTGCGCCATGGCTCTTGACCTCCTACGGTTACAACTCTGTAGTCCAGATTACGTGACCGTTGCGACGCGCCCGAACACCAACACACGCCACGCGCTCGCCATACGGTCGAGGCATACGGTACAGTAGGTCGATGCGGGCGATTAGCTCAGTTGGTTAGAGCGCCACCTTTACACGGTGGATGTCGGGGGTTCGAGTCCCTCATCGCCCAC
>SAMEA3387502__coassemble_3962_pt1 | contig 4794 bp, 5 predicted proteins | sample SAMEA3387502__metabat2_low_PE_007 | metagenome-assembled genome bin SAMEA3387502 (sample SAMEA3387502) | Felis catus | biome: Faeces | place: United Kingdom | collected 2012 | reverse complement strand
GAGTTCATCTGCTCGGAATGCTTCCTGGTCAAACACCGCAGCCAGCTGGCCGAAACCACCGCGGACGGCCAGCCGATCTGCAAGGAGTGCGCCGCCTGATGGCATTCGACGAGGCGTATAACGAGCCGGAGCACGTGGAGGTGCTGATCCGGTCGATCGACCCATCCCATCCGATTGAACTTCGGTATGCGCATGCCGGTGACGCGGGCGCCGACCTGGTGACCACCGAGGAGGTGACCCTCAAGCCGTTCGAACGCGCTCTGGTGCCGACCGGCGTGGCCATCGCGCTGCCGGCGGGGTATGTGGCGCTGGTGCATCCGCGCTCCGGTCTGGCCGTGCGCCAGGGGGTGACGGTGCTCAACGCGCCCGGAACCGTGGACGCCGGATATCGCGGCGAGATCAAGGTGCCGTTGATCAATCTGGATCCGGAGCATACCGTGACGTTCCACCCCGGCGATCGGATTGCGCAGCTGGTGATTCAGCGGTATGTGGAGGCGCGGTTTATTCCGTCTGAAACGCTGCCCGGTTCGGATCGTGCCGAGCGCGGATTCGGTTCCACCGGCGTATCTGCGTGATTCCCGACATTCCGCGCGAGATTCGTGCCCTGTAAGGGTAGGATGGAGTGCATACGAGAGGAGGTACAACGATGATGTCCGACGTTGATGATGAGTATTTCTCCGCTCGTATGCTCGGATGCGAGATCAGCGGTAATCCGCTTGATCCGCTCGAACCGATTATGAACGCCTGCAAGGCGCATCATCCCGGCGAGGATATGGACATCCTCAATCGTGCCTATCGGCGCGCGGTACGCCAACATTCCGCCCAGCGGCGCAAGTCCGGCGAGCCGTACATCATCCATCCGCTGGCAGTGTCACAGATCCTTGCCGATCTGGGTATGGGGCCGCTGGTGGTGGCTGCCGGACTGTTGCACGATACGGTGGAGGACACCGACTACACGTTGGACGAATGCCGTGCCGAATTCGGTGACACCGTCACTGGCTTGGTGGACGGCGTGACCAAGCTTTCGAAGATGGAATACGGCGATTCGGCGCAGGCCGAGACCATCCGCAAGATGGTGGTGGCCATGAGCCGCGATGTGCGCGTGCTGGTGGTCAAGCTCGCCGATCGTGTGCACAACGCTCGTACGTGGCGGTATGTGAAAACCTCCAGCGCACAGAAGAAAGCCCGCGAAACACTGGACGTGTATGCGCCGCTGGCCAACCGCCTGGGTATGAACGCCATCAAAACCGAGCTCGAGGAACTGAGCTTCAAGGTGCTCTATCCGAAGATCTACAACGAGATCGTGGTGCTGGTGGCGCGCCGCGCCGGACAGCGTGACGTGTATCTCAAGCAGATTCTCAACGAGATCAATGACGATCTCGAGGCGCAGAGCATCAAGGCGTATGTGACGGGCCGTCCGAAGGACTACTTCTCGATCTACCAGAAGATGATCGTGCGCGGGCACGATTTCGAAAACATCTATGATCTGGTGGGCGTGCGCATCATCGTCGATACGATCACCGACTGCTATGCGGCGCTCGGTGCCGTGCATGCGCGATGGAGCCCGGTGCCCGGTCGGTTCAAGGACTATATCGCCATGCCCAAGCTCAACATGTATCAGAGCTTGCATACCACGGTGGTGGGGCCCGGCGGTAAACCGGTGGAGATTCAGATCCGCACGTGGGATATGCACCGCCGCGCTGAGTTCGGCATCGCCGCGCATTGGAAGTACAAGGCCAACGGGCAGGCCGGGCGTGCGCTGAGCTCGCCGGACGCCGACGACCGCAAGCGCGAGAACGGCGAGAACCAGGAGCTCAGCGAGGCCGACAACCTCAAGTGGATCCAGCAGCTTGCCGATTGGACGAGCGAGACCCCCGACTCGAACGAGTTCCTGGGTTCGTTGAAGGAGGATCTCGGCTCGGCCGAGGTCTACGTGTTCACGCCGAAGGGCAAGATCGTGTCCCTGCCCGCGCAGGCCACGCCGGTCGACTTCGCCTACGCCGTGCACACCGAGGTGGGCCATCGTACGATGGGCGCGCGCGTCAACGGCCGTCTGGTGCCGTTGGACACCAAACTGGAGAACGGCGACACCGTGGAGGTGCTCACCTCCAAGTCCGATACCGCCGGTCCATCCCGCGACTGGCTGAGCTTCGTCAAGAGCCCGAAGGCCCGCAACAAGATCCGGCAGTGGTTCAGCAAGGAACGCCGCAGCGAGGCCATCGAGGAAGGCCGCGACGACCTGACCCGCGCCATGCGCAAGCGCAACCTGCCGATCTCCACGCTGATGTCGCCCGAGGCGTTGATCGGCGTGGCCGACGAGCTCAACTACCCGAACCTGGACAGTCTGTTCGCGGCCATCGGCGACGGCCAAGTCTCCACGCAGAACGTCATCGCCCATCTGGTCAAGGACGCCGGTTCCGACGAGGTGGACGAGGAGGCCGAGCAGGAGCTGCTGCCGCTGCGCCGCACGCCGGAACGCTCCAAGCCCACCAATGCGCTGGGCATCTCCGTCAAGGGCGTGGGCGATGTCTGGGTCAAGCTGGCGCGCTGCTGCACGCCCGTCCCCGGCGATGACATCGTCGGCTTCATCACCCGCAACCAGGGCGTATCGGTGCATCGCACCGACTGTCAGAACATGATCGACCTGCAACGCCGGCAGCCCGAACGCGTCATCCCCGTGCAATGGACGAGCACGAAGGGCCTGTTCATGGTCAAGATCCAGGTGGAGGCGCTGGATCGCCCGCATCTGCTGAGCGATGTGACGCGGGTGCTCTCGGACCACGGCGTGAACATCATGTCCGGCAACATCGCCACCGGCGCCGATCGCGTGGCCATCAGCCAGTTCTCGTTCGAGATGGCCGACCCGCAGCATCTGAACACGCTGCTGTCCGCCGTGCGCAAGATCGACGGCGTCTTCGACGTCTACCGCATCACCGGCGCCAAGGATTCCGCCGAACCGCGCCTGCGCCGCATGCAATAGCCGTGACTCTGATCTATCGGTGATGTATCGGTGGGGGCGTAAATCGCATTTCCACGGACTCTGATCTATCATGACCGTGATCTATTTGGTGGAATCCCAATAAAACCGCGGTTTTTCGTGACTGTGATTCTTTGTGTCACGGTCACGATGTGTCAGAGTCACAAAAAATGGTGGTGGCGGCTCGCTGCGGAGCCGCCACCACCGATATCGATGAATCGAACGGTGGGGCCGTTACCTACTTGACCACTTCCACCGAGATGATGCCGGCGGGCTCCATCGGACGGTCGGAGCGATCGGTCGGCAGCGCCTCCAGCTTGTCCACCACGGCCTTGGACTCGTCGTCGGCCACCTCGCCGAAGATCGTGTGATGGCCGTTGAGCCACGGTGTCGGCACGGTGGTGATGAAGAACTGCGAGCCGTTGGTGCCGTGGATCTTGCCGTCCATGCCGCGGCGCAGGCCGGCGTTCGCCATGGCCAGCAGGTACGGGTGGTCGAAGGTCAGCGTCGGCACGATCTCGTCGTCGAAGTCGTAGCCGGGGCCGCCGGTGCCGGTGCCCAGCGGACAGCCGCCCTGGATCATGAAGTCCTTGATGATGCGGTGGAAGGTCAGGCCGTCATAGAACGGCTCGTTGCTCTCCTCGCCGGTCATCGGATCGCGCCAGGTCTTCTCGCCGGTGGCGAGCCCCACGAAGTTGGCCACGGTTTCCGGGGCCAGGTCGTCGAACAGGTTGATGGTGATGTCACCCTCGGAGGTGCGCATGATAACTGTAGTGCTCATGCCTGCCAGTCTCCCATGCCGCCCCGACCGCGCCTAGGTGTGCATAAAAATATGCGCGTGCTCGAATGACTATGCATTGGGGTATCATGGTCAGCCGGTAATCGCATGGTGGGATCCGGAAGATCGAGAGTATCCGGGCCCACCCGCTTGGAGAATAAGAGGAAAGTCGGCATCGACGGCTTCCTGACTACGCTGGGCGAATCGTTCGTCTCGAACCGCAGCGTGGCGCTGTTCATCATCATCCTGCTGGTCACCGGCACGCTGGAGCGTAACGGCCTGAAACAGGCCGCCGCCGCGCTGATCGGCAGGGCCAAGGGCGCCACGCCCGGCATCATCATCGCGCGTCCGGCGTCATGCGTCTGGTCTTCGCCGCGTTCAACGTGAGCTTCGGCGGCGTGGCCGGCTTCGTGCGCCCGATCATCATGCCGATGGCCGTGGGCGCCGTCGAGGCCTCCGGCCACAAGCCGGCGGACGAGTACGTCGAACAGCTCAAGGGCATGGCCTCCGGCATGGAGAACGTGGCCTGGTTCTTCGGCCAGGTGCTCTTCGTCGGCACCTCGGGCGCGATCCTGGTCAAGACCACCCTGGCGCCGCTCGGCTATGACGTGGACCTGTTGCGGCTGGCCATCATCGAGATCCCGGTCGCGCTGATCGCCGTGGGCGTCACCGCCGTCTACTACATCATCAAGGACAACCACCTGCGCCGCAGGTACTGCGGCGGCGATACGTTCGCTGCGCCCGCACGGCCCGCTGCGCCCGAATCGTCCGTGCAGGCCGTGAAGGAAGGGGAGTGACGTCATGGCGTTCTTCATGGATTCCGAGATCCCGTCCGCCGACAAGATCATGGAGGTATTCTACATCCTCATGGGTCTGATGAGCGTCTATGCGGGCGTGCACAACCTGCGTGACAGGTCCAACCCGTCACGCTACGGCACCTTCGTCTTCTGGACGCTGCTCGGCGTCGTCATCGCCTTCGGCCGCTGGATCCCGGCGGCGATCGACGGCCTGCTCATCGTCATCATGGTCATCCCCGCCA
>SAMEA3387502__coassemble_2808_pt1 | contig 6617 bp, 6 predicted proteins | sample SAMEA3387502__metabat2_low_PE_007 | metagenome-assembled genome bin SAMEA3387502 (sample SAMEA3387502) | Felis catus | biome: Faeces | place: United Kingdom | collected 2012 | reverse complement strand
TCATGACCAAGCTCATCGACCGCAACACCGCCATCCCGACCAAGCGCTCCGAGGTGTTCTCCACCGCCGAGGACAACCAGCCGTCCGTGCTCATCCAGGTCTACCAGGGCGAGCGTGAGTTCGCGCGCGACAACAAGCCGCTGGGTACCTTCGAGCTGACCGGCATCGCCCCGGCGCCGCGTGGCATCCCTCAGATCGAGGTGACCTTCGATATCGACGCCAACGGCATCGTGCACGTGTCCGCCAAGGACAAGGGCACCGGCAAGGAGCAGTCGATGACGATCACCGGCGGCTCGGGCCTGCCGAAGGACGAGATCGACCGCATGGTCAAGGAGGCCGAAGCCCACGAGGCCGAGGACAAGAAGCGCCGCGAGGACGCCGAGACCCGCAACCAGGCCGAGTCCTTCGCCTACCAGACCGAGAAGCTCGTCAACGACAACAAGGACAAGCTCTCCGACGACGTGGCCAAGGAGGTCACCGACAAGGTCAACGAGCTCAAGGAAGCCCTGAAGGGTGAGGACATCGAGGCCATCAAGACCAAGCAGACCGAGCTGATGACCGCCGCCCAGAAGATCGGCCAGGCGCTGTACGCCCAGCAGGGCGCCGCGGATGCCGCCGGCGCCGCGGGCGCGTCGGGCGCCGCCGGCAACGGTGGCGACGACGATGTGGTGGACGCCGAGGTCGTGGACGACGACAAGGACAACAAGTAATAAGGGCCGGTAATCATGGCTGAGTTCAACAAGGACGATTACCTCAACGACCTGCCGGACGCCGACGACTTCGCGGACAAGACCGCGGCGTCGGCCCCGGCCGACGGCGACGCGCAGACCGAGCAGGATGCGGCCGCCGGTGCCGACTCCGGCGACAAGTCCCAGTCCGAGTCCGGATCCGAGCCCGCCGAGGACACGCTGACCCCGCTGGGCAAGGCCAAGCAGGAAGCCGCCGAATACCTGGAGGCGTTGCAACGCGAGCGTGCGGAGTTCATCAACTACCGCAACCGCGCGGCCAAGGAGCAGGAGCGCTTCCGCCAGCACGGCATCATCGACGTGCTCACCGCACTGCTGCCCGCGCTCGACGACATCGACCGCATCCGCGAGCACAGCGAGATGGACGACTCCTTCAAGGCCGTCTCCGCCAAGATCGACAAGGCCTTCGAGAAGTTCGGCGTGGAGAAGTTCGGCGAGAAGGGCGAGGACTTCGACCCGACCCGTCACGACGCGATCCTGCACAGACTGGACCCGACCGCCGACAAGGAGATCGTGGACACCGTGGTCGAAGCGGGCTACCGCATCGGCGACCGTGTGATCCGCGCCGCGCGCGTGGTCGTGGCTTCGCCGCAGGCCTGAGTGATCGGTAGGGCGTCCGCCGGGTCGGATGACCCGCGCGGCCGGCCCTACCGCCCCTACTGATTTACGCTACGTGTAGCCGGGCGTCCCTCCCATTCGCGGGACGTCCGGCATCTGTACAAACTCATGATTTTCGCAACGAAAGGAGGCAGCGAGAATGGCTGAGAATGAATGGCTCTCCAAGGATTTCTACAAGGTCCTCGGTGTCTCCAAGGACGCCAGCGACCAGGAGATCACCAAGGCCTACCGTAAGCTCGCTCGCCAATACCATCCGGATCTGAACAAAACCAAGGAGGCCGAGGAGAAGTTCAAGGACATCTCCGAAGCCTATGACGTGCTGAGCAACAAGGACAGCCGCCAGAAGTATGACGCCATCCGCCAGTTCGGCATGGGCGGGGCGCGCTTCGCCGGCGGTGCCGGGGGCGGCGGGTTCGACGCTGGCGGCTTCTCCGACATCTTCGGATCGATGTTCGGCGGCGGCAACGGCTCGCACATCCGCTTCCAGACCAACGGCGGCGGACCGACGAACATCAACGACATCTTCTCGATGTTCGGCGGCGGTGCCGGACCTGCCGGCGGCGCCTATGGCGGGTCGCCGTACGGCGGGTATCAGGAGGCGCCCCGTCCCGAGAACGGCGAGGACCGCAACTCGAAGGTCACGCTGACGTTCCGTCAGGCGGTCAAGGGCGCCACGGTGTCCCTGAGCGTGGACGGCAAGAAGTTCAAGACGCACATCCCCGCCGGGGTCAAGGACGGTCAGAAGATCCGACTGGCCGGCAAGGGCAAGCCCGGCCGTAACGGTGGCAAGGCCGGCGACCTGTACCTGGAGCTGAGCGTCAAGCCCGACGACCGTTTCACGATGCGCGGCCATGACTTGGTCATGCCCCTGCCGCTGACCGTGGGCGAGGCCGTGTGCGGCGCCAAGGTCGAAGTGCGGGACATCGACGGCGAACCGGTGACTTTCAAGGTGCCGGCCGGGTCGTCAAGCGGCGCGGAGATTCGCGTGGCGGGCAAGGGCGTGCAGTCCTCGCGCGGTGCCGGCGACCTGATCGGCCGCGTGGAGATTCGCGTTCCCGCCAAGCCCGGCATGGGGCTCAAGCGTGCGGCCAAGGAATTCGACAAGGAATCCGGCGGTTTCGCCGAGGACCTGGCCGTGCAGCGGTAAACGAGACGGACGATACGGCGGCGTCCCCACTCGGGTACCACGTCGCCTTCCTGTATGGACTGTGATGCAAGTCGGTGTCGTCCGGCCGCGGTATTTCGCCATTATGTACCACCGACTTGTATCACAGTCCGAATGACTCGAACAATCTAAGCGAAAGGAGAACGTCATGGCACGGGTGGCGCAGCAGGTGCGGCAGCTGTATGAGATGTGCGCCGTGGCGTTGGTCTCCGGGCGTGCGAACCTCGACGGTGCCAGCGAGGTGGGATTCGACGTCGAGCTTCCCGCGTTCACGGTCGGTCGCGCCGCCGAACTGGCCCACATCCACCCGCAGACCCTCCGTCAGTACGACCGTCTCGGGCTCGTGGTGCCGCAGCGGACCGACGGCGGCGCCCGCCGCTACTCCCTGCGCGACGTCTCACGTCTGGCGCACGCGCAGCAGCTCAGCCAGGACGAGGGCATCAACCTGGCCGGTATCACCCGCATCCTCGATCTTGAGGAGGAGAACCGCGAGCTGCGCCGGCAGGTGGCCCGCCTGCGCAAACCCTCCGGTTCCAGCGTGTTCGCCGCGGACGCGGACGGCGGCATCGTGGAAATCGAACGCAGCGGCAGTGCCCGTCGGTGGCGTCGGCAGATTCACATCGACCCCCGGGCGCTGCCCGCGCGTCGCGAACGGTATGACGACGGTGGGACGGACGACGGCAGCGGGTCCCAGGCCGTGGTCGTCTGGCGCATGGCGTAAGCGGTGGAATGCGGGCAAGTCGCGAACGCGGCGTGAATGGGACTTACCTTCGAATATGCGATTAGTTGCGGATCGGCAACCAATCGCATATTGCGTATGCAATGCAATGTTTTTGGGCGCGATGGTGCCACCCGCCCTGCGGCGAATCGTCCCGGACCTTTGGTGAGATGGCTGATAACAGTCGAACATCGGAGGGCAATGATGGAGCTGAAGGCCGTATTCTGGGATCTGGATGGCACCCTGATCGATTCGGAGCCGCTGTGGCACCAGGGTGAGATCGAAATCGCCCACGCCAACGGTGGCGAATGGAACGAGGACGACGGTTGGGCCGGCTCCGGCACGCCCGTTCCCGACGTGGCCCGCCGCATGATCGCCAAGGGGTGTGCGCTGTCCGTCGAACAGATCGACGTACAGCTCAAACGCTACGTCTACGAATCCGAATTGAAGGGCCTGCCATGGATCGACGGCGTGCTGGGCGTGCTGCATTCGCTGAAGGATGCGGGCGTGCCGTCGATGCTGGTGTCCACCTCGCCCCGGCCGATTGTGGAGAATGTCATGCGCCAGTCGGAGGGGCTGTTCGCCGGATACGTGTGCGGCGACGACCCCGTGGCGCACAAGCCCGATCCCGCGCCATACCTGGAGGCCGCTAGCCGGCTGGGACTGAGCGCCGATGATATGCCGCATTGCGTGGTGTTCGAGGATTCGTCCTCCGGCCTGCGTTCGGGTGTGGCGTCGGGTGCCACCGTGATCGCGCAGACCGGTTGGATCCGCACCGATACCTCCGGCCTGGGCCAGTTCCTGTCCATCGACTCCTACGACGGCATCGACGCCGCCGCACTGGACGTGATCGTGCGCAGGCGGCTCGCCACGCGGTGAACAGCGCCGCATGGTGAGAAAAATGCGGTTTGTTCGGGGGTGTTCGGCAAGGTGCGGAACACCGGAGACACGCTGATTGTTTTGAGGTTGATAGTGGAAGTGACGTGGTCTACGGGGGTGTAGACGTGGGGTAAATCAGGCGAATACTCTGCCTTCCAGAGTGCTCGACGAGCGACAGTGCTGAGACCGGCACGGCCGGTAACGGCGTGGGGTGCGCTCGGGGCATAACCGAAAGGAAGAGCAGATATGCGTGCCTGGAGATTTAACCACAATATGTTCCGGGGGGGGGCAAACATCAGCGCCTTCTGATGCCCCGCGAAGTACTCGTCCGCTCAAGCGGACCCTCCACCATGTTCTGACCGCGATCGTCGCCCTAGTGGCGTCGGTCGCGCTCGCCGTTCCGAGCGTATACGCGGCTACTGCAGGGGACGCTGATGGCGTTGCCGCTCAGATCGCGAGCGCGACGGTCGGTGACGGTCAGGGCCAGGATGCCGCCGATAACACTGAGCCATTCCGAGGCATTCTCGCCGTCATCGACGCCGGTGAGCGCCCTCGCCAGCGCGAGCAGCTCCCTGCCGGCGTCGGTGTTCGGCCTGTTCGTCAGGTCGCGTCCGGCGTTGCACAGCACGTGCACCAGGTAGCGTTGGACCCTGATGCCGGACCATTCCTCGCGCGCGGCGGCGATGCATCCCGCGCCGCCGTCGCACACCAGCGCGCCGGGACGGGCGATCCGTCGGAACAGCGCGCGGTACGAGGCCTTTTTCTCCGCGTCGCACCATTGCCACGCGACGGGCCGCCCGTTCCCGTCGGTCGCGACGAGCAGGCACCAGCCGTGGCCCGTGTAAGTGCCGTCGGCCTCGATACAGTCGTGGACGACGCCGTCGGCGGGGATGGCGGGCCTGACGTTCCGGCACCACGCGATGCATCTGGCGAAACTCCTGCCCGTGACGCCGAGACGGGCCGCGGCCTCCTCCATCGATTCCTTCCCGGTGGCCCATGCGAGGAACGCGCGGAATTCCGCCATCCTGGCCCGCTCCTCGCGGACGCGGACCTGGCTCGTCCCGCATCCGCCGCAGCGCCATCGCTGGCGTTCCGACGTCGTTCGCCCGTTCTTGCGCATCGGGGTACCGCACAGCGGGCACGCGCATGCCTTGCCTGATTTCGGTCTGCTCAAGGAACAAGCAAATCTCGTTTGTCAAGCATCCCCGCGTATTAACGGCAAAACCGTTAATCAGACCCCGACACGCTATACGGCAGCAGGGGTCAGGACGGTTTTAAGACACACTTTTTGTCTATTAACCCGGATTGGATCACGGTCGCGATGGATCAGGGTCCGAGAGGGGCAAAAAAAGAAAACCCTCCGGGGTGGAATCCGGAGGGTCTTCGTGGAGCTGATGGTAATCGAAACCACGACCTCTTCGATGCGAACGAAGCGCTCTACCAACTGAGCTACAGCCCCGTGGATGTTGTCTTGCTCCGCAGGACAACAATCGGTTACTATAGCGCCACCCCTGCCCAAATGCAAATCCGTGGCGTCGCGGCGTCGTCGGACTCTGATCTATGGTGACCGTGAATTATCGCCGATAAATCGTGGGATTGGATTGTGAAGATGGGGGAGAAGTAAGAAATGCATCACAATCTGAGCAAGGCGGCGTGGCCGGGTGTGGCGGTGCGAAATAAGGCGGGGCTCCCGGTTGAACGTCCGGGAGCCCCAGAGGAAGGAGGGAGATGAAGTCTGCGGTTGCGCCCGTTACAACGAGGCGCTGCTGTTGACGTAGGTAGGCTGCTCCATGGCCTTGGCCGGGTCGGAGAATTTGTCGAACGCCTTGAGGAACACTAGCGACTTGGCGTAGGTGATCCAGGAGAAGCCGAAGATGACGGCCAACACGCGCACGAACGGCACGAAGAAGAAGACTGCCAGGAACGCGACTTCGATGACCACGATGATGATCGTATGGCCGAAGGCCGCCCATGGCAGGATCAGCGAGTTCTTCCAGGTGCGCCCAAAGGAGGCGTCGAAGCGGGCCTGCAGCGGATACTGGTATTCGAACGATAGGATTGCGAATGCGGTGGCGATGATGAGTATCGCGAGTCCGATGTAGGAGATGTTGGATTGGACCTGGCCCCAGAACACGAATCCGAAGATCAGCACGGCGGCCACCGCGATGTAGATGAGGAACGACAGCAGGCCGCGCACGAACTCGCGCTTGAGTCGCTTGAGGTATTCCCTGTGCAGGGATACGTCCTCGTGATCGCAATAGGCGAAGATGGTGCTGTACAACGCGGCCAGGGCCGGGCTGATGGTGACGACGGGAATGCAGGTGATTACGAACAGGACGTTGAGCACGGTGAACCGTGCCAGCGTACTCATGAACCGCCAGAATGGCGCGTCGATGTTGAACTTCATCGGAACCTCCCGTCGTTGGTCGTTCCAGGGCCGGACGACCTATACCGTCATGGTAGCGGCCGCGGGTCTCAATAGGTATACGTT
>SAMEA3387502__coassemble_2490_pt1 | contig 7404 bp, 6 predicted proteins | sample SAMEA3387502__metabat2_low_PE_007 | metagenome-assembled genome bin SAMEA3387502 (sample SAMEA3387502) | Felis catus | biome: Faeces | place: United Kingdom | collected 2012 | reverse complement strand
GGTGGCCGTCGTGTCGTTGGCGCTGCCGTTCGTGCTGCGCGCCTCGCGCATGATGTGGGTGGTCGTGATCGCCGGCGCCGCGGCGGCGCTGCTGTCCGTGCGGGTGGCCACCGGGGCGGACGATGACGGCGCGGCCGCCGGAACGGCGTTGCCCGGAGTCGTCATGTGCCTGCTGGGACTGATGTCATGCGCCTGCATGGTGGCGGGCATGGCCGTGAAACGGTTCGACCCGCTGTCCGGCCAGGGGGACCGGCGGGCCCGTATGCGTCTGACCGTAGCTGGGCGGGCGCTGCTGGCCGTGGTCTTGGCCGCGGGGGTCTGTGTATGGTCGGGGTATGGCCTGACGCGGCATGATGCGGAACTGTCCTCCTCCGGCGGCGGACTGCCGATGGTGGCCGTGGACTATCTGGAACAGAATCCGGCGCACCGCATCCTTGCCGTTGCCGCACGGTCGAACAACCATGTGGAATACGCCGTGATGCGTACGGGACTGGGGGATGTGATCGACAATTCCGTCGGGCAGCGCGCCCAGCAGGTCTCCGGCATCCGCGATGAGGCCGACGAGTTGTTGGCGTCCGCGGCGGCGCGTCTGATGGCGAACGCCGACGCCCAGGCGATCGCCGACATCGCCTCGCTGGGATTCGGGGGCATCTATGTGTCCACCGGCAGCGCGGACAGCGAAGAGGCCAACGATCAGTTGTCCGCGAATATCACCGCCTCGGACGGCGTGCAATCCGTGGTGAGCAACGCCGACGGCACGTACTTCCGATTCACGCTGATCGATCCGCTGCACCAAGGCATCGACACCGCGCATCAGCGTGAGATTCAGTCCAGCGTCTGGCGTAGGGCTTGGCTGTGGTGCATGGGCGTGGTCATCGTGCTGTACTGCGTGGTGGCGTGGCCGCGGTCGCATCGATATGATTGGGAGGAATCATGACCGATTCTCGTCGACATGCCCGTTCGTCCGCAGCGGGATTGGCGGGCAAGGTGTCGGTTTCCGTGGTGTCCGCGGTGGTGCTGATAGCGCTGATGACGGTATTCGTATGCTATCGGCCGTGGATGGGGCTGGTCGATGACGCCGGCGGCGCGGCCGCGGGCGCCTATGACGTCAGCACGGAACGGATCGAACAGTACTGCCCCGGGCGCATGGCGTTGAAGGACTCGGATTCGTATGGAGACAGCGAGTTCCAGGCATCGTCGGGCAATATCACGTCGTCGGCCCGATACGCCGCGCTCGGATCCGTCTACATGTCCTCGGTGACGCCGATGGCGGACGCCGACGCCGAGGCCGAACGCCTGTCCGACGGCGATGATGCGGATGCCATAGCCGTCCTCTCCGGTGCCGTGGATGACGGCCCGACCCTGTTCGACACCCGTCTGACGGCCTCCGAGGACGGAACCGGTGCGGCGGGCAGCGTCGCGTCCTGGGCCACCGACGGCGACCTGCGTGGTGCCATCGCTCAGCCAGTCGTTCATGCTGCCGGCGACCGCCACCGGCACCACCCAGGAGCTGGTGGTGTCCAACCCGTCGGATCGCGCCACGGCCGTCACCATGCGGGTATGGGGCAGCTCGGATGGCGAGGCGATATCGCTGACCACGGGCAATACGCTGACCGTCGACGCCCACGGCGAATCCTCGGTCGATCTGGCTGCGGCCGCCTCCGGACAGGACGGCCTGTTCGTCACGCTCGACAGCGACGAGACGCCGGTGGCCGCGGTGGTGCGGATGACGCGGATGGATGGGCTGAACCCCCAGGGCATCGACTACATCACGCCCGTTTCGCAGTCGTCGTCCGATGCCGTCATCCCCTCGGTGCGAGAGAGGGATGCCGTGCGGGTGACGGTGCGTGCGGAGGAATCCGCATCGGTCACCGTGTCATGGCTGACGGCGCAGGGGACGACGGCGGCCGATGAGGGGCAGCTGGACGCCGGTCGGATGACGATGTTCGACCTGGGCGAGGCCCCCGAACATACGCTGGGCGTTGTCATCGAATCCGATGCGGCGGTCAATGCCATGGCCTTTGCCGAACGAGGCGGTGACGACGGACAATCCGACTTCACCGTGGCGCTTCCCGGAACCGCCGCGGCGGCCTCGGCCGTTGCCGTGCCGTCCGATACCCGTGGCGAGTTGACTGTGGCCAATGTCTCCGGGGAACGCACCTCGGTGACGATGCACGCCTATGACGCCGACGGCCGTCATGTGGGGGAGCGCCAGATCGATCTTGAAGACGGCGCCGCCGTCGACCTGGCGGTGACGGACCTCGGCGAGGACGCGGCCGTGATCATGGTGGATGATCCTTCGGAATCCGTGGTGTGGGGCGTGCGATTGTCCCAGCCCGATGTGGACGAGTCCGGGTTGGCGGGATTGACTAACCTGCAGACCACGGCGTTGACGCCGGTCCAGGAGACGGTTCTGTCCCAATCCGATCGTGCGGTGATTCGCTGAGGCGTCACAGACCCCAGTCCGGATCGATCTCCTCGGGACGCCGTCCGTAGAGTTCGCCGATACGTCCGACCAGTTCGTCCCGAATGATCAGCTGCATGTCGAGCTTGGTCCGGGACCGGGATTGTATCGGCATGCGGTACAGCACCACGCGGGCGGGGATGCCGTGCGAGGCGGCGAAGCACTGCGAGGAATTGCAGCGCCGTGGCTCCCATGGGGCGGGGTCGGAGGGCGGCACATCCTCCACGGCGAACTGCAACGGACGGATCAGCTCCGGCCATGCGTCGTTCAGCCGTCGGATCTGCGCGGCGACCATATCGTCGAACATACCGCCTCGGGTACGGTACCGGGGCAGGCGTGCGCCGAACATCGGCGTCCTGATGCCGCGGCCGTGCCTGTTGCGATAGACCTTCGCTTCCCATGGAGGTTGGAACATGGTTCCCACCTTATGCCAAGACACGGCCATTGCGCTACCATACTGACTATGACGTGGTAAGAAAGGAAGCGACGTGGCCCCTATTGACGTACCCTCGTGGACCCAGCTGGATATGGACGCCGTCTGCGCGCGGATCCGCGCCGTCGCGTTCGATCTGGACAACACGCTCGCCCGCTCCCGCAAACCGATGCTGCCCTGGATGGCGGAACGGTTCTCCACGCTCACCACGCTGCTGCCGGTGGCGGTGATCACCGGCGGCCGGTACGGGCTGGTCATCAGCCAGATTCTCGACGTGCTGGACGCCCACGCCGATCGCTCTCATCTGCATCTGATGCCGACCAGCGGAACCCGATACTACCGCTGGGACGGTGATGACTGGCGGTGCGTGTACGCGCATGATCTGGGCGCCGACCTGCGCGATGCCGCCGTGGCGTCGCTGACCGACCATGCCAAGGAACTGGGGCTGTGGCTGGAGGACACGTGGGGGCCGCGCATCGAGGACCGCGGCAGCCAGATCACGTTCTCGGCATTGGGGCAGCAGGCGCCGGTCGAGATCCGCGAACGGTGGGATCCGGATGGTACTAAGCGTGACGCACTCGTGCGCGCCGTTGCCGCCGATCTGCCCGAACTGCAGGTCCGTGCGGGCGGCACCACCAGCGTCGACATCTCGTTGCGCGGGTATGACAAGGCGTTCGCCATCCGCGAGCTGGCGTCGTCGCTCGACCTGCCGGTGGACAGGATCATGTTCGTCGGCGACCGGATGTCGCCGGACGGCAACGATTATCCGGCGGCCGAGGCGGGGAGCCTGGCCGTCCGCGTCACCGGCCCGGAGGATACCGCGCGGCTGTGCGACGAGCTGATCGCCCGCCTGTCATAGGGGAGGGGACACGCCGTCGGTTGCCGCGGCATCGCTGTGGTGCTGTGATGAGATGCATGGGGATTTCGGCATGGTTGGGCGCGATTCGCGATGTGGTGCTGCCACGCGGCTGCGCGGGGTGCGATGCCCCCGACGCCGTGGTCTGCGGCGAGTGCCGGGAGCTGCTGGACAGGACGGTGGCGTTCGACATGCCGGGCACATCCATGGGTCGGGGATACGCGTGTGCGTGGTACAGGGGCGTGGTGCGTCGGGTGATTCTGGGGTGGAAGGACCATCACGACGAGGAATGCGACGGGCCGCTGTCCGAGGCGATGGCCGTGCTGGCCGCCCGGTGTCTGCAGGCGACGGTGGACGGGATGCGTACCGTCCTGGTGGTTCCGGCGCCGTCCTCATCGGCTTCGGTGCACCGGCGGGGACGGCGGCATACCGTCGTGCTGGCGGCTGCCGTGGCGCGGGCGTGTCGGGATATGGGGGTCGATGCGCGTGTGGTTCCCCTGCTCACGATGGACCATGTCCGCGGACGGTCCGTGCAGATGGGCGGAGGTCAGCGCAGCCGGCGCGTCAGCGGGCGCATCGCCGTGCGGCGGCCGGAACTGTGCCGGCACGCGCATGTCATCGTCGTGGATGATATCGTGACGACCGGGGCCACGATGCGGCAGTGCGTCGACGCGCTCCGATCCTCCGGCGCACAGGTCGTCACCTGCCTGTCCGTGGCCTATACGCCGCAACCGGATGCCGCTACGGTTCGGGATTCGGCTGCGCGAGATGATACTTCGGCAGCCTGATCTCGAAATCGGCGCCGCGGGAATCGTCTACCACGGCGACGGTGCCGCCGTGCAGCTGCGCCGCCCATCGTGCGATGGACAGCCCTAGCCCCGTGCCGCCCGATTCCGTGCCCGGACCGGTTTTGCCCTTGACGAAGCGCCGGAAGATATCCGATCGCGCCTCCTGGGGAATCTGCGAGCCGTAATTGACCACGTTGGTGACGATCACGCCCTCATCCTCGTCCTCGCGTGCCTCGATGAGCACCTCGGTGCCGTCCGCCGAATGCTTGAGCGCATTGGCGATGATGTTCGTGAACAGCTGGCGCAGCCGGTCCTGATCGCCTTCCATGCGGATATCCTCCGGAATCAGGACCCGGATGGTGTGGCCATGTCCGCCGTCGGCGATCTCCAACGGCTCGACCGTGTCGTCGATGAATTCGCGGAAGTCGAACCATTCGATCTGCAGGCTGGCGGCCCCCGCCTCCATCCTGGACAGGTCGAGCAGGAAGGCGATCAGATCGGAGAGACGATGGGTCTGGCTGAGGATGCTCTCCAGATTCGCCGGCGTCGGCTCCACGATGCCGTCGGCCATGTTCTCCACCATGGCCTGCAGGGCGGAGACGGGCGTGCGCAGCTCATGGCTGACGTTGGCCACCATGTCCCGCCGCATCTGGTCGGCATGTTCCAGTTCCTCGGCCATCTCGTTGAACGAGCGCGCCAGCTGGCCCACCTCGTCGTTGCTGTCGGTGCCGGTGTGCACGCGAACGGTGTAGTCGCCGTCGGCCATGGCCTTCGCCGCATCACGCATCTGACGCAGCGGCGAGGTCAGCCCGCGGGAGAAGAAGTAGGTGATGCCGAGCGACACGATCAGCGTCAACGGCATGGCGATCCATCCGCTCCAGCCGAATTTCAGCAGGAACCAGGCCATGACGAAGGCTATGGCGGTGGAGATGGTGATGATGACCGCCAGCTCCGTCTTCAGCGAGGATAATATGCCAATGGGCCGTTCCGTATGCGGAACGGCCCTGAAACGTCTGGACGGAGTGCGTTTGGCTGTCACTCGTGCTGCTCCTGCTCCGGCGGCTCGAAGGCATACCCCACACCGTGCACGGTGCGGATGGTCTGGGATCCGAGCTTATGGCGGAGCGCCTTGACATGCGAGTCCACTGTTCGCGTGCCCGAGGCGTCGACCCAGTCCCACACCTCTTCGAGCAGCTTCTCCCGGGTGAGCACGGACTTGGGCTTACGCGCCAGCGTGGCGAGCAGATCGAACTCCGTGGGGGTCAGGTGGACGGGCTCGCCGTTCATCGTGACGATGCGCTGTGCGGGGTCGATGACCAGCGAACCGAAGTCCAGCACCTTCTCGTTCTCGGAGTTCTTGGCGATCGCCTTCGCCCGTTCGACGCGGCGCAGCAGCGCCTTGCACCGGGCGATGAGCTCGCGCATCGAGAACGGTTTGGTCATATAGTCGTCGGCGCCCGCGCCCAGACCCGTGACCTTGTCGGCCTCGTCGTCACGGGCGGTCAGGATCAGCACGGGGACGGGCCTGGCGGCGACGATCCGCTTGGTCGCCTCCAGGCCGTCCATGACGGGCAGCATGATGTCCATGATCACCAGATCCGGCTTGAGCTGGGCCGCGGCCTGCACCGCGCTGGACCCGTCGGACGCCACGCGCGCCGTCCAGCCTTCGGCCGTGATGCGTTGCGCGATCGCCGTCGCCAGCGTCGGTTCGTCCTCCACCACCAGAACCGTGCGTGGTGTTGCCTGCCGTAGTGCCGTGTTGATCATGGAATCCGCCTTTCAGTCCTCCGGTACCAAGAATACAGCGCTCAGAGCCGGAATCGTGAGCTTGGCGGACCAGTCGCGCGAATGGTACTCCCCGGCGACTGCCTCAAAGGTGCCATTGTGGATGTCCGAGCCGCCGTACTTGGCGTCGTCGGTGGTCAGCGCCTCGCGCCAGCGGCCGCCCTTGGGCAGCGGCACCTGGTAATCCTGCCAGGCGTTGCCGGAGAAGTTGACCACGACCACCATCTGCTCGTCGTCCTTGCCGACACGCATGAAGCTGAGCGTGTTGTGGTCGGCGTCGTCGCTGGTCAGCCACTGGAATCCCGCCGGGTCGAAGTCCTGGCTCCACAGGGCGGGGGATGCCTTGTACAGGGCGTTGAGGTCGGCGACCAGGCGCTGCACGCCGCGGTGCTCCTCCCAGTTCAGGCAATCCCAGTCCACCGAGGCGTTGTGGTTCCACTCGCCGTACTGGGCGAGCTCGTTGCCCATGAACGTCAGGTTCTTGCCCGGGTGGGCCCACTGGTAGGCGAACAGCGCGCGCACGCCGGCGTAGCGCTGCCAGTCGTCGCCCGGCATCTTGCCGAACAGGGAGCCCTTGCCGTAGACCACCTCGTCATGGCTGATCGGCAGCACGTAGTGCTCCGAATAGGCGTAGACCATCGAGAACGTGATCTCGCCGTGGTGCCACTTGCGGTTGATCGGGGATTCGTGCAGGTACTGCAGCGTGTCATGCATCCAGCCCATGTTCCACTTCAGGCCGAATCCGAGGCCCCCGGCGTCGGTCGGGGCGGTGATGCCCGGATACGCCGTGGACTCCTCGGCGATCATCATGATGCCGGGGTTGTTCTTGTACGCGGTGGCGCAGGCCTCCTTGAGGAAGTCGATGGCCTCCAGGTTCTCGCGGCCGCCGTAGATGTTCGGACGCCACTGCCCGGGCTCGCGGCTGTAATCCAGGTACAGCATCGAGGAGACGGCGTCCACGCGCAGCGCGTCGACGTGGTACTCGTCCAGCCAGAAGCAGGCGTTGGCCACCAGGAAGTTGCGCACCTCGCGGCGTCCGAAGTTGAACACATAGGTGCCCCAGTCCGGGTGCTCTCCG
>SAMEA3387502__coassemble_2414_pt1 | contig 7680 bp, 10 predicted proteins | sample SAMEA3387502__metabat2_low_PE_007 | metagenome-assembled genome bin SAMEA3387502 (sample SAMEA3387502) | Felis catus | biome: Faeces | place: United Kingdom | collected 2012 | reverse complement strand
CCTCGGACCTGTGCCGTGCCTCCGCCACCGCGCACGCCTTCGCCGACCCGCTGGACCTGGATGTGCATCTGGACCCGCGCGTGCGCGAACGCAGCTTCGGCGAGTGGGACGGCATGGCCGTGGACGACCTGGCCGAACGCTACCCGGAGGACTACCGGTCCTGGGCCGAATTCCGCGGCGGCGAGATGAAGTATGGCGCCGAGTCGAAGGAGGCCGTCGGGCAGCGTGGCGTGGAGGCGATCCACGAGTGGGCGGCACAAGGCGATGAGCACACCGACCTGTTCTTCTTCACCCACGGCGCATGGATCTCCCAGACTCTGCAGACGCTGCTGGGCATCAGCGAGGTGTTTCCGGACTTCGCCAGCGTGCTGTCGATGCGTAACGCCCACTGGGTGCGGCTGCTGCCGTTGGATCGGAGCAGCGGCGAGGTGCGTTGGCGGCTGATGGAGTACAACCACGGGCCGGCCATCGCCGACACCCCGCAGTGGGAGAACCCGCCGATCGGCTGAGCGGATCGGCTGAATGACGAACGGAATCGTTGGGTGTCCCGGAATTTCATGTGATTCCGGGGCACCCTTCGTTTTACGAGTACGCAAACGAAGGGAGGACGGCGTGGGGCGCGCTCAGCCGTTCCACGGCCGCAGCACGTCCTGCGGCACCTGCGAGGCGTCGAACCGGTAATGGCCGGTCACCGCCATATGCTTGCGGAACGCGAGGTAATCGTTCTCGCGCTGGCGCTGGCCCATGTTGTGGATGATGAACGGCAGACCATCGCCGTCGCGCAGATCCGAGACCACGCCGATATGCCGGGTGGTTTCGAACACCACGATGTCGCCGCCCTGCCAGGCGGCCTTGTCGGACGTGTCGGTGGTCAGCGTCTGCGCGTACTTGGACAGGAACACGTCAAGCACGCCGGTACGGCGGAAATCGATGTTCGGATCGGGCGCGGGCGCGGCGCTCGCATAGTCGGCGGGGTGGGCGGCGATATCGGCGTCGACCATCGCCTTGAGGTCATAGCCGGCCTCGGCGAACGCACGCCAGACCACATCGGTGCAGGCGCCACGGTCCGCGGGCGGGTAACCGCCCTGGTAGTAGCCGTCGTCGTAGGCCGGGGCCGCCTCGGCGTCCTTGCGGGCGCCGGCGAGGATATCCGTGTAGTCGTCCACGCCGTCGCCATCGAAGTCCACGTCGCTGGGCGTCATCGGGTACCGGTCCCGCATCGTCTCGTCCGAGGGCTGCGTATCGCCACCCAACGGGGACGTGATGACGCCGGTGTCGGACAGATGCGCGACGACCACGGCGGCGACGATCGCGACCACCGCGACGGCGGCGACGACGGCCGCGACTCGTCGGCCGGTGCGGTGGCGTCGAGGTATGGATGACCCATGCTGCATCGTGAATCCCCCATCTGAATGATTGTCGTTGCCAACGAATGTACACTGCCGGACGTCGCGATAGTGTGACGTCCGTGTTTCCGCCACACGGCCGATACAACTGGCCGGTGTCGGAAGCGGATGCGACGCGTGCCGTATGGCGATGCCTTTTCTGGGCAAGGTGGTGGTTTGCGACGGTATCGTGAAACTTCAACGGCTTTCAGCGTAAGTTGAGGATATCGGCAGGGAACGCCGCTACGGTCGAGAGTCGTGAGAAACTTCTTCAAGGGTTTATCGGTCACGCAGCTCAGCGCGGGGGCGCTGGCCGCGGTCACCTCGTTCCTGCTGTCCGCGAAGATCGGCATCGCCGGATCCGTCATCGGCGTGGCCGTCGGTTCGATCGTCTCCGCCGTCGCCTCGCAGATCTACCAGAACGTGCTCAAGGCGTCATCCGAGAAACTGCAGAACGCCGTGCCGTTCCATGCGACGGACGGCGCGGATGGCGTGGATGGCACGGATGGCGTGGATGGTGAAACGGCCGCGTCTACCGATGATGCGACCACGCGGTTGGATGCCGTCGCCGAATCCACTGCCGAATCCATGGCCTCCACGCAAACGATGCCGGCCACAGGGCGGGTGGTGCGTGGCAGCGCATCCGCATCACGGCGCGATGGCGTGTCATCGGGGGTGACGGAAGTCGGCCGCAACCGGTCGGGTGTGAACCGGCAACGCGGGACTGCGGCGTCGGCAAAGGCCAAACGTGTCGCCATACTGGTCGCCATCGGCAGCGCTTTGGTTGCGGTGGCAGTGACCGCGGGCATCATCCTGGCTGTGACCCAGGGGCAGGGGACCGACAGCGTGGTGCGCGACTGGGTGGACCGGTCCTATACCGAGCGGCCGACCGGACCGGTCGAGGGCGGTGACCGCGACCGTGAGCCGGAGGACGGCGCCGCGGGTACGGATGACGGGACCACCGGGAGCGACCCGTCGACGAATACGCCGGATACGACAGGCGGGAACACAGACGGGAACACAGACGGTGCTTCCGGTTCGAATGATTCCGGTACCTCGGGGACCACCACGCCGCAGCCTGACGGCGAGTCGTCGACGGACGGAACGACGGATGGCGGGACCGGGAACGGGTCCGTTGATGGTTCGACTGGAGTCGATGGGTCGTCATCGCAGGGCGGTGGGACGTTGCAGGGATCCACCGATACCGGGACCCAGGGGACGACCGGCTCCGACACCTCCTCGGGGTCGTCGGGCTCGTCAACCTCGGGGACCGACACGGCGGGCAAGTGACCGATGTCATGCGGCAACCCGCGCGACACGCCATGTTTGCCGAAATGACATCCGTGTTGTAATGTATCTAAGGCTCTTCGAGAGCGGCAAGAACTGAAAACGGGGCTATGGCGCAGCTGGTAGCGCATCTCCATGGCATGGAGAGGGTCAGGGGTTCGAATCCCCTTAGCTCCACTCAGCAGAGCCTACGGGTTCTGCCACGGATTCGCGGCGGGTTCACGTAACTCCCGCGAACCGACAACTGAAAACGGGGCTATGGCGCAGCTGGTAGCGCATCTCCATGGCATGGAGAGGGTCAGGGGTTCGAATCCCCTTAGCTCCACCACCAAACACAAGGCCGGTCAGCAATGACCGGCCTTTTTCGTTGAAATACCAACGATTCCAAGACCTCGCGCCGGCAGAAACACGGAAACCGTGATACGCATAAGACGCCATGACACGCCGAATAATGACATAATTGAAGTGGTAAAAGATGTGGTAGCCACCGACCGTCCGCCACCATACACCACCGTGGACGACGGTCGCGACCAACCGGGGACCGAAGCCGAAACCAGGCCCGACGAGGCTTGGGAACCGGACGGTGTTCGCCGACGTGGCCCCATACCACACCTCTACCACACATGACCACGCATGTACCACACATGGAGGATGTGGTGGCGAAGCGATTCGGGACGGTTGGTGGGACGACCAATTGGACCGCTCCCAGCGCGCCATGTGCGTCAACGCGCTCAAGGTCCTCAAGGCCGTGCTCGCCACCGCCAGCACGCCCGGCAGGAACGGCGAAAGCGCCCTCATCCCAGCCAACCCCTGCATGATCCCCACACCCGGACAGAAACGCGAGATCGAGACCGTGCCCGCCACCGTGGACCAGGTCAAGGCCATCCACGACAACATGCCCGTCAGATACGCCGACACGATCTACATCGCCGTGTTCTGCAACGGACCGCGCATCGGCACAATCTGCACCCTGCAACGCCGGGACATCGACCTCGAGCATCTCATCCTGCGCATCCGTCGTAGCCGCAAGACCGTCGGCCCACAAACCGCCATGAGATACCAGCACAGCGTATCCGGACGCGCCCAGGACCTCGCCAAACGCATCGGCAACCTCATCTCCCACACCCGACACCATCCAAACCCTCCGACAACGCATCCAAACCAACAACGACGAAATCCAACGACTCCAGGAGGAGAACAGGCAACTCGAACAGCGCATCGCCGCGCTCGCCGATTCGGACGGCGTATCGTCGATGTAATCGCCGGAATACCAATGCCCTGGAACTGCACATGATAAAAAGCAGCCCCGGCGCTCGCAGGTGAGACGCCAGGGCGGCTTCGTGTCGGATGGCCGAGGTCATGCGGCCGATGGTTCGATGACGATGCGGCCGCCGAGGGCCTTGACGACCTTGGCGATGGTGCGGAACGACGGGTTGCCGTCCCTGCCGAGGCTCTTGTACAGGCTCTCCCGTCCGACGCCGGCCTCCTTGGCGATCTGTCCCATGCCGCGGGCTTTGGCCACGTCCCCGATAGCGGCCTGAAGCAGGGCGGGGTCGTCAAGTTCGGCCGCGGCGTTGATGTAGGCGATGGCATCCTGCTCGTCCTCTAGGTATTCGCTGGCGTCCCAGACGCTTGTCGTTACCATTGCTTGTCCTCCTTGAGTTCGGCCAGCATGCGCCTGGCCCTGTCGATGTCCTTGGGTTGCGTGCGTTTGTCGCCGCCCGCGAGCAGCAGCATGACCACGTCTCCCTTCTGCGCGAAGTAGACGCGGTAGCCGGGGCCGAAGTGGAACCGCAGCTCGCTGACCCCGTCCCCGATGGTGTTGATGTCGCCCACGGGTCTGCCGGCCGTCTGGCACAGACGAATCCGCGCGTTGATCCGCGCCTTGGCTTGCCGGTCCCGTAGATTGCGGAACCAGGCGTCGTATTCGTCGGTCTTGCGTATCTCCATGACCACTATTGTATCCTATGGGATACAATAGTGCAAGTCGAAAGAACACAACGAAACCGCTCTGGCGCTTCTCCTTCTGGCGTGGGCGGGATCGGGACCGTTTTGTTCGTCATAATGTTCCTCCAACTCGGGTGAGAGGGAATCAGCTGATCCTCGGTCTCCGGTGGCGGCGTCATCCGAACCGGTGGGGCACGTCCTTCCAATTGAACGTGTAGCTTTGGTCGTGTTGCTCTTCGCCGTGGGTGATGACGGTCGGAATGTTGTCGCGCCACGTGACGGTGAAATTGTCCGCATCCAATGATTTTCCGTCGTTACTCAGAATCGTTTCGATTTGTGTGACGTTCTCGGCTCCTATGACGTTCGGATCGGTGTCCCATAAGACTTTGATCCTGATATCGCTGGGACTGAAGGATACCGGCGAGCCGAGTTCGCTGATTGTCACTTCGCATGTGCCGTCAGGGGACTTGGCGTTGACAATGCGATGGGGCATGTCCGTCTGTGACCAAACGAACGTGCAACCTGCGGCCCAGACCAGTGCGACCGCGAGGACGATGTGCTCGATGATGTGCGACGTGCCATGCGATTTCTCCCCGACCATACGACAATCCTACACTCGTTCCATGCCGGCGGATTACGCGCGCACCCGAATGGAGAACAGTCCAGCCGTCACCCGTCCGCCATCAGACGTCTCTCGATTTCTTGAATCTCATGCACATAATATGCGCACGATGCGCATTATGTTCCAGTTTGGAAGCAACGCAGGACTGACATACAATCAGTATGTCAAGTAAACTTGGCATACCATGAAAGGGGGATTTCTCATGGATAGGGATGAAATACTGGAAAAGGGCCGGAAGGACAATCGTCTCCATGACGAAGGGGCTTTGGACGCGCGCCAGAAAGGGCAGCGGGTGGGGTCGCCGGATTCATGGTTCTCGTCGCCGTCGTCATCGTCTACAACACGGTGATCGGCATCGATATCTCGCTGCCGTTGGTACTTCTTCTCGGATACCTGACCTGCCAGGCTTGGGGGCAGTATGTGGCGCGTCGTGAAACGGTTGTTCTGGCGACTGGGGTTGTGGGGAGTGTGGGACTGATGATCGCGTTGGCGGGCTATGTGCTGTCCACGCTACTGTAGGATCATCCATTCGTAACCAATGGCACGCGAGGTGACTGGTTGGACAATAGTCTGATTCTGCGGAACCGTTTGAGGGCGGCGCGGGCGGAAAAGGGGCTTTCGCAGACGCAGTTGGCTGAGCTCGTGGGAGTGTCCCGCCAGACGATCAGCTCCATTGAAACCGGTCAGTTCAACCCGACGGCCAAGCTCGCCCTGATCCTGTGCGTCGCCCTGGACAAGAAGTTCGAGGAACTGTTCTATTTCGACGAATGACCACGGGGCATCGGCTCAGTCCAGCGCATCCGCGACTCCGGCCTCCCACTGTTCGTGGGTGATGCAGCGGACGGCTTCATCGCGCCAGACATCGCCCAGCAGCTCCATATGCACATGCGGCTGGACGCGGACGAGCCGCAGCCCGAGCTTGTCCATCACACGGGAGGATTTCGCGTTCTCCATGTCATGCGTACCCCAGATCGCCTGCAGATCCAGATCCTCGAACCCATGGCGCATCAACGCACGTGCCGCCTCGGGAACGAGTCCCTGCCCCCAGTACGGTTTCCCGATCCAATATCCGATTTCCAGGGCCGGGGTCTGATATCCCGGCGTGCCGATGACGGAGGCGCACGGCTTCTGCAATCCGATGCTGCCGATCGGTTCGTCGGTTCGTTTGAGGACGACGGCATACGTCTCCGGTGCGCTCAGCACCGCACGGATGATCTCGGCGCTTTCCGCGACGCTCCGATGCGGCTGCCAGCCCGCGGCCGGCCCCACATCCGGACTGCTGGCATACGTGAACAGGGCCTGTGCGTCCGCGGCATCATCCACTCGCCAAGGTCGCAGCGTCATCCGTTCCGTCTCCAGCATGGTCATGTCGGTCTCCTGTCTTGTCGTTGATCGTGTGCGATCACGATACTCTCATTCACCACGATAGCTAACGGATGTGCCGCGACCCCCGTCCATCTCACCGGATATCGGCGGGCTGCGGCACCGCGCGGAAGATGTCGGGGTTGTTCGGGAGGGGAGTGTTCGGCGACATGCGTCGGCGGCTGGGTAGGATGGCATCATGGATGAACGGTGTCTGATCGATGTGCGGGGTCTGTACGAGCTGTTGCTGGACCATATGGGACCCACGCACTGGTGGCCCGCCGACACGCGGTTCGAGATCGCCATCGGTGCGATCCTGACCCAGAACACCGCATGGGGCAATGTGGAGACGGCACTCGACCGGATGAAGGCGGCCGACGTGCTGAACGCCCGTTCGATCGCCGATCTGCCGGACGAAACCTTGTGGGACCTGATTCGTTCGACCGGCTACTACCGGCAGAAGGCCGTGTATCTGCGCGCGTTCTGCCAATGGTTCCTGGACCTGGGGGAGTGGAGCCATGACGACGACATCCCCGCCCTCGTGCGGGAAGTCGACGACGAGACGCTGCGCCGCGAGCTGCTGTCCATCCGCGGCGTGGGCGGCGAGACGGCCGACGACCTGCTGCTGTATGTGTTCGACCGGCCCGCGTTCATCGCCGACCGCTACGCCCGTCGCATGTTCGAAACGCTCGGCGTGGACGACCTGCCGAAATCCTATGAGGGGTTCCGTCGCCGCGTCATGCCGCAGATCGACGCCGACGCCTGGAGCATCCCGGAATTCCAGGAGTTCCACGGTCTGATCGACGAACTCGGCAAGACCTGCCGTACGCCGGAGGATTGGAATCACAGCATCGTTGCCGGATACCGCATGCCGCTGCCGTGAGAACGGCGCCCGCGGCATGTCTTCGCATGGATGGCGATGCCCCGGGACGACTCGGCATCATCGTCCGATATGCCGGCGCCGACGGGAACCGGGGTCATCCGCAGGACGGATGACCCGCGCGTGCCCGGCCGCGAATAGGCCCGACGGCCGATGCACGCCGTGCGACCAGCGCCGTAGCATGACACCGTCGGACC
>SAMEA3387502__coassemble_2357_pt1 | contig 7861 bp, 7 predicted proteins | sample SAMEA3387502__metabat2_low_PE_007 | metagenome-assembled genome bin SAMEA3387502 (sample SAMEA3387502) | Felis catus | biome: Faeces | place: United Kingdom | collected 2012 | reverse complement strand
CTACCTGGACATGTCCCGGCTCGGTGACACCATGCAGTCAACGCACTGAGACCGCACCCGACGACGGGCCGACCACATTTGCGCAAGACATCGGGCACAACCAGGATTCGGCGCGTGTGCGGGAGCAGTCAAGCATGCTGGCTGTGTCGCTCGTGCTGCGTGATGACGCGGGCGCTATTGTCTACGGGTACAGCACGTTTGTGGACTGGCCGCCGGAAGGCGGTTCGCGCCCGTTCTCGATGGACGTGATCGACCCGCCGGCCTACGACTCCTTCGAGGTGCACGTACAACCGTGGTGACGGCCATGGCGGCGATCAGTACCCGTGCGCATGCAGATAGTCGTCGTCGAAGCCGAAGTAGTGGCCGATCTCGTGCAGCACGGTTCGCCGGATCTGCCCGACAAGCTGCGCCCGTGAGCTGCAGACCCGCTCGTGCGGGCCTTTGAAGATCGTGATGATGTCCGGCATCACGCCGCTGTAGCCGGTGGTGCGTTGCGGCAGCGGCACGCCCTGATACAAGCCAAGCAATTCGCCGCGCGGGTCGGCCATGGTGCCGCGCTCGCGGTCCGTCGGCTCGTCGGCCACGGTGATGGCGATGTTGTGCAGCACCGCCTTGAACCGCTCCGGTACGCCGTCCAGCGCTTCGGCGACCGCGGCGTCGAATTCGTCGTCGCTGATCCGCATGGCGTTCACCGTCCGTTCGGGTAGATCACGACCTTGCAGCTGGCGCCCGAGCGCAGCGCGGCCAGCGCCTCGCCGAAGTCGTCGATGTCGAAGCGGTCGGTGATCAGCCGGCGCAGGTCCACCACGCCGGCGGCCAGCATGCGCGCCGTCGTCTCGAAGGTGAAGTGGCCGATGAACGTGCCGTGGATCGTCACGCCCCGCATCGCCAGATCCGCCTGGTCGACGGTCTGCCGGCTGTGCGCGTTCAGCCCGAAGGCGATCACGTCGCCGCCCTTGCGCACGCAGTCCAGCGCCTGCGGCAGCAGGCAGCCGACCACGTCGATCGCCGCGTCCACTCCTATGCCGTCGGTCGCGTTCCGACAGGCGGCAACCGGGTCGTCGCCGCTGGTGCACAGGATGTCCGCGCCCAGCTCGCCGGCCATCGCCAGCCGTTCCGCGGACAGGTCGCTGGCCACGATGTGCGCCGCGCCGGACGCCTTGAGCAGCGCCACGAACATCAGCCCGATCGGCCCGCATCCCAACACCGCATACGACTTGCCCGGCCGCAGGTCAAGCTTCTGCAGCGCGCCCATCGCGCAGTTGACGGGCTCGGTCAGCACCGCCGTGTCCACCGGGGTCCCCGCCGGCAGCCTGATCGCCTGCGACTGCGGCATGACCTGGTACTGGCACATGAATCCGTCGATGTCCTCGCCCATCGACCGCAGCGACGCGCATTCGTTGTACTGCCCGCCGTGACACATCGTGCAATGCCCGCAGGGCAGATTGTTGTCGCCTACCACCATGTCACCGGGCTGGAACGCGTCCACGGCGCCGCCCACGGCCACCACCTCGGCCACCATCTCATGCCCGATGACCACGCCGGGCGTGGCGTGCGCGCCGGGCGGGTCGAGCAGGATCTGGTTGTCCGTGCCGCAGATGCCGCAGGCTAGCACCCTGACCAGCAGGTCGGTCGGACCGGTCAGCCGCGGCGTAGGCAGCTGCCTGACCGCCCAATGCCCGACCCGTTCGAACACCACCGCCTTCATCGTTGCCGGAATATCCATCGTCATGCTTGCTCCTTCGCCGTTGCTCGCACCATCTACTCTACGAGCATTCGGCGCATGGCGTGCGCCGGCGGGTGCCGACGCGCACCGATGGACGTCGGCGGGCGGGCATCGCGTTGCGCCGCCGCACGGTGCGCCGATGCCGGTGCGGCCGGAGTAAAGTGGTGTCCAACCGATACGGATGTGAAAGGGGACATGCATGGTACCGGATCAGGACGCGGATCGCCGCGAGACACTGCTTCACTCGGCGTATGACGCCGCCACGGTGCGCGCTCTGGAACGCCCCCTGCTGGATGACGGCGTGCCGCTGATGCGCATGGCCGCGGGCGCGGTGGCCGAGATCGCGGCCCGCCTGCTCGACGACGAGGGCATCGACCTGTCCGAGGCGCGCGTCGTGGTGCTCGCCGGTGCCGGAGACAACGGCGGCGACGGTCTGTACGCGGCGGCCCGTCTGGCCGAGGCCGGTGCCTCCATGACCGCGGTGGCGGTCGGCAGGTCGCTGCACGAGTCCGCGTTCGCCGCGATGGTGCGCGCCGGCGGCAAGGTGCTGGTGCTGGATCCCCGCGCCCGGATTCCCGGCTGCGCGAGCGACTTCTCCGCAGGCGAGGCGGGAGAACGGTTCGAGACGGCGCTGTCGATCATCTCCCGCGCGCATGTGCTGATCGACGCGATGACCGGAATCGGCGTCGAAGGCGGACTGCGCGGCATCCCGGCGGCCATCGCCTCCTCGATGGGCCTGGACGGTGCGGTGCCGGAACGCCCAGCTGCGCCGGAATACGAGCGTACACGCCGGTTCCCGATGGTGGTGGCCGTCGACGCCCCCTCCGGTGTGGGGATCGACGACGGCGCGCTGCCGGGCGCATACATCCCGGCCGACGCGACCGTGACGTTCGGCGCGATGAAGCCCTGCGCGATGATGCCTCCCGCCTGCTACGTGCAGGGACGGCTGACATTGGTGGACTTCGGTTTCGACGTGGACGACGCCGAACCCGCGGTGGAGATGGTCGATGACGAGACCGCCGGCGAGCTGGTCCGACTGCCGCGACTGACCGATTCGAAGTACTCGCGCGGCGTGGTCGGGCTGGTGACCGGTTCCGCCCGATACCCCGGCGCCGCGGTGCTCACCGTCAAGGGGGCCTCACGTGCGAATGTGGGCATGGTGCGGTATCTGGGCCCGCAGCGGGCGCAGGACATGGTGTTGGCCGCCCGCCCCGAAGCGGTGCTGGGCAAGGGGCATGTGCAGTCCTGGGTCGTCGGCTCCGGCGTGCCCGGTGCGGAGGACGACCCGGACGGCGACGACATCCAGCGCGAGACGATCGGCCGTCTGCTGCGCCACTACGATGCCGGCGAGCCGGATGCGCCGAACGGCGTCGAGCCGGAAGGCGACGCGTATGACATGCCGCCGATCGTGGTCGATGCGGGCGCGCTCGACCTGCTGCCTAACCGTGTGCCGCCGCAGGTGCTGATCACGCCGCACGCCGCCGAGCTGGCGCGACTGCTGCAACGCCTGGGCGAGGACGTCGACGTGGATGATGTGCTGGCCGAACCGTGGCGTTGCGCGCGCCGCGCGCACGCGCTGACCGGTGCGACGGTGCTGCTCAAGGGGGCTGTGACGATCCTGGTCGGCGAGGAGGACGGCGAGGAGCGGACCATACTGTCCGGCGCCGCGCCCGCGTGGCTGTCGACCGCCGGCGCGGGCGACGTGCTGGCGGGCATGCTGGGCGCATTGCTCGCCCAGAACTCCCCCGATATCTCCCATGCCGACGCCTCGATCGTGGAGATCGCCGCGGTCGGCACATACCTGCACGGTCTCGCCGCCGGGCTCGCGGCCGACTGTGAACAGCGCGGCTGGTCGGTGCCGGCGGTGTACGGGCAGCATCACGCGGAGCCGGCACCCGCGCCCGGACACCCCATCATCGCCTCCGATATCGTGGCGGCCATTCCACGGGTGTTCGAGGAGGTTATCCAGTAGTCGCCGGTAGACTGGGCGGTATGAGCGAACAGACCCCTATCACCGATGTCGTCTTCGATTTCTGCGGCGTGCTGCTGGACTGGCAGACGCGCGCCTGTCTGGAAGGCGTCCTGCCGCAGGTGTTCGTGGACCGGATCTGCGCCGACGATGACCCCTGCGGGTTCTTCCACTATGAGGACCGAATGGACGCCGGCGAGGATTTCGCGGACATCTACCCCGATGTGGTTCGCGAGCACGGCAAGGAGGTGGCGCAGGTGTTCCGGTACTACATCGAGCATTACGGGGACGCGCTCCCCCGCATGCTGCCGGGGATGGAACGGCTGCTGGGCGACCTGAACGCCGCCGGCTACCGGGTGTGGGGGCTGACCAACTGGTCGCACGAGACGTTCCACATCGCGTTCGAGAAGTATCCGCAGCTGGAACGGCTGCTGCGCGGCACGGTGGTGTCCGGCGTGGAGAAGATGCACAAACCGAACGCCGACATCTACCGGCTGGCCGAGCGGCGATTCGGGTTGACGCCGGCCGGCACCGTGTTCTTCGACGACACCGCCAGGAACGTGGCTGGCGCGCAGGCCGTGGGCTGGCACGCCTTCCGGTTCTCCGACGCCGAACAGGCGCGTGCCGACCTGCGTTCGTTGGGTTGCGCACTATGACGCTGCTGCAACTGAAGTACATCGTCAAGATCGTCGAATGCGGGTCCATGAACGAGGCCTCGCATGAGCTGTACGTCTCACAGCCCGCGCTGAGCGCGTCGGTGCGCGAGCTGGAGAAGGAGCTGGGCATCGAGATCTTCACCCGCTCCTCCCAGGGCATCGCACTGACCGTGGACGGCGCCGAATTCCTGACCTACGCCCGCCAGGTGCTCGACCAGGCGGCGCTGCTCGAGGAACGGTACAAGAACGCCAAGCCGCGTAAGCAGCTGTGCTCAGTGGCCACGCAGCATTACATGTTCGCCGTGGAGGCGTTCGTGGAGATGATCAACGCCACGCAGTCGGACGAGTACGAGTTCACGATCCGCGAGACGCGCACCCGGGACATCATCAACCAGGTGGCGAACCTGCAGTCGGAGATCGGCATCCTGTACCTGTCGGAATTCAACCGTCAGGTCATCGGCAAGCTGCTGCGCGAGAAGCATCTGGAGTTCCACCCGCTGTTCCGTTCCGGGTTGCAGGTGTTCATCTCACGCGACAATCCGCTGGCCGGACGGGATCGGGTGACGATGAAGGATCTGGAGCCCTATCCGTTCATCCAGTTCGAACAGGGGGACGAAGGCAGCTTCTTCTTCGCCGAGGAGGCCGTCTGGCCGGAGAACTCCCCCAAGCAGATCAACGTGACCGACCGGGCCACGATCCTCAACTTCATCATCGGACTGAACGGCTACACGGTGTGCACCGGCATCGACAACGGCGACCTCAACAACGAGAAGATCGTCACCGTGCCGCTGGACTCGGACGAGACGATGACGGTCGGCTGGATCTCCAACGAGCGCGCGCGCCTGTCCGCCGCGGCCGAGACCTATCTGGACCGGTTGCGCGAGGTGATCGCCAATCACGGCTATGAACCCATCGGATGACGCCCTCCCGGACCGGACGGTGGCACGGTTGCCACTGTTATTGACATGTGTATAACAGTGTGCTGACTGTTCTATTGGACTATAGAACAGTGGTTGATGGTTGGAAAACCGCCAATTAAGCCATTGCTGAACGTGCCGGTTTGCTAATCATCCGCCCACTGAACGAAGAACCCGCCCACTGGATAGCGGCGTCGGTGATTCCCCTGACCGCACCCCGACCAGACCCTGAACTCGGCCAGTGCCTCGCCTCCGGTCAGCCATGACATGGTCATAATGAAGACAAGATTCCGGAGGACCGACCAGGAAGGAGAAGGCGATATGCCGCCCGTATCGCCAGCAAAACACCACCCGCCTCGCATGGCCCGTACCGTGAGGCATTCTGCTGGCTGGCCAATCTGCTGCACCCCTCCACACTGCTGGGGCCATTCCCTTCTATGTGCTGCTGATCCCGTTGGTCCACTCGGACGCCACCGCCACCCCGGTCCCGGCACTCACCGTGCCACGGTATGCGCTGGAGGTGCTGTGCGCCACGCCGCTCGGCATGGCGGTCGCCTGCCTGGCGTGGTTGCTGGTGGTGTTCTGCGCGATGGCGACCATGGCCGTGTCGGTGCGGACCAGCTGGTCGACATCGTCGAGGACGAACGGTTCGTCGACCGTACGATGATCATGTCGATGGATCAGCGGGCCATCGGCGGCCGCGTCCGCGAGCGCCGGACCGGACCCGAATGGCGCGTCGGCTACTGCCTGTTCTGGGCGCTCGGCAACCTCAACTGGCCGATCGGCGGTGTTGTGGACGCTCACGCATCCGGTCGGTTGATGGATCACAGTCTGGGGATCTGGCCGTAGACGTAGCGCGCGTCATCCATATCCGCCTGCGACGTGGCGTGGTCGCCGGGCGCCCCCGCAGTGACCAGGATGTAGGTCCTGCCGCCGAACCGAGTGGCGGTGACCAGGCACAGGCCGGCCTCGGGCGTGTATCCGGTTTTGCCGGCCACGATCCACCCGCCGGCGACGAACGGCGTGCCCAGCTCCTCGAACACGGTGCTTTCGACGGCCAGATCCCCGTCATGCAGGCTGGCGCTGGACATCGTATGCGACGGGGAACCTGCGATGGTGCGGAAGGTGCCGTTGCGCATCGCATGGGCGAACAGCGTGGCCATGTCCCGCGCCGTCGAGTAATGGTCGGCGTCATGCAGACCGGTCGGGTTCGTGAAATGCGTGCCGGACATGCCGAGCGCGGCGGCGGTCCGGTTCATCAGCTCGACGAACGCCTCGACGTCGCCGGCCACATACCGTGCCAGCGCGATGGCGCAATCCGCCCCGGAAGGCAGCATCAGCCCGTACAGCATATCCTCCACGGTGGCGCTCTCCCCCGGCTGCAGGCCCGCCATCGAGGCGTTCTGCTCCCACAGCTCCGGGAACATGTCGGCCGGGGCCTCGACCACGGCGTCCAACGTCTCGGCGTGGTCGAGGACCACCACCGCGGTCATCACCTTGGTCAGCGAGGCGGGATACATGCGTGCGTCGGCGTCGCGCGATGCGATGGCCTCGCCGCTGTCGGCGTCGATGAGCATCGCGTACCGGCTGTTCAGCCCATCGAACGATACGGTCGGGCCGAACGGCGCGCCGCCGGTCGCATACAGCAACGCCGCCAGGCAGACGATGGCGGCGGCCATCACCACCGCGATCGTCGTCCGCCACGAATGCAGCCGTCGATGCGGGACCGTCGACACCGGCGCCGCATCGGCCCGTCGTGCGGGACGGCAGACCGCCGTGCGGGGGATCTGGTGGTCATATCGGGATGCGCTCGTCTCAAGCCTCTTTCCTCCAGGTGGTTGATTCGAACCTCACGCTAGAGGAGTCGCGCCTGCCGAAGGCCCCGGGATGATGAGCGTTCGATTAAGGAACGATGAAGGCCGCTGCTCTGCGGCTTCAGGCTGTGACGGGCAGCGTCACCGTGAACGTGGTGACGCCGTCGGCGCTGGAGGCCGCGATCGAGCCGCCGTGCGCCTCGGTGATCTGCCGGGCGATGGACAGGCCGAGGCCCGCGCCGCCGTCGGCGCTGCTGCGGGACGCATCGAGACGGTAGAACTTGTCGAACAGCATGTCGAGCTTGCGCGCGGGGATGGTGCGGCCATGATCGCTGATCGCGATGCGGGCGGTCGCCTCATCCGCCGTGCCCCCGATCGTGATGACGCTGCCGCGCTCGCTGTAGGCGATGGCGTTCTTCATCAGGTTGTTGAACACGCGGGCCAGTTTCTCCGCGTCGGCCGTAATGGTCAGGGCGTCGGGCATATCCAGTTGCACGGTGTTGCCGTGCGCCTCAAGCTGCGGATGGAACTCCTCGACCATCTGCACCATGAGCAGGCTCACATCCACCGGGCCGACCTCCAACGGCACGTTCGACAGATTGAACCGGGTGATGTCGAAGAACTCGTCGACCAGCGCGTCCAGGCGTTGGGCCTTATCCAGCGCGATATGCGTGTACCGGCGTCGCTGCTCCTCCGGCATGTCCCGCGCCTCGTCCAGCAGACTCAGATAGCCGACCACCGAGGTCATCGGCGTGCGGATGTCATGCGCGAGATACATG
>SAMEA3387502__coassemble_2079_pt1 | contig 9052 bp, 9 predicted proteins | sample SAMEA3387502__metabat2_low_PE_007 | metagenome-assembled genome bin SAMEA3387502 (sample SAMEA3387502) | Felis catus | biome: Faeces | place: United Kingdom | collected 2012 | reverse complement strand
CGGTTCGTCGGATCAGATCGCTCTCGACCTCACGGAACGCCGGTTCCCCATATCGCTCGAAATATTCGGGGATGGACATGCCCACCTGACGTTCGATCTCCACGTCCGCGTCGAGGAACGGCAGCCCCATCAGCTGCGCGGTCTCCCGTCCGACGCGGGTCTTGCCCGCGCCCATCATGCCGATGACCACGGCCTGCGGATGGTTCGTCATCGTCAGTTCCCTCCTCCTATCCGTCCGAGATAACGGATGATTTCACACCCGTCGTCGTCATGGTGCGATCCGCGCATCGCCGGGCACCAGACGACGGGCATCAGCGCATATGCTCCGGCCACGAGGCCAGGTACGCCTCGACGTTGCGTCGGGTTTCGGCGATGCTGTCGCCGCCGAACTTCTCCAGCACATACCGCGCGATGGTCAGCCGCACCATGGCTTCGGCGACCACCGCGGCCGCCGGCACGGCGGTGGAGTCGGAACGCTGGTTGATGGCCTGCGCCGCCTCGCCGGTCAGCACGTCCACGGTGCGCAGCGCCTTGGGGATCGAGGGAATCGGCTTCATCGCCGCACGCACGCGGATCGGCTGCCCGTTGGACATGCCGCCCTCGATGCCGCCCGCACGGTTCGTCATACGCGTGATACGTCCGTCGCCGCCGACCATGATCTCGTCATGCGCCTGCGATCCGGGGCGCAGGGCCTCCAGGAAGCCGTCGCCGATCTCCACGCCCTTGATGGCCTGGATGCCCATCAGCGCGGAGGCCAACGCGGCGTCCAGACGACGGTCGGATTCCACATACGTGCCGATGCCGGCCGGCACGCCGTAGGCGATGACCTCGACCACGCCGCCCAAGGTATCGGCGTTGGCCTTCGCCTCGTCGATGCGCGCGATCATCCGCGCCTCGGCGTCCTTGTCGAGGGTCCGTACCGGCGAGGCGTCCAGGGCCGCCACATCGTCCGGCGCGGGCAGCGGGGCGGATGCGGGGTCCTCCACGCCCGCGCCTCCGATGGAGATCACATGCGCCACGGTGCGGATGCCCAGCGACTGTTCCAGGAACAACGCCGCCACGGCGCCGAGCGCCACGCGCGAGGCCGTCTCGCGGGCGCTGGAGCGTTCCAGCACCGGACGGGCGTCGTCGAAGCCGTATTTGCGCATGCCGGTCAGGTCGGCGTGGCCGGGGCGCGGACGGCTCAGCGGCGCGTTGCGTCCCTCGCGCGGCAGGTCGTGGTCGAGCGGGTCCGCGCTCATGACCTGGGTCCATTTGGGCCATTCGGTGTTGCCGATTTCGATGGCGATCGGCGAGCCGAGCGTCTCGCCGTGCCGCACGCCGGTGAGCAGCCGCACCTGGTCCTGTTCGAACTTCATGCGCGCACCACGCCCGTACCCGAGGCGGCGACGCGCCAGGGCGCCGACGATATCTTGCGAGGTGACCCGCACGCCGGCCGGCATTCCCTCGATCATGGCGACCAGCGCCTCGCCGTGCGACTCCCCTGCCGTCTGCCAACGCAACATGCCTGTACTCCTTGGTAAGTGGTGTTCCTTGCAACTTCGGTCTATCCTACCGGCATGGGCTACCTTGTTGCGCTGCCGAGTCTTCTATGTGGACTGGCGATCAGTGTTGAGGACATCCGATGCCGTCGGGTGCCGCGGTTGTGGGTGGCCGTGGGCTGCCTGCTGCAGCTGGTGGCCCTGATTGCGGCCGCGCTGCTGGGCAACGACCTGTTCCTGGTGCTGCAGGCGGCGCTGTTCGCCGTGCTGTGCGCCGCGGTGCAGTGCGGATTGGCGTTGGTCAGGCCCGGTGCGCTGGGTTTCGGTGATGTGACCGTGACGCTGCTGATGGGCCTGGCCGTGGGGACGGCCGGGCTATGGGGCGTGGTGGTCTGGTGGCTGGCGATGGGCGTGCTGGGACTGGTCTGGATGCTGCTGTGGCGACGGTTCGATTGGCAGGGGGACACCCCCTATGCGGGCAAGGTGCCGTTCGCGCCGGTGATCGTGGTGGCCGCGGCGGTGGCGCTGGGAGTCTGCGGATGATGCTGGATACCGTGTGAGGCGGCACCTCCCGCAGGATGACGCCGCCTCACACGGTATCGGGACCGATACGACCGATCAGTTCGCGTTGGGGTTGTTGTTCTTGTACTCGTCGCGGATCTTCCAGAATTCGTCCTCGGTGACGGCGAACTTGGTCTCGCCGGTTTGCAGGTTCGTGGTGACGAAGTACAGCCAATCGCCCTGTTCGGGGTTCATCGCGGCCTGGATGGCGTTGTCTCCCGGATTGCTGATCGGGGTCGGCGGCAGGCCTTGATGGATGCGCGTGTTGTACGGATTGGTGTCGTCCGCCAACATGGCGTCGGTCAGTTCGGCCGCAGTGATGCCCAGCCCGTAGGCCACGGTGGTGTCCATGCCCAACGGCATGCCGGCATCGATGCGGTTGAGGATCACACGAGTGACCTTGCCGTAATACTCCTGCGAGTTGACCTCGGCTTCGGCGATGGAGGCCATGATCATGATCTTCTCACGCTCCTCGCCGGTCGGCACTCCCATCTCGTCGAGTTTGGCGATGCGGGCGTTGACCATCTGCGTCAGGATATCCGAGGCGCTCTGCCCCTCCGAAGGATTGTACGAACCGGGTTCCAGCCAGCCTTCGAAACTGCCGTTGGCCTCAGCGGGCAGGATGCCGGCTCCGTCCCCGTCGATGATCGATTGGAAGTCGCTTTCGGGCAGACCGGTGACCTGCGCCGCGTTGGCGATGACGTCGCTGACACGTTCGCCGGGCCTGACCTCGATGAACCCGCCAGCCTGCTCTTGATCGGACAGCACCGCCAACACGTCCGAAGCTTTCATCTGGTACTGCAGGCTGAACGTGCCCGGGTACAGCGTGGAGTTGCCGGCGATGCTGGTCAGTGCCTCGGGGGATTTGATGATGTCCTGCTTGGTCAGGTTCTGCGCCACCGTATGCCAGTCGCTGCCGCTTTCCACAGTGAATTGCACGCTGCCGTTGCCCGGCCCCGGATAATCCTCGACGACGACCTGGGCGGCCTCGCGGTCGGCCTTCCACTGCTTCAATGCACGGTATCCGAAGAACCCCGCCGCGCCGACCAACGCCAGAACGACTACCACCACAACGGCGGCCACAATCCGATGCCTTTTGCGCTCCGAACGTTTGCGGCGCATCTCACGCCGGGAACGCGGCGGACGCGGCGGCAATGCGGAGAACCCGTCACCGTCCGAATCGGACCACTGCGTGTTCTCTTCGAAGAAATCACTGAAACTATCGGACACGGGGTCGCTCCTCTTACCTGTTCTCTCTGCTATCCAACGCGGTCTGCAGTATCACCACCGCCGCCTGCTGGTCGACCACAGACCGATGCTGCCGGCCACCGATCTGGGCATCATGCAGCAGCCGATGCGCGCTGACGGTGGTCAGTCGTTCATCCACCAATGTTACAGCCGGAACGGCTGTCAACGCGAATTGGCCGTCATCCAGGAGGGCCGACATTCTCTTTTTGAGGTTATCCGCCCACCGACGAGCCTTTTTGGCGCTTCTGCCCTCCGTGCCGTCCATCTGCAGGGGCAGCCCCACCACCACATGGTCCACGCCTTCATCCTCGATGACGTCGATCACCGTGTCCAATGCGAAGAAGGAATCGCCATTGACCGTGATGTTCCCCGCCGGATGGGCAAATGTCAGGCCCGGGTCGGACAGTGCCAGTCCGACCCGGGCGTTGCCCAAGTCAACACCGAGCCACACCATATGATGCGGTTCAGCCCTTCATTGCCTCATGCGTCAGCGACTGCAACGCGGCATCGATCTTAGAGGCATCGGAGCCGCCGCCCTGGGCGAAGTCCGGCTTGCCGCCGCCACCGCCGCCGAGGATCTTGGAGGCGCCGCGCACCAGATCGCCGGCTTTGATGCCGCTCTTGCGTGCCGCCTCATTCGTGGCCACGGCGACCATCGGCTTGTCGTCGGCGCTCACGCCGGCCAGCGCCACCACAGCGGGAGCATCCTCGCCGAGCTGACCGCGGATGTCCAGCACGGTCTTGCGCAGAGCATCGAACGAGCCGAAATGCCCCACGTTCCTGACGGCCACCTTGACCGGCGCGGCCGAAGCCTTGGCCTCCGCCACCAGTCCGGGCACCGTGGAGGCCAGCTGGCTCTCGTACATGGCGGCCAGACGACGGTCGGATTCCTTGAGCTTGGCCAGCAGCGTGTTCACGCGTTCGGCCAGCTCGTCCGGACGGGCGTTGAGCTTGTCGGACAGCTGGGAGACCAGCGCGTGTTCGCGGGCGTTGTACTCGTAGGCGCTCTGGCCGACCAGGGCGTCCACACGGCGCACGCCGGAGCCGATCGACGCCTCGGACAGGATGCTGACCTGGCCGATCTTGCCGACGTGGTCCACGTGGGTGCCGCCGCACAGCTCGCGGCTCCAGCCGTCCTCGCCGATCGAGACGACGCGCACGATGTCGCCGTACTTCTCGCCGAACAGGTGCATGGCGCCGAGGGCGATGGCGTCGTCGAACTTCATCTCCTGCGTGGTGACGGCCAGGTTGTCGCGCAGCTTGTCGTTGACGCGGGCCTCGACGGCGCTCATGATCGTCTTGGCCGGTGCCTTGGACCACTGGAAGTCGAAGCGCAGACGGTTCGGCGCGTCCTCGGAACCACGCTGGGTGGCCTGCGGGCCGAGCTCCTCGCGCAGCGCCTTGTGCACCATGTGGGTGGCGGTGTGCGAGCGGGCGATGGCGCCGCGGCGGTCCAGATCGATCGTGGCGTTGACCTCAGTGCCCACGACCAGCGTGCCCTCGGTCAGGCGGCACTGGTGCACGATCAGGTCCTTGATCGGCTTCTGCACGTCATCGACCTCAAGTACCGCGCCGTCGTCGGACAGGATCTCGCCCTGGTCGGCCAGCTGGCCGCCCGCCTCCGCGTAGAACGGCGTACGGTCGAGGATCACCTCGATGGTGGCCGGGGCGGTGACCGCCGGCACGGAGCCCTTGCCCTCCTGCATGATGCCGAGGACCTTCGAACGGCTGGAGTAGTCGGTGTAGCCGAGGAAGTCGATCGGCGCGGCCAGCGTCTTCTTGAAGTCGTCATACACGGACAGGTCCACGTTGTGGCGCTTCTTCAGCGCGTCGGCGCGGGCGCGGGACTTCTGTTCGGCCATCAGCTCGCGGAACTTCGCCTCATCGACCTTCACGCCCTGTTCGGCCGCCATCTCCAGCGTCAGTTCGATCGGGAAGCCGTAGGTGTCGTGCAGGGTGAAGGCGTCGGCGCCGGAGACGGTGTCCTTGCCAGCATTCCTGGCCTTGGCAACGGCCATGTCGAAGATCTCGGTGCCGGATTCCAGGGTGCGGCGGAAGGCGTCCTCCTCGCCGTACGCGGCCTCGGACACGTCATGGAAGGTCTGCTCCAGCTCGGGGTAGCTCGGCACCATCGCGTCCTTGGACACCGGGAACAGCGTCGGCAGCACCGGATCGGTCACGCCGAGCGTGCGCATCGCCTTGACGATGCGGCGCAGCAGGCGGCGCAGCACGTAGCCACGGCCGTTGTTGGCCGGGCGTACGCCGTCGCTCATGATCATCAGCGCGGAGCGCACGTGATCGGCGACCACGCGGAACTTGACGTCCATCGCCTCGTCGTCGCCGTACAGGCGGCCGGACATGCGCTGCGCGGCCTCGATGACAGGGAACACCTCGTCGGTCTCATAGATGTTGTTCTTGCCCTGCAGCAGGTAGGCCATGCGCTCCAGGCCGGCGCCGGTGTCGATGTTCTTGTTCTCCAGCTCGCCGACGATGTGCAGGTCGGTCTTGGACTTGACGTTGTCGACCTCGAAGTTCTCGAACACCAGGTCCCAGATCTCGATGTAGCGGTTCTCGTCGGCGATCGGGCCGCCCTCGATGCCGAACTCGGGGCCGCGGTCCACGTAGATCTCGGAGCACGGGCCGCCGGGGCCGGGGCCGCCGGTGGTCCAGAAGTTGTCCTCCATGCCCATGATCTGGATGTGCTCGGGGTCCACGCCCTCGTTGCGCCACATGGCGCGGGCCTCCTCGTCATCGGTGAACGTGGTCATCCACAGCTTCTCGGGGTCGAAGCCGTAGCCGCCCTGGTCCTGGGGTTTGGTCAGCAGCTCGTAGGCGTAGTGGATGGCCTCTTCCTTGAAGTAGTCGCCGAACGAGAAGTTGCCGAGCATCTGGAAGAACGTGCCATGACGGGTGGTCTTGCCCACCTCGTCGATATCCAGCGTGCGCACGCACTTCTGGTTCGAGGCCATGCGCGGATGGGGGGCCGTCTGCTCGCCCATCAGATACGGGATGAACGGCACCATGCCGGCGATGGTGAACAGGGTGGTCGGGTTCGGCGAGATCAGGGACGCCGAAGGCACGACGAGATGGTCGTGCTGCTCGAAGTAATCCAGAAAGCGCTTCGCGATTTCAGAAGTGCGCATGGGTGGTTGTCTCTCCTTGATATCAGAGCATGGGCACATTAGGCCCTAAAACAGTATCGATGATGGTTGGTGGCGGCGAGGGTGGGAGCGCCGTGCCGGCCGATCGTCGGATGGATCAGCGCAGCCGGCCGATATATCGTTCGTTGAGCTCAGCCTCGCGGGCTCGACGGGTGGCGTTGAACTCGTTGACCAGTCCTTCGAGCGTCTTGACCGCCACATGATCCTGATCGGGGCCGAGCAGGAACTGCCGCGCGGAATCCGGTGTGTTCGCCTTGACGTACGCCTGCGCCTTGCTGACCGCGACGATGCCGATGGCAACGCCTACGGCTATCCAGAACAATCGCTTGACCATCACTCCCCCTTGTTCGGCTGCTGCATGACGCGCTTGGACATAAACGACTGCGCGGTGGATTTCAGCGCATATACCGTGGAAGCGACCTTGATGACGGGCTTGCCGAGGAACGAACCGTACAGATCGGTCAGCGCCCCCACATTGTTGGCTGTGGTGGAGGCCGCGGAGGAGATCTTGTTGACGTCCTCCAACGATTTGTTGACCTGCTTGACCGTCGTCACGCTCTCGTCAAGGGCCGGGATGGCGTGGTCACCGGTCTGCTTGACGGTTTCGGCCAGCTGATCGAACAGCCTGCCGAGGCGGATCAGCGGATAGATCAGGAATCCGGCCAGAATGGCGAACGCTATCGCCGCGATCAGACCGGCGATCTCTCCAACACCCATCATGAACCTCACATTTCCCGGTGCACGGCCTCATGCCGCGCACACAATACCTACATAAGCGTAGCCAACGCCCCAGACGCCGGCAAGTGTCACTGGTTGTACGAAACCACGGTGAGCGCTTGGGCAAACGGAGCCTGCGTGTCGAAATCCAATACGGTCACGCTGCCGTTGGCGGGGCGTTCGCCCAGATCGTAGCCCTCCGGAGCGAAGCGGTGCATCAGGCTGAGCAGTGTGTTGCCGTGGCCGATGACCAGCACATCGTCCCCGTCACGTAGGTCGGGATTCGCCGCGATCAGCGCATAGGCCCCCTCCACACGCGTCCAGTACTCCGCGTCAGATTCGGCGTCATGGAAGGGATCGGCCTCCTTGAGGAAATCCCGCGTGGCCCCCGGTCCGAACTGCCGCACGATGGCGTTGTAGCTCGGGGCGCCGTGCGGCGCGCCGGCCGCGTGCCAGGCCATACCCATGTCCAGGCCCTCGAAGTATCCGTAGTACTGTTCGCGGAAGTGCATATCCGTCGTCAGTTCCGGACGATGGTGGCCGGCCTGTTCGTTGATGTCGAGGATCGTCGTCGCGGTCTCGATGGCGCGCGTGGTGTCGGAGCAGTACGCGGCGGCGAAGTCCAGATCGCGCAGCTTGTTGCCGGCCTTGGCCGCGTCGGCCCTGCCGGACTCGGTCAGGGTGGCGTTCGACCAGCCCTGCAGCCTGTTGTACCGATTGAAGAACGTCTGTCCGTGCCGGACCATATGCAGATGCACTCTCATGCCCTCCATTATCCGTGCCGGTCGGACGCATGGCACAGCAAGTTGGGGGGTGCCGCAATGGTTACGACATGCCGAAGGGGGGTGGCGAACCCCGGCGGTCAGGTTTGCCGCGCAGCCCCCGGCGTTCGGCCATTCCCGGCAGACCTCCCCCGGTATTCCGCCGCCACCGCGGCGTGTCGTTGGCCCGCCTGGCATGGTTTACTGGCTGGTATGGGACGTTTTATCTCTCGTTGGCTGGTAATGACCATCGCGGCAGGCGTCATGGTGGCCCTGCTGCCCGGCATGCGCGCGCTCGGTGAGCCGCCGGTGCTCGGCATCGCCGCGTTCGCATTGTTCACGGCGTTGATCAACGCCTCCATCAAACCGATCGTCCAGACGCTGGCGCTGCCGTTCTCGATCCTCTCGCTCGGCATCGTGGCGCTGGTGATCAACTGGTTGTTCATGGAGCTCGCCTCCTGGCTGGCGGTCTCGATCTTCGGGGTCGGCGTCACCATCGACGGGTTCTGGTGGTCGGTGCTCGGCTCACTGATCATGTCCATCGTCTCGGCCATCGTCGGCGCCGTGATCGGCGACTGACGGCCGTCCGGACAACGAAAAGACCCCGCAGGGCGAACCTGCGGGGTCTTTTCGGTATGTCCTTGTTGGTAAAAGATCCAGATCAGCGCGAATAGAATTCGACGACGTACTGGATGTTGACCTGCACCGGGATTTCCTCGGCTTCCGGCTTGCGGGTCAGGGTCGCCTTGAGCGACGGGAGGTTCACGTCGAGATAACCCGGAACCGCGGGCAGCACGTCACGATGCACGCCTTCGGCGGCAATCTGGAACGGCACCATGGTCTGGCTCTTGGCCTTCACCTGAATGGTCTGGCCGGGCTTGACGCGGTAGGACGGGCGATCGACGACGTTGCCGTCGACGAGGATGTGACGGTGCACCACGAACTGACGGGCCTGGGCGGTCGTGCGGGCGAAGCCGGCGCGCAGCACCAGGGCGTCAAGGCGGGTCTCCAGATCGGAGAGCATCGCGTTGCCGGTCTGGCCGGCGGTACGGGTGCCCTTCTCATAAGCGGCGCGAAGCTGCTTCTCCGAGATGCCGTACTGGGCGCGCAGACGCTGCTTCTC
>SAMEA3387502__coassemble_1890_pt1 | contig 9993 bp, 10 predicted proteins | sample SAMEA3387502__metabat2_low_PE_007 | metagenome-assembled genome bin SAMEA3387502 (sample SAMEA3387502) | Felis catus | biome: Faeces | place: United Kingdom | collected 2012 | reverse complement strand
CCTGCCGCTCGCCATCCTCGCCCTCGCGGGTGTAATGCACGGTGGCGCCGAGATTCATCCCCGTATCCACGGCGGTCACATGGCTGCGGGTCACCACGTTCACGCCCGCGCGTTTGAGCTCGCGGGTCAACGTCATGCCGGTACGGCGGTCCCAGCCGGAAAGCACCCGGTCCTTGCGGATCAGCAGCGTGACCTCGCAGCCTGTCTGGCTCCATAGCGAGGCGAACTCCAGGGCTATCGCCCCCGAGCCGATGATGATCGCGCTATCCGGGAACGTGTCCTGCTCAAGCGCCTGCGTGGAATCGATCAGTGCGCCACGGAACGGTTCGCCGGGCAGCGGGCGGGGGCGGGACCCGGTGGCCAGCACCACGTTCGCCGCATCCAGTCGCCGACCGGTTCCGCTACTCCCGCCTTGATATACCGCAGCACGGCCTCACAGCCGGGGGAGGGCGTGACCGTGACCTGACGTGCGCCGGCAAGCGAAGCCTGACCACGGAACACGGTGATGCCGCGATGCGCCACCAAACCGGCCAGACCTTTGACCATCGCATCCACGGCGCGCATCCGGTAGTCGCGTAACGCGCCGAAATCGAATCCGGTCACCTGCACCTGCAGTCCGGTGACCGGCGCCCATTTCGCCGTGTGCATCGCGTGCGCGGCGGTCAGCAGCGCCTTCGAGGGGATGCACCCGCGGTTCAGGCAGGTGCCGCCGAGCGTGGCGTCACGTTCCACCAGGGCGACGGACAACCCCAGCTCCGCCGCACGCAGCGCCGTCGCGTACCCGCCGGGACCCGCCCCAATGACGACGATATCGAATGTCTGCGGCATCGATGCCTCCTAAGCATAGTGAACCAATGAAGTGCCATGTCCCATTGTAGAAACGGTTGCGGAAACCGTCGCGGACACCGCCCCCGGATACGACGAAGGCCGCCGCACGAACGCGACCGGCAGGCGGTGCGATCGTGCGGCGGCCCCTGAGATCTGGGCGAGATCTGGGCGAGATCTGGGTTCCCCCGTCACTCGGGCCAGTGGCCGCGCTTGGGGTACTTCGGCTTGGGCAGACGCCATCGGCGCAGCTGGATGGCGCGGCTCCACGCGTAGGAGCCGGAACGCATGCCCTTGGCCACCGAACGCTCGCCGAACTTCTCGATCAGCTTCTTCTTGAGCTTGCGCCACATGATCACCACATCGATGATCGCGGCGAACAAGTACACATACAGCAGCAGCATAAGCGGCAGCGACAGCATCGGCGCGAAGAACGTGACCACCATCGAGAGGATGAGGATGCCGAACGCCACCGGGATGAAGAACTCGCCGAGGTTGAAGCGGGCGTCCACATAGTCGCGGATGTACACGCGCCACGGCAGACGCTCGGCCTTGGGCATATGGTTGATGTCGCCGGTGCGCATGGCCTCGTACTCGGCGTTCTCCTTCTCGCGCTGGCGCGCCTTGGCGGCCTTGGCGCTGGCCTTGCGGTCCTTGGGCACCAACGGGCGCAGGTTCTGCTCCTGGGCGTCCTTGCGCTTCGGGGTGGCATGCCCCTTGCCGGCGGTGGGTTCGGGCCTGGCGGCCTTGGCGGATTCCTCGACGGGCACCTGTGCCTCGTCCTGCTTCTTAAACGGGTTCCATGTCATGCTTGCAGGTTACGGTGACGTCTAGACGCTCGATTCCGGCCATTCGTCGGCACTTCGCCGGCAGCGGCACACGCGGAGGGCCGGGGCGGGCGGAGGACTACGCCCTGGAAGACCAGGAACCCCAGATATAAAGGAGAAACATGGCATCCGTGAACGTGGATGAGATCCGGTCCCGCGTTGAAGAGGACTGGCCGCGCATCGTTGAACTGATCGAGCGCAAGATCGCGTTGAAGTCGATCTCCGCCGAAGGCATCACCGGCGAGCAGATGCGCCGTTCCGCCGAATTCGTGGCCGAGGAGCTGCGTCTTGTCGGCATCGACGCCAAGGTGGCCCAGGCGCACAACGCCGACGACACCCCCGGTGCCTGGGAGGTCATCGGCTCGCGCATCGTGGATCCGGAAGCCCCGACCGTACTGCTGTATGCGCACCATGACGTGCAGCCGGTTCCGGACCCGAGCGTGTGGCAGACCGAGCCGTTCGTGGCCACGCAGGTCGGCGACCGCCTGTTCGGCCGTGGCTCGGCCGACGACTGCGGCGGCATCGCCATCCACTCCGGTGCGTTGAAGGCGTTGGGCGACGAGCTCAAGGTCAATATCAAGGTGTTCATCGAGGGCGAGGAGGAGATGGGCTCGCCCAGCTTCATCCCGTTCATCGAGGCGCATCGCGACGAATTCGACGCCGATGTGATCATCGTGGCCGACTCCGGCAACTGGTCCGCCGACATCCCCTCGCTGACCACGTCGCTGCGTGGCAACACCACGCTCGATGTGCATGTGCGCGTGCTTGAGCACCCGGTGCACTCCGGACAGTACGGCGGCCCGATCCTGGACGCGAACACGCTCGCGGCCATGCTGATCGCCTCGATGTACAACGGCGATGGCGAGATGCAGGTTCCGGGAGTCGCCGCCGAGGAGCCGGTCGGCGGCCTGCAGCGCGACCTGGACGAGGCCGACGTGCGCCGCGACGCCGGCATCCTGCCCGGCTACCGTCTGGCCGGCACCGGTTCGCTGGCCTCGCGCCTGTGGACCAAGCCGAGCGTGACCGTCATCGGCTTCGACGCCCAGCCGGTCGAGGGGTCGTTCAATGTGATCAGCCACGAGACCACGTTCCGTCTCTCACTGCGCACCGCGCCGAACCAGCGCCCCGAACAGGCACAGCAGGCGCTGGCCGACTTCCTGGTGTCGCATGCGCCGTTCGGTTGCGAGGTGACCGTGACCCCCGGCGAGAACGGCATGGGCTGGGCCATGGATCCGAACGCGGAGGCCACCAAGGACGCGCTGGAGGCCATGGAGGAGGCATTCGGCGTCGCCCCGGTCAACAAGGGCGAGGGCGGCTCGATCCCGTTCATCCCGGATCTGCAGCGCATCTTCCCCGAGGCACAGGTGCTGGTCACCGGACCGGAGGATCCGAAGGCCAACGCGCACAGCCCGAACGAGTCCATCTCGATGCCGAGCCTGAAGAAGAACATCGTCACCGAGGCGCTGCTGCTCGACAAGCTCGCCCGCTGACGGGCGCATATGGAAGGGTTCCGTACCGCGTGCAAGTGGTACGGAACCCTTTGCCGTATCCGCAAGCCGTGCCGTGCCACGGTTTTGGACAGGGGATGCGGTAGGGTCGGAAACCGACACGGGGGCTTCGCCGCCGGTTCCCGCATCCGCAGGAACGGCGAGGCTGAGATGAGGGCTACCTCGACCGATTGAACGTATACCGGGTAATGCCGGCGCACGGACGTCGCTCTTTTCCCGTGCCTTGACGCAGCGCCGAAAGTCGGCGCGCGGGAGAGAAAGGCACATCGCATGTCTTCTGCTATTACCGAATCCAAAGCCGTCCTGAAATGGCGTGTCGTCGATATCGCCGTCGCCTCGGTGATCGGCGTGGCCAGCGCCCTGATCTACTGGGTCGTCGCCATCGCCACCGCCGCGCCGTGGAGCGCGCTGGAGGCCATCATCCCCGGCCTGGCCGGTGTGTTCAACGGCCTGTGGCTGTTCGCCGGACCGCTGGCCGCGATCATCGTCCGCAAGCCGGGCGCCGCCGTCTACGCCGAGGTTGTGGCCGGCGTGCTCGAAGCGCTGATGGGCAACATGTGGGGCGGCGTCGAAACCTTCCTGATCGCCCTGGTGCAGGGCCTGTTCGCCGAGATCGCCTTCCTGATCTTCGCCTACCGCAAGTGGAACCTGCCGGTGACGATCCTGTCCGGCGCCCTCTCCGGCGTCGCCTGCTGGGGATACTCCTTCCTGACCAACCTGCAGGCCATCGACGTGTTCCAGACCTACGGCGTGGTCTACGTCCTCACCACGGTGATCTCCGGCATCGTGTTCGCCGGCGTGCTCATGTGGTACCTGTACATCGCGCTCGCCAAAACCGGTGCGCTAGACAAGTTCGCCTCTGGTCGCGAGGTGCGCGGCCGCTGAACCTGACGCATGGCGCGGGCCGCAACGCCCGCGCCGTCAGCGTCGTATGAACCGCCGCCTATGCGGCCGAGGACTTTCAAGGGGAATCGTGGACGAACAGCTGAGCATCGACACCGCGCGACAGGGAACCGATCCCGCGTCGGCGAATCATGACGCAACGCATACCGACAACGCGGTGCTGCGCTTCGAGAACTGGGGGTACCGTCACGCCTCGCGCCGGCATTTCGCCGTACGGGGGCTGAACATCACCATCGAGGCGGGGCAGCGTGTGCTGCTGCTCGGCGCGTCCGGCATCGGCAAATCCACAATCCTCGAAGGCGCCGCGGGTCTGCTTGGGGGAGAGGAGAACGCGGAACGCACCGAGATGACGGCCGACGGCACGATGCTGACCACCGACGCGGAGGGCGGCGTGACCGAAGGCCGCGTGCTGGTTGACGACGTGCCGGTCACCCGCGCGCGCGGCCGCATCGGCCTGGTGCTGCAGGACCCCGATGCGCAGGCGATCTTCCAGCGGCTCGGCGACAACGTGGCGTTCGGTCCCGAGAACCTCAACGTGCCGCGGGACCAGATCTGGCAGCGGGTGCGCGACGGTCTGCGTGCGGTGGGACTGGAAGGGGTTCAGCTGCACCGTTCGACCCTGCACCTGTCCGGCGGGCAGATGCAGCGACTCGCCCTGGCCGGCGCGCTGGCCATGCGTCCGGGCGTGCTGCTGCTCGACGAACCCACGGCGAACCTCGACCCCGACGGCGTCACCCAGGTCGTGGACGCGGTACGCGATGTGCTCGACACCTATCATTCCACGATGGTGCTGGTCGAGCACCGCGCCGGACCGTGGATCGACATGATCGATCGCGTGGTGGTGCTCGGGTTGGAGACTGACGAACAGCAATCCGCCCGCATCGCCCAGCAAGGCGATGAGGAGGAGGTCGACCGCGGCGGATTCAAACGCACGGTCGTCGTCGCCGACGGCACCCCGGACGAGGTGTTCCGTGATCCCGGACTCGACTTCGCCGAACTCGGCATCTGGCTGCCGGATCGATACCGCCGCCCCGAGGACGAGATCGTCCGCATCCACACCGACGATGAGCCGCCATACGATCCGTCCGTCGGTACTGGCCAGGTGCTGCTGTCCGCGCGGGATCTGTCCATCGGCCGCGATGGGAAGGCCATCGCCGAGCATATCGACCTCGATTTCACCGCCGGACAGATCACCGCGCTGGTCGGCGCGAACGGCGCCGGCAAATCCACGTTGTCGCTGACGCTGGCCGGTCTGCTCGAACCGGTGCGCGGGCAGGTGCGGGCTTCGGCCCAGCTGGCCGCGGGCGCGGACGGCGACGCGCCGATCGCCTGGAAATCCACCGAACTGGCCTCCCGCATCTCCTACGTGTTCCAAAACCCCGAGCACCAGTTCGCACGCGGCAGCGTATTGGAGGAGGTGATGCTCGGGCCTCTGCGCACCGGGTGCGATGAGGCGGAGGCGGAGCGCCGTGCGCGTGAACTGCTGACGCGGTTCCGGCTCATCCAATACGCCCAGCAGAACCCGTACACGCTCTCCGGCGGCGAGAAGCGGCGGCTGACCGTGGCCTCCGCCCTGGCCGCGGCGCCGCGCGTGCTCATCCTCGACGAGCCGACGTTCGGCCAGGACCGGCGCACCTGGATGCAGATCGTGCGCCTGATCCACGGCCTGCGCGGCGACGGCGTGAGCATCATCGTGGTCACGCACGACCGCGAACTGGTCACCGCGCTCGGCGCCCGACTGGTGGAACTCACCCCCTCCGACCGGACAGGGGAGTGGACGGCGTCCGGAGCGTCCGATCCCCGCATCCCCGTCAGCCCGGTCAACGAGCGCGTCGAGGACCCCAAGCCGTCGAGCCGTTCGCCGTTCCTGGCCGCCCGCAACCCCGCGTACCGGCTGATCGGCGCGTTCCTGGCCTCGCTGCCGATGCTGCTGAGCCTGGATTGGGTTTCGGCCACGGTGGCGCTGGCGCTGGAGCTCATCATCCTGTGGTGCATCGGGCTGACGCCCTGGCGCGTCGTCAAGTCCACCTGGCCGATCTTCATCGGCGCCCCGGGCTCCGCCCTTGCCGTGCTGCTGTATGGCAAGGAGGGCGGCGAGACCTGGTGGCAATGGGGACTGATGCACATCACCGACCGGTCGGCCGAGCTGGCGGTGGCCACCGGCATACGAATCCTGGCCATCGGCATCCCCGCCATCATCGCCGTGCTCGGCATCGACGCCACCGACCTGGCCGACGCGTTCAGCCAGATCCTCAGACTGCCCGACCGGTTCGTGTACGGCGGCCTGGCCGGCATGCGGCTGTTCTCCGTGCTGCATGACGACTGGGCCGCCCTGACCGCATCGCGCAGGTCGCGCGGCCTGGGCGACGAGAACAAGGTCAAGGCGTTCCTCCCGCAGACCTTCGCGCTGCTGGTGCTGTCGATCAGACGGTCGACCACGCTGGCCACGGCCATGGAGGCGCGTGGATTCGGCGGCGATGGGCCACGCAGCCACGCGCGTGTCAGTACCGTGGATGTCCTCGATTGGGTATATCTGGGCGTGTGTCTCATGATTCCCGTAATCGCGTTGATTGCAGCGTTTTGCGTGGGTTCGTTCTCGTTTTTGGGGCAGTAGAGGCCCTGGCTGCCCGTCAAATTCGGAAGGGGAATTGCATTAGGATGCAATCAGTGGAAGTATGACGAGTCCCGTCGGGGAGGATTTTGCGTTGGGAGGTATCCGAGTGAGTCGGGAAATCACCGTCGGTATCGTGGATAATGACCGATTCGTGCTGCCGAGTCTGAAAACCAGCATCGAGGAGTTGTCCGACGATATGCAGGTGATCTGGACCACGTCCGACGGCGGGCAGGCCGTGGCCAACTGCCTGACCGCCTAGACCCGCCCGAAGGTGCTGCTGGCCGACATGTCGATGGAAGGCGTCTCCGGTATCTCCGTGTGCCGCCGCATCCGCACCCGCATCGGCAAGGTCGGCATCCTGGCGATGACCGCCTACTCCATTGACAGATACGCCGAGAAGGCATCGATGGCCGGTGCGCAGGGCATCGTCGGCAAGTCCGATGAGCGGCAGATCGTCGCCGCCATCCGCACCGTGGCCTCCGGCGGCACGTGGGGCGAGGGATTCGAGACAGCCCTGACCGCGCACGTACGGCTGAAGAATCAGACCTCCGTCAACGCCGTGCTGACCGACCGCGAATTCGAGGTCATGGACTCATTCGCCGCTGGCATGTCGATCCAGGCCATCGCCGAAACGCTGAACATCACCCCCGAAACGGTGAAGAAGCACGGCCAGCGCGCCATGCACAAACTCGGCGCGAACTCCCGGTGGCAGGCGGTGGCGATGTGGCTGAACTCCCAGGCATGAACCGACTGGCCCATCTGCTCGGGCTGGGCGAGCCCGCCGCGCAGCCCGGCAACCATCATCTGGCCGGCAGCAAGCCGTTGATGATCAACCCGCTGGAATACCCGGCACGGATGGGGCAGATTGGAGCGCTCGCCGTCGTCCAGCTGATCGAGACTCTGGCCTTCGCGCCATCGGTGGGGCCGGTGAACGCGGCATGCTAGATGGCGTTCTTCGTCGTCTTCTCGTCCATGTTCATCTTCCCCGTGCCTTCCGCCGTGGTCCTGTCCCTGTATTTTGCGGTGACTTGCGGCATCGTGCCGTTTCACGGGTCGGGCGAGCTGCTGTGCATGGCCTACTCCCTGGGCATGTTGGTGTATGACACCAGTCTGCGGTTCGGCATCCTGATCACCGTGCCGATCATGGCGGGCATCTACGTGCAGTCCTGCCGCTTCCCGGAACCCAGCTGGAGCCTGGCGCTGAACAGCGCCCCCGGTGCTGGTGTTCCTGATGCTGCTGATCCTCAATTTCGGCCAGACCAGCCGCAACCGTTCCAAACTGTTGGAGATGCGGCTGAAGACCGAGCGCGCCGAGGAATTGGGCCGCCGTGTGGAGGTGGCGCGCATGATCCACGATTCGGTCACCGGCGATCTGTCGAACATCGCCCGTGTCTCGCAGCGTCAGCTGCGTCGGTGCGAGGACCTCGACGAGCGTGAGGTCTGGCGTCAGATCAACGAGCAGTCCGTGCGTGTGTTGGACGGCGTGCATGCGGTCATCCGCCAGCTCAGCGAAACCGGAGGCGAGGATTCGGATCGGTCGGACGATTCCGCCGAGGGATTGGCTGAAACCCTGAACGCCCGCAGCCGCATGTGGCAGCAGCGGCTGGCCGAATCGGGCATCGAGGGCGATGTCCGCGTGATCGACCACATCCATCGGACCATGCCGTTCACCGCAGGCGATGCCGGCGTGCGTCAGTCCTACGTGCTGGCCATGCTCGATGAGGAGTTCACCAATATCATGCGTCATGGCCGGTATGGTGCGGACGCTTACACCGTGGCCGTCACGCTTGGTGAACGCCATGTCGAGTTGGTGGCGATGAACGACCTGCGCGACGACGGGAAGACCGACGTCGACATCGACGACGTGCTGGACCTGCCTGGCGGCAACGGCCTGCGCCTGCACCGTGAGCAGATCGAAACCCTGAATGGCGTCATGTCCGTGGGCGAGGAGGACGATTCCTGGGTGCTGTATGTGCGCGTGCCCTACGCCGAACCGGATCATAGCGAACCATCCCGTCTGCTGCGCAGAAGTTGAGGGCGGCCTGGACCACGGGCGTGTGCGCAACGGCTTGGGCCCGCGTGGACGGTAGTGTGGGGGTATGCCGATTCACCAGAACATCATCGACAATCCGAAATCCGAACGGGTGCGCCGGGTGGCGGATCTGTCCAACCGGCGGTCCCGGGCCAGAACCGGCCAGTATGTGATCGAGGGACCCCAATCCGTGCGCGAGGCCGTGCGGTGCATGCCCGAGGCCGTACGCGACGTGTACGTGGCTGTCGACGATTCGGACGGCGCCGGGCATGCCGATACGGCATTGCTCGTCCGGCATGGCTACGCGCAGATGCCGGACGGGTTATACGAAGGGATTCCGGTGCCGGCGCTGCTGGCCCCGATTGTGGCGGAGGCGTTGTCCCACGGCGTCTATGTGCATCTGTGCAGCGCCGGGGTCATCGAACGGATGAGCCGTGACGCGCAGGGCATTGTGGCGGTGGGGGACATGCAGGTCATAAGGGATGCGATGACCGGCACCGCCCCCGAAACGCCGGGAGTCGGAGGTTCGGGCGGAAGTCCATCACTGGTGGCGGCCTTCTGGCAGGTGCGTGACCCCGGCAACGCGGGCACGGTGATTCGCGCGGCCGATGCCGCGGGCTGTGCAGCGGTCGTGTTCGTGGACGAGTGCGTGGACATGTTCAACCCGAAGGTGATCCGTGCCACGGCCGGCTCGCTGTTCCACCTGCCGGTGCTGACGATGACGACCGGGGAATTCTTCACGTGGTGCTCGGAGCGGGGACTGGCGGTGACGGCTGCCGACGTGTACGGCACGCCCGGGAATCGTCCGGTGCCGCTGCCCGAACTGTTGGGCGGTGACGGCGGCCGCGACACCGACCGGGCGGTGCTGTTCGGCAACGAGGCGCGGGGCCTGCCGGACGACGTGCTGGAGCGTTCGGACACGGTGGTTTCGATTCCGATCTACGGCCGGGCGGAGTCGCTGAATCTGGGCACGAGCGCTGCCGTCATGCTGATGAGCATGGCTATGTCGAGTCGCTTTGGGAGAATGTAAAGTCGTAAAACGCCGGTAAATCGCGCTTTTGCGAGTTTGCCGCGCGGTTGACGATGTAGGAAGACGCAGGAAAGGGAGCTCGTGGCACAACAAGCGGTGTTCGATGCTCAGGCGGTGACCGAGGCGGTCGCCGAAGGCATCGCGAGGATAGAGAACGCCTCCAGCACGGAGGAACTGAAAGCCATCAAGACGCAGTATGCGGGCGCCGATTCGGCGATGACGCAGGCCAGCAAGGCCATCGGCGCGCTGCCCGC
>SAMEA3387502__coassemble_1831_pt1 | contig 10331 bp, 6 predicted proteins | sample SAMEA3387502__metabat2_low_PE_007 | metagenome-assembled genome bin SAMEA3387502 (sample SAMEA3387502) | Felis catus | biome: Faeces | place: United Kingdom | collected 2012 | reverse complement strand
GTCCGGCGGCCCGTGCTACGTTCATCGGATGGCGCGGGCTGTCCAGCCAGCCGAACTGGTCGATGAGCAGGCCCATCGTGATCTGCCCCAGCACCGGCATCAGCACGGTTTGCAGACTGCCGAGCTTGGGTAGCAGCAGGATGTTCCCGGTCATGAAGATCACACCGAAGAGGCCGGCGAACCACATCCACCACGGTCCCTGCAGCGCCGACTCCGGCACCAGCGGATACGGCCCGAGCAGCAGCGCCGCAATCGTCGTGGCCGCCAATCCCACGGTGAATGACACCAGTGACGCGCGGAACGGTGTGCCTAACGTTCCGCGCAGTCGCGCATTGACGGCGGTCTGTAGCGGCGTGACGATTCCGGTGAGCACTCCCAGCACGGCAAGCAGCATGTGGTTTCCTTCCTTCCGACGTCATCCTACTCACCGTGGCGACGTGTCCGTGTCCATGCGCCGGTCGATGCCGACATGATATGCGTGGACCGGCGCGGGCGTGAATATCAGGCAACGATCGAATGGGTGTCCGGTTTGTCGAGACATGTGCTTTTGATATGTTCCGGCCTGTCCCTGCCTGGGGGAGGAACGGCGAGGCCGCAAGTGCAGGCGCCGAGATACGGAAGAGGAGGAGGCATACCATATGAACAACATGCCGCAGCGGTTCGCGTTCTTCGCGTTGGGCGTGGTCATCAATTCGTTCGGGGTGGCCCTGATCACCAAGGGTGCGCTGGGCACGTCGGCCATCTCCAGCGTGCCGTATGTGGCCAGTCTGCAGTGGCCGTTCCTGAGCTTCGGCGTGACCACATTCATCTGGAATATCCTGTTCATTCTGATTCAGCTCGCCCTGCTGCGTCGTGAATTCAAACCGTCGCAGTTCCTGCAGGTGTTGGTGAATCTGCTGTTCAGCGCCATGATCGACGTGAGCATGGCGATTCTGGGCTTCCTGAACCCGTCCGCGCTGTGGGAGCAGTGCGCGTGCGTGGTGCTCGGCTGCGTGGTGCTCGGCTGCGTGGTGCTGGCGTTCGGCATCGTCATTGAGCTGGCGCCGAATGTGGTGGTGGTGCCGGGCGAGGGCGTGGTGCGTGCTATCGCGCAGGTGACGAAGATCCGCGTGGGCACGGTCAAGGCGGCGTTCGATATCACGTTGATTGTCATCGCCGGGGTCATGTCCCTGATCTGCTTCCACGAACTGCGCGGCGTGGGCGTCGGCACGGTGATCTCCGCCCTGCTGGTCGGGCCGATCATCAATGTGATCAACCGCGTGTTCACATTCCAGCACCGCATCCAGGCGCTGGCCTTGTCCCGCGACGGGCGTTGACGCCTGGCTGCCTGGCTGTCACAGGGCCGGGAATGGTGACGCGGAACCGATCGAGCGAATTGTCGATGCGCACCGGTTCGCGCGCCTCGCTGCGCAGCGCGGCGCCGATCTGTAGGTATCCGGTGCCGTTGTCCCGCAGCACGGTGCCGCCGTCCGGATAGGGGGTGGACTGCAGCAGCGAGAACAGGAACGCGTTGCGCGTGGAGGTGGAGGCATCATGGGTGAGCCGTTGCTTGGAGACCGCGCCGAACAGGCCGCCCGGGTTCGAGACCTCGATCCGGTCGGTGAACACGTCCACATGCACGGGCGTGCCGAGCGCGTCCGGGGAGTAGTCGCGGTGGGTCAACGCGTTGGCGATGGCCTCGCGCAGCACCAGCTGCGGGTACATCGGAGGCTGCGACGGCTGTGCGCCGGAATTGGCGTCGCTGGTGCCGGACGTCCACGTCATCAGCGAGGTGACCGCGTCGTCGATCATGACCGGGATCGGGCCGGTGATGGTTTCGGAGGCGACAAGCTGCGCGCTGCCGGTGAACACGTCGGCGCGTGAGGTGCCCGGGTAGACGGCGATGGTGACGTTGAGCCGGGGGAAGAACTTCTGCGGATACCGGCCGACGGCGAGCAGCCCCGCGAGCGTGGGGTGCGGTGCGGATGCGATTCGTGTCGTCTCGTCCGTGCCGGTGTTCGTGCCGATGGCCGTACCGGTGTTCGCACCGTCTTCCGTATCCGAGGTTTCCGTCGGGGCATGATCCGCCGCATGTTTCACGGCATGTTCCACGGTGTCGTCTGCGGGGCGGTCGGCTGGCACGCGTCTCAAGATGCGCAGATCCAGCATCATATCCGTGTCGGAGCGTTCCGCGAATACATGCGGGTGGCGTTCGCGCTCGCGTTCGAGCAGCGCGTGAACGAGTTTGGGATTCAGATCGTCGAGCGTGGCTTCCGGCACGACCGCGATGTCGTGCTCGGGCTGGCGCTGCTCCTCAAGCAGACGGTCGACCTCGTAGGCGGTCATCTTGCGGTCGCCGTCGCCGGTGCGGATGTAGGAGCCGCCGTGCGGGCCAATCGAGGAGATGAAGCAGGGCTTCTCGCGCGGCAGCATCTCGTCGATGACGGCGAACACCAGATTCGCTCCCTCGAACGGGCAAGTCACGATCACCGGGCGGACCACCGGCGTGAGTTTCTCGCATGCCTGGCTCAGCGCCTCCTGCATCGCGCGTGCGTCGAAGTCCTCGACCGGCGTGAACCCAGCCTTCTCGCTCAGTCCCAGGATGATGTACCCGCCGTTGCCGTTGGAGAACGCGGACAGCGTCTCGGTGATGGTGGAGCTGATCTTGCGCTTGCATTCCTTGACCTCGCACTGCTGCGTATCGTTGCCGATGACGCGCATCAGTTCGATGAGCTCGGTCATCTTGGCCGTGTAGTCGTCGTTGTCCATCGCGCCTCCAGGAGTGTGCCGTTGCCACTCGGTGACGGTCGTACTCCGGCTGGCTCCGGTCGTACTCCGGTTAGTGCCGGTCCTCCATCACAGGTTCCTGTCATCCATCCTATGCCGACGGCGACGCGTGCACGGCGACGTCGGCCAGGCATGTCGCCATACCTCCGCAATAACAGGGTCGACACAGGACAGACGGGACGCAACAGGGGCGGGCTCCGCATCGCCCGTGAATCGGATACGATAAGGCCCGCGACGGGCGTTCCTCGTCGCGGGCCTTGACGCCGCGGTATGTATGGTTGCGCGGAATGCGATTACAGCGCCGCGTCCATCGCCTGCTTGAGATCGGCGATGATGTCGTCGGCGTTCTCGATACCGCAGCTCAGACGCACCAGGTCGATGCCGACCCCGGCCTCCTCCAGCTGCTCCTCGGTGAGCTGGCGGTGCGTGGTGCCGGCCGGATACAGCGCGCAGCTGCGGGCGTCGGCCACATGCGTGGCGATCGAGATCATCTTGAAGTGGTCGAGCAGCGCGGAGACCTTGTCACGGCCGCCGGGCACGCCGAAGGAGATCACGCCGCAGGTGCCGTTCGGCATGTACTTTTGGGCGGTCTCGTAGTACTTGTCGCCGGGCAGGCCGGGGAACTGCACCCAGCTGACGCGCGGATCGTCATTGAGGAACTCGGCCACCTTCTGCGCGTTCTCGCAGTGGCGCTGCATGCGCACGGCCAGCGATTCCAGATGCATGCCCATGATCCAGGAGTTCATCGGCGCCGGGGTGGAGCCGAAGTCGCGCATCAGCTGCGCGGTGGCCTTGGTGATGAATGCGCCCTTGCCGAAGTCCTTCGCGTAGGTCACGCCGTGGTAGGAGTCGTCCGGCGTGGTCAGACCGGGGAACTTGTCCGCGTGGGCCATCCAATCGAAGTTGCCGGAGTCCACGATCGCGCCGCCGACGCAGGAGCCGTGGCCATCCATGTACTTGGTGGTCGCATGGGTCACGATGTCCACGCCGTACTCGAACGGACGGCAGTTGATCGGGGTGGGGAACGTGTTGTCCACGATGATTGGCACGCCGTGGTCATGCGCGGCGGAGGCGAACTTGTCGAAGTCGAGCACGATCAGCGCCGGATTCGAGATCGATTCGGCGAACACGGCCTTGGTGTTCGGTTGGAACGCGGCGTCCAGCTCCTCCGGCGTGCAGTCGGGGCTCACGAACGTGCACTCGATGCCCATCTTGCGCATCGTCACGTTGATCAGATTGAACGTGCCGCCGTAGATCGCTGACGAGGCGACGATGTGGTCGCCCGCATTGCAGATGTTGAACAGCGCGAAGAAGTTCGCCGCCTGGCCGGACGAGGTCAGCATCGCGGCCACGCCGCCCTCCATCTCGCAGATCTTCGCCGCCACCGTATCATTCGTCGGGTTCTGCAGGCGGGTGTAGAAGTATCCGGACTCCGACAGGTCGAACAGTCGGCTCATCTGCTCGCTGGACGTGTACTTGAACGTCGTGGCCTGGATGATCGGCGGGGTGCGGGACTCGCCGTTGCCCGGCTGGTAGCCGCCCTGCACGCATGTGGTATCGATCGCGCTCATTGATGCTCCTTCTATTGTTGCCGCGATGCCTGCCGCCGCGTCGTCCCGACGGCGCGCGGCCGCATCGCCGGCCATGGTCCTGGCTACGCATACTCTAACACCGCGGGTCGGCGCGGAGGCTCGCGTGCCCGGTGGTTGGGCATCCTGTCATCTATGACGCGTTATCATCATCCGGTGAGCAAGACGAATGAGGGTATGCGTAACGGTATTGGAACGGGTGCTGCGGCGGGCGGCGCGGGCCGGGGTGATCGGCCGTCGTCGGGCGGCCGCCGGGTGGTGCAGACCCCGCAGGGCGTGACGGCGATGGTGGTCGCCGAGGTGGTGTACGGGTTCTTCCCGCTGTACTGGGCGGCGCTCGCGAATATCTCGTCGATGAACGTGATGCTGTACCGCATCGTGACCGCCGCGGTGGTGATGGTGCTGTTCATGCTGGCCACGCGGCGCTGGCCGCGGTTCGTGGCGTCGGTGAAGGCGCTGTGGGCGCACCCGAAAGTGTTCGCCGCCGCGGTGGCCGCCGCCGTGCTCGTGACGATCGACTGGGTGGTCTACATCTACCTGGTATCGATCGGGCACACCTCCGAGGCCAGTGCGGCGAACTTCCTGATGCCGTTGATCAACATGCTGCTGGCGTTAGTGTTCCTGCGGGAGCGGACGACGGGGTTGGGCATCGTCTCCATGCTGGTGGCGCTGGCCGGCGGCGTGCTGTATGTGATGGACACGGGCGCGTTTCCCGGGCTGGCGATGCTGATGACGTTCAGCTACAGCGGCTACTGCCTGATCAAACGTTTCGTGCCGCTGGATCCGTTCGAGTCGCTGACGTTCGAGACCGGCGTGCTGACGCCGTTCGCGTTCGTGGCGCTCGCCGTGCAGCCGCGGTTCGGCGTGCCGGCGGGGGAGCCGTGGTGGGGCTGGCTGCTGCTGGCCGGATGCGGCATCCTGACGGTGATCCCGCTGGTGTTGACCTCGTACGCGGTCAAGCACGCCACGTTCATCACGGTGAGTTTCAGCCAGTACATCACGCCGACGATCCAGTTGGTGCTGGGCATTGTGGTGTTGGGCGAGCAGGTGCCGGCCAGCCGGTTCATCTCGTTCACGGTGATCTGGCTGGCGCTGGTGATCTACTCCTTCGACGTGCTGCGCCAGCATCGCCGCCGTCTGACGCTGGGCTGAGGAATGACGTGCCTTAGTCGTCGAGCAGCCAATCCACGATGTTCTTCCCCAACACGCCGTTGCGGGAGTACGGGAATGCATCCAGCGAGAGCACGGTTTTGGGATAATTGTCGTCGATTGCCTCCAGGGAGCTGAACTCTCGCTCTCGCGTGGCGTCGTCGGAACATAGATAGGTGACTTGGTAATACTCCGTAGTCGTATCTTTGGTCGCGATGAAATCGACTTCTTTTTGCCCGACTTTGCCGACTGCCACACGATATCCACGTCGGCGCAGCTCCATGTACACGATTCCCTCCAACACCTGGTCGATGCCGGCCGTGTTGTTCATGCCGATGGCTTGCCTGAGTCCTTGATCCACCACGTAATACTTTTCGTTGAATTGCAGAATGCGTTTGCCGATAAGATCCTGCCGTGGCGCACGGTAGATCAGATAGGCCTGCTCAGCGGCGTTGAGATAGTTGGCCACGGTTTCCTGAGATGTGGAACGACGTTCGCTTTTCAGATAATCGGCAATGGATTTTGGGGTGATCAGGTGCCCCTCCTCCGCAATGGCGTACCGGACGATTCGCTCGAGCAGGTCGACGTCGCGGATGTTATTGCGCTTGACGACGTCCTTGAGTAGGATGGTGGAGAACAGGTCTTCCAGATACTTCAACGACGAGGATTGATCGAATTCGAGTTCCGTCTGGAACGGGAAGCCGCCTTGTTCGACATAACGGCGAAACGCGACGTGGGGATCCGCTTGCGGTTCGTTGTCGCGCAAGGCGACAAGAAATTCCTTGAACGATAGCGGGAAGACATTGATGGTGACGTATCGCCCGGTGATGAATGTCGCCAAGTCGCTTGAAAGTACGTATGCGTTGGATCCGGTGATGTACATGTCGGCGTCGTAGTCAACCATGAATGAACGCAGCGCTTTTTCCCAATGGTCGACTTCTTGGATCTCGTCGAGTAGCAGCGTGACCGGACGGGTTGTATCAACGTGCGAAGCAACGTAGTCAACGAGGTCGTCGTCGGTGCGGATATTGGCGTAACGTTCCGATTCGAAACGCAGATGCAAGATGTTGTTTTCGTCGGCTCCGTGGCTGATGAGAACGGGTTTGATGAGGTCCAGGAGCGTGGACTTTCCGGACCTGCGAACACCAGTGAGGACTTTGATGACGTGCTTTCCGATAAAAGGCGCGATTTGTTGGATATATGTCGGACGTTCGACGATCATGATGCTCTCCACGAAGTTGCGGTTATGACTGAAACTATTATGTATTATACAAAAAGTTTCGGTTATGACCGAATCTTTGTGGTTGCTGTCCGTGCGATGCGGTTATGGCTTAATGCGTAACGGTTATTGGATGTGGCATGGGGTGTTTCCCCAGAGTCCGGAGGCTCTGGGGAAACGCGCAATCCGTGTCAGGCGGCGGTGGCGGCCAGGTAGCCCTCCTCCACGGCGCGGTTGATGTCCGCGGCCTTGCCGTTGCAGTCGCCGACCAGAGTGACCTTGATGCCACGTTCCTCAAGCGCGGCGGTGTCGAAGGCCACCGGTGCTGTGCCGGAGGCGATGACCACGCAGTCGCAGGGGATGCTAATCGCCTGGGTCTCCGGTTCCGGGGCGTCGGCTGCGGGTACCGGGGCTGGGGCACCGGGTCGTCCCGCTGGAGCGGGCGGGTTCAGCGTTTCGGTGGCCTCCACGGCGTCGGCGGTGATCCGGTCGACCTTGGTGTTGGTCTTGACCACCACGTTGTGCGCGGCGAAGTCCTCCATGATGAACGGTTTGACAGTGCTCGACTCCTCGGCGGCGATCTGCCCCATCATCTCGATGATGGTGACCTCGCAATCGCCTTGGGCGATGTACTCGGTGGTCTCCGCCCCGACCAGACCGCCGCCGATGACCACGACGCGGCCGTGCGGGTGCTGTTCGCCGGCCAACACCTTCCAGGAGTCCATCACATGCGGCATGTTCACGCCCTCGATCGGCGGCGTGGCACAGCGTCCGCCGACCGCCACAATGACCTCGTCGGCGCCGTCCGCGATGAGCCGGTCCGGGGTGGCCTCGGTGTCAAGCAGGACGTTGACGCCCGCCGCGGCCACGGCGCGCTCATACCAGCGGGTCGCGCGGTTCATCTCGTCCTTGCGCGGTGGCACGGCGGCGATGCCGAGCTGGCCGCCGAGACGATCCGTCTTCTCGTACAGCGTCACGTCATGACCGCGCAACGCGGCGACGCGCGCCGCCTCCATGCCCGCGGGGCCACCGCCGACCACCGCGATCTTCCGCGGCGTCTCGGCGGGCGTGATGACACGCTTGTACTCGTAGCCGTTCTCCGGATTGAGCACGCAGGAGATGAACCGGCGGCTGGCGATGGCGTCGGTGCACCCGTGGTTGCACATGATGCACGGGCGGATCAGATCGGCCTGGCCCGCGGCCACCTTGTTCGCGTAATCTGGGTCGCACAGTATCGGACGGCCGAGGCCGATGAAGTCGCACACGCCTTCCTCGATGAGCCGGGCTCCATCCTCCGGGGTCATGATGCGGCCCACCGTGGAGACCGGCACGGACACGGCTTCCTTGACGCGGCGGGCGTACGGCGCCATGAAGCATTCGGGGCGCGTGCCCATGGCGGGGATGGTGTCGTTGAGGTTGCCGGTGTGGTTGGCCTGGCCGACATGGAAGGTGTCGACGCCGTCGGCCTCAAGCAGCTTGGCGAGTTCCACCGCCTCGTCGATGAACAAGCCGCCACGGCCGAGCTGCGGGTTCTCGGTGATGATCGGCAGCTTGTAGTCGATGCAGATGTCCGGCGAGCCTTCGCGGATGGCGCGCACGACCGCGCGGGCGAAGCGCGTGCGGTTCTCGAAGCTGCCGCCGTACTCGTCGGTGCGCTGGTTAATCAGCGGCGAGCACAGTGAGCCGACCAGACGGTCGCCGTGCACTTCGATGGCGTCTGCGCCGGCTTGCGTGGCGCGGCGGGCCAGTGCGGTGATGTGGCCGAGGATCTCCTGAAGGCGTTCGCCGGTGACTTCATTGATGTAATGCTGCATGTCATGGTGCAGTTTGGCCCGGGCGCCGGCCATGTCGCCCTTGGCGAAGAGTTCGGCCACGGCCACCGTGTCGTACTCCGGGTGGAACACCTGCAGGCCGAGCTTGCAATCGAATTCGTGCAGCGCGTCGGCCAGGGCCTTGAACGAGGGGATCAGATCATCGTTGACGAGCTTGGGCGTGGGGGAGATAGTGTGCACGGGGGTCACGTCGCCGAGCACGATGTAGGAGGCTCCGCCTTCGGCCACGCGCTTGTAGAAGTTGATGCTCTGCTCGGTGATGGAACCGTCGCGTGCCTCGTAACCGGTGGTCATCGGCGGGAACATGATGCGGTTCTTCAGGGTCATATGGTTGATCTCGAGCGGTTCGAGCAGGGTTTGCAATGTCATGCGATGCTCCTTTGCGTGTATGGGATGGGTGGATGGCTGTGCCGTGGTGCCGGCCGGCCTCAGAGCTGTGTGGTGCGCTATGAGGCGAGGATCTCAACATTGAGATGTCAATACTTCATTGTTGATATGCACACTATCACTACAAGCTGGGGACTCTGTGCGGCGCGCCGTTGGCTTTGTCGAGGTTGCGGGCCGGATCGTGTCTGTGCTCTGGCCTGCGGCGATGCACTATAACGGAGTCGTCCGGGCGTGTGTCGCCGGACTTGCGTGTCACATGTGGGTGTGGTGCGGAACGCATGGTGGTTCGTCCGGGAGATTCTGTACCGCATGGTTGCGGTGCTTGGAGTGGATGTGGGGTGACCTGTCGCTTTCGGACTCTGATGCATTCAGGGCTCGGTGAGGAATTGAAAAGTGTTGAAATTCCAAGGTTTGGTGAAGCGCGGTACGGTGGAGATGTATCAGAGTCCATGAAGTTGTGGGTGGGATGGATTGGGAGGAACCGGTGTGTGGCGGCGCGAAACGCCGATAAAGTTAAACGAATTGACATACTTGGGTAAATGGTCTTACTATGTAGTCAACGGCGGACCGAAAGGGCGCCGACAGAAAACAGCTCGGATCAACAGCAAAGGAGCAACCCATGGGTCTGTGGGATGTTGACAAGATCGAATACGTCGGTCGCCAGAAGGGACCGCAGGAGGGCCTGGCCTTCCACTACTACGACGCCGATCGCGTCGTCGCCGGCAAGAAGATGAAGGATTGGCTGCGCTTCGGCGTCGCCTGGTGGCACACCTTCGATCAGGAGCTCGTCGATCCGTTCGGCACCGGCACCGCTCACCGTCCGTGGTACGGCAAGTACTCCAACCCGCTCGACGAGGCCCTGGCCAAGGTTGACTACGCCTTCGAGTTCTTCACCAAGCTCGGTGTCGAGTACTTCTGCTTCCATGACCGCGACATCGCTCCGGAAGGCGACACCCTGCGCGAGACCAACGCCAACCTGGACAAGGTCGTCGACAAGATCGAGGAGAACATGAAGGCCACCGGCGTCAAGCTGCTGTGGAACACCTCCTCCCTGTTCACCAACCCGCGCTTCGTCTCCGGCGCCTCCACCTCGCCGTTCGCCGACATCTACGCCTACGCCGGCGGCCAGCTGAAGCACAGCCTGGAGATCGCCAAGCGCCTGGGCGCCGAGAACTATGTGTTCTGGGGCGGCCGCGAAGGCTATGAGAACCTGTGGAACACGCAGATGAAGCGCGAGCAGGAGCACATGGCTAAGTTCTTCCACATGTGCCATGAGTACGCCAAGGAGATCGGCCTGGACGCCCAGTTCCTGATCGAGCCGAAGGCCAAGGAACCGACGATGCATCAGTACGACTTCGATGCCGCCACCGCCATCGCGTTCCTGAAGAC
>SAMEA3387502__coassemble_1654_pt1 | contig 11705 bp, 10 predicted proteins | sample SAMEA3387502__metabat2_low_PE_007 | metagenome-assembled genome bin SAMEA3387502 (sample SAMEA3387502) | Felis catus | biome: Faeces | place: United Kingdom | collected 2012 | reverse complement strand
TGTACCCGTTCCTGCAGAAGTACTTCAACAAGGGCGTCATGCTCGGCGCCGTCAAGGGCTGAGCATGACACGGTCCGGCGGGAGTGCCGTATCCCGCCGGACCATACGGCGAAACCCCGTGCCGCACGTCGTTCGTTGCCATGTGTCGGCGGGCGGCCCGGGGTTCCGTCTCAACTCCTAATCATAGGCACCACGTCATAGTCGACGATGCCACAGATTGAAAGGCATACCAATGTTGGCTCGATTCGCTGTAGGTTACGAACAGGTCTGCCGCGCAATCCTCACGGCCTTCGTCATCAACGTCGCCTTCATCGCCCACACGGTGATGGGCTTGGTGGTCGCGGGGCTGTTCCCCTCCGTCGCCGCCGCATACGCCACGTGGCGCACCTGGATTATCAGCGAGGACCACTGGTGGACCTGCAAGGAGACCTGGACGGTGTTCCACCGTGCATGGAAGAGCGAGTTCCAGCAGGCCAACATCGCCGGCTGGCCCCAGCTGCTGCTGTGGCTGCTGCTGATCTACGACTACTCGGTGGTCAACTGGCATGACGCCGGTGTCATGGGGTATCTGAGCTCCGGCGTGCTGCTGGTGGTGCTGGTGGTGTACGGCGCGTTCTCGATGCTGTTCTGGGCGATCCGCGCGAACTTCGACGAGAACATCCGTTGGTGCGTCAAGATGACCCTGCAGATGCTGCTGTGCCGTCCGCTGTGCACGCTGTGCCTGCTGGTCGGATTCCTGATGACCGTGCTGGTCTGGCTGACCTGGCCCGGGGTGCTGCTGGCGTTCGGCCTGTCGCTGCCGGTGCTGGTGGCCGTCGGATGCGTGTACTTCTTCGGCCGTATCCCCGGCCTGAACGTGCGCGACACCGAGGCGTGGAAGGCCCGCCATCCGGCCTGACATGGGCCGAATCCCGATACATCCCGAAAGAAGGAACCGAAATGTCCCTGTATTACACCCCGGAACACGCCAAGGTGGGCGACGTCATTCCGTTCTTCGACCGGCGTTCGAGCCGGTTCGAGAACTTCTATCTGAAGAACTGGAACCCGGACGCACCCCGGGAACAGGTAGTCCACGGCTGGCATCGGATGTCCGGTGCATGGCCGGACCAGATTGAGGAGACGCCGGTGCACATCCTCGGCGGCACGGGTTCCGTGGTCGAGATGGATGGCACGTATCACCTGTTCTACTGCACCTTCGATGATAATCCGCAGCGTCAGTGGGTGCGCCACGCGACCAGCGAGGATCTGACCCACTGGCATGAGGTCGGTGAGGCGTTCGGCCCCGATTCGTCGATCTATGAACCGACCGATTGGCGTGATCCGTTCGTGTTCTGGAACGAGGACGAGCATCGCTGGTGGATGCTGGTCGCCGCCCGTCGGCGTGCGTGCAGCGGGCGCAACGGTTGCGTGGGGCTGTGCGTGTCCGACGATCTGCTGCATTGGCGCGCCGAAGGGCCGGTATACGCTCCGGATATCCATCCGGCCGCCTATGAGTGCCCCGACATGTTCCGCATGGGGGACTGGTGGTATCTGGTGTTTTCGAATTACACGGACGGGTTCGCCACCTATTATCGGATGTCACGGTCGCCGCGCGGGCCGTGGGCGCGTCCCGCGATCGACACCTTCGATTCCCGCGCGTTCTATGCGGCGAAAACCGGCAGCGACGGCGTCAATCGATACCTGTTCGGATGGGCGCCGACCCGCGGCGAGAACTCATGGGGCTTCGATCCGTCCGCGGAGTATGGCGCGGATTACCGGACGTGGAACTGGGGCGGATCCATGGTGGTGCACCGCCTGGTGCAGCATGCCGACGGCACGCTGGGTACCGCGCCCTCGGATGATGTGACCGAGCGTCTGGCCTCCGCACGGATGCAGCCGGTCCGCCTTTGCCCGGTTCAGGGGCATTGGCGCGATGACGGCGGTCCGGTCGTCGGCGGCTCGCAGGGATTCGCGGCGGCTGTGGGATGCCCGATGCCGGAGCGTGGCGTCATTTCGGCGCGTGTCCGGTATTCCGGCGACCCGGTGCGTTTCGGGTTGATGATGCATGTCGACGAGTCGTTGACGGACGGGTATTACCTGCAGTTCGATCCACGGCATCAGCGGATCGAATGGCGTTCCGGATTGCGCATGCACGAACGCGGCGGACAGCTGTTCCCCTACGCGGTGGAGATGGAGCGTCCGTGCGTGTTGGAGGAAGGACGCGAATATCTGGTCGAGGTGTTCGTGGACAGCAGCCAGGCCCATCTGTATCTTGACCGTGACTACACCTTCGGCATGAGGCTGTACGATCGGCGACCGGGATCGGTGGGCTGGTATGTGGAATCCGGCGCTCTGGAGGTCGCACGGATGCATGTCGCAACACTGTGATCGGCGCGATCGCATCAATCTGAGTCATAATACAAGGATGTGATTGTCATGACCGGCACGGTGGCCGTGCCGCGGATACGGGAACGACAGGGTATACGTATGGTAACGATGAAGGAAGTGGCCCAGGAGGCGGGCGTGTCCATCGCCACCGTATCCCGGGTGCTCAACGGCAAGGATCGCGGACGCATCAAACCGGAGATCGCGCAGGAGATCAAACGCATCGCCGAAGACCTTGGGTACCAGCCCAATCTGGTCGCCCGTAATCTGAAAACCCGCAGCAGCCGCATCCTCGGGTTCGTCAGCGACGAGATCGCCACCACGCCGTTCGCCGGACGCATCATGCTCGGCGCGCAGGATGCGGCGCGGGAGCTCGGGTACATCCTGCTGACGGTCAACACCGGCAACGATGCGGACCTCGAACGCCGCCAGATCGGCGTCGTCAGACAATATGGCGCCGACGGCTTCCTGTATGCCATGATGTACCACCGCAAGGTCGAGGTTCCCCGGGAGCTCGACGGCCTGTCGGTGGTCATCGTGGACGCCGAGGACGAGCACGGCGAACGTCCCTCGATTTGCCCGGACGAATACGGCATCGGCTACACGGCCACCCGGCGTCTGCTGGATGCCGGATGCCGGCGCATCGCCTACTTCGGCGCGGATGTGCCGATCGTGGCGCAGAGCGAACGTCTGGCCGGCTACCGGGCCGCGTTGGAGCAGTCCGACGTCGGATTCGACGATCGGCTGGTGCTGGCCATCGATGAGCATGACCGTCAGGGCGATGTGCCCCGGCTGTTCGACGCGCTGCATCCCGATGGCGTGTTCTGCTTCAACGACGTGCGGGCGCATCTGGCCTACGAGCAGGCCGATCGGCTTGGTCTGGCGATCGGGCGGGACCTGTCCGTGGTCGGCGTGGACAACCAGCCGTTCATCGCCGGCATCCTGAACCCGGCGTTGACCTCGGTGGAACTGCCTCACTACGAGATGGGATACTGGAGCGTGCGCAAGCTGGTTTCCCTGATCGAACGTTCCGAGGGCGGCACTATACCTGAACCGTCCGCCGCGGAAGGTGGTTCCTCGATGCTCGCCGATCTGAACCTCATGTTGCCGGCCGGCATCCGTGCGCCGCTGCCGCCGTTGGCGCAGGACCAGGTGCAGGTCTCGTGCGTGCTGGTGGAGAAGGAATCCGTGGCCCCGCGGGACTGACTTCATAGCCGCTCAAACACGTCATATATATCGTCATATATACCTTCGTGTCGCCTCGTGGCGAGGGTATACTGATACCAAAACGGCAATCGATTGCCGTTGAATGGGGCGCAACGCATCCGACGGTCGACGCCGTCGCCCATCAACGAAAGGACCCAAACATGAACGCAACGTCGCAGTCGGCCGATTCCTGCACTTTCCCGGCCGACGGTTACACCCAGCTCGACCTGTTCGTCCAGCGCGCGGAGCAGGGCCATGCTCCCACCATCCGTCTGCATGCGGGTGGCACATGCGTCGCCGAACGCGTCATGGACGCCGACCTGTACCGTCAGCGCTTCCAGATCGACCTCGACCCGCAGGAGCGGTACACGCTGGAAATCGTCGATGCCACCGTGCCCTATATGTATCTGGCCGGTGGAGATGATCTGCTTGACCGCGGCATCCGTGTGCTCGACGCCGCAAGCGGCGAGGCCACGGCAGGTGACGGCGCCCCGGAGAGCGCCGATCCAGTCCGCGCCGCCGTGCACTTCGAGCCGCCGGAGCACTGGATGAACGACCCGAACGGCCTGTGCCGCTTCCAGGGCCGGTACCACCTGTACTACCAGTTCAACCCCTACGGCTGGGGCTGGGACAACATGCACTGGGGACACGCCGCCAGCCGCGACCTCGTGCACTGGACCTACCTGCCGGTCATCCTCGAGCCGCAGCGCGAGCTGCACACCCGCAGGGGCATCTCCGGCGGCGCGTTCTCCGGCTCCGCCATCACCATCGACGCCGAAGGCCGCCCCTGCCCGGGCGATGACGCGGCCGCGATCCGCTTCTACCTGACCCGGCATTTCGAAGTGCCGGGTCAGCCGGACACGGTCGAGGAATGCCAGACCACCTGCGTCAGCACCGACAGTCTGACCGCGGGGCCCGAAACCGTCGTCGTGCGGCGCGAGGGCGCGGACTTCGGCCGTGACTTCCGCGACTCCAAGATCGAGACCGGTTTCGGCGGCGCGCTGATGATCCTGGCCACCAACCTGCCCTCCGACCAGGTGCCGGCATCGGGCGAGACCGGCGTCAGCGATGCCAACGAAGGCGGATGGTTCACGCTCTCCCCGCATGGCGAGCCCGATGTCGACCAACCCGATCCGAACCGGATCCCGGCGATCGTGACCTTCCGCAACGACACCCCCGACCTGGCTGACGACGCCTGGACCTATGTCGGCCCGATGGTGGCCGATCGCGGCTATGCCGAAGGCCGCACCTACGAGTGTCCGGACGCGTTCCCTCTGGACGGCGCGGACGTGGCCATCGGCGCGATCATGCACATCCGCACCAAGGACGGCTGCTTCCAGCCGATCCGCTGGTACACGGGGCGGCTGGACGAGCAGGGGCGGCTGGACGTCGGCCATTCCGGTTGGTGCGACTTCGGCGACTGCTTCTACGCGGTGCAGTCCTTCCGCGACGACGACGGCCGCCGCATCGCCATTGGCTGGCTCGCCGACCACAGCGGGGTGCGTCGCGAGGCCCCCGGCCGGGCCAACGGCGCGATGTCGTTGCCGCGCGAGCTGCATGTGCGTGACGGCCGACTGTTCAGCCGACCGGTCGATGAGGTCTACGACCTGTTGATCGGCGGCGAACTGCCTATGGACGAGGAAGACGGGGCGTGGCAGGTGTCGGACAACACCTACTACGCCGATATCCATCCTCACGGCGAATGCACCGCGGTGCTGATGGACACCGGCGAAGTGCGCTGGACGCTGGAATGCCGCGACGGCGAGGTCCGTTGCTCCAGCCAGGGCGCGACGAGTGACGATCTGGCCTGCGTGGCGCGCGTCGACACGGTGAAGCGTATCGAGGTGTTCTACGACCACGGCATCATCGAGGTGTTCGTCAACGACGGTGAGGCCGCCGGCGCGATGCTGGCCTACGACGAGCGGGAGAACGGCGGCTTTTCGATCACCGGAAACGCCGATTGCGAGGTGCGCACACTGCGTCGCTGACCGAGCGGTCACGGCCGGCGCATCCGCCTGATCCCTCTGACCCTTCTGCGGCGGATTCACGGTGGCACTGCATCATATGGTCCGGTTGGGCTGTTCCGACCGATCCCTTTGATGCAGTGCCTTCGTGTTGCTGCGGCTTATGGTCTGATACGGCTTGATGATCTGGTCCTTGTGGTGTAGTGCCGTTGTACTGCTGCGACTTTTGTGCCATTTGGGCCTGGCCGGCTGGTCCTTTTGATGCGGTACCCCCATGTTCCTGCATCATTTGTGCGACGACCGCAACCTGTGTGTGCTGTAATGGTGGTATCGGATCTCAGCGGAGAGATGGAGTGCATGATGAGATACTGCATGTATTGTGGAGCGCAATTGACCGAAGGCGCGAAGTTCTGCATGTCCTGCGGCAAGTCGGTGCAAGGCATGCCTGCGGCGGGTTCCGAGCCACCTGCGGAGGCCACGGCGCCGATTCCGGCAATGCCCGCTCCGGTGGCATCGACTCCGGCGGCGTCCGTCCCGGCGGAACCCGCCCCCGCCGCAACACCGTCATGGCAGCAATCGCCGACATGGCAGACGCAGCGGATCCCCCAAGCCGAACAGTACAACGGCCAGTCATACCAGTATGCGCCGGCGGACGGTGCCTACGCTCTCGCCGGTACGATGGCCGCGCCGCCGAAGAAGCGGTCCAAGGGTGTTGTGGTAGGCATTGTCATCGCCATCATTGCCGTGATTGCCGCCGTGGTGTTCGGGCTCTGGTGGTTCCTGTGGCGCGGTGACGACCTGAATCCGGCCGGACGGTACGCGCTGTCGAACGGCAGCGAGACCTACGAACTGGTCATCGACGACGACGGCGCGTTCAAGGTCTCCGATGTCCTCGGCAGCGGCAGCTATCTGACGGGTACCATCGGGGAAGGCACCGCTGACGGCGACAACGTGAGATATCCGCTGCGTGACATCAGCGCCTCGACCGTTAACGGCGAGATGACACTGTCCGAGCTGATCGGGCAGGCCGATCCCAGCGGCATCGGAACCGCGGTGGCCGACGCCATCGAGGTGGAGGTCACCGCCCCGAAGAACGCGGCGCACGGCAACATCGTCGGCACCTGGGGCCTGTCCGGCTCACTGCTCACGTTCTCGGCGGAGATCCACCTCACCGCGAACGCCGACGGCACGGTAGAGGCCGGTATGACGGCGTTCGGCGAGGATCCGTCCAATGCCACGGGCACCTGGACCGACAACGGCAACGGCCAGTACACCGTGACCTTCGACGACGGTTCGCCGTTGACCGTCACGTTGCCGCAGTGAGCGGCTGACTGCGATACCGGTCGCGGCGGTCCGTCGGAACACACGTCGTTGCAAGATGCGAACGTATCGTGATACATGCGGACCGTGATACATGTGGGGGCGGTCGGGAATCACCAAGGTTCCCGACCGCCCCGCGTTTATGTTGTGGTCCGTGTGATCAATCACTCGAACGGATAAGTCAGACCCCACTGGTCGCGGACCTGATCCATCAGCTCCATGATGCGCACCGTGTCGGCATGCGGCATGGCCGCGCACTCGGTCAGGCCGTCCAGGATGGCGTTCGCCGCGTCGGCCACCTGATACTCGTAGCCGGTCAGTTGCGCCGGCACGTCATGATGCGCCACCAGGGCGTGATCGTTGTTATAGACGTCGATGCCCTCCACGTTGTTGATGTTCTGGCAGACGATATAGCCGTCCGTGCCCCAGATGTAGCCGCCGCGGTCCGAGGAGACGAGCATCGAGGCCTGCGCGGTGGCCATCGTGCCGTCCGCATAGTGCAGGGTGATGGCGTCGTGCGCGTCCACGCCGGTCTCGTACGGGGTCATCGAGGTCACGATGCGATCGATCGGACGCGGGCCCAGCACCATGTCAATGAAGTTCAGCGGGTATACGCCGACGTCGAGCAGCGCGCCGCCGGCCAGCATCGGATCGGTCATACGCGCCTTGCCGGACACCGGGTAGCACAGGTTCGCGTCCACCATCTTCACCTCGCCGATCACGCCCGAGGCCACGATGTCGTCGATCATGCGGCGCGACGGCATGTAGCGCGTCCAGATGGCCTCGGTGCACAGCAGCCCCGACGCCTCGGCCACGGCCAGCAGTTCGCGCGCCTGCGCCGCGTTGGCGGTGAACGACTTCTCCACCAGGATGTTCTTGCCGGCCTGCAGACACATGATGCCCTGCTCGGCATGCAGGCTGTGCGGGGTGGCGATGTACACCAGATCCACCTGCGGGTCGGCCAGCAGCTCCTCATACGAACCGTAGGAGACCGGGAAGCCGTATTGTGCGGCGAAGGCGGCGGCGCGCTCGCCGTCGCGTGCGGCCACCGCGTACGGGGCCACCAGGTCGGCGTAGTGCGGGTCGGCCGCCATCTTGACCAGCGTGGTCGCCATCGCATGTGCGATGCGTCCGGCGCCGAGGATCGCCACGTTCACCTTGAGATGTTCGGACTGCGCCTGCGCGCGGTTGCCGTTGAGTCTGCTCATCGTTCCTCCTTGAAGTCTGATGGGGTTGGTTATGCCGTCATATTGATGCAACGCTACCCATTGTAGGCGGAGCGGCGGTATGACGGGGGTCCCGATGGGCTCGGGCCGGATGCGATAATGGGGAATCGTGAAGGCGAAACCGGAGAAATACGAGCGCGGCACCCGCAGCTACACCATGTCGCATATCCGCGGCAAGGACACCTCGATCGAGGTGATGGTGCGCCGGTACCTGTTCTCTCGCGGGCTGCGGTTCCGCAAGAACGACAAGCGCTATCCGGGCCATCCGGACATCGTGCTACCGAAGTGGCATACCGTGGTGTTCGTCAACGGCTGCTTCTGGCATATGCACGAAGGCTGCACCAAGCATTCGATGCCGAAAAGCAATGTGGAATTCTGGTCGGCCAAGCTGCTGCGTAACCGCGAACGCGACCGTGCGCAGCATGCCGCATTGGAGGCGATGGGTTGGCGCGTCATCGTGGTCTGGGAGTGCGAGCTGGCCAAACCGGTGCGGCAGGAACGGCTTGAACGGCTCTACACCCAGATCGCCGGCGGGGACACGACGCCGGCGGTACCGACGGGCGCGGCGAGTTGATCCAGTGCGCCGCGCCCCGGCTTCGCGGCGTCTGATTTCGGAATGTGATTCCCCTCCTACACCGACAACGTTTGCAACGTGTAACGTCATGTCCCATGGTCAATCCTGAATTTCCCACCACGCGCCTGGGCGTGCTGGACATCGGCTCGAACACCGTTCATATGATCATCGTCGACGCGGCGCCGGGCGCCCGACCCGATCCCGGAGCCAGCGTCAAAACCACCGTGCGCCTGATGCAGTATCTCGAAGAGGACGGCACCATCAACAAGGATGGCGTGCAGGCCCTGCTCGCGGCGGTGGACGCCGGCATGAAGCTCGCTGAGGAGAGCAAGGTCAGCCAGATCCTGGCCATGGCCACGTCCGCCATGCGCGAGGCGCCGAACGGCGGTCGCATCCTGGGACAGATCGAGGAGCGCATCGGTCAGGGCGTGACCGTGCTGTCCGGCGTGGACGAGGCGCGTCTGACGTTCCTGGCCGCCCGTCGTTGGTACGGCTGGGACTCCGGCCGACTGCTGCTGATGGACATCGGCGGCGGTTCCCTGGAGGTGGCGATGGGCTCCGATGAGGATCCCAACGTGGCGATCAGCGTGCCCGCGGGTGCCGGCCGTGTGACCAAGGAGTTCCTGCCGGCGGATGGCACCGCCACCCCGGAGCAGCTGGAGGCCGCGCACAAGAATGTGCGCAGGATCATCCAGCCGATTGTCGACGAATTCCCGAAATCCAAGGTGCCGAACCATGCGGTCGGCACCTCGAAGACCTTCCGCTCGCTGGCTCGGCTGGCGGGCGTCGTGCTGCGCCAGTCCGGCCGCGTGGACAGCTGGATCATGACCCGCGACCAGTTGGAGGATTGGCTGCCGCGTCTGGCCGCCATCAGCCCCGACCAGCGTGTGGCGCTGCCCGGCATCACGCCCGAGCGCACGTTGCAGATCGTCGGTGGCGGCGTTGTGGCCGACGAGATCATGAAGGCGCTGGACGTGGACGAGATCGAGATCTGCCCGTGGGCGCTGCGTGAGGGTGCGATCCTGCGCTGGATGGACCAGTTCGGCCGCACCCGCCGCGGCTTCTGATTCCTTGATGCCTTTCCGATGCATCTCGGACGGCGAAAGTGCCGTTAATGTTCGCCTGGTGAATTGTCGTCCGGGGTATGTTGTCTCGCCCGCGGTTGTTTATTGATACACTTTTGCTGTTCTTGTCAAGAGTGTATCAATAAACAACTTTTATGGATACACTTTTGGTGTTTCGGGTAATTATGTATCAATACATGATGTCGAAAGGGTACGTGCGGCAGTATCGATGTGCGATTGGCCGTGGCCGGTTGCTTTGATTGCACGACTACGCGGTCTGCGGCCTATTCTGAGATCATTTGTGCCCGAGACGCGATTCGAACGCGCGACACCCGCTTTAGGAGAGCGGTGCTCTATCCACTGAGCTACCCGGGCAGCACCAACCCAGTATACAAGCATCCCGGTATTCCGCGTGCCGATTTGTGGTGTTGCGGCGATAGCGGAGCCGAGATACCGTACTGGATCGGGTGATGTACAGGCTTATGCGTTGCGGTTTCGGCGGTATCCAGCTGCTTCTCGGGCACGGTCGCTGTGGGCGTTGCGATAGACGATTCAGGCTGATATGACGGGAATCCGCACGTCATACTCCGACATGGGCACCGATGTCACGCGTTGTTCGGCAAAGGCGACGCCGACAACCGTCGCATCCGGCGAGGCGAGCGCCAGTGCGCGGTCGTAGTTGCCGCCGCCGTAGCCCAGTCGATTGCCGTCGTCGTCGAAGGCCACCAGCGGGACCACGAACGCGTCGATGTCGGGGACCGGCACGGCGGGGAACGTCGCCATCCACGGTTCATCCGCGCTGTGCGAACGGATGGGTTTCGCGGCGAACAGGGAAGCCGCCTCGTCGAGCCGGTGGGCGGGAACCTCCAGGAACCGCATCGTGGCGACCGGGCGCTGCGACGAGTGCGTTTGCGACGTGCGTACCATGCAGGGCAACGCCAGCCGCCATCCGCGCACGACTATCCCCGCGATAATCGGCCGCGTATCGACCTCGCTGCCGAACGACCAGAACGCGGCGACGATGGGCGTCTTGGATGAGGGCATCGGGCATGGTGCCGTGGCCGACGTGTCCTGTTCGCCGTCCCCGTCGGGGTGGGGGAGTCGTTCATCGAGATAATCCAACGCCACCGTGGCGATACGGTCGCTTTTCGCGGCACGCAATTCCTGGGGCATCGCATCCCTGCAGGCTAGTGTTATCTGCCTGATTGCGGTCTTCTGCGTCTGTATGGCGTCGTGTGGGGCATCGACCATGGTGCTCACCCGGTGACGAGTGTGTAGATGGCGTATCCGAGGAAGCCGACGGAGAAAATCAGCAGAAACGTACCCATAACACGCATCACCGCCAGATAGAAATCGGTCGGCTCCCCGCCTTTGACTTCAAGGAAATGCTCGATCTTCCACAACCATTCGGGTTTGCCGATCATGAGCAGGGAGAGTGCGATCAAGAACACCAATAGGAGTAGCGTCTTAATCCATTCGGATCCGGTCATATTCCCTCCTCTTCCCTCTTCGCTGAGCGTACGACCTCAGTATATATATACGCTGAACTCGTGGCGTTGGCGCGATGTTTCCCGTAATGTTTGGGCTCGGAGCCGTGCCGGTCGGCGTTCGTACGAAGCCGGGCCGGCACGGCACACGTCGGGCGGATGGAGCGCCGCGCTTAGCGGCGGCGCGACAGCCCGATGCCGCACATCTCGTCGTCCTGCTCGACGGGTCGGGCCAGGCGCAGTTGCGGCACGCCCGAGGCGACCGGTGTCGGCGCGACGGACGCCGCATCGCCTTCGGCGGAGGGTTCGGCGGCAGAGGCTTCGGCGGTGTCCGCGTCGTCCTGGTCGGGGTCTGCGGGGGAGTGGCCATCGGCGTTCCCGTCGGTCGCCCCGGCGAGCCCGCGGTAGGCGTCGAGGTCGAGCTGACGCTCGCTCGCCGCGACGATGACGGCGGTGTTGGCGGCACCGGCCACGTTCAGCGCGGTACGGCCCATGTCGAC
>SAMEA3387502__coassemble_1577_pt1 | contig 12359 bp, 8 predicted proteins | sample SAMEA3387502__metabat2_low_PE_007 | metagenome-assembled genome bin SAMEA3387502 (sample SAMEA3387502) | Felis catus | biome: Faeces | place: United Kingdom | collected 2012 | reverse complement strand
TCGTCACGCCGGTCAGCACGGCCAGGGAATCGTAGCCGCCACGGTTGCCCGCCTCGATATCGGTGTCCAGCCGGTCGCCGATGGCCAGGCACAGCTCCCGCCGGACCGGTTCCATGCCATCGGCTGCCGCCAGTAGACGGGCCTCGTCGTACATGGCCGATTCCGGTTTGCCGGCGCAGGCCGCGGGCTCCACGCCGGTGGCGTTGACGACGGCCTGGACCATCGACCCGCACCCCGGGGCGATGCCCAGTTCTCGGGGTATGGTCAGATCGCGGTTGGTCACGTAATAGGCGGCGCCACGCTCCACGGCGAAGGCCGCCTGCGCCATCTGGTTCCAGGTCATATCGGGGTACCAGCCCTGCACCACGGCGGCGGGATCGTCCTCGGCGCGTTCCACGATCTCAAGTCCCTGCCGGGCAATCTCCTCACGCAGATGTCCCGCACCCACCACCAGCACCTTCGCGCCGTGCGGCACCGCGCGGGCGACCATGCGTGCGGCCACCACCGAGGAGGTGATGACCTGCCGGGGTTCGACGCTCAGGCCGAATCCGATGAGCTGATCCGCCACCACGGACTGGAAGCGCGAGGAATTGTTCGTGGTGTATTCGATGGCCATGCCCCTACGCTCGGCGTCTCTGATGGCATCGGAGGCGTGGTCCACCGGGTTCTTGCCTCGGTAGACCACGCCGTCCAGATCCAGCAGCGCCAGCGCGTAGCCTTCGGCCAACGGGCGGTCACAGCCGTGGAGGTACGCCGACATGCCGTCAGTCCTCGTCGGAGGCCGGCTCGGTGGAGTCGTCCTGCGGCTGGTCGGCGTCCGATTCGCCGGTGGCGGGTTCGACCACGGACGAGGCGCCGTCCTGCGCCTCCTGCGCGGGCAGTTCGCTCTCGTCGTCGGATTCGGTGTCGTCATCGTCGATGCCGGCGTCGGCCAGGATCTCGCGCACCTCGTCGTCCACGGTGAAATCGGCGTCCTCCGACTCGTCCTCGCCCGACTCGTCGTCGGCGTCGGACTCATCGGCCTGGCCCTCGCCATGCTCGCCCTCGTCGGCCTCGTCGTCCGGAGCGAAGCGCGCGTCGTCGGCGGTGATGCCGAGGTCCTCCATCAGGTCCTCCGACATGGTCTGCAGATCGTAGTCGATCAGCACGTCCTCATCGGTCTCGTCCTCGTCCACGTCGGCGTATTGCATCTCCAACTTGTCCAGCATCGTGTCGAGGGCCACCGCCTCGTCCGTGCGTCCGGCCTCCTCAAGGAAGTACTGCTCGGCCTGGACCGCGCGCATGCGGTAGGCGCCGGCCAATCCCTTGGAACGGCCCAGCGTATGCACGATCTGAACGGCCTTGTCCCACAGCTCCAGATCGCCCAGGGCGCCGGCGTACACCAGGAACATCTCGGCCTTGGCCTCGCCGCGCAGATACTTGGCGTCGTCCGACATGGCCAGCTCGATGGCCTTCTTCGGATTGCCCACGCCGCGCTCGCAGTCGGCGATGAACGGCAGATAATCCAGGAAGCCGTTCATGCGGTAGGCGGTGCGGAACTCGCGCATCGCCAGCTTGTAGTCGCCCTGACGGTAGGCGATGAACGCCAGCGTCTCACGGGCGATGTCGATGCGGGATGCCTGCTTGGCGGCCCACTTGGCATGCGCCAGCGCATTCTCCGGATCGTTCTCCTCCTGCGCGTACGCGGCCAGGATATGCAGGCCGATGTTCTCGGCATGCTCCTTCGACAGACCGCGCAGGCGTTCGCGTTCGTCCTTGGACAGCATCGACCATTCGAGCCCCTTGGGCATCTTGGGCTCTCCCGGACGGCGGTCGGTATACGGGTTCTGCGAGGGGAAGCTCATCGTGCCGTCGGAATTGCGGCGCGGCTTGGACATGTACTCGCCGCGCTTGGCCTCACGGTACTGGCGCTTCTCCTCGGGGGTGAACTCCCGACGCTCGTCGCGGGCCTGCCCGTCGTGGCGGCGGTCCTGGCGGTCCTGATGATACGGACGGTTCCGGTCGCGGAATCCATCGCGGCCGCCGTCACGATAGCGCGGATTGTCGCCGCCATGCTGGCCGTTACGACGGAAGCCGGAACGATTGCCCTGCCCGTTGCCGTGATGGAAGGAACGGTTGCCACCACCCTGTCCGTTACGATGGCCGCCGTTGCCGTAACGACGCTCGCCCTCACCGTCGTTGTAGCGGCGTTCGCCGTCACCATTGTAGTGACGATCACCGTTGTAGCGGCGCTCGCCGTTGTAACGGCGTTCACCGTCACGGTGGAACCGACGCTCACCGTTGTAATGACGTTCACCGTCGCGGTGGAACCGGCGCTCGCCGTTGTAATGACGTTCACCGTCGCGGTGGAACCGGCGCTCGCCGTCACCGGCACCATGCCGTGCGTCATCGTGGCGACGGTACCCGCCGTTGTCATCGTGACGGCGCGGCCTGAACCCCTTGTCGCCGTAGCTCTTGCCGCCGTTGCCGCGCGGCTTGAACCCCTTGCCCCCGCGATTGCCGGGGCGGCCGGAGCCGGGCTTGCGGCCACCGTACGAGCGGCCACCGTGCGAAGCGTGATTGTTGTTGCCTTCTGCCATGTCGTTCCTTTTCATCCGCCGCTGCTGTCAACGGCCGTTCATCGTTACCGATAGCCTACATCGTTGCCCGAACCGCACGGTGTCCCGCCGCGTCGGCCCTCGGGACCTCAACGGCGGGACACCGTCATGGATCGGAAATGTCAATCGTCAGCGGGCCGCCACCACGCCAAGCGCCTTCTTGCCGCGGCGGATCAGTGCGAACCGCCCCTGCAGGAGGTCGGACTCACCCAGCACCTGCTCCTCGTCGTCCACACGCACGTTATTCAGGTACACGCCACCGGACCTGATGGTCTTGCGCGCCTCGGAGATCGACTTGAACAGCCCGGCCCTCACGCCGGCCTCGGCCACGCGATCGCCCACTGCCACGCGGGCGAAGTCCTTGGAACCGTCCTCGTTCTCGACCTTCAACCCATCCAGCGCGGCCTCAAGCGTAGCCTCGTCAATGGACGCCAGGTCGCCGCCGCGGCCGAACAGCGCCGCTGAGGCATCGATCGCCGCCTGCGTGGCCGCCTCGCCGTGCACGAAGCTCGTCACCTCCCACGCCAGCGTGCGCTGCGCCTCACGGGCGCCGGGGTTGGTCCGGCTCTCCTCGACAAGACGTTCGATCTCGGCCTTGGGCAGGAACGTGAACGCCTTGAGCAGGCTCTCCATCTCCACGTCCGGACGGTTGAACCAGAACTGGTAGAAGCGGTACGGGCTGAGCATCGTGCCGTCGATCCACACGGCGTTGCCCTCGGACTTGCCGAACTTCTTGCCCTGGGCGTCGGTGATGATCGGGCTGGTGAACACGTTGACATCCACGCCACGCACCTTGTGGATCAGGTCCAGGCCGGAGGTCAGGTTGCCCCACTGGTCGTTGCCGCCCAGCTGCAGCGTGCAGTGGTACTCGTCGAACAGATGCAGGTAGTCGTTGCCCTGCAGCACCTGGTAGCTGAACTCGGTGAAGCTGATGCCGTCCTCGGAGTTCAGGCGCCTCGCCACCGTGTCCTTGGCCAGCATGGTGCCCAGGCGGAAGTTCTTGCCGACATCGCGCAGGAAGTCGATGACGGTCATGTTCGCGGTCCACTCGTAGTTGCTGACGAACCGGACCGGGTTGGCGCCCTCGGTCTCCAGGATGCCGCCGATCTGCGATTTCAGGCGTTCGGCCCACTGGGCCACCACGTCCTTGGGGTTGAGCGTGCGCTCGCCGGACTGGCGCGGGTCGCCGATCAGGCCGGTGGCGCCGCCGACCAGCGCGATCGGGTGGTGCCCGGCCGCCTGCAGGTGGCGCATGTTGATCAGCTGCACGAGGTTGCCGATATGCAGGGAGGGTGCGGTCGGATCGAAGCCGCAATAATACGTGATCGGCTCACCGTTCAGTGCCTCGGCGAGTCGCTCCCGGTCCGTGGACTGGGAAATCAACCCGCGCCATTCCAGTTCATCGAGGAGGGTGTCGAACCCGGCCTCCTTGAAATCGATGACGTGAGCCATTGCTATTCCATCTCCCTATCGAGTTGTATCGGATTGGCGCCTGCTGTTCAGGCGTTCTCAGTCTGACAGCAGAGGCCGACACTGTGGACTTGCTGATACTGTGGGGGATATGACCAAGAGGGAGAGGCATGCCGTGATGGACCGCAAGGTCATGAAGGCCGCGGCCAAGGGCGTGTTCAAACGCCAGTACTGGCTGATCGTCGTCATGTGTCTGATCGCCGCGCTCATCGGGGTGGAATACACCTCGTCGCTGTGGGTGGAGTCCTACGAGGACCCGACCATGGCGCAGCCGACCGTTGTGGATCAGGCCACCGAGCGGCTCGGGACCATGCTCGGCCAGATGGCCACGGGCAACGAGGATCAGGTCCGCGACGAGGTGGCGCGCAACGAGCAGGACATCCGGGACGCCGACACCATCGCCATGCTCAGCCGTTCCCGCGGCGTCTTCGCCTCGGTGCTGAACCCCTTCTCCTCGGGCAGCATCCTGCTGACCGTCTCGGATGCCGCCCGTTCGATCCTGCAGTCGCCCAACGCCGGCATCATCACGCTGATCGTCATCAGCCTCATCGTGTATCTCTTCGGCTGGCTGTTCATCCAGGAGACCTACACGATCATCATCCGGCGCATCATGCTGGAGGCCCGGACCTACGAGCGGGTGCCGCTGCGCCGGTTCCTCTACCCGATCCAGACCGGCCGCTGGCCGCATATGGCCTGGACGATGTTCCTGACCACGCTGTATCTGATCCTGTGGTCGTTCACCATCGTCGGACTGTTCGTGAAATCCTATTCCTATTTCCTGGTGCCGTACATCATGGCGGAGAATCCGACGATGGGCGCCAACGAGGCGATCACCTTGTCACGCCGCATGATGAAGGGGCACAAGTGGGAGTGCTTCGTCATGCAGCTGTCGTTCATCGGCTGGCATGTCCTGAGCGCGCTGACGTTCGGTCTGGTCGGCATCTTCTGGCTCAACGGCTATCAGGCCGCGTTCTTCGCCGAGTATTACGCGCGGCTGCGCGCCCTGGCCAAGGGTAACGGCGTGGAGGGCAGCGAGCGGCTGTGCGACGAGGCGCTGTTCGTCCGCCCCGACCGCGCGACGGTCGAGGTCGTCTACGCCGACGCCGCGGAGGCGATCGCCTCCACATCCCGCGAGCACGCGCAGCGTCCGACCGGGTTCACCGGGCTGCTGGCCGACTGGTTCGGCATCACGCTGCGCCGCAACGGCAAGGTGGATGCCTGGCAGCGCCATGAGGCGCAGATGGATGCGCTCGACCACGCGCAGGACATCCTGGACGGCCGCTGCTACCCCGGGCGGCTGGCCCCGGCCCCGATCGGCACCAAGGTGGAGCGGATCTCCGGCCCGGATGCCACGCGCAGCTACACGGTGCTCAACCTGGTGATGATGTTCTTCATCTTCTGCTTCGTCGGCTGGATCTGGGAGGTCACGCTCGCCTTCATCACCGAAGGCATGTTCGTCAATCGCGGCACCCTGCACGGGCCCTGGCTGCCGATCTACGGCACCGGCGGCATCGCCATCCTCGTGCTGCTCAAGAAACTGCGCAGCAGGCCGGCGCTGGAATTCGTGGCGGCGATGGCGCTGTGCGGCGCGATCGAGTATTTCTCCTCCTGGTATCTGGAGGTCACGCACGATGGCCAGCGCTGGTGGGATTACACCGGGTATTTCCTCAACCTCAACGGCCGCATCTGCGCCGAGGGCCTGCTCACCTTCGGTCTGGGCGGCCTGGCGATCGTCTACCTGCTGGCGCCGACGCTTGATGATCTGCTGCGCCGTGCGAACGTACGCGTGCTGACGGTCGTCGCCGCAGTGCTGCTGGTCGCCTATTGCTGCGACCAGGTCTATTCGGCGCAGCATCCCAACACCGGCGCCGGCATCACCGACTACAAGGGCTCGGACACCATATCCGCGCCCGCGGTGGATTCCACCATTCCGCTGGTTCCGGTACCGCAAGCCGTAGCCACACAGCGCAGTTGACTGATCCCTCAGTCGCGGCGCAGCAGCTCGCGGATGGTTTCCAGCACGCGCTCGTAGTTCACCGATTTGAGGTGCGGGAACGATTCGATCATGCGTCGCTGCTGCTCGTTCAGCATCAGCGCGGCCACGTCACGCAGACCGGACAGCATCTCCTGCGAGGATTCGGCCCAGTCGTGGATCCTGCCGCGCAGCGCGTCACGGCCCCACTGCCAGTGGTCGCCGGCCTTCGCCGCATACCCCTGCACGATATCGGTGAACGCGGCCAGGTTGTCGTCCAGATGCACGACACCGGCCACCGTAACCGTCAGGTCGATGATCAGCAGCAACAGGCACACCACCGACAGCCAGTGCACCACCGGTAGGGGTATCAGTCCCGTCCAGTACTCGACCTGCGGCTGGATGATGCGCACGATCGCTACGCCGCCCAGGCCGAACACCACGGCTCCCAGCAGGCAGATGCGCCCGTTGAGATTGAAGCGGAAGTCCGTGTAATCCCACCATCGCGCATGGAACAGCCGTTCCATCGCCCACGACGTGGCGTACTCCAGCACGCTCGCCCCCAGCGCGGATGCGAGGAACAACACCACGGGGCGCCCGGACAACCCGTCCAATACCAGGCTGGCCAGCACCGCGCCGACCCCGTAGATCGGGCACAACGGGCCGTTGAGGAAGCCGCGGTTGACGAACCGGCGCTCCTGCACGGACACCAGGATCGACTCGTATACCCAGCCAAGGAACGAGTAGAGCAGGAACCACAGGAACAGATGTTCGACGGCAAGCATGGGCGCACCCTCAGCCACGAGGGTTCCGGGCCGCTGCGGACGGCAGCGCCTTCGGTCTGTTGAACCGGTCCGGGGACAGGGTCTCGCGGGTGGCGCTCACCTTGTCAGCCATCGTGACCAGATACCCTTCGATGTACCGCGGCGGCAGCGGGGTCAGCGGGAACATGTGCCGTGCGATGCTGTCACGCTCCACATGGTTGAGGTCGCCGAAGTCGCGCATCGCGTTCTCCAGGGCGGCGCGCCCGTGGGTGAAGCCGTGCAGCCGGTGTTCGCCGTTGTCCCAGTCGTGCCAATCGTAGAGGAAATAGTCGTGCAGCAATGCGGCGCGGATCAGCGAGCGCAGATCGACGCGCCGCCACAGCCGCAGCCGGTCGGCCATCCATACGGCCAGGCAGGCCACGCGGATCGAATGCGCGAAGGTGGTCACGGCGCCGTGCTGGTAGCAGCGGCGTTCGATCATCATGTTCTCGTGCGCGATGATCTCCCGGCCATGCCGGTGCACCAGCATGCGGATCTGCCGTCGTGTCAGCATGGTTGTTCCCCCAACGATTGCGGCGCAGGAGCGCGGTCGATTGTCCGTTCCCGATTGTAGGTGCAGCCGGGGTCACCGGCACTCATCCGCCCGGATGAATCCCGCCCCGTACCCCGTCATCATCGTCGGCGGCCGTCATGCCATGGTGCCGCATCGTTATACGGGTGTCTTGAGCGGCTCCGTACCGGACATACGCGGTGCGGAACTGCTCAAGCCCGGAAACGTTTTCGGTTCAGGAAAGGAAGTTGCGCAGCATCGTCATGCCGTCGGGCGTCATGATGGATTCGGGGTGGAACTGCACCCCGTAGACAGGAGCACGTCCGGGCCGGACGTCGGCCACGGCCATCACCTCGCCGTCGTCCGCGGTGGCCGTCACCTTGAGTTCCGGCGGCAACGTGGATGGGTCAACGGCCAACGAATGATACCGCGCGACCGGCACGTTGGGTGTGCATCCGGCGAACAGCGGGCAGTGCGAATCAAGTTCGGTCAGCGACTGCTTGCCGTGCATGAGCCGGCGCGCGTAGGTGATGGTGGCCCCATATGCCTGGCAGATGGCCTGGTGGCCGAGGCAGACGCCCAGCATCGGCACCACGCCGTTCAGTTCGCGCGCCACGTCCACGATCACGCCCGCGTCCTCGGGTCGTCCCGGCCCCGGGGACAGGACGATCCGGTCGGGGTGCAGCGCGCGGATCTCGTCCAGCGTCAGTTCGTCGTTGCGGACCACGCGGATGTCGGCGTCGATCGACCCGATTGCCTGCACCAGGTTGTATGAGAAGCTGTCGTAGCTGTCGATGAGCAGGATCATCGCATTCCCTCCCCCGCGATCCGCAGCGCGTCCAGTGTGGCGCCGGCCTTGTTCAGACATTCCTGGTATTCGTTGTCGGGCACCGAATCGGCCACGATGCCCGCGCCGGCGCGCACGAAGACACGGCCGTCCTGCGCGAAGGCGAGGCGGATGCCGATGCACACGTCCATGTTGCCGGTGAAGTCGAGGTAGCCGATCGCCCCGCCGTAGACGCCGCGCTTGACGCCCTCCATCTCGCCGATCAGCTGGCAGGCGCGAATCTTCGGGGCGCCCGAGAGCGTGCCCGCGGGCAGGACCGCGGCGATGGCGTCGAGCGCGTCGCAGTCCTCGCGCAGTTCGCCGCGCACGTTGGAGGCGATGTGCATGACATGCGAGTAGCGTTCGATGTCGCGCAGCCGCTCCACCCGCACGGAGCCGAACCGGCTGACACGCCCCAGGTCGTTGCGTCCCAGATCGACGAGCATGTTATGTTCGGCCAGTTCCTTGGGGTCGGCGAGCAGTTCCCGTTCGAGCCGGAGGTCCTCCTCGTCGCTCGTGCCGCGCGGCCGCGTGCCCGCCAGCGGGAAGGTGTGCAGGACGCCGTTCTCCAGGCGGACCAGGGTTTCCGGCGAGGCGCCGGCGATCTCGATGTCGGTGCCGGACAGGTAGAACATGTACGGCGAGGGGTTGGTGACGCGCAGCACCCGGTAGGTGTCCAGCAGGCTGCCTTCGAACGGGGCGCTCAGCTGGTTGGACGGCACGATCTGGAAGATGTCGCCTTCGTGGATGTGCGTCTTGGCGCGTTCGACCATGGTCCGGAACTGGTCGCGGCTGAACAGCGCCGTGATCGGCCCGGTCAGCCGTCCTTCGCCGTTCCGGCACCGTTCGCCCTCGCGCAGCAGCCGTTCGAGCCGGTCGAGTTCGGTGACGGCCTGGTTGTATGCGGCTTCGAGGTTGCCATCCAGCGGCATGTTGACGATCAGGGTCACGGTCTGGCGCACGTTGTCGAAGGCCACGACCTTGTCGAAGAGCATGAGTTCCAGATCGCGCAGCCCGTGCGGGTTGTCCACGTCACGCCGGACCGTCGGCTCCGCGTATTTCAGGTACTCGAAGGCGAAGTAGCCGATCAGGCCGCCGGTGAACGGCGGCATACCCTCGATGCGCGGGCTGCGGTACCGGCTGAGGATCTCCCGGATCCGCGCGGAGGGGTCGTCGGTGTGGAAGGCCCTGTCGCCGATGGTCATCCGCCCGTCGGTGCAGGTCACCGCCAGCGACGGTTCGAACCCGAGGAAGGTGTACCGTCCGCGCCGTTCGCGGCCGACCACCGATTCCAGCAGATAGCAGCGGTCGGATACGGCCTTGAACGCGCGCAACGCCTCGATCGGCGTGATGTCGTCGGCCAGGATCTCCCTACCGACGGGCGCGATGGTGTATGCGCCCGAGGCGGCGACCTTCTGGATGGTGTCCAATGACGTGGTGGTGAACATGGCAGCGCTTTCGGTCCGGCAGTCGGTTGGAGCAAACAATACCGCGCCGTCGTTGCCGTGCATCCCGCATGTTCACGATGCAGACATCCACATATAACGCCGCAGGCCCCTCCCGGCGTTCGGGAGAGGCCTCCGGATTGTATGCGACACCGGTCCGCCGTCGGGCACGATATGCGGCCGGACGGGACCGGCGTACGGCGCTCAGGCGTTCCTGGCGTCCTTGCGGATCTTGGTGGCGTAGATCGCGGCGGCGATGGTGGCCGCGAACACGATCCAGCCGAGCCAGTTCACGGAGACGCCGAGCAACTGGCTGAGTACCACGGATATCATGCCAACGATGGCCAGGATCCAGGCGAGTACCATGAACACGCCGATCTTGGCGGGGTTCTTGGCGCCACGGATGCCCAGCGCGCCGAACACGATGTAGAACAGGCCCGAGATCAGCCACCAGATGGCCAGGGCGAGGCTCCACACCATTACGTTGAGGTCAAGACCATCGGCGACGGCCACGGTCTGGGTGGTGTCCACCACGCGCGCGCCGGCGATCATCACGCCGCCCGAGATGAGGTAGACGACGCCCAGCACGATGAACAGCACGCCGAACACCTTGAGTGCGCCGCGTTCCGCGGACACGGACTGGTTGGAGGAGGTCACAATGGTTCCTTTCCCGAAAGCTCTCTTCCTTTGGGCATGGATCCATCCATGCCCACCCTCAGTATGGACTGCATCGGCGGCCGTGTTCACCGCAAACAGCCCGAATGTTCCCTTTTTGCGGCAGAAACCGCCCATTCGGGACGTACCGTGGTCAGTCCACCGATTTGAGGCTCTCCACCATATCCACCTTGTCGAGCCGGCCGCGCATGGCCAGCACCACCACACCGCTGAACACCAAAGTGAGCAGGAAGGCATACAGGTAGCTCAACGGATGGATGATCCGCCCAAACATCACCACATCCACCTCCACCGTGGTGATGACGAATCCCTCCAGCCAGGTGCCGAGCGCCAATCCAAACAGATCGCCGACCAGCGAGAGGATCGCGATCTCCCGGAAGATATAGGCGTTGACCTCGCCACGGGTGAACCCCAGCACCTTGAGCGTGGCGATCTCGCGCACGCGTTCGCCGATGTTGATGTTCGTCAGGTTGTACAGCACGATGAACGCCAGCGCCGCGGCCGAGACGATGAGCACCACCACGATCAGGTTGATCGAGCTCAACATCGTGGAATACGTGTCGATCGAGATCGCCGTGAATCCGACCGTGGACAGATGTGGCACCTCGCGCAGATCGGCCGACAGGTCGTCCCTGGCGCGTTGGCCATCCGGCGCCACCGCGTACGTGGTCCGGTATGCGAGCTCGGCGTCCATCCCGTCGTCCTGCGCCGCGACCCGCCGCCAGGCGTCGGGTCCCACATAGACCATATTGCCCACGTAGTTCTCCACGATGCCGGTGACCGGCACCCGCGCGCCGCCGCCCGTGGCGTTGCCCATGCCGTCCTGCCGGTACAGGGTCAGCTCGTCGCCGACGTGCAGGCCGAGCCTGGCTGCGGCCTTCTCGGTCACCAGCACCGCGTCGTCGTCGAGTGCGACCGGGGTGTGGCCGACGCGCTCGCGGAACGTGATCACGTCGGTCAACGCCGAAGCGTCCCGCGGGACGATGACCTGCACGGACAACGGGTCGGCGTCGTCCGTTCCGGCGACCTGCATGTTCTGCATGTCCACGCGGGTCAGTTCGGTGGCGTCATGTTCGCGCAGCGTGCGCCGCACCGATTCGAGATCCTCGTCGGTGGCGTTCGCGTCCAGGCTGACGACGGTGTTGTAGTGCTGGATCGTTCCGAACTGGTTGTCGATGATGTCCCAGATCGAATCGTGCAGGCCGAACCCGACCAGCATCAGCGCCGTGCAGCCGCTGATGCCGATGATGGTCATGAGGAAGCGCCGTTTGTAGCGGAAGATGTTCCGGCAGGTGACCTTCCAGGAGAACGACATCCGCCGCCACAGCGGTCCGATGCGTTCGAGCAGGATGCGTTTGCCGGCCTTCGGCGGCCGCGGCAGCATCAGTCTGGAGGGGGTCTCGCGCAGGCTGGACACCACGGCGAACCAGGTGCACAGCAGGGTCACGCCGACGCCGAGACCTCCGGAGAGCAGTGCGGCGCCCGGTTGGACGGGCAGCGGCAACGGCGTCGCGGGCACCGCGTAGATGATGGCGTACGCCTGCATGACGATATACGGCAGGATCTGGCTGAGCACGGCGATGCCGATGACGGCTCCGGTGACGCTCGCCGCGGCCGCGTAGGCCAGGTACTTGCAGGCGATGGTGGCGGTGCCGTAGCCGAGTGCCTTGTAGGTGCCGATCTCGATGCGCTCGTTCTCCACCATGCGGGTCATGGTGGTCAGGCCCACGAGCGCGGCCACCAGGAAGAACATGGCCGGGAACACGTCGGCGATGCTGTCCATGCGTTCGCTGTCGCCCTGATAGCTGGCCGCCCCCTCGCTCTGGGTGCGGTCGAGCACGTAGAGTTCGGGGGGTTCCATCGCGTCGAGCTCGGCCTGCGCGTCCGCCAGCTGTGCTTCGACGTCGGCGAATTCCCGTTCGGCCTGGTCCTGCCGCTGTTCGAGCTGTGCGCGGGCTACGGCGATTTGGCCGTTCATGGGATTCAATTGCGCGGCAGTGTCCAGTTGTTGCGCCGTTTGTTCGAGCTGCGCCCTCGCAGCATCGCGTTCGGTCTCATAG
>SAMEA3387502__coassemble_1466_pt1 | contig 13605 bp, 8 predicted proteins | sample SAMEA3387502__metabat2_low_PE_007 | metagenome-assembled genome bin SAMEA3387502 (sample SAMEA3387502) | Felis catus | biome: Faeces | place: United Kingdom | collected 2012 | reverse complement strand
CCAGGGGCTGGCCGTATAGGAAACAACTCCAAGAAAACGTCCGCAGCCCCTTATCGGGCAGCCGTCCAATAGACGTGTATCGACGCATCGCTTCGCCATACGCACCGTATCGCCACGGACGGGTCTGTCAACCGGTCGCACGATTTTTGGCCTACTGCGCCACCCACAAAACCACAATTGACCCTCACCTCACATCGGACAGGAGCTACCAGATATCGCTGGCTTGCACGTAGACCATGGGCCATACGCCGGTCCGCGCACGGATACGATGGACAAACTCATGCACCCAGTTGCCATTGCTCAAGCGTTATTCTGACAGGATTCCCAGTTCAGCACCAGCACCGCACGACCCGCGTAAGGCCGTGCGCAGTTAATAAAGTTCGCTTCGGCAATAGCTCTGCTGCCACCGACATAATGGTAGAGGCCGAGCTTCCTGCCGGTGTCTCGAACGCTCTGAACCTGCGTCCACTATGCAGCGTTGACCAAGCTGGTGTTCTGGGTGATTTTGGCCACGACGAAATCAGCCTACACCTAGCGAGTGATGCCGGCCGGCTGCCAGCCGGATACGTTGATGAAATGTACCCGATAACCTTGCACCCGAAAAACAGAATGCCGAAAATCGTTGATTTTCCGCCCTTTTTGTCGGGCTGACAGGATTTGAACCTGCGACATCCTGCTCCCAAAGCAGGCGCGCTACCAAACTGCGCTACAGCCCGTTGCGTCGGTTCCGGTCGTCACCGGTCGCGACACAATGAATCAGTATATCGCATCCGCAGACCTTGCCGACCGCACAACACACAACACGGGGTGGCAGCCCGCTCCACGAAGCGGACCGCCACCCGTCTGCGCCCGGACCGGCATAAGTCCTAGAACTTGCGTTGCGCTTCCGGTTTCCGGTCGCTCATCAGCAGCAGGAAGCTGCGCGATTGCGCGGTGATGGCGAATCCGGCCTCGTAGTTGAGTTCCGGCCCGTCGGGGTTGTGTGTGTCGACCACCAGCTTCCACTTCTTGCCGTAGCGTTCGTCCGGCAGCGTGAACTGGATCGGCTCGTAGTGGGCGTTGAAGATCAGGATGAAGTCGTTGTCCACCATCTGGTTGCCGTACCAATCCACCTCCGGGATATCCGAACCGTTGAGGTAGATCATCACCGAGAACGCATGCGTGTTCTGCCAGTCGACCATATCCATGATCGAACCGGTATGGTCGAACCATTCGGCCTGCGGGATCTTGTCCACCGGATCGCCCGGCACGCGGCCGGAGAAGAAGCGGCGCCGGTGCAGCACCGGATGGTTGAGGCGCAGATGGATCATCTTGGAGACGAACGCCAGCATCTCCTGCTGCGACTCGTCGAGGTCCCAATTCGTCCACGAGATCTCGTTGTCCTGGCAGTACGCGTTGTTGTTGCCGCCCTGCGTGCGCATGACCTCGTCGCCGCCGCAGATCATCGGGATGCCCTGGCTGACGAGCAGCGTGGCGAACATGTTGCGCATCTGCCGCTGGCGCAGTTCGTTGACGTCACGGATGTTGGTCGGCCCTTCCACACCGCAGTTCCAGGAACGGTTGTTGCTTTCGCCGTCGCGGTTGCCTTCGCCGTTCGCCTCGTTGTGCTTGTTGTTGTAGCTGACCAAGTCGTTCATCGTGAAGCCGTCGTGCGCGGTGATGAAGTTCACCGAGGCGACCGGTCGGCGCCCGTTCATCTGGTACAGGTCCGAGCTGCCCATCAGACGGCTGGCGAATTCCGGCAGCGTGGACGGCTGCGAGCGCCAGAAATCGCGCACGCAGTCGCGGTACCGGCCGTTCCATTCCGACCAGCTGGAGGGGAAGCCGCCGACCTGGTAGCCGCCGGAGCCGATATCCCACGGTTCGGCGATGAGCTTGACCTGGGAGATGACCGGATCCTGCTCGACGATGTCGAAGAAGGCGGAGAGTTTGTCCACGTCATGGAACTGGCGGGCCAGGGTGGCGGCCAGATCGAAGCGGAAGCCGTCGACGTGCATCTCGGTGACCCAGTAGCGCAGGCTGTCGGTGATGACCTGCAGCGCGCGCGGCGAGCGCATCAGCAGGGAGTTGCCGGTGCCGGTGGTGTCGAAGTAGTGCTGGGGGTCGCCGTCGACGAGCCGGTAGTACGCCTGGTTGTCGATGCCTTTGAAACTGAGTGTGGGGCCGCGGTCGTTGCCTTCGGCGGTGTGGTTGTACACCACGTCGAGGATGACCTCCATGCCGGCGTTGTGGTAGGCCTTGACCATCGATTTGAATTCGTTGACCTGTTCGCCGCGCTGCCCGGAGCTGGAGTAGGCGTTGTGCGGGGCGAAGAAGCCGATGGTGTTGTATCCCCAGTAGTTGCTCAGCCCCTTCTCCTGCAGGAAGGTGTCGTTGACGTACTGGTGGATCGGCATCAGCTCGATGGTGGTGACACCCAGCTTCTTCAGGTATTCAATCACCGACGGGTAGGCCAGGCCGGCGTAGGTGCCGCGGATGTCCGGGGGCACGTCCACGTTGAGGTTGGTCATGCCGCGCACATGAGCCTCGTAAATGACCGAATCATGGTAGGGGATGTTCGGGTGCCGGTCGGCACCCCAGTCGAAGTAGGGGTTGACCACCACCGATTTCATCGTATGTCCGGCCGAGTCCAACGTGTTCATCGCCGAATTGTCGTTCGGGCTTTTGAACCAGTAGGAGAACAGGCTTTCATCGCTGTCGATGTTGCCTTCGATGGCGTAGGCGTAGGGGTCGAGCAGCAGCTTGTTCGGGTTGCAGCGCAGTCCCCGATTCGGGTCGTAGGGGCCGTAGACACGGTATCCGTACCGCTGACCGGGTTGGATGCCCGGCAGATAGTTATGCCAGACATACGAGTTCTGCTCGGTCATCTCGATGCGGGTTTCACGGTCCTGATCATCGAACAGGCACAGCTCAACCTTGTCGGCGACTTGCGAGTAGATGGAGAAATTCACGCCGGCCCCGTCGTAATGGGCGCCGAGCGGATACATCGAACCTGGTCTGATCTGCATAGTTCCAGTATCGCACATGGCGTCCGGCACGACGCGGTATTCCGTCTAACCGGTTCGGTATCCGCACGAATGGGAACCGTGTGCGCCGGTTACGCCGTTGCGCGTGACAGACGGCGTATCGCCTCATGCTGGATGGCGATCATCGAGTTGGATGAGGTGACCCCGGCATGGATCAGCTCGTCCCAGGTCACCCAAGCGGACCATACGTGTTCGTCGGCGTCCAGATGACGCGGCACGGTGTGCCAGCGGTCCAGATGCAGCACCATGATGTGCGCCAGTTCGTCGGACATGCCCTCCGAGGAGTAGAAGGCGCCTGCGTGATCCACGTACACGGCGTCGGCACCATCCGGAACCACACCGGTCTCCTCGCGCAGTTCGCGCAGGGCGGCGTCCATCACGTCCTCCCCGGCGTCCATAAGGCCGGCCGGCAGTCCGTAGGCGAACAGGTCGGATCCGGCCCGGTACTCACGCTCCATCAGGTACCGGTCGTTCGCCGTGTCGTGCACGAGCATGACTACGCATGGCGCGTGGCGCATCACCTGACGTCGGACCACGATGTCGCCGCCGTCCCGGGCGTGCAGGGCCAGACGCATGTCCTCCACCGAGAACACCGCCCCCTGGTACACCGTGCTGCGTTCCAGCACGGTGACCGGCCGGTTCATGTCGATGATGTCGCCGTTCTGCTCCATGTCACACCCGAACCTGTTCACCTGATCGACAACGTCCACGGATCCGTGTTCATACGGTTCCAGTACACCTGCGGCCGCTCCCCCGTGGCCTGTTCCACGGCCTGCGGCACATCCTCCACCGCGTAGTGGAACCACAGCGATTCGATGGCGCTGTGGGGCGTGTTGATCAGCAGCGGTCGGATGGCCGCATCCCCGCTGCCCAGTCCGATGCCGCGGCCACGCATCGCGGCCTCGTAGCGTGCCTGTTCGATGGCGTCCGTGGCCGGGTGATGCCGCAGGTCGCTGGTCACGTACACGTCGACGCCGGCGGCGCGCACCTCGTCGAACAGCGAGTCCCCCGACCCCGGCAGCACCGCCACGGTGCGCACCGTCGCATCCAGCGGCCCGCACACCTGCACGCCCAGTTCGGTATGCGGCAGCACATCCGCCACACGTCGGGCGAACGTCTCCAGCGTCATCGGCTCCGGCAGCGAGCCGACGCGTCCCAATCCCACCGGGTGCGCGGCCGTCGGGTCGTCGATGGGCACCAGCGGCTGCTGGTCGACGAGTCCGAACAGGTCGGCGGCAGCCATGCCGGTGCCGCGGTATGCGGCGTCGGCGTTGGTATGGCCCACCCACAGCGCGCACCCCGCCTGGCTGAGCCTGCGGACGATGTCGCCGTGCACACCCAGGCCCGACACCTCATGCACCGAGCGGAACAGCAGCGGATGATGGCAGACCAGCAGGTCGGTTCCCCGTTCGACGGCCTGACGCACGACCTCCATGGTGGGATCCGCCGCGAACTCGATGCGCCGCACCGGGGCGGACAGGTCCCCCACGATCAATCCGGGATGGTCCCATGATTCGGCGTATCGCAGCGGATACAGCGTCTCCAGAACATCCACCACCTGCTTGAGCACCGGCATAGTACCGACTCCTTCCGTTTCCTTGACGTCCGTCAGTGCGCGGCCAGCTGCCAATCGGCGCCCAGGCCGGTCGACACGTCCAGCGGCACCGCGATCTCGACGGCGTGTTCCATCGCGTCCTTGACCAATGCGGTGACCTGTTCGCTCTCGCCGGGAGCGACCTCCACCACGAGTTCGTCATGGATCTGCATGATGATGCGGCTGTGCACGCCGGCGTCCTGCAGCGCCTGCTCGGCGCGGATCATGGCGATCTTCATGATGTCCGCCGCAGAGCCCTGGATGGGCGCGTTCAGCGCGGCGCGTTCGGCGGCGTCGCGCGCGGCGCGGTTGGAGGATTTCAGGGCCGGGAAATACCGGCGCCTGCCGAACATCGTTTCGGTGTAACCGTTGATTCGCGCCCCGGACACCAATGACTCAAGATAGTCGTGGACCTTGCCGAACGTGGCGAAATACTGGTCCTTCAGCACGTCGGCGGCAGCCGGGGAGATCTTGAGCTGCTGGGCCAGGCCATAGGTACTCAACCCGTAGGCCAGGCCGTAGCTCATCGCCTTGACGTGGCTGCGCTGGTCCGGGGTGATCTGGTCGATCGGGATCCGGTAGACCAGGCTGGCCACGTACTTGTGGAAGTCGGTGCCGGACCGGAACGCCTCGATCAGGGCCTCGTCGCCGGACAGGTGCGCCATGATGCGCAGCTCGACCTGGGAATAGTCGGCGCTGAGCAGCGCCTCATACCCCTCGCCCGGCACGAAGGCGGAACGAATCTCACGTCCGGCGGCGTTCCGGTTGGGGATGTTCTGCAGGTTGGGATCCACGGAACTCAGCCGCCCCGTGGCGGCCACCGTCTGCTCGTAGGTCGTGTGGATGCGGCCGTCCTGCTGGTTGGTGGCCTCGATCAGGGTCTGGACGATCTGCTTGAGCTTGTTCGTCTCCCGGTGACGCAGCAGCGCGCCGAGGAATCCGTTGGCGCGTTCGTTGTTCACCGATTTGACGTACAGATCCTGCAACGCGGCCGCGCTGGTGGTGTACGACCCCGACTTGGTGCGCTTGGTGGGCTTGAGACCCATGTCCTCGAAGAGCACCGCCTGCAGCTGCTTCGGGCTTTGCAGGTTGACCCGCGTGCCGGCATGCCCCCAGGCGATCTCCTGCGCCTGCCGCGCCTCCGAGGCGAACTGGTCCCGCATGTCGGTCAGCCGCTGGATGTCCACCTGCGCGCCCGCGGCCTCCATGCGTTGCAATACGCGGGATGTCGGCAATTCGATGGCATGCAGCAGCGAGAACTGCCGGCGTTCATCGATGCGCGACGCCAACGCGTCCGCCAGGGCGCGGACGATGGCCGCGTGCATGACGGCGCCGTGTTCGCGCGCCTGTTCCTCGGGCTGTTCCGATTCGCCGAAGTCCAGCTGCCCCTGCGTGGCCTCCTGCTCCTGTTCGAAGTGCAGATCCAGGAAATGGCCGGCGGCCTGTTCCAGCGTCTCGGCATGGAAGTCCGGGTGCACCAGATAGCCGGCCAGCTTGGTGTCGAACAACGGGGTCCCCACGGCGATTCCCGCCGCCGAGAGCATGTGCAGGTGCTCCTTGAACCCGTGCAGGACCATGGTGGCGTGATGCTGTTCGATCAGCTCGCGGACCGCCTCCGCAATCTTGGGGGCCATTGGCGCCTCGACGACCGCGGCATGACCGCCGCCAAGCATGACCAGCGCGGTCAGCGCCACATCGCCCGGCTTGGACCGTCCCTCCGCATGCAGCACCCACGAACGGCCGATATCGTCGCGGATGCCGTGGTCAGGCTCGGCGTCTGCGGCGACGTCCGTCGGCGCTTCGGGCACCGGCAGATTCCGCCCGCCCCATTCAAGCAGTTGCTCGGCATCTTCGATCAGAGTGACCTCGGGCATGTCCAGTCCGGCGGATGCCGTTTCGTCGGACAACGGGGCATCCCCGTTCAGCTGCGGGCGCTCCCCGCCGTTGAACGTCTTCAGGACACGGCTTTTGGTGCGCACGCCGAACTCCAGGCGGGTGAACAGCGCGCTGACCTCGTCGACATCCAGCGTGCCGAAGGTCAGGTCGTCCACGGTGATGCCCAGATCGACGTCGCGGACCAAAGCGTTGACCTTGCGGTTGAGTTTGACCTGTTCGAGATGCTCGCGCAGCGCCTCGCCCTTCTTGCCGCCGATCTCGTCGGCGTGTTCGATGATCTGGTCGAGCCCGCCGAACTGGTTGATCCATTTGGCGGCGAATCCGTCACCTACCCCAGGCACGCCGGGGATGTTGTCCGCGGTCTCGCCGCGCAACGCGGCCAGATCGGGATACTGCGCAGGCGTCACATGGTACTTCTCCTCGACCGCCTGCGGCGTCATGTGCTTGAGGTCCTTGAAGTGGTGGCCGGGGTACAGCACGGTGATGTGCTCGTCGACCAGTTGGAAGGCGTCACGGTCGCCGGAGAGCACCAGCGTGCGGTATCCGGCGCGCTCCCCCATGGTGGCCAAGGTGCCGATGACGTCGTCGCCCTCGTAGCCGGGTTTCTCGATGTAGGTGACGCCCAGGGCCTTGAGCATCTGCTGGATCAGCGGCAGCTGGCTGAGCAGTTCCTCGGGTGCGGCCTCGCGCGTCCCCTTGTATTGCGGCAGCAGGTCGTTGCGGAACGTGCCGCCCTTGACGTCGAACGCCACGGCGAGGTGGTCGGGCCTCTCCGATTCGATGACCTGCGAGAGCATGGTGGCGAAGCCCCAGACCGCGTTCGTCGGCTGTCCGGCGGACGTGCTGAAGTTCTCGACAGGTAAGGCAAAAAAAGCGCGGAACGCCAGGGAATGGCCGTCTACGACCAGCAGCGTTCCGCGATAGGTACGTTCATCCATCGGTTCGGAATCAGCGCTCATCACCGGGTTCCGGCTTGGCATCGCCGTACTTGGCGATGATGGCCAGGGCCAGACGCTTCTTCGGGATGCGCTGATCCATGGAGGTCTTCTGGATCCAGCGGAAGGCGCCCTGCTCGGAGAAGTCGGCCTTGTCCATCAGCAGGCCCTTGGCGCGGTCGACCAGCTTGCGCTCCTCCAGGGTCTCCTCGGTCTTCTTGAGCTTCTCCTCGGCCTTCCGGAGTTGTTCCTCGGTCTCGCGCAGCTTGTTCTCGCTGCGTTCCACGTTATCCAGCAGGTCGTTGATCTCGGCGAAACGACCCATGGCCACTTCCAGCGCCGGCATCAGCTTGGATTCCTCATAGGGCTTGGTCACATACGCCATGGCGCCGGCGCCGGTGGCCTTCTTGACCAGATCGGACTGGGAGAACGCGGTGAGCATAACCACCGGCGCGATGTTCTCGTCGCAGATGATGCCGGCGGCGGCGATGCCGTCCATACGCGGCATCTTGACGTCCATGCACACCACATCGGGGCGGTACTTGCGGGTGAGCTCAACCGCCTCCTCGCCGTTGGCGGCCTCACCGACCACCTCATAGCCATTATCCTCAAGCATGGCCACCAGATCCATGCGATTGACGGACTCGTCCTCCGCCACCACAACGGTGCGTTTACGAGGGGCCTCATTCTCCCGGGACTTGGCTACAGCTTCGATATCCCCCTCGGCCGCGGCCTTGATCTCCTCGTCGGTGAGCACGACCCCGTTCATCTCATCCTCGGATTCCGTGGTCTTCTTCCTTGCAGCCATGCCGACCTCTTTCCATTCGATATCGTCGGGGTCGGGCGAAGATACCCGACCTCGGGTATTTCATACAGCGAAGCAATACCGTGCCCCCGGTGGGACTCGAACCCACACTGCGCAGATTTTGAGGCTGCTTCCTCTACCAATTGGGATACAGGGGCATATATCAACCTACGGAAATATACCACATCGGCCCGATCTTGCCAACCGGCGCGCCGACGTGTCCTCCCGATACGGCAACCCGTACAACGATCGGGGCCTCCATGGCGGAGGCCCCGATCGTTTGGAGGGATGTCAACGCCGTCTATGCGGCGTCACGCTCACTCGTTGGCACCGACGGTGTGCACGTAGATGGTGTCGGTGCTGCCGGCCTTGTGCTCACCCTGCGCGGAGCTCAGGACCACGATCTTGTCGCCATCGGCCACCTTGCCGGCGCCCTTGAGCACCGAATCGGTGAAGACCATGAGTTCCTTGCGGGACTTGTCGTGATAGTCCTCGTCGAGCAGGAACGCCTCGGTGCCCCAGCTCAGAGCCAGCCAGTGGTAGGTGTGCTCGTTGTTGGTCAGGCCGTAGATCGGGGTGGCCGGGCGCTCGCGGGAGACGCGATGCACGGTGGAACCGGTCTGCGTGTAGGCCACGATGGCCTTGGCGTTGAGCTTGTCGGCCAGATCCACCGCGGCGGACGACACGGCGCCGGTGGACGACATGTCGAGGTTCTTCAGCTGCGGGATGCGGTCGTAGCCGTGCTCGGTGGCGTAGCCGGAGATGCGGCTCATCGTGTCCACGGTGACGGCCGGGTACTTGCCGACGGCGGTCTCGTTGGAGGTCATCGTGGCGTCGGCGCCATCCAGGATGGCGTTGGCGCAGTCGGAGGCCTCGGCGCGGGTCGGGACCGGGGAGTTGACCATGGAGCCCAGCACCTCGGTGGCAACGATCACCGGCTTGGCGTACTGGCGGGCCAGCTCGATGCAGCGCTTGGTGGCCAGCGGGACCTCCTCGAGCGGGCACTCGACGGCCATATCGCCACGGGCGACCATGATGCCGTCGAAGGCCTTGACGATATCCTCAAGGTTCTCCAGGGCCTGCGGCTTCTCGATCTTGGCCACGACCGGGATGCGACGGCCTTCCTCGTCCATGATCTCATGGGCGCGATCGATGTCGGAGGCGAAGCGCACGAAGGACATGGCGATGATGTCGGCGCCGGTCTGGATGGCCCAGCGCAGATCCTCCTCGTCCTTCTCGGTCAGCGCGGGCAGGGACACGGCCACGCCCGGCAGGTTGATGCCCTTGTGCGAGGAGACGGGGCCGGCCACGATGACCTTGGTGTGCACGTTGTTGCCCTCGACCTTGGTGACCTCCAGACGGACCTTGCCGTCGTCGATCAGGATCGGGTCGCCGGCGTGGCAATCGCCCGGCAGGCCCTTGAACGTGGTGGAGGTGATGTGCTCGTCACCCTCGATGTCGTCGGTGGTGATGATGAACTCCTGGCCCTCGGTCAGCTGGACCTTGTCCTCGCCCTCGGCGTTCTTCTTGAACCAGCCGCAACGGATCTTCGGGCCCTGCAGGTCGACCAGAACCGCCACGTTGCGGCCCGCGGTCTTGGAAGCCTCACGTACGTTGTTGTACACGCGCAGGTGATCCTCAGGGGTGCCGTGGGAGCGGTTCAGACGGGCGACGTCCATACCCGCTTCGACGAGCTTGGTGAGGTTCTCGAGCGATTCGGTGGCGGGACCGATGGTATCTACGATCTTGGCTTTACGCATATGGCTGCCTATCCTTCTTGACGTGTGGGGGTCTGACGACCCAGTTGCCACACGACAGTTTACTAGGAAAACCTGAACGGAGCCACTTTTCCGCACGGTGTGTTTGTTAGCGCTCACATTCCGGTGGGCGCAATCGCGGATACATCCTGCCCGCGGGGATACGCCCCCCGCGGGCAAGGCATCCGGGATCGGTCCCGCCGGAACGTCAGCGCTTGGCCTCGGTGATCTGCCTCAGCTCCTTCTTCAGGTCGCGGATCTCGTCGCGCAACCGGGCCGCCAGCTCGAACTGGAGCTGCTCGGCCGCCGTATGCATCTGCTCGCTCAACTGGCGGATCAGGTCGGCCAGGTCCTGGGCCGGCAGCCCCGCCCTGAGCAGCTCCTCATGGCGGCGCTGCGCCTCCTGCCGGTCGGCCGCGGGCGGCACGCCCAGGTGGGAGTTCCCCGCCTTGCCGGCGTTGCGGTACCCGCCGGCCAGCAGCGTCTGCGTGTCGACGTCCTCCTTGGCCAGCATGTCGTTGACGTCGCTGATCTTCTTGATCAGCGGCTTGGGGTCGATGCCGTGCTCCTTGTTATAGGCGATCTGCCGGTCACGGCGGCGGTTGGTCTCGTCGATGGCCTTGTGCATGGCCTCGGTGATCTCGTCGGCGTACATGATCACCGTGCCGGACACGTTGCGCGCCGCGCGTCCGATCGTCTGGATCAGCGAACGGTACGAGCGCAGGAACCCTTCCTTGTCGGCGTCGAGAATCGCCACCAGCGAGACCTCCGGCAGATCCAGGCCCTCCCGCAGCAGGTTGATGCCGACGATGACGTCGATCATGCCCTCGCGCAGTTCGCGCAGCAGTTCGACACGCCGCAGCGTGTCAACGTCGGAGTGCAGGTACTCCACCTTGATGCCGCGCTCGAGCAGATAATCGGTCAGATCCTCGGCCATCTTCTTGGTCAGCGTGGTCACCAGCGTGCGTTCGCCGCGCGCCACGCGATCCTTGATCTCGGCCAGCAGGTCGTCGATCTGCCCCTCCACCGGCCGCACCTCGATCTTGGGATCGACCAGGCCGGTCGGGCGGATGATCTGCTCGACCACGCCGTCGGACAACCCCAGCTCGTAGTCGCCCGGCGTGGCGGACAGGTACACGGTCTGGCCGACACGGTCCAGGAACTCCGGCCATTTGAGCGGCCTGTTGTCCATGGCGCTGGGCAGACGGAACCCGTGTTCGACCAGCGTGCGCTTGCGGCTGGCGTCGCCCTCGTACATCGCGCCGATCTGCGGCACCGTGACATGCGATTCGTCGATGACCAGCAGGAAATCGTCCGGGAAGAAATCCAGCAGGGTGTGCGGCGGGGTGCCCGGGTCACGCCCGTCGAAATGCCGCGAGTAGTTCTCCACGCCCGAGCAGCTGCCGACCTGGGCGAGCATCTCCAGGTCGTAGTTCGTGCGCATCGTCAGGCGCTGCGCCTCCAGCTCCTTGTTCTGCTTGCGCAGCTCGGCCACGCGCTCGTCCAGCTCCTCGCGGATGGTCCTCAACGCGCGCTCCATGCGTTCGGGACCGGCCACATAGTGCGAGGCCGGGAAGATATGCGTCTCGGCCACGTGGTCGATGACGTCGCCGGTCAGCGGATGCAGCGTGGAGATGCGGTCGATCTCGTCGCCGAAGAACTCGATGCGCACGGCCAGCTCCTCGTACACCGGGATGATCTCCACCGTGTCGCCGCGCACGCGGAACGTGCCGCGGGTGAACGCGATGTCGTTGCGCTTGTACTGCATGTCCACGAACTTGCGCAGCAGCTGGTCGCGGTCGATCTGCTGCCCCTCCTTGAGGAACAGCATGCGCCCGGCGTATTCCTCGGGCGTGCCCAGGCCGTAGATGCAGGAGACCGTGGCCACCACCACGCAGTCGCGCCGGGTCAGCAGGTTGGCGGTGGCGGCGTGGCGCAGACGTTCCACATCGTCGTTGATGTTCGAATCCTTCTCGATGTAGGTGTCGGTCTGGGGGATGTATGCCTCGGGCTGGTAGTAGTCGTAGTAGGAGACGAAGTAGCTGACCGCGTTGTCCGGCATCAGCTCGCGGAATTCGGCGCACAGCTGCGCGGCCAGCGTCTTGTTCGGCTCGATGATCAGCGTGGGACGCTGCAGGCGCTCGATCAGCCAGGCCGTGGTGGCCGTCTTGCCGGTGCCGGTGGCGCCCATGAGCACCACGTCGTTCTCGCCGTTCTCGATGCGCGTGGCCAGCTCCTCGATGGCCTGCGGCTGGTCGCCCGACGGCTTATACGGCGACTTGACGACGAACGGCTTGTTGATACGTTCGATGCTGAACCCCATCTCAGGCCTCCTGTTCCTCCGCGCGACGGGACGTGTTCCCGCACTCGGACCGCCACTGTGCCACCAGCATATCAACAGCATCGAACATCTGTTCGAACGGCTGTTCGGAGTCGATGACGGCGTCGGCGATCGCCTCGCGTTGCGCACGGCTCGACTGGTGGCGGATCCGGTCCTCGGCCTGCCGGCGCGTCATGCCGCGGGCCGTCATCATCCGCTCGATGCGCGTGCGCTCGGACGCCTCCACCGTCACGATGTGGTCGAATCGGAACGGCATCGCGCCGATGACCTCCGCCAGCAGCGGCACATCGTGCACCACCAGCGCCGCATCCGGTGCACCGGCATCATCACCCTCCCCCGCCGACAGTTGCCGTTCGATGCGGGCGGCCTCCTCGTAGATCAGCGGATGCTCGATGGCGTCGAGACGTTCCCTAGCCCCGGGGGCCGCATTCGCGCCGAACACATGCTCGGCCAGCCACGCCCGGTCAAGGGCGCCGTCCCGCCCCAGGGCCCGGACGCCGAACTCCTCGACGATTCGCCTCAGGCCCACGCTGCCGGGGGCCACCACCACCCGCGCCAGCTCGTCGTAGTCGATCACCGGCACGCCCAGCGCACGCATCCTTGCGGCCACCGTGCTCTTGCCCGCCGCTATGCCTCCGGTCAGCCCCACACGGATCAACCGTTCGTTCATCGTTCTCGCCATGTACGCCATTGTGCCACGCCCGCCGCGGATGCGGACGGCAACGGAGCCGCGCATCCATGTGATATGCGGATAGCAGAACGGCCCCCGCCGTGGCGGGGGCCGTTCATCGAGCTATCGGTTCCTCAGCGGATGAAAGCCCGATCAGTTGTTCTTGCCGAGCAGCTGGTCGCGCAGGGCGGCGAGCTGATCGGAGTCGGCCAGGGTGCCGGTGGAGGTGGACTCGGACGAGTAGTTCGAGGTCTCCTCGACGCGCTCCTGGCGCGGAGCCTGGCCATCGGCGGCGGCGGATTCGGCCGCGTTCTCGATCTCCTTGGCCACGAACTCCTTGTGCTGCTCCCACAGGTCGTGGGCGGCCGCGTACTGGGACTCCCACTCCTCGCGCTGCTTCTCGAAGCCGGCGATCCACTCGTTGGTCTCCGGGTCGAAGCCTTCGGGGTACTTGTAGTTGCCCTGCTCGTCGTACTCGGCCGGCATGCCGTACAGCGCCGGATCGAAGTCCTCGGAAGCCGGGTCAACGGAGTCGTTGGCCTGCTTGAGCGACAGGGAGATGCGGCGGCGATCCAGGTCGA
>SAMEA3387502__coassemble_1382_pt1 | contig 14807 bp, 7 predicted proteins | sample SAMEA3387502__metabat2_low_PE_007 | metagenome-assembled genome bin SAMEA3387502 (sample SAMEA3387502) | Felis catus | biome: Faeces | place: United Kingdom | collected 2012 | reverse complement strand
GTTATACGCCTCGTCGAATGCCATCAGGCGGCGCACCCCTTGCAGATCGGCTGGCCGTCCGCGGTGGTTTCGGCCAGCTGGCTGCGGTGCTTGACCAGGAAGCATTCCGAGCAGATGAACTCGTCGCCCTGCATCGGAATCACTGTCACCGAGGCATCCTCATTGCTCAGATCGGCGCCGGGCAGCTCGTAGTCCTCGGCGATGGCGTTCTCATCGTCGTCGATGTCGCTGGCCGAATTCTGCGCGCCCTTGCCCAGAGCCTGCAGCGACTCCTCGTCCTCGTCCTTGTTGCGGGGCGAATCGTAATCCTGTGCCATGGTGGTCCTTTCTCCGTAATGGCGATTATGCGCCATAGAATACATGACATTCCCCCGCATAGGATACACGATTTGAAATACTCGTAAAATCCGACACGTGGGGCACAATGGAATAAGGTCCGGTTCGCAAGAGGAAAGTGGTGCGCTCATGCCTGATCAGCCGCTTGTTCAAGCCCGTTTCGACCATGTGGACGCCGAGGGACGCCTGGTGTTCGTTGCAGGCGAGGAACAGTTCGCCGTCCATGTGGACGACACGCTGGAGCACGCCATCCTTGAGGCCAAGCAGATCACCGCGGAGATCGCGCCGCGGCCGGCGCCCTCGCAGACGTTGCCGATCTCGCAGATCCAGTCCCTGATCCGGGCCGGCGCCGACCCCGCGCGCGTGGCCGAACGCTATGGGGTGAGCGCGGCGTTGGTCAGAAGGTTCTCCGCCTCCGTGGAAACCGAGAAGCAGTACGCCATCGAACAGTTCCTTTCCGTGCCCGCGCCCAAGGACAGTCGCGCGCATACCCTGTCCGAGCTGATCGACCGCACGTTCGCCGCGGCGCGGGTGCGCCCCGAGGATGTGGTCTGGAAGGCCACGCGTCGCGGGCTGGAACCGTGGCGGATCACCGCGCAGTTCACCTCCGCCGGGCGGACCATCCGCGCCGAGTGGTCGTGGAATATGCACGACAATGCCGTGACGTGCCTGAACCGCACTGCCGGCAAGCTGCTGGGCGAGCAGGGCGGCGATCGACCGGGGCAGGCCGTTGCGCCCGCCGCCGAATCGGGGTACGACGACGGCTTTGCCGTACCGCTGAATCTTCCCGGCGACTCCGCCCGCTCCGCACGCATCGAGCAGACGGTTTCGGCGTGGAGCACGCCGGAGCCCACGATGCCCGCCGTCAGGCCCGATCTTGCGCAGCCGGCAGCACCCGCGCCGGCCGACAACGCCGCAACGCCGCAGCCGGAACCGACCGTCTCCCCCGCACAGACACCCGCAGCGGATCCGTCGCAATCCGATGCCGACGCTGCCGACGCGACGGCCGCCCCCACGCCGGTGCAGCCCGCGGCCAAGCCGAAACGCCGCTCCGGCCGTTCCGCCGTTCCCAGCTGGGACGAGATCCTGTTCGGCGACTGAATCGACCAGGCCCGGTCAGTTCGCGCCAAGCCCGGTCGATTCAGTCCGCTTCGATTCAGACCGGTTCAGGCCAGGTCGATCAGACAGGGGATGTCCATCTCCAGCATCGTGTGCGCGCCGTGCACGCTGGGCAGCTGCATCGCCTGCGTCGTTTGCATCCGCGAATCGACCATAGTCAACGAGCCCACGGCCGAAACCAGCACGTCGCCGATCATCGGCTCCACACGCGGTTCGACCGGTCCGAACAGCCCCTCGGCCAACGCCTGCGCCCTGGTACGGACCTGTGCCCCATCCCCTAGGAATTCCCGCCATCGATCGGCGATATCCTCCGGGTCCTCGCCCTCCTGCGCGTACAGCATCACCGACCGCGGTTCGCCGCCCACCATCGCCACTCCCCGCGCCAACTGCGGCGTGACCGCGATGTCGATGCGCCGCTGCGGATCGGAGGAGACCATGCCGTGATCCGCGGTGATGACGATCAGCGTGCCCTTGGGCACACTGCGGCGCAGCAGGGCCAGCTGCGCGTCGATGCGTTCGAATGTGCCGATCCATTTGTCGCTGTCCCAACCGTAGGTGTGGCCGATCTTGTCCGCGTCGCGGATGTACAAATAGGTCAGGCCGGGCGTACGCGCGGCATCGGCGGCGGCGAGTACGCGATCACGGGGCAAAACGTTCGAGATGTAGTCGGTGCCGCGCAGCGCCGCCTCGGTCAACGGCGATGTGGCGAATTTCGGCAGCCCCGAACTGGTGACGCGCACGCCACGGTCCCGCAGCAGTTCGAAAACGGTCGGCTGGCGTTGCAGGTCGCGCGGGGCGATCGCCTGCCTGAACTGGATCATCTGGGCCAGCTCGCCGGTTTCGGGGTTGCGTTGCGTGTACCCGGTCATGCCGGTCAGTCCGGGGCAGGTGCCGGTGCCGAACGTGGACATGGCCGCCACCGTGGTGCTGGGTGCGCAGGTGGAGATCGGCCGCTGGTTGGCCGGCTCGTTCATCAGCGACCGCAGGTAGGGGGCGTGGCCGAGCCGCATCGCCAGATTCCAATACCCCAGGCCATCAATCAGCACCACAACCGCGGATTCGACCTCCGGCAGGCCCAGCTTCCGGTGCGCCTCGTCCGGGTCGCGGTGCACCGCCGTCGGCGTCGGGTGCCCGATCGCGCAGGCCAGCGCCGGCAGCAGACTCGACAGGTGCAGCGCTCCCCCACGCGCGGCGCCGTCGGCGTCGTCCCCATACCGCGCGACCGGCACCGGTCGCAGCAACTCCTCCATCTCGGGCACGTCCACACTCATACCGTTCATTCAACCACCGTCGGGCGAAAACCGAAGTCGGCAGGTTTCGCCGTTGCGGTACACTGGTTCGGTTTGTAGGTTTCCTGTTGGTTTCAGTGTTGGGAGCTTGTCGCATGGCATCACATCGCAAGACGGCGCAGCCGGCCTTCGACCCGCGCACGGTCAAGGAGCATATCGTCGAGACGCCGTTGAACGAGGAGATGAGCAAGTCGTTCCTCGAATACGCGTATTCGGTGATCTATGCGCGCGCCCTGCCCGACGCCCGCGACGGCATGAAGCCGGTGCAGCGCCGCATCGTCTACCAGATGGGCCAGATGAACCTGAACCCGGACCGCCCGTACATGAAGTCGGCGCGCGTGGTCGGTGAGGTGATGGGCAAGCTCCACCCGCACGGCGATTCGGCGATCTACGAGGCCATGGTGCGTCTGGCGCAGCCGTTCGCCATGCGTCTGCCGCTGGTGGACGGCCACGGCAACTTCGGCTCCCTGGATGACGGCCCGGCCGCCTCCCGTTATACCGAGGCCAGGCTCGCGCCCGCGGCGCTGGGCATGAACGCGAACATCGACGAGGATACGGTCGACTTCGCGCCGAATTACGACAACAAGCTCAAAGAGCCGACCGTGCTGCCGGCCGCCATCCCGAACCTGCTGGTCAACGGCGGTTCGGGCATCGCGGTGGGCATGGCCACGAATATGGCCACGCACAACCTGGGCGAGGTCATCAACGCGGCCAAGCACCTGATGGCGCATCCGGACGCCACGCTGGAGGAACTCATGCGCTACGTGCCGGGCCCGGACTGGCCGGGCGGCGGCATCATCATCGGGCGCGACGGCATCCGCGAGGCCTACGCGTCCGGCCGCGGCACGCTGACCACGCGCTCGGCCACGCATATCGAGAACGTCACGGCCCGCAAGAAGGCGATCGTGGTGACCGAGCTGCCGTTCATGGTGGGCCCCGAGCGCGTGCTGGAGCGCATCTCCGAGGGTGTCAAGAACCGTAAGCTCGAAGGCATCTCGGGCGCGATCGACCTGACCGACCGGCATAACGGCACGCGCATCGTCATCGAGATCAAGACCGGCTTCGACCCGAACGCGGTGCTCGTGCAGCTGTTCAAGCACACACCGCTGCAGGACAACTTCACGATGAACAACGTGGCGCTGGTGGATGGCCGTCCGCACACGATGGGTTTGAAGGAGATGCTGCAGGTGTGGATCGACCACCGCCGCCTGGTGGTGCGCCGCCGCAGCGAATTCCGCCGCACGAAGGCGCAGGAGCGGCTGCATCTGGTCGAGGGACTGCTGCTGGCGATGGTGGACATCGACGAGGTCATCCAGGTGATCCGCTCCTCCGACGACGCGGACGCCGCCAAGAGCCGACTGATGGCCGTGTTCGACCTGGACGAGGTGCAGGCCCAGTACATCCTGGATCTGCGGCTGCGTCGCCTGACCCGGATGAGCCGGATCGAGCTGGAGGCCGAGCGCGACGACCTACGCCGCAGGATCGAGGAGCTGGAGCGCATCCTGGCTTCGGCGGACGAATTGGACCGCGTGGTGGTCTCCGAGATGGACGACGTGGCCGACCGGTATGGTTCGCCGCGCCGCACGGTGCTGCTGGATGTGGACCCGGACGGTTCGATGCACCCGGTGACCGCGGCCGGCGCCGAGGGGGTGCCCGCGGGGGCGATGGAGGCCGTGCGCGCCGCGCACACCGTGTCCTCCGCCGAGGCCGACGTGGCCGCCGCCGCTGCCGCAGCCAGGAAGGCCGGCGAGGATGCGGGCGCCGTATCCGCGCTGCAGTTGGACGACGAACCCTGCGTGGTGATGATGAGCGCCTCCGGGCTGATCGCCCGCACCTCCCCCAGCGCGTTGGATGTGTGGGAGTCGCGCTCGTCGGGTGACGCGCGCGCGGACGGCGACCAGATCGTGGCCCTGTTCCCCACCACCACGCTGGCCTCGTATGGTTTGATCACGTCGGCGGGACGCCTGGTGCTCGCCCATGTGGCCGACCTGCCGGCGCTGCCCGCCTCCACCACGCTGAGCGTGGCCGGCGGCGTCAAGGCCAAGGAGCTGCTGGGCACGACCGAGAACACTGATCCGGTGCCCGGCGAATACGTGGTGACGGCGATCGCGATGACCGCCCCGCCGCGCAAGGGCGATGCGCCCGACTCCGACGGCGCGTCCGGGGATGCGCTGCCGCCGCTGGCGATCGGCACGCGCCACGGCGTAATCAAGCGGTGGAACCGGGAATCGCCGACCACGATGGATTCATGGAGCGTGATCGACCTGAAGGACGGCGACACGGTGGTGTTCGCCGCGCCCGCCGCCGACGAGGACCGGCTGGTGTTCGTCTCCTCGGATTCCTCGCTGCTGACCTATGAGGCCGGCAACGTCCGCCCGCAGGGCCGTACGGCCGGCGGCATGGCCGGCATCAAACTGGCCGACGGCTGCCAGGTGGTGACGTTCAATGTGATTCCGGCCGGCAAGGTGGCCTGGACCTATGAGGAGGGCGAGAACGGCCTGTTCTCCGCCTCCGGCGCGGTGGTGCTCACCGTGGCCGGCGACGCGGACGCGCTGCCCGGCACCGAGAACGGGTCGGCCAAGGTCACCCCGTTGGAGATGTATCCGACCAAGGGGCGGGCCACCGGCGGCGTACGGTCGCAACGCTTCCTCAAGGGCCAGAACACGCTGATCTTCGCGTGGGTGGGCCTGTACCCGCTGCATGCCTCGACCGAGGGCGGCAACCCCGTGGAGCTGCCGAAGCCGGATATGCGCCGCGACGGTTCGGGCACCGAGCTGGCCGCGCCGATCGCGTTCGCGGGCTGAGTTCGGACGGCTGTTCGGTACCGAACCATATCCGATGCTTTTTCTGGTTCGGTACCACGATGGTGTGGTACGGAACCAGAAGACCCCTGTTATGACGGTTGTGTACCGCAATGTCGTGGTACGCAACCGGGAAAATCCCATCGCGGCGGTTCCGTACCGTACCACGGGCTATCCGTCCAGATGGAATCCGCATTATTCCGCCATTCTTCAAAGCCGGTCAGGTCTGTGGTACGGTACGGAATCCCATAATCGCCGCATCCAAGACTCCGTACCACAAGCCTATGGATTCGTGCATGGACCCGCTTGGCAGAACATCGATAAAACAGATTATCTGAGAAGATATATCATTAGCTCCCATACCTACCCATTATCTTTATAGCAGGCTCAGCAAGTCTGTTTTTCACGCACCACCTGCCGTTATGCGGCAGGATTCTATCAGGAATATTGTCATTCCCCTTCTCATTGCCTTCAATATCCACCGGAACTCGCCCAACGGTTCCGGTCAAACCTTCGTTAGATTATCCCTCGGTTTCCGGCTGAATCGGGTATCGTCCACAAAGCGAACATCCCATCACCGGTACAGCTTCATGCCCTGGGGACAGGGGGTGAAGCCGGCGGCGTGCAGGATGCGGGCGGCTTCGGTGCGGGCGGTCAACGGCTCGCCGTTGAGATCGGCGAAGGTGACGCTGCCGGAGGGGCGGCGCTGCAGGGCATAGGCGAGTTCGGCGAAGGCGCGGCGCAGCGTGTCCCCGTCGTCGGTGAACGTGGTCAGGTGATGGCCCTTGACCGCGGCGTAGACCACCGGGTTGCCGTGGTCCAGCACCACCATGCCTCCGGCACGCCGCAATGGTTTGTTGGCCGTGCCGCCATACTGCGGCCAGGCCACGGCCGCACCGGTCAGATTGGCGGGATCCATGACCTCGATGGCCACACAGGACCGACTGTGCCCCTCCCCCGCATGGCGCAGCTGGTCCACGGTGTCACGCCGGGCGAACTGCGCGGCTCCGAGTCCCTGCACGAACATGCCGCGCACCAGTGTGCCGTGCTCCTCCATACGGCGCAGCACCGGATACAGCGTGGAGAAGCCGCCCGGCACATCCTCGGCGTCGATCAACGGCGGGGCGATGATGCCGTACCTGTCCAGCAGAACCTCGATCCGCGCCAGCGAGCGCTGTTCGGCGGTGGCGGTGACGGTTGGCACGGCCGACCATAGCCCCTGCATGAGCACCGGCACCTGTACGGCCACGCGGGCGCGGCGGCGTGTGCGGCCCACGGATACGCTGCGCGTGGCATGGGAGCTCACAGCCGACGCCATGGCGCGAACGGGCGTCAGCGAACTGTTGGTCACCGCGCCCTGCCAGACCAGCGACCACAGGGCGTCCTCGAATTGACTGTTCGACCAGGCCGAGGGGCGGATCTCCCCGGTTTCGGGATCGACCGGTTCGGTATCCGGCCTCCATGCCGCGCGAACCAGTTCCGCCAGCCGTTCCGCCCGGAACGCGCCACCGGCCGCCAGGACGTGCAGGATGGCGTCGGGCAGCATCCGCACAGACTCCAACGCCTGTCCCGCATCATCGTCGGGCGCAGTGTCGCCGGTCATAGTGTCATCGGGCGCGCCATCGGATGGATGCCCAGTTGCGTCGGCTGCCGCGGTATTGATCAGTAGTTCCGAGTCGGCGGGATGGAAGGCGATGCGGCCGGGTTCCTTGGCCTTGGTGCCGGCGGTTTTCTCCCCGGTCCACACCACGTCGCCGGAGGCGAGCAGTTCGTCCAGTATGGCGGGCTGGTAGCCACGCACCCGAGCCGGGAACACCGCGCCTTCCCACACCGGCAACGGCAGGGACACACCCTCCAGCTGTTCGATGACGCGCATCAGCCCGTCCACGCCGTCGTACCGTTCGCCGCCGACCGGGCCTACACCCTGGCGATCCAGCAGCAACGCCTGATAGACCGCCGGCGCCACCGGTTTGATGGCCTCACGCGCCTTGTTCAGCGAGCGTGCGCGGATGCGGCGGAACACATCGCGATGCAGATACTGAACGGGCCTGTGGTCATCCGCCATCTCAACATCTGGCCCCATGCCGCCGACAAGCTTGCCCATGCCGCCATACGATTCCACACCTTCACCAGGTTGTGCATCATCGACGGTTGAGCGAGAGCCATTTCCCCGTCCCGGATTCGTCATGAACAAGCCGGTCAGCACCTCGCCGCGCGCTTTGAGCCCGTCAAGCTCGCGCACCGCGCGTTCGGCGTCCAGATGCAGCTCCGCCATCATCATGTCAACGGTGAACGGGCCATGAGTCTTGGCGTATCGGGCCACGCGGCCGGCAACATCCCGCTCGTCCAGTTCGTTCCAGAACGTCCGCCCGGCCAGCTCCCGCTCCACATCGTGGATGACGTCCGGGTCGAGTACTGCGGTCATGTCGGCGGTGCCGAGCAGACGCTCCAGCGCGTCGAAGTCCAGCGAGAGCAGGGCCGCGCTGCGTTCGGCGTGCGGCTGGTCATACTGGTACATCACCTGCCCCACATAGCCGAACATGATGGTTTCGGCGAACGGCGACGGCGTCTGCGTCTCGACATCGACCACGTCGATCTCACCGTCGGAGAGCCGTGTCATCAGCCGCCGGAGCGCGGGCAGGTCGTAGACGTCCTGCAGGCATTCGCGGGTGGTCTCCAGCAGCAGCGGGAAGTTGCACTGCGTCCGCGCGGCGTTGAGCAGTTGGACGCCACGCAAGCGCTGCTGCCACAGCGGCACGCGCTTGCCCGGGTCGGTGCGCGGCAGGTATAGCGAACGCGCTGCGCATTCGCGGAAACGTGCGGTGAACAGCACCGACTCCCCCACCTGTTCGGCTACCAGTCGTTGGATGTCATCGGGATCGACCGCAAACAGCTCGGCGGCCGGGATATGCCCATCGGACTGCGGCAGCAGTAGGATGATGCCGTCGTCGCAGGCGTAGACTTGACCGTCGTATCCGTAGCGCTGCTTGATCCGGTTGCCGACGATCATCGCCCACGGTTCGTGCACGCGCTTGCCATACGGCGAGTGGAGCACAATCCGCCAGTCGCCCTCCTCGTCCGGGCATCGCTCGACCACCAGCGTGCGGTCGGTCGGCACCGCGCCGGTGGCGATACGCTGCTCGTGCAGCAGTTGGGCCAGGTTGGAGATGGCGTTGCCGTCGAGTCCGTCCGCGCGCAATCGATCCGTCGTGCCATCATCGAATGCGGCCGCATCCGACGAGGACGTCATGCCGTCGGACGATGCCGCGCAATCGGATGACGCTGGGTAATCGAATGGCGCCACACCAACGGATGGCACCGCGCGATCGCCGTCGTGCAGGCCATTGACCATATCCCGCACGAACCGGCCCTGCATCTCGCCGAATCCGGCATCGCGCCCGAAGCCCTCGCCGTGCCAGAACGGCAGTCGGGCCGTGCGGCCGGGGGCCGGCACCACCACCACGCGGTCGTGGGTGATGTCCTGGATCTGCCAGGTGGAGGTGCCGAGGGTGATGATGTCGCCGATGCGGGATTCGTAGACCATCTCCTCGTCGAGTTCGCCGACGCGCCGGGGCCCTTTGCCCGCCTCCTGCTCCGGCAGGACCACCGTGTACTGGCCACGGTCCGGGATCGTGCCGCCGGAGGTGACGGCCAGACGCTGCGCCCCGGGCCGCGCGGAGATCAGATGCTCCTCATGGTTCCACATCAGGCTGGGCCGGAAGGCGGTGAACGCCTCGGAATCATAGGCGCCGGTCAGCATGCCGAGCACCGAGTCGAACACGGAGCTGTCCAGGTCGGCGAACGGGGCGGCGCGGCGCACCACCTGATACCAGTCGTCGGGGTTCAGGTCCTCCATGGCCGCGGCGGCCACCGTGTGCTGGGCCAGCACGTCCAGCGGGCAGCGCGGTATGGAAAGCGGCTCGATGTCGCCGGTCTGCATGCATTCCACGGTGGCGGCCGCGCCGATGATCTGCTCGCGCGTCAACGGGTAGAACAGCGCGTGGGAGACGCCGCCCACCTGATGATCGGCACGACCGACCCGCTGCAGCCCCGAGGATACGGATAGCGGCGGGGAGACCTGGATGACCAGGTCCACGCTGCCCATATCGATGCCGAGTTCCAGGCTGCTGGTGGCCACCACGCAGCGCAGTCGGCCGTGTTTGAGGTCCTCCTCGATGCGTTTGCGGCGATCCTTGGACACCGATCCGTGGTGGGCCATGGCGATGGTGTCCTCCGGCGCATGCGGATGGATGAGATTCGTGGACGGCCCCGTCATGGGATGGAAATGCCGCTGACCGGCGTACGGTTCATCCGACCGAGGCGCATCCGCATCGCCGTGGCCGGGCATGGCGGCGTACAGGTCGTTGAGCCGCGCGGTGAGCCGTTCCGCCAACCCACGCGAATTGACGAACACGAGCGTGGTGTGGTGGCTGAGGATCTCGTTGAGGATGCTGCGCTCCACGGCGGGCCATACCGATCCGGCGCGTTCGTCCGCCGACGTGGCGTCCCCCGGCACCGATGCCGTCTCCCCCGCCCCGACGTCGGCACGCGCCCGCAGCGGACCTTGAGCCGGACCCGGTGAAGCCGTGACGGTGCCCTGCCGCTCGGCGAGTCTCATCATGGCCGGCGTGACCCCGCTGATGGAGGGAAGTCCGGACGGTTTCCCGCCGCCTGCGACACGCGCCCGGTTCGTGGAATCGGCGGATTCGAGCATCTGCTCGACCGGTTCGACCACCTTGAGTTCCATGGCGGGGTGCGACTGCACGTCGACGATGGTGACGGCCCGCGCGCCACCGAGGAACCGCGCCGCGGCCTCGGCCGGACGCACCGTGGCTGACAGTCCGATGCGCTGTGCGGGTTCGGCGGTCAGCATATCCAGCCGTTCCAGGCTCAACGCCAGATGCGCCCCGCGTTTGGTGCCGGCGATGGCATGGATCTCGTCCACGATGACGGTGCGCACCGTGGACAGGATGCGCCGCGCCTTGGAGGTGAGGATCAGATACAGCGATTCGGGCGTGGTGACCAGGATGTCCGGCGGGTGCGAGGCGATGGCCCGCCGCTCCTGCGCCGTGGTGTCGCCGCTGCGCGTGGCCACTCGGATCGACGGCGGGTTGAGACCCATGGCCTTGCATTGGGCGGCGATGCCCGCCAGCGGCGTTTCCAGATTGCGCGCCACATCCACGCCCAGCGCCTTCAACGGCGAGATATACAGCACCTTGACGCCCTTGGCGGGTTTGCGGGAGCGGGAGCCGCCCGCCTCCCCCGCCTCCGGCGCACGGTTCATCAACCGGTCGATGGCGTACAGGAACGCGGAGAGCGTCTTGCCGGAACCGGTCGGCGCGATGACCAGCGCGTCGTCCCTCTTCGCGATAACCGGCCAGGCTTGGCGCTGCGCCGCTGTCTCCCCCTGCGCGAACGCATGCCTGAACCATGCCCCGGTGGGTTCGGAGAACAGATCCAGACATTCGTACATATGTTCGATTATGGCAATGTGCCGGGACGGATTCGACCGCCCGGCACGCCGTCAGCTTCGGCGACCGACCGACAGGGCATACCGGGGCATATCAGCCTAGGTCAGACGCCAACGCGTGCCGCGCATCTCAGGCCAACAGACTGTCGATATCATGCCACCGGCGCACCGGGCGCAGCACCGGCGGCGCGAGCAGGCCGCACCGCGCCAGACCGTCACCCTGCAGGCCGGTCCCGTGATAGTAGTGGTTGGCGGCCGACGACGTGACCCGGACCGTCAGCGCATTGACCCCGGCATGCAACGACCCGCCGAGCCGAATCGCGCCGGACGGCCAGGGGGCCGCACCCGCAGGCCTGCCATTCACCAGCACCTCCGCCGAATCCTCGGTGGCGGGCAGCAGCAGCCCCCACCCGTCGGACGACATGGCATCGTCGGGGATCTCCACGTCGATGCGGTATTCGCCGGTGCCGCAGAACGTCGGATACCCCTGCGCCTGCCACCCGTCGAACGGCATGATCGGCTGCCAGGAGCACGTCGCATCCGCATCCTGCGTCACCGGGCGGAACCGCCATCCGGACAGCAGGGTCAGCTCATCGGCGGCCCGCTCGCCATCGATCTCGACATGCAGCAGCCGCACCTGATGCGGGGCCAGGCGCACGCGCACCGGTCCCGTCAGCCACGGCGTCGGGGCCGACCGGCTGCCGTCGACCGCACGCCATTCGGTCACGCGGCAGCGTTCGCGCGCGTGGACGATGCCGACCTCGCGCTCGTCATCGCCGTCGTTGAACAGCATGACGCGCACGCCGGTCCCATCGGCCCCGTACCGGGACCACAGCTGGCCGGAGCCGGCGGCGGCGACCACACGGAACCGCCCGGGCAACGCCTGCAGCACGGCGGCCCGCACCCTGTCCCACGACGGCTCGCCGGCATAGTGGAACCAATGCGGATCCTCCGCCAGCCGTTCCACGGCGGCCCGCACGTCCCCGCCATCCTGCGTCAGCGACGGCAGAACGCCGGTGGAGACCACCACGCCGCCGGCATCCAGGAACGCCCGCAACCGTTCAACGGTGTCGAGGGAACGCACCGCCTCCACGCCGGGCAGCACCAGAACGGGGAAGGTCCTGCCGTCGGGCAGACGCAGGCCCGAGCCGTCCGATGCCGAACCCAGCAGGTCGCGCTCGTCGATCAGCGCATAGTCGATGCCCTCCCGGGCGAGGCGTTCGGTCCAGAACGCCGTGTGCCGGCCGAACTCATGGGAGGGCCCTCCCATCCATGCGGTGCGCAGCGGGTACAGCACCGCCACATGGTCGAGCGGGCGCATGCCGTCGAGGAACACCGATACCCGGGCGGATTCGTCGGCGAGCGCCCGGTGGGCGGCGAACCAGGGTTCGAAATTCACCCCCGGGGCGAAGTCGAACCGGGGGTTGACCAGCATCCGGTCGCTCTCGTCGCCGTCGGTGAGCCAGAACGCATGCATGAGCAGCTGGCGCATGCCGAGGATATGGTGTCGCATCGTCTGCGAGCGCAGCTGTCCGAGCGTCAGCTCCCACCATCCGGCGGCGAAGTGCGAGCCGGGGACCACGCGCCCGAAGTACTGTTCCACGATGCAGCCCGAACGCCCATGGCTGCGGGCCACCGAGTCGCCGAATTTGGCCGACAGCTGGGGCATGGCGTTGCGGGCGTCCACGCCGGTGACGTCGCGCCAGGCGTCGATGCCGAAATAGTCGAGTCCGAAGTTCGTCCGGGGGTCGTCGGCCACGATTGTGCCGGTCGGATCCCAGGAGGATACGTGGCTGAGCACCTCGTGCCCGCTCAGCAGCACGCCGTGCCGGTGGCACCATTGCGCGAGCGTGCCGAGGAACGCGTCGATCCCCCGTTGCGCGTACCGTTCGAAGAACGTCATACGCCACGAGGCCCACGCCGGATCGCGTCTGGAGATGGCCAGCAGCAGCGCCGGCCAATCCCGGGCGTATGTCTCCTGCAATTCCCGGTAGAACGAGGCCTCGTACATCAGCGTGGACGCCGTGGGCCCCTCGTTCTGGTCCCAGGTGTAGAAGCAGGCGTGCGGTTGGTCGAAGAACACGTATCTGATGGTGGTGCCCATATGCGGACCGAAGGCGCGGGCGTAGGGATCGTAGCCGACCTCGGTGAACCGGTGGGCCGCGGCCGGGTCGAGATAGTTGATCATCCTGCTGCTGCGGCAGCGGGCCGCGACCAGGAAGGTCACCTCCCGGAGGCCCGACGCCGGCGGCACGCCCACGCTCGTCGCACAGCCTTGGGGGTCCGCCCGGTCGATATGCGCCCCGGCGGTCAGGTCAACGGGCAGCCCGTCCGCCGTCACACCGATGGCGCCGACCAGCGTCCATTCATCCCAGAGCGGTTCCCCGCCGTCGTACACCCACTGGCGTCCGGGTTCCTGCAGGTATCCGACGTCCTGCGACCGTATGCCGGTGATGGCGCCGGCGATACGGCCCGACGCGCCCACCGGCACGGTGACGTGGAACAGGTGGCGTTCACGCAGCTCGTCCCGCCCCTGCACGGTCAGTCCGCCGGCGTGGCCGGACAGCCAGTTGTATTCGTCGTAGATGCCGATCATCATCCCCCGGGAGGCGGCCTCGTCGGCGGCGAGACGGCACATGGCCAGGTAGTCGTCCGACAGGTACCGGTCCCGCGGGAACGACAGCCTCGTCTGGATCTGGAACGATTGGTAGCCGGCATCCATCATCGCCTGGATCTGCGCGACGATTTCCGACCGGGTGGGGATACGGTGCCAGAACCAGTAGGCCGCCGGCGCGTTCCACGGCCCGGGGGCGCGGAATTCCTCCCAACCGCCCGACGATCGGGCCGCGGCGGCGTCCGGCATGGCTGCATTGGCGTGCGTCATCGCGTCGCTCCTCCGTATGCGGGGTGTCGCCGACGCGCCCGACGCCGGTCTGCGTGGCGTCGGGCGCGTCGGTGGATCGGTGGGGTCGGTCAGCCGAGGATGGCCGCCGAATCGGTGACGGTGATCAGCGGGGTGAACAGTTCCATCGTCCGGATCGCCATCTCATGGTTCTCCGGGGAGCTGCCCGCGCAGGCGTCGGCGACCAGCCGGACGGCGACACCGTCGTCGGCGGCGGCGAGCGCCGTGGTCAGCACACAGCAGTCGGTGGCCACGCCGCACAGGGCAATCTTGCGGGCGCCGCCGATCGCCTGCGCCAATTCGGGACCCCACTTGCCGAACGTCGCGCGGGTCACCACGGGGTGTCCTTCGGCGAGCGCCGCCGTATCGTCGGTCAGGTCGTACATCGGGTCGTCGGCCGGCACGAGGAACTGCGGCCACATCTCGAAGTAGCCGACCCATGCGTCGACGGCCTTGTCGGGCGCCACATACCGCGTGTAGACGACCCGGTCGCCGTAGGCCCGGGCCAGGGCCGCGAATGCCTCGTCGGTTTTCTGGAACGCGTGGTCGGGGCAGGCCCAGTCGGACCATTCGCATTCGGCGAACACCTTCTGCCGGTCGATGACGACCAGCCACTCCTCGGGATCGATCATCACCGCTCCTTTCCGGTGCCGGCGTCCATGGCCAGCTCCTGCCGCTTGATGTCGGCGCGCTGCAGCGCGAACGCGCCGATCAGTCCGATGGCGAGCGCCACGATGACGCCCAGGTTGGCCGAGGCCCAGTTGCCTTCCTTGCCGCCGAGCGGGCCGAGCAGGTAGCCCTGCCAGGTCAGCCAGCTGGCCGCGGTGTTCACCACCAGCCCCCAGCCGACGAACGTGCCGACCGCCAGGATCGCCAGCGCCTTGACGTTC
>SAMEA3387502__coassemble_1223_pt1 | contig 18059 bp, 13 predicted proteins | sample SAMEA3387502__metabat2_low_PE_007 | metagenome-assembled genome bin SAMEA3387502 (sample SAMEA3387502) | Felis catus | biome: Faeces | place: United Kingdom | collected 2012 | reverse complement strand
ACCTCCATCTCGCCGAAGCGCTGGCCGCCGAACTGGGCCTTGCCGCCCAGCGGCTGTTGGGTGATCATCGAGTACGGACCGGTGGAACGGGCGTGGATCTTGTCGTCGACCAGGTGGTGCAGCTTCAGCATGTACATGTAGCCCACCGAGATCGGCTTGGGGAACGGTTCGCCGGTACGGCCGTCGAACAGCGTGGCCTTGCCGTTTTCGCCGACGAGCTTGTTGCCGTCGCGGTCGGGCAGCGTGTTCTTGAGCAGGCCGTGCAGGACCTCCTGCTTGACGCCGTCGAACACCGGGGTGGCCACCGGGGTGCCCGGCTCGCCCTTCTCGGCGCCCTTGGGCACGTACTTCTTCCATTCGGCCTCAAGCTCCGGATCGACCGTGATGTCCCAGCCGGCGTGGGCCACCCAGCCCAGATGCATCTCCAGCACCTGGCCCAGGTTCATTCGGCTCGGCACGCCCAGCGGGTTGAGCATGATGTCGACCGGGGTGCCGTCCGCCAGGAACGGCATGTCCTCCTCCGGCAGGATGCGGGAGATGACGCCCTTGTTGCCGTGACGACCCGCGAGCTTGTCGCCCTGGGTGATCTTACGGTGCTGGGCGATGTACACGCGCACGGTCTGGTTCACGCCGTTGGGCAGCTCGTCGCCGTCCTCCTCGGCGTCGGCGCGGGTGATCTCCTTGACGGCGATCACGGTGCCGGACTCGCCGTGCGGCACGCGCAGCGACGTATCACGGACCTCGCGGCTCTTCTCACCGAAGATCGCACGCAGCAGGCGCTCCTCCGGGGTCAGCTCGGTCTCGCCCTTCGGGGTGACCTTGCCGACGAGGATGTCACCGGCCTCGACCTCGGCACCGATGCGGATGATGCCGCGCTCGTCCAGGTTCGCCACCGCGTCCTCGCCGACGTTCGGCAGGTCGCGGGTGATCTCCTCGGCGCCCAGCTTGGTCTCGCGGGCGTCGATCTCATACTCCTCGATGTGGATCGAGGAGAGCGTGTCGTCCTGCACCAGGCGCTGGGAGACGATGATCGCGTCCTCGTAGTTGTAACCGTTCCACGGCATGAACGCCACCAGCAGGTTCTTGCCCAGGGCCATCTCGCCCTTGTCGGTCGCCGGACCGTCGGCCAGCACGGTGCCGGTCTCCACGCGCTCGCCGTTCTTGATGCGCGGCACCTGGTTGTAGCACGTGCTCTGGTTGGAACGCTGGAACTTGGTCAGCTTGTAGCTGGAGGTGGTGCCGTCGTCGTTCATCACGCGGATGATGTCCGCGGACACGTAGGTCACCACGCCCGGCTTCTCGGCCAGGATCACGTCGCCGGAGTCGATGGCGGAACGCCACTCGGAACCGGTGCCCACCAGCGGACGCTCCGATTCGATCAGCGGCACGGCCTGACGCTGCATGTTGGTGCCCATCAGTGCTCGGTGGCCCTCGTCGTGCTCCAGGAACGGGATCAGCGAGGCGCCGACCGACACCATCTGGCGCGGGGAGACGTCCATGTAGTCGACCATGTCGACCGGCACGTCCTCCGCCTCGCCGGCGGCGTCTCGCACCAGGGCGTCCTTGGAGATGAAGTTGCCGTTCTCGTCCAGCTCCTGGTTGGCCTGGGCGATGACGTGCTCGACCTCACGGTCGGCGGTCATGTAGACCACGTCATCGGTCACATGGCCGTGCTCGACCTTGCGGTACGGGGTCTCGATGAAGCCGAACGGGTTGATGCGGCCGAAGGTGGCCAGCGAGCCGATCAGACCGATGTTCGGGCCTTCCGGAGACTCGATCGGGCACATACGGCCGAAGTGGGACGGGTGCACGTCTCGCACCTCCATGGAGGCGCGGTCGCGCGACAGACCGCCGGGGCCCAGGGCCGACAGACGGCGCTTGTTGGTCACGCCGGCCAGCGGGTTGTTCTGGTCCATGAACTGGCTGAGCTGCGAGGTGCCGAAGAACTCCTTGATGGTGGCGTTCACCGGACGGATGTTGATCAGCGACTGCGGGGTGATGGCCTCGGCGTCCTGCGTGGTCATGCGCTCGCGCACCACGCGCTCCATACGGCTCAGGCCGGTGCGCAGCTGGTTCTGGATCAGCTCGCCGACCTGGCGGATGCGGCGGTTGCCGAAGTGGTCGATGTCGTCCACGTCCACGCGCAGCTCGATGTCCTCGCCGTCGCGGCGGCCCGGGAAGGTCTTGTCGCCGGCGTGCAGGGTCACCAGGTACTTGATGGTGGCGATGATGTCCTCGCGGCTCAGGCTGCGGTCGTTGTAGTCCGCCTCCAGGCCGAGCTTGCGGTTGATCTTGTAGCGGCCGACGCGCGCCAGATCGTAACGCTTGGTGTTGAAGTAGAAGGATTCCAGCAGGTTCTTGCCGGCCTCCGGGGTGGCGGTGTCGGCCGGGCGGATCTTGCGGTACAGATCGGTCAGCGCCTCGTCCTGGGTCTCGATGGTCTCCTTGTCGAGCGCGTCGAGCACCAGCGGGTAGCCCTTGAACGCCTCGCGGATCTCCGGTTTGGTCATGCCGATGGCCATCAGGAACACGATGGCGGACTGCTTGCGCTTGCGGTCCACGCGCACGCCGAGCACGTCACGCTTGTCAATCTCGAACTCCAGCCAGGCGCCGCGGCTCGGGATGATCTTCGCACCGAAGATCTCCTTGTCCGAGGTGCGGTCCGGGGTGCGGTCGAAGTAGACGCCCGGGGAGCGCACGAGCTGGGAGACGATGACGCGCTCGGTGCCGCCGATGATGAAGGTGCCGTGCGGGGTCTGCAGCGGGAAATCGCCCATGAACACGGTCTGGGACTTGATCTCGCCGGTGTCGCCGTTCTCGAATTCGGCGTTCACGTACAGCGGCGCGGAGTAGGTGTAGTCCTTCTCCTTGCACTCCTGCACGGTGTGGCGCGGCTCCTCGAAGTACGGGTCCGAGAAGGTCAGGGACATGGTCTGGGCGAAGTTCTCGATCGGGGAGATCTCCTGGAAGACCTCATCCAGGCCCGAGACATGCGGCACGGTGTTCGTGCCGTTCTCCAGATCCTCCTGCACGCGCTGCTTCCAGCGCTCGTTGCCGATCAGCCAGTCGAAGCTGTCGGTCTGCACGCCCAGCAGGTAGGGCACATCGATGGGCTCGCGGATGGAGCCGAAGTTCACACGGTCCGACGCCTTGTGCAGATCGATGTCATGCTGGTCGGCGCGTGCGATGATGGTGGTGGTACTCGTCGTAGCTTGTTCGGCAGCCAATGGACGTTCCTTATCGCTCGCTTGGTTCTTCGGTATCATTCCCCAGAAGCGCTTGGACGGCCGCCATATGCCTGTTCGCGGGCGCTTCTTCCTTGTCAGCATGCCCGCCATATGACATGCATATACGCAAATACATTATGCTACCGCACCTCGACACGCCTGACAATCCAGGCGTGTCCCGTCTGAGGCGGGCGCGGTCCCACACTGCTACACCGCCGCACCGACGCGACGCACCGCGGCACCGATCCGCCGCCATACCTTTCCCGACGGCGTCATGGCGCACTAGCCCATCGCCCGCGGCTTCTCCCCCTACTGCACGACGAACGGCACCTGCTGGCTGACGACCTCCGGATGGTCCTTCAGACTCAGCTGCGCCACATACGTGCCCGCCCCGACCTTCGGCAGATCGACGTCGTCCACGCACTCCGACCCGGAACGGTTCGTGTTCCACCTCATGGTCTGGATATCCTTATCCCCCTGCGCCATCATCAGCATGCGGGATTCGACCGGGCAGGAGTCGGACCGCCAGACCTGGTCATCCCCGGAGGTGATCGTCAGCACGCGATTCGCATCCGACCCATCGATCAGACAGCTGACCGTGCCGCTGTACACGATGCCGGCGGCGAAATCGATCGACCCGCCCACGGGAACGGTCTGGGCCGTGGTGGACAACTCCAGGGAGATGCTGTCCTCCACGCAATCGCGCACACCGGTGCTGGGCGTGGGATCGGGCACGGCCTTGCGCGCGATGCCCACGTCATGGCCCGCCACCAATGCCCCCACAGCGAACGCGCCGCGGCCAATGCTGTACACGCAGAACCCGACCAACGCCAGCACCAGCACCAGCACGACGCCGACTACAATACGACGCCTCCGATAGATACGGCGCTGCTTCTCGCTCAGTTTGCGTTTGCGCCGCTTACCGGTGCGCGCTGGTGTACGTGTGGCCATAACACATTAGTCTAAAGGGGGCATGCGCGCCACAGCGACGTTCCCAGCCCGTCATCGCCATTTTCACACCATACTGATACGTCACTGATACGTCCAATGCCGTTTCCTGCCTCACTACGGCAGGCGCAGCGAGCCGTCGGGCAGCATGTCCAGCAGACCGTCCTCGTCCAACGAGGCGATGCAGGCATCCAGCTGCACATGATCCGGCCACAACTGTTCGATTTGCGATCTCGGCACGGCACCCGGCGCGCCCGTTTCGAGCCGGCCGTCCGCCACACCACGCGCCGCCTGCGCGGCGGCCTGCCGCAAGGCGTTCAGGATAATGCCCCGCACCTGACGGTCCGTGCCCTGGAACCGTTGGCGCGGCCGGGTGCGCCGCTCCCCCAGCCCGGGAAGCCCCGCCGCCAGGAACGCGCACTCGCCCCGCAACGGGCAGTCGCCGCACTGCGGCGCCTTGGCCGTACAGACCGTGGCCCCCAACTCCATAACCGCCTGGTTCCATATCACCGACGAACCCGAAGCATCCCGCTCCGGCATCTCCTCGGGCAGCACGCGCCCAGCCAATTCGCGCTCGGCCCGGGAGGCCGCACCCCCGCGCGACTCCACACCGAGGAAGACCCTGCTCAGCACGCGGCGGATATTCGTATCGATGACCGCAACGCGCTCGCCGAAGGCGAAGCTCAGCACGGCGGAGGCCGTGTAGTCGCCCACGCCGGGCAGGGCCACCAACTCCTCATACGTATGGGGCAGCTCGTTGGCGTATTCCTCGGCCACCACACGGGCGCACTCCTGCAATCGCAACGCCCGCCGCGGATAGCCAAGCCGTCCCCAGGCGGTGATCACCTCGGCGGTGGAGGCGACGGCGAGCGCCGCTGCGTCCGGCCAGACGGCCATCCAGGACTCCCAATACGGCACCACACGGCTCATCTGCGTCTGCTGGCTCATCACCTCGGAGACCAGCACGCCCCATGGCGTGGTACGGCCGAATCGCCACGGCAGGTCGCGCGCGTTCAGCTCCCACCACGCGGCCAGATGACGGCATGCCGCCGCGGCGCTGACCCGCAGCCGCTCTTCACGTTCGATTTCTTCAGGCACTCCACCATTGTGCATGACACTCCGCCTACCACGCCATGTGTTCGCTTCCCGGGCAGGAACACTGCATGACTGTATGCGACTGTATGAGAGTCGCCCGCGGCCTGTCGGCTCGCGTCCCTAATGTTGGCAATCATGACGAACGAAGCAGCGAACCCGCAGGCCCCGGAGGCGCAGGTCGAGCAGATGTACGAGTACGGCTACCGGAAATCGAACTACGGACCGGACGAGCTGGTGACCGACGCGCACGGCAATCCGATCAGCGTGGTGGACGCCATGCTCTCGGCCGAGGCAGCCGCCCAGGCGGAGACCGTGACCCCGCACCTGTGCTACTACTCACCGCGCATCCCGGGCAACACCGGTTCGGCGATCCGCCTGTGCGCGGTGACCGGCACGATCCTGCATCTGGTGGAGCCGTTGGGCTTCAACCTGCATGACACGAAGCTGCGCCGCGCCGGGTTGGATTATCACGACATGGCGCATGTGGTCATGCACCCGAACTTCGAGAATCTGGTGGAGTCGATGCCGAACTCGCGCATCATCGCGTTCACGGCGCATGCCACCAAGCTGTATACCGAGATCGAATACAAGCCGACCGACATCCTGCTGTTCGGCCCGGAGCCGGGCGACATCCCGGACCCGGTGGACATCATGTTCGGCCCGCATGTGGCCGAGCAGGTCCGTCTGCCGATGCGCCCGAGCCTGCGTAGCCTGAACCTGACGAACTGCGCCTCGATCGCGATCTACGAGGCATGGCGTCAGCTGAACTTCGAGGGCGGCAAGTAAAGAGGAGCAGGCCGTATCGCCGGCCGCTCCGCCCGGCGAGGGAAAGACATCGATAATAACGCAGCCCCCTCGTTGGAGGGGGCTGGACAGCGATTGTGGACGGCGCCGCCCTGAATCGGGAGGAGCTGCCGCCGTTGCCGACTAGTTCTTGAAGCTATGGATCGGCGCGGGGATGCGGCCGCCGCGGGTCACGAAGGCATCGCAGCTGGTCTGGTTGACCGGCATGATCGGCGCGTAGCCCATCAGGCCGCCGAATTCCGCCGAATCGCCCACGCCCTTGCCGTACACCGGGATGATGCGCACGGCCGTGGTCTTCTGGTTGACCATGCCGATGGCCGCCTCATCGGCGATGATGCCGGAGATCGTGGCCGCGGTGGTGTCGCCGGGGATGGCGATCATGTCCAGGCCGACCGAGCACACGCAGGTCATGGCTTCAAGCTTCTCGATGGTGAGGCACCCGGCGCCGGCGGCGTCGATCATGTTCTTGTCCTCGGAGACCGGGATGAACGCGCCCGACAGGCCGCCCACATACGAGGACGCCATGATGCCGCCCTTCTTGACCTGATCGTTGAGCATCGCGAGCGCCGCGGTAGTGCCGGGGGCGCCGACCTGCTCCAGGCCGATCTTCTCCAGCACCTCGCCGACCGAATCGCCGACGGCCGGAGTGGGCGCCAGCGACAGGTCGATGATGCCGAACGGGATGCCGAGCCGGCGCGACGCCTCCTGCGCCACGAGCTGGCCGACGCGCGTGATCTTGAACGCGGTGCGCTTGATCGTCTCGCACAGGAATTCGAAGTCGCGGCCCTTGGCCTCGTCGAGCGCGCGGGAGACCACGCCGGGGCCGGAGACGCCGACGTTGATTACCGCGTCACCCTCGGTGACGCCGTGGAAGCCGCCGGCCATGAACGGGTTGTCATCCGGGGCGTTGCAGAACGCCACGAACTTGACGCAGCCGTAGCTGTCATTGTCACGCGTGTTGTAGGCGATGTCCTTGATGATGTGGCCGAGCAGTTCGACGGCGTTCATGTCGATGCCGGTTTTGGTGGAACCGACGTTGACCGACGAGCAGACGATGTCGGTTTCGCTCAATGCCTGCGGCAGCGAGCGGATGAGCATCTCCTCGGCCGGGGTCATGGATTTGGAGACGAGCGCCGAGTATCCGCCGATCAGGTCCACGCCGACCTGCTTGGCCGCGCGGTCGAGCGCGTGCGCGAGTTTGACGAAGTCCTCGGAGGACTTGCAGGCGCTGGCGCCGACGAGCGAGATCGGGGTGACGGTGATGCGCTTGTTGACGATCGGGATGCCGTAGTCGCGTTCGATGGCCTCGCCGGTGGCGACCAGATCCTTGGCGTAGGTGGTGATCTTGCGGTAGATGTTGTCGGCGACCACGTCCACGTCGGCGTCGGCGCAGTCGAGCAGCGAGATGCCCATCGTGATGGTGCGGACGTCGAGCTTCTCCTGCTCGATCATCTGATTGGTCTCATGGACCTCCATGATGTTCAGCATGTGCGTGTTCCCTTCGGTACGATCTTCGGATTGGATGGGTGCGTGGCGAACTGCCGGGCAGGACAGCCGTCAGACGCGGTGCATCTTGGTGAAGATCTCCTCGCGCTGGCAGCGGATCTTGACGCCGATCTGCTCGCCGAGGGCGTCCAGGTCGGTGACCATCGTGCCGAATTCGGTGTCGACGTTCGTGTAATCCACAATCATCATCATGTTGAAGAAGCCGTCGATGATGGTCTGGGAAATGTCAAGCACGTTGACGTGGTGTTCGGACAGATACGTGCAGACGCGGGCGATGATGCCGACGGTGTCCTGGCCGACGACGGTGATGATGGCCTTGTTCATGCGATGGTCTCCCTAGTTCTTGCGAGATGCCGTTTGATTGGATACCCCCAGTATAGAGACTGCCGCAGTCAAGCCGGGCTCAAGGTGTGGAGCCTCAAACAACCGATGCCCTGATGAACGCAAGCAGTTCCTGATAGCCGACGTCGCCAGCAGCGACCGCAAGAATATTGCGATACAAGGTTGCATGGTCAAAGACTACGCGCACGCCATAGGCCCGGAGAAGAACGAGCATCAACGCGAGACCTGTGCGCTTGTTGCCGTCAAGGAAAGGATGCTGTGTGATGACCTCGTAGGAAAGACGGGCGGCCTTCTCCTCCACGGAAGGATAGAATTCGACCTCGCCGAACCCGGACCATGGCTGCGCCAGACACGCCTCCAAGGCATCACGATCGCGAATCCCCGGCATGCCCCCATGACGTCGGATCTGCATATCATGAACGGCAATCGCCGTATCCACATCAATCCATTCAGGATTCACGGGCCAACGCCTCGAACACATCGTGATAATCCGAGTCCACTTCGTTCGCCAACTCGAGATATCCCTTTCCGGAGGAGGTCGCGTCCACGGGCACGATCTTGAATGCCGGCTTGTTGTTTCTGAATACGGTTATCTGCACATGATCGGCCATAACCTTGTCGGCAATAGCCGACAAATCGCGACGTACATCCGAAAAACTCGCGGTCAACGGCATGATAACCACTCCTTCCAAGCATACATATATTGCATCAAATATTGTGCAATATATGGTACTACGGCTCTTTCATATCTTTGTTTATCTTTTCATATTCTTGTTTATCTTTTCGGCTTTCTACACAACGCACCCCAGTTAGGAAGCCGACCGCATAGGTGCCACCGCACCGTGGTAACACCGTTGAACCGGGCTCAGTGCGCGCACATGCCGCGGCAACAACGGCCGCACGTCGAACATCAGCCTCACTCTGGCTCACCCGCCTTGCACAGGCGTTCCTGTTCGACAATCTCCTCGTCCGACAAATCGCCTTCCACGTCGGGCAGCTCAACGTTGGCGAACATTTCGATGATCGCCAACTTGCGTTCCACGTTCACGCGGGGCGTCATCATCGCTGTCATCATTGAATCACCCCCATGTCGTAATACACACACCATATAGGACGCCTTCAGCGGCTCGCAACACAAGAAGCACGTCCTTCCGCCGTCAATTCCAATCCATGGACAGACAAAACTCTTGGTTTTCATCCTCATCTGCGCAGACTATCCCAATCGACCTTTCGCCGAAGAAAGGAAGCGAACCAATGAGCAGCATTCACCGAAAAGTGAAATTCCGGGCATTTCTCACTGCATTGTCCTGCATTGTGTTGTTGCATTCTTTCACAACCCCTGCCGAAGCATATGAAAGGAATGGCATCAAATGGCCATTCCCGACACAAATTATCAGTGCCTATACGGATGTCACCGGCAATTATTCAACCGCTTTGAATCAAGCAATAACCAATTTCAACACCTCAACACAAGTTCATCTTTCCCGGCACGACGGCGCACCGTGGGTTGCACAAGTGCAAAGCTACGGGGCTGTGGACTGGGAAGGAATGTCAAAGACGAATACGGGTAACGGTGTCTATACCGTCACTTGGGCACGCAGCAAAGTGAACACCGCATACATTCCCGCATCAACAGCCGTATCACGAATCAAGATCCTATGGCTGCATGAACTATGTCACGTATGGGGACTAGGCCATACGACCAATCCGCGCACAGTGATGTATTGGAATGTGGCCACACCCTATGCCAACGGAATAAGCTCGCTCACTTCGGACGAGATTAACGGGATCAACAGCATCTACCGAAAAGGAGCAATCATGAAACGGACCAAAGCGATTGGCGTTGCCATCGCTGTACTAATATGTGCGACATGCACGCTGTCGGCGTGCAGCACCGACACGACACAGGCCCAGGCCGATGATGGCACGAGTTCCTCGCACGGGCAAACCAACGGCTCCACTTCGACCGAGTTTTCGCGCGTCAAGCTGTACGAGACCCTCGATGATCTGGCAGCGGACAGCAGTCTGATTGTCATCGGCACTGCTGAGGCGGTCGAAGTGACTCACGACATCGATGGGCTGACCCCATTCAGCGTGTTCAACGTCGCCGTCAGTGAAGTACTCAAGGGCGACGTAGCCGTCGGAGACACCGTAGTCATGAGGCAGACCGACGGCGAAGGCGATCCCGGCGTGCTTGAAGACGGACAAACCGCACTGCTCTACCTGACCCCCACCGGCTTGGATGGAGAGCTCGCTTCGCAGTACTATCCGGTCGGCGTAACCGCCGGCGTGTACGTACTTGATGGGGATGTCGCGGCGTTGTCAGCAGACAACGATTCCGCCGCCACCTTCTCACACACCGTCACCGACACCGGCGATTCCATCCCGAACGTCCTCTCGCTTGAGGAAGCCAAAGATTCCCTCTAAGCCGGGCTGCACCCGGATAACAGTCACCGACGGCGTCGTTACAGTAACGGCACATGTTTCCGTCATGCCGTTCACAGTCGACGCCAACCGGTAACGAACGATCCCGCGCCCCAGCCGTAGCCGGGGACGCGGGATCGTGCACATCCGAACTCAGGCCTCGCGGCTGGCGGAGGCGGAGGCGACCGCGGCGAGCGCGCGCGGCGCATGGAAGCCTCGGGCCTCGAACTCGTCGGCGATCAGCTGCGCCACCTCCTGGCTGCGGCCCTTATCCACCAGGGCGATGATCGAGCCACCGAAGCCGCCGCCGGTCATACGTGCGCCGTATGCGCCGTTGGCGCGGGCCACGTCCACGGCCACGTCGAGCTCGGGCACGGTGACCTCGTAGTCGTCGCGCAGCGAATCGTGCGAGGCGTTGAACAGGCGACCGGACTCGGCGATGTCGCCGGCGGCGAATGCCTTGACGAACTCATCCACGCGGCCGATCTCGGTGATGACGTGGCGCACACGCTTCTTCATCGTCTCATCGTTCAGGCAGTTGAGCAGCGCAGCGAGCGAACCTTCCGGATCGGTGGAGTAGGCGACCGCCTCGGCCACGGCGCGCAGATGCTCATAGCCGAGCAGTTCCGCGGCCTGCTCGCAGGTGCGGCGGCGCTGCTCGTACTGACCGTCGTTGAGCTGGTGGTGCGCCTGGGTGTCGACCACCAGCAGTTCCAGACCATACTTGTCCAGGTCGAACTCCTGCTGGGAGACGCTGTCCACGGCGCTCAGGCCCGGCATGCAGTCCAGGCGGATCGCATGACCAGCGGTGCAGCGCATCGAGGCGTTCTGGTCCAGGCCGCCGGTGGAGGCACCAGCCATATCGTTCTCCGATTTGATGGCCATATTAATCAGCGTGACGCGCCCCTCGTCGGTGGCCCCGTAGCCCAGACCGTACACGTCGTCCAGCGCGAGCGCGGTGGAGCAGGTCATGGCGGCGGAGGAGCTCAGGCCGGAGCCGAGTGGTACGCAGGAGACGAACGCGGCGTCGAAACCGCGCACCTGGTCGAATCCGGCCTCACGCATGGCCCAGGCCACACCGGTCGGATAGGCGGCCCAGCCGTCCACGCCGCGGGCCTTGAGGCCGTCGAGCTCGGCTTCGGCCACGGCGGTCGGGTTCACGTCGGAGACGAGGCGGACCGCGGTGTCCTCGCGCGGCTTCAGGGCCAGAAAGGTGCGGTGCGGCAGCGCGATCGGCAGGCACAGGCCCGCGTTGTAATCGGTGTGTTCACCGATCAGGTTCACGCGGCCCGGCGCGGCCCACACACCGGCCGGTTCCTCGCCGAAGGTGGCGCGGAACAGTTCGGTGGCCCGGGCGACGCCGTCGTCATGGCTGATCGGTTCGATGAATTCAACGGAAGACATGGGGATTGTTCCTTTTCACTCGCGTTTGCCCGCGGCTCAGTCGGCGATGTCGATCGGGCCGAGCTCGTGGAAGCGCTGGGCGATGAGTTCGGGGGTGGTGTCCGAGATCCAGGCGGCCATGCCGGATTCGGAGCCGGCCAGGTACTTGATCTTGTTGGCGGCGCGGCGGAACGAGAAGAACTGCAGGTTCAGGCGGTAGTGCTCGCGGCGGGCGTCGTGGATCGGGGCCTGGTGCCAGGCGGCGATGTACGGCAGGTCCATGCCCAGACCGTCGCCCTTGTCGAAGAACGCGTTGCCACGCTTGAGGAGGGCGGAGTACATCTCGGCCAGATCCCAGCGCTCCTGGTCGTCCAGCTGATCCAGGGTGAGCACGTCGCGCACCGGGGCCACATGCACCTCCAGAGGCCAGCGGGCGGCGGCCGGCACGTAGGCCACCCAGCTGTGGTTGCGCAGCACGATGCGCTCCTTGGCCTCGATCTCGGCGTTCATGATGTCCTTCAGGAGGTTGCCGCCGGTCTTCTCGAAGTAGGCTTCGGTGTGCTGCAGCTCGGCCTCCATCTTCGGGGCGATGAACGGGTAGCAATACACCTGGCCGTGCGGGTGGGCCAGCGAGACGCCGATCTCCTGGCCGTGGTTCTCGAACGGGAAGATCTGCTCGATGCCCTCCATCGTGGAGATTTCGGCGGTGCGGAAGGCCCATGCCTCCACCACGGTGCGCAGGCGCTTGACCGGCAGGTTGGCGGGCAGGCCGTCCTCATCGGGGTCGAAGCAGATGACCTCGCAACGGCCGGCGGCCATCTTCTTCTCCCACAGCGGGTTGCCGTCCACGTATTCCACGGCGTCGGAACGGCCGGGCACACGGACCATCGAGGGGAAGCGGTTCTCGAATACCACCACGTTGTAGTCGGTGTCCGGCACCTCGCCGTCCTGGTACGGATCGCCCGGCTTGCGAGCGGCGAGCGGGTTGCCCTTGGCGGTGGCGCCGGGGCCGGCGGTGATCGGGCGGTTCATGCGGGCAGTGGCCATCGGGATCCAGTCGCCGGTCAGCGGGTCGCGGCGCATCTCCGGGGCCGCGTACGGCACCTCCTCGCCGGCCGCGTTCAGCTGGTTGGCGAAGCGGTACGCCAGCTGACGCGGATCGTTGAGCTCACGCGTCTTCGCACCGCTCACGTATTCCGGATCATCATCCAGATAGAAGAAATCACGACCGTCCGCCAGCGTGGTCGGCGTGATGCGAATGTTCTCCGCGGCGTAGGGACCGGGAGTGTAATTCGCGTATTCACTCATGGTGATCACTCACTTTCCTCGGTAGGTTCGCTCTGGTGGGCCAGAACGAGTTCTTTTACCAAATCCCTGGTTTTGGCGACGGAGTCGGGGTCCAGCCCGTCGTCGGTGATGACCGTGTCCACCTGGTCGAAGCGCGCGAACAGCGACAGGGAGGTGCTGCTCCACTTGGTGTGGTCGGTCAGGATGATGGTGCGGTCGGCGATGTCCATCATGGCCATGTCGGTGGCGGCCTCCAGCGAGTTCGGCATCAGGAAGCCGCGCGGCACGGATACCGAATGGGTGCCCAGGAACACGGTGTTCACGCGCAGGGAGGCGATGACCTTGTCCGCGATGGGCCCGACCAACGAGTTCGAGCGGGTGATGACGCCGCCAGTGACGATGACCTCGACGTCCTTGGACTCCAGCGCCTGCACGAGCTCGGCGACCGGGATGGAGTTGGTCAGGATGGTGATGCCGCTGGCCTGTTGTGATTCGAGCAGGTGCTGCGCGAAGACATACGCCGTGGTGCCGCCGCCGATGGCGATGACGTCACCCGGGGCCACATAGGCGACCGCCTCCCGTGCGATGGCGTCCTTGAGGCCGACATCCATCTGCGACTTGACGGAGAACAGCGGCTCGCTGAGCAGGGTGCTGGTCGTCACGGCGCCTCCATGCACACGCTTGAGCAGACCCTTGTCGGCGAGTTCGGCGATATCACGGCGAATGGTCATCGCGGAGACACCCAGCTCCTTGGATAGCGCGGTGATGCGCACGGCGCCTCTGGTGCGCAACCGGCTCAGGATCAGATGCTGTCGTTGCGATGAAATCATGTGAACATTATCGCACATCTTCACCCAAAACAACAACTTTTGACCGCAAAAATCACATCACGACACGCCGAAATTATCACAAATACCGAAAAATCAACCAAAATCGAACATTCCTCGGACGGTCGGGCAAGCCACCACCCGACGCACGATTCCGGCACCCAGCGCCGCATGCCCACCGCCAGTGACACAATGGATGCATGACCTACGTTTCCGAGAGCTTCTGGCACGACGCCGTCAACAAAGCCACCACCGACCTGTTCACGTTCGGATACAAGCACATCGTCAAACCGAACTTCGTGTTCAACCACACCCCGGACGTGGCGCACGACCAGATGATCGAGTTCTGCCGCGTCACCGGCAACATCCCGCCGCTGATGTGGCTGCTGCGCGAGATGCTGAACTACACCGACCCGGTGCTCGAGACCTCGGTGATGGGCGTGGACTTCGCCAACCCGTTCGGCCTGTCCGCCGGCCTGGACAAGAACTGCGACATGCCGGCGCTGATGGACAACGCCGGCTTCGGGTTCGAAACCGTCGGCTCGACCACCTCCCGCCCCTGCGCCGGCAACCCGAAGCCGTGGTTCCACCGCCTGCCCGAATACGATTCGATGATGGTGCACGTGGGTCTGGCCAACGACGGCAGCGACAAGGTGATCGCCCGCGCCGAACAGGCGTGGACCAAGGCCCGGTCCCTGCAGGTCTCCGTCTCCATCGCCCGCACCAATGACGACCTGGCCGGGGACATCGACGAAGGCATCGAGGACTACCGCATCTCGCTGGAACGGGCGGCCGGACGCAGCGCCATGGTGGAGATCAACGTCTCCTGCCCCAACACCCGCGCCGGAGAGCCGTTCACCGAAAGCCCCGAGAACCTCGACCGCCTGTTCTCCGTGCTGGACACGGTGGACCGCCCGCAGCCCACGCTGGTCAAGATGCCGCTGAACAAGAGCTGGGAGGAGTTCCGCGACCTACTGGCCGTGCTGGCCGAGCACAACGTGCAGGGCGTCAGCATCGCCAACCTGCAGAAGGACCGCACCGGGCTGGAGATCCCCCGCGACTGGGAGGGCGGCCTGTCCGGCGGCCCGACCTACCGTGCCAGCAACGAGCTGGTCCGCCGCACCTACCGCGAGTTCGGCGACAGGTTCGCCATCGCCGGCATCGGCGGCGTGTTCACCCCGGAGCAGGCATACGCCAAAATTCGCAGCGGTGCCAGCCTGGTCATGTTCATCAGCTCGCTGATGTACCGCGGCCCGCAGCAGATCACCGTGCTCAAGCGCGGCCTGGCCGGCCTGCTCAAGCGCGACGGCTTCGAGCATGTCTCCGAGGCCGTGGGCGTCGACGCCTGAAGCCGAAGCACCAACATCCGCGGCACATCACATCAGTAGGCGCCGCGGATGTACTGGTCCGGATACGGCAGATCGGCCGGGGCAAGCCCCAGCTTGTGGGCGGCGCGCATCGGCCATGCGGGATCGCGGAGCGCGGCGCGCCCGATCTCAATGGCGTCGGCCCACTCCGCCCGCAGGATCTTCTCGGCCTGCTTCGGCTTGGTGATCAACCCCACCGCCGTGGTCGGCACACCGGCCTGGGCACGCACCTGGGCCGCGAACGGCACCTGATAGTTCGGTTTGACCGGAATCGTGACATCCGGCACAATGCCGCCGGTCGAGACATCTACCAGATCCACGCCGTGATCCTTCAGCACACGCGACGCCGCGACCGTCTGGCCCAGATCCCAGCCGCCGGCCGCCCAGTCCGTGGCGGAGATGCGCACCAGCAACGGCATGTCCTGCGGGATCGTGGCACGGACCGCGTCCACGATCTCCACCAGGAACCGCATGCGCCCGTTCAGGTCGCCGCCGTACTCATCAGTACGCTCGTTGACCAGCGGATCGAGGAACTGCGAGATCAGATACCCGTGCGCGGCGTGGATCTCGACGGCCTGGAATCCGGCGGCCACCGCGCGCCCGGCGGCTGCGGCGAACTGGCCCACAATCGTATGGATCTCGTCCACGCTCAGTTCGCGCGGCACGGCATAGGAGCCATAGGCGTTGGGGCTGGGCGCCACGGTCTGCCACCCACCCTCCTCAACCGGCACGCTCTCGCCATCATGGCCGACACCGAAGCAGCCCGTGGACCCCTTGCGCCCGGCGTGGTTGAGCTGCACGGCCATGGCCGCGCCCGCATCCCTGACACCCTGCACGATCCAACGCCATGCCTCGATCTGCGAATCCTCCCATAGACCCACGTCCTTGGGGCTGATGCGTCCTTCGGGGCATACGGCGGTGGCCTCGGCAATGATCAGACCGAAGCCGCCGAGGGCGCGGGACACGTAATGCTGGTAGTGGAACGGCGTCGGCTTGCCGTCCCAGGCGTACGCCGAATACATGTCCATCGGGGGCAGCCACACGCGATTGCGCACGGTCAGGCCACGCAGCTGCATCGGTGTGAACAACAGCGGACGCTTACCCTGCGGCTTGGCCGACGCGGCGGCCTTCTTCTCGGCCTTCCCAGCCTTCTCGGCCTTGCGCTCCCGGCCGGCATCCTTGGCGTTCTTGCCGGCTTTGTTTTTGCCGGCCTTGCCCGCCTTGGCAGGCTTCTTCGACGCGCGTTCCTCCTCGTCGCGAATAAGCTCGGTCTCGTGGCGGTTCTCCTTAGAGAATCCACGGAAGTCGAAGTTGTCATGGGTCAGATCGTCCTGCATCATCCTGCCTCCCTTGTGCGATGATGTCACCTATTGTATGCGGGGATATGCGGAACGCCCGCCGAATGTCGGCGGGCGTTCCAAACTACGTACCCCGAGCCGTGCGCTACCACGGCCGCGGGGCGGGGCTACTGGCCCTCCTGGTTCTGGTTCTGCGCCTGTTGTCCGTTCTGCGTGGTCTGGTTGCTCTGGTTGTTTTGGTTGTTCGTGGTGGACTGCACCCCCGAAACGGTCAGGTACTTTTGCGCCGGATTGCCATAGTTATTGTCGATCGGGGCGTTGATGGCGTTCAGATATGTATTCATGAACTGCTTCCACGCCGGGGTGGCAATGTACATGCCGAACCATTCGGAGCGATACACGCCGTTGATGGTCTTGTTGTCGAACGTGTTGTTGAGCGGATCCTGCGCGTCGCCGACGGCCACGAACGCAGACACCACATTCGGCACGAAACCGGCGGTCAGCATGTACGTGTTCTCGTTCGTACCGGTTTTGGCGAAGGTCTTGCGGCCGTTGTCCAGCTGGGTCGTCGCGGCCTCGCCTCCGGCGGTCACGACGCCCTGGTTGAGCGCGTACGCGGTGGTCTGTGCGACCTCCGGATCGATGGCCTGATGGCAGTCGGCCTGCGGAACGTCGATCTCGTCGCCGTTCTTGTCGGTCACGCGGGTCATGGCGATCGGCGTGCAGGCCACGCCGTTCGCGCCCAAGGTGGCGTAGACGTTGGCCATGGTCAGCGGGGACGCCTGCACGGAACCGATAGTCATCGGGGCGTTGAACGAATTGGACGAGTACACGTCCATGGCCGAGGACGGCGAGTTGTGGTAGCCGAGGGCCGTGGCCGCGTCGGCGATCGCACACAGGCCGATCTGCGAGGCCATCGACGCCTGCGTGGTGTTGTGCGAACGGATCAGACCCTGCAACGGGGTCTCCGGGTTCACGGTGCCGCCGCCGGAGTTCTCGACCTTCCATGTGCCGGTGAACGAGTAGTTGCTGCAGTTGAAGTTGCTCAACGGGTACGACGTGGATGTGCGCAGGCTTTCGTTGATCGAACGGCCCTGCTGCATCCAGGCCACCATGTTGATCGGCTTCCAGGTGGAGCCGACCTGCACGCCCCAGCCGCCGCCGTCGACCTGGTCGACCATGTAGTTCATCGAGGTCTTGGTCTGATCGCTGGCCGCCGCGTCGGTGGCGTCATACGTACGGTTGATGCCGAAACCGAGCACTTCGCCAGTGCCGGGCTTGATGGCCGCGATCATGACCTCCAGACCGGAGGGATCGGAAGCCGGGATTGTGTCGTTCGCCGCCTGCATGGCCGCGTTGTTGGCGTTCACGTCCATGGTGGTGTAGATGTCCAGACCACCCTCGTTCAGCAGCTTCTGACGGTCCGCCTCGGTTTCGCCGAACTCCTCGGAGTTGAGGATCTTGGTGGTCACGTACGAGCAGAAGAACGCCGCGTTGCCGGCCGACTGGCAGCCCCGGTTCACCGATTGGATATTGAGCGTATCCACCAGC
>SAMEA3387502__coassemble_1122_pt1 | contig 21245 bp, 10 predicted proteins | sample SAMEA3387502__metabat2_low_PE_007 | metagenome-assembled genome bin SAMEA3387502 (sample SAMEA3387502) | Felis catus | biome: Faeces | place: United Kingdom | collected 2012 | reverse complement strand
TCCGTAGCGGGCTCGGCCAACGCCGCGTCCGCCATACCGGATGACGCCGTAGTGGTGACCCCGAACCCGTGGTATGCGAACGGCCCGTTCGACGGCTGGGGCACATCGCTGGCTTGGTTCGCCAATGCCACCGGCAACTACGGCGAAGAGGGATTCGTCACGAATCGCGATGAAATCAGCAAGGAAGCCTATGCCAAGGCGCTTGAGAACGGCAAGCAGCTGCGCGAGGCGTTCTACGAGAGCATCTTTGGCGAGGACGGCCTAGATCTGAACATGGCCCGGTACAACATCGGCGGCGGCAACGCCACCGACGTGGCCTACGGGTATCCGTTCATGCGGCAGGGCGCCGCGGTTCCCGGCTACTGGGCCGACACGATCGGCGGCGTGGAAGCCAAGCAGGCCAACAAGGACCAGGTGGCCGAAACGTTCGATCCGTCCGACGACGCCCATTACGACTGGGATAAGGGCGCGTCCCAGGAATGGTGGCTCAAGCACGGTCTGGAGACCGGCGACCTCGACCATGTCGAGATGTTCGCGAACTCCGCGCCGTGGTTCCTGACCGAGAGCGGCTACGCCACCGCTGGGTACGACTCCAATGCAAACAATCTCGCCGATCCCGAGAAGTTCGCCCAGTACATGGTCAAGGTGACCAACCATCTGGAGGAAACGTACGGTTTCGAAGCTGATACGATCGAGCCGTTCAACGAGTCGGAGACCGGCTATTGGGGCACTCCCGGCAAGATGGCGGATGACGGCTTCGGCCCGGACAACACCGCGCTGATCGAGCGGTACTGGGAGCGTTACTACGGCGACAAGGACAAGTCCGTCACCCCGTACAGCGATGCGGTCAAGAAGCCGCAGGAGGGCATGCACGTGGACAACGACGTGCAGCAGGAGACCCTCAAGGCCATGGCCGCCGCGATGGGCGAGGACGACCAGACCAAGCTGGTGGCCACCGATGCCACCGATTCCGGACAGATGGTCGATTCCTACAACCGGTACTCCGACGAGGTCAAGAATCTGCTCGACCAGTACAACACCCACTCCTACGGTACCAACAGGCAGCGCGTCGCCCGCGACATCGCGCAGACCGACGGCAAGGAGATCTCGCAGAGCGAGGTGGACGGTTCCTGGCAGTCCGGCGGCTTCGACCCGTACAACTTCGACAATGGCCTGGGCATGGCCGGCAAGATCAACGCCGACGTGTACACGCTGCAGTCGAAGGACTTCAACTTCTGGCAGGTGGTCGAGGACCTGTACAACATGTCCACCGGCAGCGAGGACGTGTATGGCAACGACGCGAATCCCGCCGGCGAGAACACCAACTGGGGCACCGTGTTCATCAGCTTCGACTGCACCGTGGCCGACGAGGACGGCAACCTGTACTCAGAGCGCGATGTGGACAACAATGGCGGTTCCACCGACGGCCTGCAGTCCTGCAGCGTGCTCGTGAACTCCAAGTACAACGCCGTGCGCGCGTACACCAAGTTCATCCATGAGGGCGACTCGATCATCGCGAACAACCGCACCGGCGACACGATGACCGCCACCTCCGCCGACGGCCAGACCCAGACCGTCATCCACACCAACAACTCGCAGTCCGACCAGACGTTCGTCATCGACCTGTCCAAGTACGGCAACATCGCGGACGATGCCGCCGGCACCGTCTACCTGACCACCGAACCGCAGGCCAACGAGGAAGCCGAGCATTTCTTCGGTGCCACGCCGGAGTACATGAACAAGTTCAGCAACCAGGAACAGCCGGAAGGCTCCGTCGTCATCGACGCCGCCGCCAAGACCGCCACCGTAACGGTCCCGGCCCGTTCGATCGCCTCCATCCAGCTGACCGGCGTCACCGGCGTGGCCGATGGCGTGGCAGTCGAGGACGGCGGCGCCTACCAGCTGGTCGGACAGTCGTCCAACCGCCCGCTGGCCGCGGTCGAGGTCGATGGTGCCGCCACCTCCCTGCAGGATGCGGCGACCACCACCGACGAGGCCCGGTCGCAGACCTGGATCCTTCACGACGCCGGCGCCCCGGCGAACCGTCCGACGCTGCACCGTTACGTGCTCACCACTCCCGATGGCAAGGTACTGACCGCGAGCGGCGGCAACACCGTCCTGTCCGACATGGATGTGGAAACGGCCAAGACCACCGATGCGGCGATCTGGATCCTCAACACCGAAAACGGCGAAACCTACAGCCTGGTCAACGTCGAAGCCCAGCAGGCGCTGGACTGCAACGGGCAGGCCACCGCGGCCGGCACCAAGGTCGGTCTGTGGGAGTCCGGTGGCGGCGCGCACCAGGCCTGGTACATCCGCTCCGTCGAAGCGACCGGTGCCAAGGCCGTCGATGTCCAGACGCCGGTCGGCACCGTGCCCGAACTGCCGACGACCGTCACCCCGTACTACGTGTGGGGTGAAGGCCAACCCGTGTCCGTGACCTGGGACACCGCCGCGCTCGCCGACCAGGTCGGTGCGGAAGGCGTCGTAACCGTGACGGGAACGGCGACGGATGTGTACGGCAATGAGCTGCATCCGACGGCGAGCGTGTACGTCGGCACGTTCACCGTCACCGATCCGGTTTCCGTCACCGTGGGTGTCGGCAGCAGCCTCGCCGAGGTGCAGGCCGCCGCTCCGGCGACCGTGGATGCCCACGTGGGCGATTCCCCGGCGTTCGCCGAGGCCGTGACCTGGGATTGGTCGAGTGTGTCCGACGCCGACTTCGCCGCGACCGGCAAGCAGGTCGTGCCCGGCACCATCGCCGCCGGCGATGGCGGTGACACGACCGTCGCCGCCACGCTGACGGTGTACGTGACCGAGATCGGCAAGGGCGGCAACGTGCTGTCCGGCAACTGCAGCGTGACCGCTTCGAGCACCGAAACCAATTCGAACGCTCCCGCGTCGTACACCTGCGACGGTGATTCGGGTACGACTTGGTCCAACTGGGGTAAGAACGACACCGATCCGTGGCTGGCCTACGATTTGGGCGGTGTCAAGCGCCTGCACAGCCTGGAATTCCAGGTTTCTTCGCGCAAATCCAGTGAGAACGAACCCACGTACGGTGAGGCTGCCCCCAGCCAGATCCGCGTGGAGTACCGTGATGCCGAAGGCCAGTGGATCCCGTGGGGCGAGGCCGCGGCCGTGAACCCGGTGGCCGGCGCAGTGACCACGGTGGACCTTGGCACGATGCCGGCCACCGACGGCGTGCGTATTCGCATGACGTACTCCACACTCGACGAATGGGCCGATTTCGCGAAGGTGGCCGAGGTTAAGATGTATGAGGCCGCTCCGGCTCCCGCCGCCGATGCCACGCTGTCCGACCTGCGTGTGGACGGCGTGACGATCGGCGACTTCGACCCTGCTACGGACTCCTATACGGTCACGCTGGCCGGCGATGTCACCGAGTATCCGCACATCACCGCCTACGCCGCCGATAACGCGGCGACCGTGACCGTGGATCAGGCGTCCGAATCCAATGGCGGGAAGGCCACGATCACGGTCACCTCCGCTGACGGCACGGCGTCGAAGACGGTCACCGTGGACTTCGGCTCGCCGCTGGCCAAGTTGGCCCGCCTCGATGTGACCGCGCCGACCAAGACCGAATACCAGGCGGGCGAGGACCTCGACCTGACCGGCATGACGGTCGCCGCCGTCTATGAGAAGGACGGCAAGGTCAGCGCCGAACGCACCATCGCCGTGGACGATCCGGAACTGGCCGTCAGCGGCTATGATTCCGTCGTCGCAGGCGAGAAGACCGTGATCGTGTCCTACCGTGGCGTCTCCGCTACGTTCACGGTGACCGTCAAGGCGGCCCCTGTCGAGCCTGGTCCCGAGCCGCAGCCGAACCCGGACGGTACCACCGAACCGTCGACCCCTGAGGCCGCCGGTGAAGGATCGACCGTCGCGAACACCGGTGCCTCGGTATTCGGCGTCATGATCGCCGCCGTGGCGTTGGCGGCAGTCGGCATCGGCCTGGTCACGCTGCGGGTCCGCCGCCGTGACTGACGGTCTGCGTTGACCGTTTCCTGAATGCTGTCTCCTCGGATGTTCGGGCCCTGCGCGGGCCCGGATACACGAGCGGTTCCGGCCCTCTTTCGCACATCCGGTCCGGAACCGCTCCTCTGCCGCCCGCATCTTCCGCTGGAACGGAGCCATGCACGGCGGATGTTTCGACGCGGCCGGTCATGCGGCCGGCCGCGTCATCTTCCATGATATACAAGGAGCATTCATGCGATTGAGAAAGTGCGTGGCCGGCATCAGCGTCGCCGCCGCGCTGCTGGCAGGTGGTTTTGCGCCCACGGCCGTCGCCGACGATGAGGGGATTCCGCCGTCGGCCCTATCGGAGACCATGCCGTCCAACGGCGACGAATCGATGGACATCGCCACCGCCATCAATAAGATGGCGGTGGAGTCCGGCGACGGTGCGGCAACGGACACGGAGCCCGCCGGCGAAACGGAGAACTCGCCGGTCGATGACTCCTCGGATACGGCAACCGGGCAACCCGACGCCGATGGAGAGGCGTCCTCGGACAGTGGGGCGACAGCCCGATCCGCACCCGATGCGTCTAAGGCGTCCGATACGGGCAAGAATCAGCTGAACGCCGTGATCGAAGCGACCGCGGATGATAACCTGACCCCGTTGGCCTCCGGATACCGCGCCGATGATTCCGGCACCGCGCCATACGATACCTGGAAGGCGAACCCGGATGATCTGAAGGCCCTGCATGAGGCGCGTCAGGCGGCGCAGGCCGTGGCCGACTCGTCCGACGCCTCCGAGGAACAGGTCACGCAGGCCGCGCAGGACCTGCAGGCCGCGTTCGACGCCGTGCGGTTCATCTACCATTACACCGGCATCACCGGCACCAACGGCATGCGCATGTACGACAACAACGGCAATCTGATCCAGGCCCACGGCGCGGGTATCGTGAAAGCGAAGACCTCGACGCTGGCCGAAGCCGACCGTGCGCTTGACGAGAACGGCGACGGCACCGTGTACATCTGGTGCGGCGAGGACAAGACCGACCGGTTGGTGGCCCACGGTGTGCGTATCTACTACTCCGACGACCTGCTCAACTGGGTGGACAAGGGTTTGGGATTCCAGACCTACCTCGGTGATGACGACCTGGCCGACAAGATGGCCGGTGCCGATCCGGTGTACCAGCAGTACTACAACGTGGAGAACATCGCCACCGACCCGGATTACACGAACATTTACGGCGAGGACTTCTCCACATTCGCCGACGACGCCTCGAACTACAACATCGACAGCCCCCAGGACGCCCTCGACAAGCTCCTGTGGGATCTGAAGGCGCTCTACGGCGACGGCAGCAACCCCACGAAGACCAGCTGCGTGTTCGAGCGTCCGAAGATGGTGTACAACGAGGCCACGAACCGGTGGATCATCTGGTTCCACGCCGATGGTCCGCAGTACGGCAACGAGGACACGGCCACCTACTCCAAGGCCAAGGCCGGCGTGGCGGTGAGCATCACCGGCGATCCTGCCGGTCCGTACAAGTATCTCGGCTCGTTCCGCATGAGCCCGGGCACCAATTCGGGCAACCCCGGCATGGCCCGCGATATGAACATGTACGTGGACGACAAGGACGCCAACGGTGACGGCGCCAACGACGCCTACCTGATCTACGCGAGCAACGAGAACCGCGACCTGACGATCTCCCTGCTCGACAAGACCTATACCAAGCTGGTGGTGCCCGTCGCGCAGCAGGTGCGTGGCACCAGCGTGGCCGACGGCGCGACCTACAACATCATCGCCACCGACAGCCGCGAATCGCCGGCGCCGGTCAAGTGGAACGGCCACTACTACATCATCTACTCGCACACCACCGGTTGGGCTCCCAACCAGAACGAGTACGTGATGAGCGAGGGTGACAACATCCTGGGGCCCTACACATCCGAGGGGTGTCCGTTCGTAGCCGGGGACGGCTATGAGCAGAACCCGTCGAACTCCTTCTATACCCAGTCCAGCTCCATCATTCCGGTGGATGCGGCCAAGGGCATGTTCATCTACTGGGGCGACCGCTGGTTCAACCCGGACACCGGCAACGACATCAGCCAGTCGCGCTACGTGATGACGCCGATCCAGTTCGTGGGCGACCAGCTGCGCGTGCTGCCGCGCGGCGACTGGACACTGGACGAACTTGACCAGTACCAAGCGGTGCGCGTGGTCAGCGAACTGCCGACCGAGACCGGTTCCATGGCCGATCTGATGAACAGCCTGCCCGACACATTGCAGGTGCTGCGCGGCGACGCCACGGAACCGGTCGCAACCCCGGTGAAGTGGGAACGCTATTTCGGCGCCGACCAGCCGGCCGGGGAGGTGACGGTCAACGGCACGCTCACCGAGCTCAACAACGTGCAGGTGAGCTTCACCGTAACCGTGTATCCCAAGAGCACCGTGCTGTTCATGGACGCCGGCAGCAGCGCCGACAACGAGTCCGAATACTATGAGGCCATCCGCCGCAACGCCCCTGACCTGATCAATGGCGAGGTCAGCGATCAGCCGTATTCCGAGGGTGGCTGGGGGTACTCCAGCACGGTGGCTCCGGACGGCGATATGCAGCTGTACGGCACCGACAGCAACGACATCTACGAGACCGGCTGGTATGCGAACACGGGTAAAACCATCGAGTACAAGGCCGATCTGGCATCGGGCACCTACACCGTGACCGCCGGGTTCAAGGACTGGTGGGCGGAATGGAACGACCGCACCGTGCATTTCGTCGTCTCGGACGAGAACGGCGAGCTGGCGTCCACCGATGTGTTCGCCGATTCCGGCAACGCATCCGATGCGTTGACGTTCACGCTGGACAAGGCCGCTACGGTGACGTTCAGCGCGCAGCGTTCGAACGTGAACAGCCTCGACCCCGTGCTGAGCTGGATCAACGTGACCAAGGCCGCCGCCGATGAGGTGGTGTCGGTCGAGCCATGCGACGGTACCGTCGGATTCCTCGAAGGCAGCGACCCGGAGCTGCCCGCCGAGGCGACCGTGACGCTGGCCGACGGATCGACCGCGGACCGTGCGGTGACATGGATGCTGGACGACGTGGACGTCAAACCGTTCGTGCTCACCCAGGTCAAGGGCGTGGTCGACGGCACGACGTTGCCCGCCACCGCCACCATCCAGATGATCCCCGAGAATCTGGAGTATTTCATCGATGTCAACGGGGGCGCGGACTCGCCGACCTATGCCACGGCGGATAAGCTGACGGAGCGGGAACTGGCGAATGCGGTGCCCGACCAGGCATCCGATGGCGTCTGGGGCAATGCGTCCGAGGACTACGGCACGGAGTACACGGGTGACGCCGATCCGTATATGTCCGGCATCTACGCCGGCGCGTCCGGTTCGAACAAGCCGCTGTCCTACCAGCTGACGCTGCCCCAGGGCGAGCATACGGTGATGCTCGGATTCCATGATTGGTGGAACCAGACACGCCCGACGAGTGTGACCTACCGCATCGGCGACGGCGATGAAGTTGCGCTTGCCTCGGTCACCGTGGATAGCGGCAACGTCGTAGCCGAAGGCACGATCACGGTTCCGGAGGGTGATCCGCAAACGGTCACGATCACGTTGACCTCGTCGCAGGGGACCGGCCCTGTGCTCAGTTGGCTGGCGGCCTCCCAACCAGAGAAGCAGCCCGGTGGTGAGGGCGGCGGTGAGACCGGCGGCGAAACTGGTGGCGATAAGCCGTCCGGTGACGCGGAGCCGTCCGGCGATGCGAACAAGCCCGCCACGGTGCCTGCCGCCGGTTCCGCCGTGCTCGGTGTGGCAGCGGCGGCCGTACTGCTGGCCGCAATCGCCGGGGCGATGACCATCGTGCGCCGCAAGCGCGCCTGACCTAAGGCTCAAGGCCTGATTCCTGGCCTCAAGCCCCCTGATGAGCCCGAGCCCCTCTTTGAGGCTCGGGCTCTTTGGCTATTAAGGACACGCCCGGCCTGTACGGACTCTGATCTATCGTGACCGTGATCTAATAGTGAAACCGTTGATATTCCAACGGTTTTGACTTGTATCAGAGTCACAAAAGTGTCAGAGTCCGGAGAAGCCGGGAGTGTCCGTAGAAGTTGGGTGTGTCCGGTCTTTGCGGACACACCCAACTAGCGCCCGCCGTAGATCTCGTGGGCGATCACGTCGGCGAAGACCGTGTTCACCTTCGGGCGCACCACCTTGAGCGACGGGGTCAAGCAACCGTTGTCCTGCGAGAACTGCGTATCCAGGATCGCGAACTTGCGCACCGACTCGGCGCGCGAGACCATCGCGTTCGCCTTGTCCACATACTCCTGCACCAGATCGCGTACGACCGGCAGCTTCGCCGCTTCGGCCAACGGCAGATCCGCCGGCAGACCCTGCACGGGCAGCCATGCGGCCAGCCCCTCCGGGTCGAGCGTGACCAGCGCCGCAATGAACGGCCGCCCGTCGCCCACCACCACGGCGTGCTCCACAATCGGGCAGTCCATCATCGTGTGTTCCATCGGAATCGGAGACACGTTCTTGCCGCCGGCGGTGATGATGATGTCCTTCTTGCGCCCGGTGATCGTGATGCGCCCCTCGTCGTCGAGCGACCCGAGGTCACCGGTCCTGAACCAGCCGTCCTCGGTGAACACCTCGGCCGTCTTATCGGGCAGGTTGTGGTAGCCGCGGAACACGTTCGCGCCCTTGAGCTGCAGCTCGCCTTCCTCCGAGATGCGCGCCGAGCAGCCCGGAGCCGGCTGGCCGACCGTGCCGATCACGTTGTCGTCCACGCGGCACACGGTGAACGGCGCGGCCGTCTCCGTCAGTCCGTAGCCCTGGATCATCGGCAGTCCGATGCCGCAGTAGAAATGCGCCAAGTCGGCGTTCAACGGCGCGCCGCCGCAGGCCACATACCGGATGTTCGGGCCGAGCGCGCCGCGCACCGTGCGGTACACCGACGCCTCGTACCCCAGATGCTCCGCCACCTGCTTGGGCGTGGGCCTGACGCCCGCCTGCTGCATCCGCGACCAGGCGCGCGCCGACTCGGCGGCCTTGAGGAACACTCGTCCCTTGAACCCCATACCGGCCTTGCGCGAGGCCGCGTTGTACACCTTCTCGAACACGCGCGGCACGCCCAACAGGTAGGTCGGCTTGAACGAGCGCAGGTCCGGCAGCAGCGACTTGGTGTCCGGCAGGAAGCCGACCACGCCGTCGTCCGACCCGATCGAGCAGTATTCGATGAACCGTGCGAAGCAGTGCGCCAGCGGCAGGAACAGTAGCAGCCGCGGATGATCGTCCCAGATGACTTCCGGCAGGCACGCGAACCCGGCGCGCACGATGCTCAGGAAGTTGCGATGCGTCAGCTCCGCACCTTTCGGCGCGCCCGTGGAGCCGGACGTGTACACGATCGTGGCCAGGTCGTCCGCGCCCACCGACGCGATTCGCGCCTCCAGCTCCTCGTCGGACACGCTCACACCCAGACCTTCGAGCGCGCCGAGCGCGTTGCCGTCGAGCATGAGGATGCGCTGCAGCGTCGGGCAGTTGTCGATCACCGAGTCCAGACGGTCGTAGCGCTCGCGATTGTCCGCGATGGCGAGCTTGACCGTGGAATCGTTGATGATGCGTTCGGCTTGCGGGGCGGAATCCGTGTCGTAGATCGGCACGTTCACCGCGCCGATCGCGGCCAGCGCGAAGTCGAGTACGCCCCATTCCCAGCGGGTGGGGGAGAAGATGGAGACCGCGTCGCCCTTGCGGATGCCGAAGGCGATGAAGCCTTTGGCGGCGGCCAGCACCATGCGGTGGAATTCGCCGGTGGTGATCTGTTCCCAGCGGCCGGGTCCGGTTTTGCGCGTGGCGATGACGGTGTCCTCGCCGGTGCGTTCGATGCGCTGGGTGAGCAGGGAGTACAGGGTTTCGTCGCTGCGGACCTCGATGGATCCGGGGGTGGTGTATTCGGTGAGCATGTATGGTCCTTGATGATGGTGTGTTGTGTGGTCGCGGCGGGCCCGCCTGTCGCATAATCCCGCTGTTGCAGCCGGGACACGCGGCGTGGCTGCGATGCCGTGTCGGAGCGATAGGCATGGTTGCGTGAAATGTTGCGTTATATATCCCATGTTACGCGACCGTAACCAGGATGGTTTGGCACGGAACGACAGTTTTCCCGCGTTTCTTTAGACGTTCCCGACAAAGGGGCCGGGAACGTCCGGACGATGACGCGATGCGTCCGCCGCGGTCGGCGGATATCGGATACGCGGATGCCGAATGCATCGTCGGGGGCGCCGGAGCATGTGTCCGATGGGGAAAAATGGGTCTGGCGCGTACCCGGTGATTCCGTTAGGGTGGCAAGAAGTTCCAGAAAAGAGGTATGCGCCGTGTTCGACAAACGCCTGTTCTCCCTGACCCCGGGTATCGGCAAGCTGGTGGCCGCCAAGGTGGCGGCCTTGTGGCTGTCGCTGATGGCCGACGTGCTGTTCGCGTTCATGATGGCGAACCTGCTGGTCAGCGTGCTCCAATGCGCCATCTGGACGGCCCAGGGGTTGGACGTCGTCGTGCCGGCGAACAACCTGCTGCTGGCATTGCTGACGCTGTTGGCGGTCTGCGCGGTCAAATACCTGACGTCGCGATCCGCCGCATCCTTCGGTACCGAGGCCGCCGAACGCGTGAAACTGGCTTTGCGTGAGCGCCTGTACCGCAAGATGCTGGCGCTCGGGCCGTCGTATTCCTCCCGCGTGCGCACGGCCGACGTGGTGCAGTCCGCGGGCGAGGGCATCGACCAGATCCAGAGCTTCTTCGAACTGTTCCTGCCTCAGCTGTTCTACGCGGTGCTGGCGCCCGTCACGCTGTTTGCGGTGCTGATGCCGGTGAACATCCCCGCCGCCGTGGTGCTGCTGGCGTGCGCCCCGCTGATCGTGCTGGTGGTGGGCGTGGTGGCGATGAGCGCCGCCCGCGCGTTCAAGCGGTACTGGGGCAAATACACGGATATGGGTGCTGCATTCCTGGACAATATGCAGGGATTGGAGACGCTGAAGTCGTTCGACGCCGATGAGCGTGCCGCCGCCGACATGGACGAGAAGGCCGAGGCGTTCCGCCGGATGACGATGCAGGTGCTGCAGATCCAGTTGCGCTCGCTGACCGCTATGGACGCCGTGGCCTACGGCGGCACCGCGGCCGGTATCGGCGTGGCGGCCTGGCAGTTCCTCGTCGGCGGCGTGGACCTGGCGGGGGCGATGATCGTGGTGTTCCTTTCCGCCAGCTTCTTCCTGCCGCTGCGCCAGTTGGGATCGTATTTCCATGTGGCGATGAACGGCATGACCTCCACCAAGCGGATCTTCGCGCTGCTCGATGCCCCCGAGCCGGAGCGCGGCGATGCCGGCCTGCCCGGCGACGGCCGCGACCTGGCCGTGACCTTCAACGCCGTGGCCTACCGCTACGCCGATGCTGTTGCTGCCGACGGCTCCATCAACGCGGACTCTGATACATCCCATGTCTCCGTCTCCTCTGGCGAGCCCATCGGCACGGACTCTGACACATCGGCCGCAGCCACTGCGTTCCCTGCCCCCGCCCTGACGGACGTCTCGTTCACCGCCCGGCCGGGCACGCTGACCGCCATCGTCGGCGAATCCGGCTCCGGCAAGTCGACGACCGCCGCGTTGCTGGCCGGCACGCTGGCCGGCTACGAGGGGTCGATCACGCTGTCTGCAGGCGCGGCGATTAACGATATGACGCTTGATGGCGAGACCATTGCTTCCGCGGAGTCCGACGCAGCCGAGCCGCCGTTCGTGGAACTGCGCGATCTGGGCGTGGACGCGATGACCTCCGCGGTGTCCTTGGTCTCATCGCGCAGTCACCTGTTCGCCGGCACACTGCGCGAGAACCTGCTGATGGCCGCCCCCGAAGCCGCCGACGACGAACTGTGGGCCGCGCTGGAACTGACGCATATCGCCGACTTCGTGCGCGAGCAGCCCGGGGGATTGGATATGCCAATCGCCCCCGATGCGGCGAACCTGTCTGGCGGACAGCGCCAACGCTTGGCCATCGCCCGTGCGCTGCTGCGCAACACCCCGATCTACGTCTTCGATGAGGCCACCAGCAGCGTGGACGCCGAGAGCGAGGCCGTGATCCTGGACACGATCCGCGAACTGGCGCAGTCCGCCACCGTGATCATGATCACGCACCGCATGGCGAACGCCGTGACCGCCGACCAGGTGGTGGTGTTCGACCACGGTCGGGTGGCCGAAACCGGCACGCACGCGGCGCTGATGGCGCGTGGCGGCGTGTACGCCGACCTGTTCCGCGCACAGCAGGTCATCGAGCATGTCGGGCACCGGTCCATTGCCGGCGCGTCGGTCGCGTCTGCCGAAATCGGTCCGGTTGGGGTTATCAGGACGCCCGCATCGGAATCCGTTACCGGTTCGGCTTTGGAGCATCCATGCGGTGAGGCCGAACCTGCCCCGTCTGCGTCCGGCGTTACGTCCGGCAAGGCCGACGCAGCCGACGGCACCGGCGCGCTGATCCGTCGCCTGCTGCACGAGGTCGGTCCGCTGCGTCCCACGATGATCGCCGCCTGCGTGTTCGGCACACTCGGCCACCTGGCCGCCACCTTCCTGCCCGTGTTCGGCGTGATTGCCCTGTTCGCCGTGCTGGAGGAACCGGTGTGGGGCGTGAGCATGACCGTTGGATTCGCGGCGATGGCGGTGTGTGCCGTCATCCGCGGGCTGATGCGGTATGCCGAGCAGTATATGAACCACAACGTGGCGTTCAAACTGCTCGCGCTGTTCCGGTCGAAGGCGTTCGCCGCCATGCGCCGTCTGGCGCCGGCCAAATTGGACGGGCGCGGCAAGGGCGACCTGATCGCCCTGATCACCACCGACGTGGAACTGCTGGAAATCTTCTTCGCGCACACCATCTCGCCGGTGGTCATCGCCATCGTGACCACGGTGGCCTTCGCCGTGGCGCTCGCGTTCCTCAATCCGTGGTTCGCGCCGCTGCTGATCGTCATGCATCTGCTGGTCGGCGTGGTGCTGCCGCGCCTGTTCGCAACCGGCGTGCGGTATCTGGGGCCGAATATTCGCCGCGACGCCGCCTCGTTGGATGACACGATGCTGGACGACATGCGCGGCCTGGACGAGATCATACGCTTCGGCGCGGGTGAACGGCGTCTGGGTGCGATTCTGGAGAGGTCACGTGAACTGTGGCATCAACGGGTCAAGCTGAGCCTGAACAACGGTCGATTCGGCGGCATCGGCGGGGTGATGGTGGTGCTGGCCACCGCGCTCGCCGGGGCGTTGGCCCTGGTACTGGCCTGGTATGGGCTGGCCGATGTGGATGGGGTCGGTGAGTTGTTCGCCGCCGTGGTGCTGATCGCCAGTTCCTTCGGCCCGACGCTGGCATTGAGCGCATTGCCGGCGAGCCTGACCCAGACCTTCGCCTCCGCACGGCGGCTGTTCGCGCTGATGGACGAGGTTCCGGCCGTGGAGGAAACCGGCACGTTGACGCCGGCGTACAGCGGCATGGCCTTGGATCATGTGAGTTTCGCGTATCCCGATCAGATGGCGGGACATGGCTCCAATCCCAATGCCGGCCTTGACCAGGACGCAAACGGAACGACGCGGCATGCGGCGGCAGACCATGCGGCTGGCGTGTTCACGGATCTGTCGTTGGAGATTCCCGCGCACGGCATCCTCGGCGTGCAGGGGCCATCCGGGCGCGGCAAGTCCACCATGCTCAAACTGCTGATGCGGTACTGGGATCCGCAAGCCGGCCTCGTGACGATGTCCGGCGAGGACCTGCGCACGGTGGATGCGCATCATCGCCGGCGCGTGCAGACCATGCTCGCACAGGAGACCTATCTGTTCGACGGCACGATCCGCGAGAATCTGCGCCTGGCCAATCAGGAAGCCGATGACGCCATGCTGCGCGACGCGCTCGCCAAAGCGTCGGCTCTGCAGCTGGTTGATTCGTTGCCGGACGGCCTCGATACACAGGTGGGTGAGTTGGGCGGACGTCTGTCCGAGGGCGAACGCCAACGCATAGGCCTGGCCCGCGTGTTCCTGCGTCATGCCGACCTGGTGCTGCTGGACGAACCCACCAGTCGCCTCGACGCGTTCAACGAGGCTGTGATTCTGCAATCCATCAACGAGCTGGCGAGCGAACCTCGCGGGGATGATAGCGCCGGGCAAGGCGTGGCCATTGTGCTGGTCTCCCACCGCGATTCCACGATGCGCGTGACCGACACGGTGATTCGCGTGTAGAGGGCGTAACACGTCAAAGTTGCGGTCGAGGCGGCGGGTTGAGCAGGCTCGCCGCAAGGGTGGTTCGCACTACCTCAAGGTTGCCTCTAAGTAAGGCAGGAAAAACAAGGGGTCCGGAATTTATCCTTGAGGTAGTGCGAACCACCTCTCTGTTAGGGTCCGAGCTATATTGCTGTGTATAAGCGTTTGACATGTTGAACCGACAAGGAGTCCCGATGAGCGAGCAGCACACGTCCCCTGTTCCGATGATTCGCCTGCACGACGGCACCGAGATTCCGCAGGTGGGTCTGGGCGTGCTGCGCATCGACGACGAGGGCGTGACCCCGGTGGTCGAATCGGCGCTCGCCGCCGGATACCGGCATATCGACGGTGCGGCCGGCTACAACAATGAGGGCGGCGTGGGCCGTGCGCTGGTGAACGCCGGCTACGCCACGGGGGAGCGTCGCCGCGATCTGTGGGTCACCACCAAGCTGCGCGACTCCGAGCAGGGGTATGACAGCGCGCTGAAGGCGTTCGACCGTCAGATCGGCCTGCTGCAGCTTGAGTATGTGGACATGTATATGATTCACTGGCCCACGCCGTTCGACTGGCGCTCCGGCGAGACCTGGAAGGCGTTCGTGCGCCTGCGCGAGGAGGGGCGCGTGCGGACACTGGGCGTATGCAACTTCCTGCCTGAGCATTTGGAACGACTGCATGAGGAGACCGGCGAGTGGCCGACCGTGAATCAGATCGAGCTGCACCCCACCTGGCAGCAGCGTGAGGTCACCGCGTTCTGCCTGGAGCATGGCATCGCCGTGGAGGCGTACTCGCCGATGGCGCGCGGCGCCGACCTGAACGCCGGGAACGGCACCGTCGAACGCATTGCCGCCGCGAACGGCGTCAGCCCCGCGCAGGTCATCCTGCGTTGGCACATCGAGAACGGCACGATCATCATCCCCAAGTCGGTGCACGCCGAGCGTCAGCGTGAGAACCTTGACCTGTTCGGCTTCGAGCTCACCCCGGAGGAGCATGCCGCCATCGACGCGCTGGACGGCCCCACCCGCGCCGGTCACGACCCCCTCACCTTCTCCTACGCGTGAGCACTCGGCGTTGCCCGGCAATTCATATGCGGAATCATCCGGGCGATATTGTTCATGCGCTACAGTGGATTCACTATGTCCAGGAATAGCGATCGCCCTTCTCGCCGTGACCAGGCCGCATTCACGCGTAACACCGCGCGGTATGTCAACAAACGCTTCAACGTGTCCAATCCGTTCGAGCGCGTGCTGATCCTGCTGGTCATTGCCGTGGTGGTGGGTGTCATGGTCGGCGTGGTGCTGCCGAAGATCAGCCCCGAGGTGGGGGAGTTGACCGGCGAGTATGTGGCCTCGGGCCCTGCGGCGGACGTGTTGGAAACGCTGCGCGTGGATGATGCGCAGAACAAGGACGGATATGATCGTGACCTGTTCGGCTACCGCGAGACCGACGATGATGGCGACGGCTGCGATGTTCGCGACGAGGTGTTGGCCCGCGATCTGGAGGATGTGACGTTCACGACGCCGGGTGGCTGCCAGGTACAGTCCGGCGTGCTGCATGACCTGTACACCGGCAAGACGATTGATTTCGTGCGTGGTCCGCAGACCAGCAGCGCCGTGCAGATCGAGCATGTGGTGGCGTTGGAGAACGCCTGGCAGTCGGGCGCGCGCGATTGGGACACGGCCAAACGTTACCGGTTCGGCAACGACATGTACAATCTGCTGGCCGCCGACGGGCAGGCCAATCAGGAGAAGGGGTCGGCGTCCGCCGCCTACTGGCTGCCGACCAATGCCGACTTCCGCTGCGAGTATGTGGCCCGGCAGATCGGGGTCAAGGACAAATACGACCTGAGCGTGACCACCCAGGAGAAGCGGGCCATGCTGTCCGTGCTCCGCTCCTGCCCCGGCCAGGAGGTGCCCGCCGAGTAGCCGTACCGTTTAAGGAAAACGGACTATTCGTTCCCGATGATGTCATCGGAATTCAGCGACTGATCAATCAAGCCCGCATAGTCCTTGGGAGACAACGCATTTGAGGCGGCACCGAGCCGAGCGTTCTCCATCTGTTCAGCAGGGATCTCTCCCTCTCCCTTCAGCCCCATGCCGGCATCGATGCGCCGCATCATATCCTGCCACTCGGCGTATTCAACGCCCACATAGCTCACACCATCCTGGGAGAACGCGTATGAGGGGCAGCCGGCCGTATTGATGGCGACCTCATGCCCGTAGAATTGCATGCCGAGATCAACCAGATCCATGGTGGACATATCCGTGGAGATCATTGCGGCGAATTCCTGTACCAGCCCGGGAATCTCGGTAGCCGGCTGTTCAAGCATCTTCTTGAGAATGGCCGTCAGCACGATGCGTTGCGCCTGGGCGCGCGAAAAATCACCGCCCTGAACCTGGTAGCGTTCGCGTGCAAAACCAAGCGCCTGTTCCCCGTTGAGCGTCTGTTCTCCGGCTTGTAATGAAACACCGCCGTTCCCCCCGGAGAAGGATTCAGGTACATTGACGGTGATGCCGCCAAGCCTATCCACCAGCTGTTCAAGACCATCGAACCCCACTTTGATGTAGTGGGAAATCGGCACACCGGCAAAATCCGAAACGGTGGAGATCATGAGCGAGGAACCGCCCATGGCATAGGCGGCGTTGATTTTCTGCGGTGTGCTGCCCCCATTGATGCTGACCTGCATGTCACGAGGGATGGATACAAGGTCAACTTGCTTGTTCTCGGTATCAATGCGAGCCAGCATCATACTGTCCGAACGACCGTAGGCTTCGTTGCCGCGATTGTCCGAGCCGATGATGAGCGCGTAAAACGGCTTGTCGCTCCCCTCAACGGGGGTCAGCACCTCCGCAACCTGTTCCCGCTCCTCCTCCGGCATCGAAATCTCGGAATCCAAGGACCGCGTGAAGAGCATGATAGCCGTTCCGGGAAGAACCACCAGCAATAGCAGCAACACCGCCAACACAATAACGACCGTGCGCCACGGATGCTTCTTGGAAGCAACATGTCTTGCGTTATGGCTTGGCGTTTGCGGGTTGTTGGCATGGGTCTTGCTCATTATTCGTCCCCGTACGGTCTGTTGACGGATATGCTTGTTCGATCAGTAGCTATAGTAGGCAGACACGTAGTCATATGGGGCATGGGGTATCTACCGGATCGAACTGCAACGACAAGGACCGGTGCCCATTCTTCCGCGGAATAGAGTAGACTTGATAAGTCATTGTATAAAGGAGTGTCCGGCACGCGGACACGGCGGATATCGAGAACAAGGATTCCCATACATGCACATCATGTTCGTATGTACCGGAAACATCTGCCGCTCACCCATGGGAGAGCTGCTGATGAGTCGCTACTTGGCAAACACGACGGTGCAGGTGACCAGTGCGGGAACCCGAGGTCTGCCCATGCACCAGATCGACCCCTCCAGCGCGCGGCTCATGGACAGCGTCGGCATTGATTCCAGCGGGTTCCGTTCCCGCAGGCTGACCCGCGAGATGGCCGAATCCGCCGATCTCATCCTATGCTTCGAATCCTCGCAGCGTAAGGAGATCGTTACGGTGGCGCCGAAGGCGGTGCGCTACACGTTCCTATTGGATGATTTCGCCAACATGTGTCGATATAGCGCCGAACATGGGCTGGTCAAGGGTACGACCATCCAGGAGCGTCTCCAATCGGTGATCGACGCCTCGTCGTTCATCCGTCCGCTGATCGCCGCGCCGAAGGATATCGCCGATCCGCATGGGCGGGAATTCGCCAAGTTCCGTCAGGCGGCGGAGGAGACGAACCGTGCGCTGCGTACGATTCTGGCCAGCATGCGTAAGCATTACCGTGTGGAGCCGGCACCGGTGCGTCCGCAGATTACACGTCCCGATTTCGACTCGATCATCTACGCCAGCTGACGGCCGCAGTCGCGGTAATCTCCGGTATGTTCCGCCGCTTTGTTCAAGGCTGAATGCTCCGTTCATCGGTGTCTCGTGCCACAATGGGCTTGGAACATCGACGGGGGTACGTTTTGGACAACGATAGCGAAGACATCGAGCGTTTTCTGGAGGAATTTGCCGAGCCGCCTCAGGAACAGGTTCCTGAGGTACGCTCGTGCTCGCCTGTGCAGTCACATTCGCGCATGCACTGTTATCTGGATCGATTGCTATGGGTGGTGACCTTCGGCGTCATAGCGGTGATGGTATTGCGGATGACGCCGAACGGCCTGGATGGGAAGCGGTATATTCCGCTGATTGTGGCGTTCGTGCCGTGGATGGCGGTTCTCTCCGCGGTGATTCTGCTGATATCGCTGATTAGTCGTCGTCGCGTATTGGCCGTAATCAGTGTGCTGTGTCTGGTGATGCAACTGGTGTGGCACGCGGGGTTCCTCTATCCACGCGTCTCGCTGTCATCTGCGGCACGCACGGTGGTTACCGCCGCGACAGTATCCGTCGATGACCGGTACGCGCGCCTCATGACATTGAATACGCGCAACGGACAGGCTGATGCTGCGCAGATCGTCCGGACGGTGCGTGAACAGCATGTGGAGGTACTGGCGCTGCAGGAGTTGAACTCGTCAATGATTTCCCGTCTGAATGAGGCTGGTATTCGCGAATTGCTGCCTTACTCGGTTGTTGCGAGCACTTCCTCGTCCGACAACGGTGGGGTGAACGGGTTGTGGAGCGCCGCTCCGATGTCCGAGCGGACGGGCGATCTGATTCCCATCGAGGCTTCGAGTATTCCCGCTGCGAGTATTGATTTCGATGGTACGGTGATTCGGTTCGGCTCTGTGCATCCGTTCTCGCCACGTCCCAGCAACCAGGGGCTATGGGATCGAGGTTTGGGGTCGATCAGCCAGCTGCGTGAGGATGACCATACGTTTGTATTGATGGGTGATTTCAATGCAACGTGGGATCACGCGAGCTTTCGGTATCTGTTGGGCGGCAGGTTTGTGGATGCCGGCGAGAACGCGGGGGAGTGGTTCCATATGACCTATCCGGCGAACAAACGATTGTTTGGCTGGATACCGGTGCCGGCCGCCGTGGAGATTGACCACATTGTGCACGACCGTAGCGTGGTGGTGGGCGATTTGGATGCCGTGACTGTGTCAGGCAGCGATCACAAGGCCTTGGTTGGTACGCTGGAGGTGCGGTAGAAGGCCGCAGCCTGACTAGATCAGATACGGTAGCTCCGGCACCGTCACGGGGAAATCGCGGATGATTCGAGTGAGTCGCTCTCGGCAATACGGCCAGATTGCAGTTCGTGCTTCGCTTTGCTGTGTGTCGGAATTGATAGTGGCATCATCCAAATCGCAACGCAGTACTAGTTCTATATGAAGGAGACGTTCATAGTTGTCGCCGGACTCATCGCTACCATCCTGCTGGCGACTGACGCACACGGTGACATCGAACTCAACGTTGACGGCAATGGGCCAATTCGTCGCGTCAGTGCCGTTAACGTCAAGATTGACGTTCGCTTGGAACTGGACGTTGTCATCTTCTCCCGGAACGGGGTATACCTCGGGAAGATACTCCGCGTGTTCTGAAAGCTGCTCAAGTTTGGTCAAGCGTTTCATACTGCTGATTCCTTTCGTGCATAAGATGTGGCGTACGGGGGGATACTGATTCGCGTCGATGCGCCTACGCTGGCGACTTTCGTCTTCGGTGTGGCCAAAGACAGCTGCTCTTTTGATGTCGACCACAGCAGTAGCGGCTTTGTCGGAACCGAATCTTTTTCCACATGATGGGATACCGTTGCACCGACGGCATGTGCCAGACGCCGCACCGTGCCTATAGTGGGGTCGGCTGTGCCGCCTTCTATGGCCTGCAGCTCTTCGAGTGCGACTCCCATGTGTCGTGCCACGTCTTCTTCGCTGAGTTGACGCTCGTACATGATTGATATCAGTTCATCGATAAGACGCTCATCGTTCTGCACGAGCACGGCTGCACGCTTCAGCAGGGCGGAATATCGTGCCGTTTTGTAACGTCTCATGGTTCCTCGTTTCATTTCGATACGTCTCTCACAGTGTACCTGTTTCCGCAGTCATCGTGGCAGTCTATGATAAGGTGAATTCGTCGCTTCGGTACTCTTCCCACGCATTGGCGCGGTCAGGCTCGGATTCCTCCACCGCATGTTTGGCTGACTTCGCTCCACCTGTTTGTTTGAAGTAGGTTGACAAATCGTCCGTATCGGATTTCTTGCACATAAGATATGCTGCAATAATCCAACGTTCCATGACCTTTTCCATATGAAACAGCCTGGCACCGATGTACTGTTTCTTTCCGTTTGCGTAGTCGTGCCAGTTCCACCGTATCTCAAATACCCCCGGAGCCTCATGCATGGGCTTGACCTGTTCGACCGGAACAAGTTGGCCGCGCATGGCCCGCTGGATGCGCGCGTAGAATTCCGCTTCCGCCATCGAGGCCTGATAGTCGTCCGTGAAACGTTCCCATACATATGTTGTAAAGGCATCGAACAGTGTAGGTGCGTTTGAGGATTTTACCCAAAAGAACCGGTTCTGTCCCGGTACTGAACAAATTGACCTTTTGACAGGTCTGGGCGCGACGTGCACGTCGGAGGGCAATGGCATCACTGACATAACTGTACGGTACCGTATGGGTTGTACGGTCGGCTTCTAGCTGAATTCACTTCGCCGGATCCTGATAGATGTCTGTCTGCGGAATTGTTGCACCGGCGTGGCAATGAGATTCTTTAAAAGACAGGACATCTGCGCGAGCATCCTGCCAGTGGTAACGCGCGGATATACGGGGTGTCATAGGTAGAACGCAGAACGCAGCAGTGTTGATCGGGAAGTACCTGTACCCCCTTATCCAGCCAATGGATATATAGACCGGCACTAGGTGCTGCGTGACATTGCGATGCATGATGAATTGATAAAACGTTGCAGGGGCGTGATTTTTAGATTGCTGGAGGGTTGCGGATGTGAAAGAACCATGAAAGAAGACATGACCATGCGGGTTCTAGATAGAAGTGCAACACCTGCCTAGGGTTGGAAGTGTCTAGGTTCC
>SAMEA3387502__coassemble_1053_pt1 | contig 25132 bp, 20 predicted proteins | sample SAMEA3387502__metabat2_low_PE_007 | metagenome-assembled genome bin SAMEA3387502 (sample SAMEA3387502) | Felis catus | biome: Faeces | place: United Kingdom | collected 2012 | reverse complement strand
ACCGTGGCCAGCAGATACCAGCCGGCCATCGCGAACCGTCCGTTCCTCGCCAACGACACCATCTCGTTGATCGCGGTCGAGAACGTGGAGAACCCGCCCAGGAACCCGGTGACGAACAGCAGATACGTGGACTGCTCCACCGCCATGGACGCATACGCCGCGGCGGCCACGCCGGCGCAGAACGTGGCGAGCACGTTGATCACGAACGTGGACAGCGGGAACGCGCGGCTCCACCACCGCTGGATCGAGGTGTTCAGCACAAAGCGGGCCACCGCGCCCAGACCGCCGCACAGGCACACCAACAACGCCGTCATCCGCGCACCTCCCCCGTGAATGGGTCGGAGACCATCGGGATCTCCGCGGTATCGGGCTTCGGCTCGATCACCGACGACGACACGGACGGAATCGACTCGTCTTCATCCGCCGCATCGGCGGCCTTGCCGGCTGCCGCGCCGACGGCGTCGGGAACCGGCACCACCACGGGCGCATCCACCACAATCGGCGCGTTCTCCACGGCCGTCACCATGGCCGCCGGCATCGCATGCCTGCCGCCGGGCTGCGGCGAGAACGCCGCGGCCACCAGCTTGGCCTGGCGCTTGGCGCAGGCCGCCAGCCCCAGACGCGTGCCGTACCACGCCACCGCCAGGCCGCCGGCGAACGACACCAGCATATAGATCGCGAACCCGATGACGTACCCCTGCCGCAGCGAGGCCAGCTCCTCGATCACCATGGCGGACAGCGTGGAGAACCCGCCGCACATGCCCATGCCGACGCCGCGGCTGGTCAGTTGGCGGACCCTCTTGCGGATCCACGACGCCTGCGACATATACGCGGTCAGCGCGGCGTAGATGAAGCACGCCGCCATATTCGCCACGAACGTGGCCACGTGGAACGACGAGGCAATCGCGCCGGCCTGCGCCTGCGGCACCGCCACCGACAGTCCGTAGCGCATGCCCGTGCCGATGCAGCCGCCGACGAACACCACCAGATAGATCATCGCATCGGCCAGCGGGTTGAACCGTGGCTGGAACGCCTTGATCGGGGCCAGCGGGATCTGAGGGGGTACCGAATCCGCGGCCGGGGTGGAGGCATCGGGAACGCCCGCGCTCCCCCCACGAATGGACGCGGACGCATCGGAACCGGATGAAGATACAGAAGACGGGGCATCATGTACAACCGTCATCCGACCGTTCCGCACGGCGTCCCGTTGTCCGTAACCGGCCATCGCCACCTCCCGCCTTCCCGCGCCAACGACATCACGGCCGGGATACGCATCATCGCACAACCCAATCGGACGACCGTCATCGGCGATTGCCGACCGGGCTGATCAGGTCTGAGACAAAACGTTACATCAATCCAACAGCGAATGCACCGAGATGATATGGTCGCGCTGCGGGCCGGTGCCAATCACCGAGATCCGGCAGCCGGACAGCTCCTCCAGACGCTTGACGTAATCCTGCGTGGCCTGGGGCAGATCCTCGAAGGCGTGCACCTGGGAGATGTCCTCGGTCCAGCCGGGCATCGTCTCGTAGATCGGCTTGGCAGCGGCGAACGCGGCCTGGTCGCACGGCATGTCGTCGTAGCGGGTGTGCGTGCCGTCGGGGTTCTCCACGTCGTAGGCCACGCAGATCGGAATCTCCTTGAGGCCGGTCAGCACGTCCAGCTTGGTCAGCACGATGTCGGTCAGGCCGTTGACCTGCACCGCGTAGCGGTTCACCACCGCGTCGAACCAGCCGCAACGGCGGGGGCGGCCCGTGGTCACGCCGAACTCATGGCCCTGCTGCTGCAGCCACTTGCCCTGCTCGTCGATCAGCTCGGTGGGGAACGGGCCCTCGCCCACGCGGGTCACATAGGCCTTGGAGACGCCGATCACACGACTGATCTTGGTCGGGCCGACGCCGGTGCCGGTGCAGGCGCCGCCAGCGGTCGGATTGGAGCTGGTCACGAACGGGTAGGTGCCGTGGTCCACGTCCAGCATGGTGGCCTGACCACCCTCGAACAGCACCGTCTTGCCGGCGTCCAGCGCCCGGTTCAGCACCAGGCTCGTATTGGCCACGTACGGCTTCAGGCGTTCGCCGAGCTTAAGCAACTCGTCGGTGGTGCGGTCCACGTCGATGGCGCGGCGGTTGTACAGCTTGACCAGCATCTGGTTCTTCTGGTACAGGCTGGCCTCCACCTTGTCATGCAGGTGCTCGGCGTTGAACAGGTCGTGCACGCGGATGCCGACGCGGTTGATCTTGTCCGCGTAGGCCGGGCCGATGCCGCGGCCTGTGGTGCCGATCTTGCGCTTGCCCAGGAAACGTTCGGTCACCTTGTCGATCACGCGATGGTACGGGGCGATGATCTGGGCCGACTCGCTCACCAGCAGGCGGGAGCAGTCCAGGCCGCGGGATTCCAGGCCGTCGATCTCCTCGAAGAGTACCTCCGGGTCCACCACCACGCCGTTGCCGATCACCGGCGTGACGTTCGGGTTGATGATGCCGCTGGGCAGCAGGTGCAGCGCGTACGATTCGTCGCCGACCACCACCGTGTGGCCCGCGTTGTTGCCGCCGTTGAAGCGGGCGACGTAATCGACCTTGGTGCCGATCAGATCGGTCACCTTGCCCTTGCCTTCGTCGCCCCACTGAGCGCCGATCAACACGATTCCAGGCATTCCGCACCTCCTTATGCACCCGCGATCCCGTCCGGTGCCGCGCCCTCATGCACGCTTGCATGCGTGGTGCGCCTCCCGAACATCGGCGCGCTCGGCATGTCCGGCACACCCTGACATGTCTGGCACGCTTTGGCGGATACAGCCACATTTTCGCCACAAGTAGCGTACCCTGAGCCCTATACCGGGCGGGGGCTACTTCAGCGCGCGGCCGGCGGAGCCGAGCTGCACGCAGGCCTCCACCACGCGTGCGGCCATGGCGTCCTCGGCCTCGCGGCCCCAGGAGCGCGGGTCATACAGCTTCTTGTTGCCTACCTCGCCGTCGACCTTGAGCACCGCATCGTAGTTGCGGAACATGTGACCGGCGATCGCCCGCGAGAACGCGTACTGGGTGTCGGTGTCGACGTTCATCTTGACCACGCCGTAGGAGACGGCCGCGGCGATCTCCTCGGGCGAGGAGCCGGAACCGCCATGGAACACGAGCGCGAACGGCTTGCCCTCCGGCAGGTCGGGGATCGTGCAGGAGGACACACTTGAGGCCCCCAGACTGCCGAGACGCCCGTCATGCGTGGCGTTCCACACCTCGGTCTGGATATCGCGCAGCAGTTCGGGGCGCAGCTTGACCACGCCCGGCTTGTATGCACCGTGCACGTTGCCGAATGTGAACGCGGCCATGTACCGGCCATGCTCGCCCAGGCCAAGGCGTTCGGCCACGCGCAGGCCGTCGGCGGGCGTGGAGTACAGCTTCTCGTTGATCTCCGCGGAGTGGCCGTCCTCCTCGCCGCCGACCGCGCCGATCTCGATCTCCAGCACTGTCTGCGCGCGCACCGACTTCTCCAGCAGTTCGGCGGCGATGGTGAGGTTCTCCTCCAGCGGCACGGTGGAGCCGTCCCACATATGCGATTGGAAGGTGGGCTCCTGCCCGTGGCGGACCTGGTCGATCTCATGGTCGAGCAGCGGCCGCACCCATTCGTCCAAGTACTGCTTGGCGCAGTGGTCGGTGTGCAGGGCGATGGTGATGTTCGGGTACTGCGCGGCCACCTCGTGTGCGAACGCCGCGAACGCCAGCGATCCGACGACGCGGTCGTGCACGGTTTTGCCGGAGAAATAGGCCGAACCGCCGACCGACACCTGGATGATACCGTCGGATTCCGCTTCGGCGAATCCCTGCAGTGCCGCATTGAGCGTCTGCGAGCTGGTCACGTTGATCGCCGGATACGCGTACCCCCCATGGCGCGCGGCGTCCAGCATTTCGGCATATCGTTCGGGAGTTGCAATGGTCATACTACCATTATCCCGCGCCGCAACGGGCACCGGGCCGTGCTACGGCGAAATTCACTGTGTGTTCGCTCACACTACCGGCACCCATCGCATACCAGAACCCTGCCGCACGCATGCATCCGCCCCGTATCGTCGGCATTGCCTGGCACGAGGCGGGTGCAGTCCGCCACTGCCTACTGTCGAACGACGACGATATCGCCGGCGTGCACCTGTTCCCGGGACACCCCGCACAGCATCAGCCCCACCATATCGCCCTGCCGCGCCACGTCGACGCGCTTGCGGAACGCTTCGATGCCCACGATCTTGGTCTCGCACACCACGGACGCACCATCCGCGCCCACGACGACCGCGGCAGCACCGCTCCGGCACGCCCCGGACGCCACCTGTCCGACGACGACCACGCCTCTGCCGGCGATGGTGAACACGTCCGCGATCGGCAACCGGAATTCCCCGGTCGCACTCCCCGCCACACCGGCTGCGCCGGCCGCCTGCACCGTCCCCGACGGTCCGGCCGCGCCTGCGGAACGGGCGTCAACCGCCCCATCCATGCTGACCTGCCCCGTGTCCTTGGGCTTCCTGAATCGGTCGAACAATCCCATACCATCCTCCTTGGCGGCCTTGCCTGACGTCTGTGCGCGATCGCGCACAACCAGACTATCAGCCATCGGCCTGCCCCAAACACCGTCGTCCACCCCCATACCGGTCCGCGAACAAAGTCCACCCGCTCGTATCATGGTGTGAACACCCACTGGAGCGAGGGGATTATGGAGCGAATCGAGGAACTGTCATTCGACGGCATTGCGCGCGGGATACCGCATCACGGCAATGACGTTCCACGCCGTCCGCGCCGCCGGTGGCCAATCGTTCTGGCGATCGCCCTGACGACATTGCTGTTGGCGTGCGGCGGCGCGTGGGCATATTGGATGTGGGATCACCACTGGCGGCTGGTTCCGGTCCGAGTGAACGACGCGACGTTCAAGGTCCGCGTCGATACGACGCTGGGCGCGTTGCTGGCCGACAACAACGACTTCGGCCATAAGCCGGGACGGCTGCTGGCGATCACCGGTGACGTGGTCGACGAACGCGGCGGCGAGCCGATGACGGTGACGTTGAACGGTTCACCCGTTACGGCCGAATCGTTCGACGGGACGCCGTTGCCCGAGCCGGCGACGGTGACGGTGACGTCCGGCGGGGATGTGACCGAGGGGTACGATGTCCGGCATGATCCGGTGCCGCACGGCGCGGACGTCGGTTCCGGCGGTTCGATCCAGCGGCTCGTCCGGACCGGCAAGGACGGCGTGCGCGAGGTATGGGTGGGCCGCTCCTCGAAGAAGGAGGTGGACAAGGGCGTGATCGAGCAACCGGTCGATCTGGCGGTGGAGGCGATCAATCCTCGACCGGTCGGCCGCAAGGTGATCGCGCTGACGTTCGACGACGGGCCGAGCCAGTACACGGGGCGGATTCTCGACGTGCTGAAGGATAAGGGTGTCAAGGCCACGTTCTTCAACCTCGGGCAGAACGCGGCGAACAACGCGGCCGCCGCGCGGCGCGTGGTGAGCGAGGGCCACCAGCTCGCCTCGCACAGCAACAGCCATCCGAACATGCCGGATCTGGACCGGGATACGATGCGCGCCGACATCGGTGCCGGGTTCGATGCCCTACACGCCGCCGCCGAAGTGGACACCAAGGTGTTCCGGGCCCCGTACGGTGCGTTCGGCGAACAGCAGTGGCGGGACGCGGCCGATCTGATCGATATGAACGTGCTGTGGGATATCGACACGCTCGACTGGAAGCGCCCCGGCGCCGAGGCGATTGTCAAGACGGTGCTCGACAACGCGCATAACGGCGCGATTGTGCTCATGCATGACGGCGGCAGCGACCGCTCGCAGGATATCGAGGCGCTGCCGGATATCATCGACAAACTGCGCGAGCAGGGCTACGAGTTCGTGACCGTCGAGCAGTTGGCGGCGATGGCGTGAACGCCGGCTGCGGAATGCAACCAGCATTCGCATGATACGTAAACAGTGATATTTGCAACAATGACAATCGACAGTGGAGCGGGCGACGGGAGTCGAACCCGCCTCTAAAGCTTGGGAAGCTTTCATTCTACCGATGAACTACGCCCGCAAGTCGGCCCGCTTGTGGCAGGCACAAAACCATAGCGTACCACGAATCCTCGAACAGGTGAAACGCGACATTCAGTAACGGCTCTGCGCACCGCCCGCACCGGACCCCGCGTCAATGCCGGCGTTACGCATCTCCTGCGCCATCTGCATCAGACGGGCGATGCGCTCGTCGGTCGGCGGATGGGTGGAGAACAGCTTGCTGAACCCGACCGCGGAGAACGGGTTGGCGATCATCATCGACGAGACGGCCTGCGTGGCCGCGGTCTTCGGCATGCGATTGGCCTGCGCGCCGTACGAGATCTTGTTCAGCGCCGAGGCGAGGGCCTCCGGGTCGCCGGTCAGCGCGCTGCCGTCCTCGTCGGCGTCGAACTCGCGGGTGCGGGAGATCGCCATCTGGATCAGTGAGGCGGCGATGGGCGCCAGGATGGCGCTCAGCAGCACGCCGATCAGACCGAACGCGCCGGAACCGCCGTTGTCCCGGTCATCGTCGTACCGTTGCGCGCCGCCGAAGTACATCAGCGAATACCCGAGGTAGGTGATGACGGTGGCCATGGCGGAGGCGATGGCGGAGGTCAGGATGTCGCGGTTGTAGACGTGCATAAGCTCGTGGCCGAGCACGCCGCGGATCTCCCGTTCGTTGAGGATCTGCAGGATGCCCTGCGTGCAGCAGACCGCCGCATGCCGTTCGTTGCGGCCGGTGGCGAAGGCGTTGGGGCTCATGGTGGGGGCGATGTAGATGCGGGGCATCGGCTTGCCCGCTTTGGCGGACAGTTCGCGCACGATCTTGTACAGCATCGGGGCCTCCTGTTCGGAGACCTCACGCGCATGCATCGAGGCGATGGCGAGTTTGTCGGAGAACCAGTAGGACCCGAATGTGGTCGCCAACCCGATGACGATATAAATGCCCAACGTGCCGCGACTGCCGCCGGTCAACCACCAGATCAGCATGATCACGGCCCACATCAGCGCGAACAACATCGTTGTTTTCAGGCCATTGTAATGGCCGCGCACCCGCAGATTGCCTTCCATACGGCTCAGCCTAAATTTATTGGCTGGATATTTGCTGGACGTACGCTCCGAACAAAAACGCTCACCGTCGCTTGACCGCAGCCAAGCAACGGTGAGCGTCCATACGTTCATGCACAGTCCGTACGTCATCCCGTTCGGCGAATCACCCGCCGAACGGCCGAACGGCCCAACGGCCCAGACTCAGGCGTGGGCCAGTTCGCGCATCTGGTCGGGGTCGATGACCTTCTTGTGCTCGCGGCCTTCCTTCGCGCCCTCGGCACGCTCGAACGCATCGATCTTCTTCCAACCGGCGAAGTCGATCGGCTTGACGCCGCGCTCGGCCAGCAGGCGGTCAATCGACTCCGGATCACGGTCCGGCGCCACACACCCGCCCTCGGCGGCCTTAGAGAGGTCCTCCAGCATGTTGGTCACGATCATCAGCGCATCGGACTTGGTCGAGCCGATCAGACCGACCGGACCACGCTTGGCCCAACCGGTGGCGTACAGGCGCTCACGCACCTCGCCGCCCTCGGCTTCGGTGGTGATGCGGCCATCGCCGTTCGCATTCGCCAGATGGGCGCGACGCTGGTCGTAGGCGATGCCCGGGGCCGATGCCGGCTGGTAGCCGATCGCATGGTACACGGCCTGCACCGGGTAGTCCTCGAACTCGCCGGTACGGTGCATCCTGCCATCGGCGCCGGTTTCAGTGCGCTCCACGCGGATCGCCACAACCTTGCCGTCCTCACCCAGTACCTCGGTCGGCGCGGAGTTGAAATGGATGTAGTACTTGCGGTCGGCCGGGTTGCCCTCGAAGTCGACGTCGCCGTCGTCCTCCATGTCTTCGGCCATCTCACGGATGGCGAACAGCTCCTCCACCATCTGACGGGTGAGCTTATCCTTGCCGGCCTCCTCGATCGTATCGTCATCGAGCTCGAAGTCGTCCTCGTTGATAATCAGCTGCACGCCGGGCAGCTTCTCCATCTCGCGCAGCTCCTGCACCGAGAACTTGGCCTGGGCCACGCCACGGCGGATGAACAGGTGCAACACGCGCGCCTTGTTGGCCTTGATGCCCTCATACACGTTGTCGGGGATGTCGGTGCGAGCCTTGAGGTCGTCGGCGTTACGCATGAGCTCGCGCGCCACGTCCATGGCCACGTTGCCGCCGCCGATCACGGCGACCTCCTCGGCCTCCAGCGGCCAGGTGCGGGCGCCGGTCGGATAGCCGTCGTACCATTCCACGAACTTGGCGGCGCCGTACACGCCATCCAGGTCGGCGCCGGACAGGCCCAGCGGCTTGTCCTCCACGGCGCCGGTGGCGAACAGCACGGCGTCGTAGCGGGCGAGCAGCTCGTCCAGCGTCACGTCCTTGCCGAACTCCACATCGCAGTACAGGTGGATGTTCGGGTTGTCGAGCGTCTTCTCCAACGCATCGGCGATGAACTTGATGGACGGATGGTCGGGGGCCACGCCGTAGCGGACCAGGCCGAACGGCACCGGCAGCTTCTCGAACAGATCGATGCGGGCGTTCTCGCCCAATCCCAGCTCGGCGCCGGTCTTCTTGAGCTGGCGCAGGAAGATATCGGAGGAGTAGACGCCAGCCGGGCCGGCGCCGATCACGGCAATACGAAGTTCATTGTTCTCAGTCACGCGACCAGCCTAGCGCAACACCTCGAATCGCACTAGGCCCAGACCGCATGACATTCAACGAATCCTCACGAGCCGGAGCCTCAGTCCTTATCGATGAGGGCGGTGAGCGCCCACAGAATCGACACCACGTCGATGGCCTCCTGCATCAGCGCACCGATCACCACCGGGATCAGGTTGAACGCGGCGGCGATCATGCCGACCAGCGCCAGTCCGAGCCCCAGGCACACGGCCTGGATCATCACGCGCTTGGTGCGCCGGGAGATGGCCACGGCCCGCGGCACGGCGGCGATGTCATCATTCATGATCACCACCTGCGCGGATTCGGAGGCGGCCGTCGAGGTGCCGTCGGTAATGGCCATGCCGATATCGGCGGCCGCCAGCACCGGGGCGTCGTTCACGCCGTCGCCCACCATCATCGTGATGGACCGCGTGGTTGATTCGCCCACAAACCGCGCGATCAGCTTGTCCCACCACGGCTGCCGCTTCGGGTTCTCCCGCTTCGCGTCAACGATGGCCTGCACCTTGCCCTCCGGGAACAGCTCGGCATGCACGTCATTGATGCCGACCTCCGAGGCGATGATGTCCGCGGAGGCGCGCTTGTCCCCGGTCAGCATGGTCAGGCGCTCCACACCCATGCCACGCAGCTTGTCCAGGGACTCCTTGGCATTGGCGCGCGGCACGTCCTTGAGCACGATGCGCGCCGCCAGTTCGCCGTCAACCGCCACATAGGTGGCCATCTCGTCGGGAGCGAGCTCGCCGAACATCTGCGCCACGGTGAGCTTGCGCGCGGCCAGGGCCGATGCCTTGGCCTCCTGACGCCTGCGCGCGGCGTCAACGGTGGCCCGGAAACCGCCGGCGTCCGCCGCACCACGGCCCGCCACATCCGGCGTCGCCGCGGTCTGAGCCGCAGCCGTTCCATCCTCCGCCGCGGTGACGAAGGCGAACCGTCCCACGCGGATCCGATGCCCGTTGACCTCGCCGCTGACGCCGTTGCCCGCGTCCTCGGTCACGCCGCAGACCACCGGGTAGCTGCGAGCATCCACCAGCCATTCGTCCTCCATCGCCAGCGTTTCACCGTTCGCGGCGCGTTCCTTGAGTCGGTCCATAACGGCCGTGCCGCCCGTGGTGATGCCCTTGGCCAGGATATGCACCGAGTATGATTCCACAACGCCGGCGTACATCAGGATATGGTCGGCGTCCAGCCCCGTATACGGCCGGCGCCCGGATTGCGCGGAGGCCGACGCACCCTGCGCGGACGGTGGCACCACGTCGGACGATTCCGCGCCGGCGATCTCCACGCGCACGACCTGCGGTTTCTTGACGGTCAGCGTGCCGGTTTTGTCGAAGAACACATGCGAGACGCGGCCGAGGTTCTCCAGCACCTCCTGCGTCTTGATGATGATGCCGGCCTTGGCGAGCCGTCCGGTGCCGGCGATGTAGGCGACCGGCGCGGCGATGAGCAGCGGGCATGGAGTGGCGAGCACGAGCACCTGCGCGAAACGGGTCGGATCGGCGGACACGATCCAGGCGGAGCAGGCGATGACGAAGGAGATCACCGTGAACGGCACGGCCATCAGGTCGGCGGTTTTGACCACGGTGGCGCGCGATTCCTGCGCGGACGAGACGAGTTCGATGATGCGCTGGTACTGCGAATCGCGGGCGAGTTCGGTGGCGCGCATGGTCAGCGTGGCCGAACCGTTAATAGCGCCGGACATCACGCGGGCACCGGCGAACACCTCGCGCGGCACCGGTTCGCCGTTGATGTTGCTCAGATCGAGCGTGGCCGAGCCGCTGAGCAGTTCGCCGTCGACGGGCACGGTCTCGCCGGGCAGCACGATGAGCACATCGCCCAGCCGCACCTGGTCCACGGGCACGGTGCGGTACGGGGCGTGGGCGATATCCGCACCGGCATCCCCCGTCGTCCGCGCATCCGGTTCCGTGGCGTCGGCGGCCATCACCCGGTCGATGCGGGACATCGTCCGCGCATCGTCGTCGGATCCGGACGCGGCATGCGCGCCGGAACCCACCCCCGGCAGGTCGGCGACGTGCGCGATCTGCGGCGCGGCCTCCATCAGCGCGGTCAGGTTGTTCTTGGCCTTGTCCTCGGCGTACGCCTCGATGGCGGAACCGGAGAACACCATCAGCACCACAACCCAGCTGGCCCAGTACTCCCCCACGGCCATCGTGGACAGCAGCGCCACCACCGCCAGGATGTCGACGCCGACGTGACCATGCCGGATATCGTCGATCATGCCGCGCAGCGTGTCGATGACGGTATAGGCGACCAGCACGATCACGATCCATTGGCCGATGCTCGGATCGACGAACCAGAACGGCTTATCCCACGGACGGAAATCCCACAACAGGGCAATGGGCAGAGCCGACACAATCACGATCGGCAGCATGGGAACGAGCTTGCACACGTTGAGTATCCTGTGCAACACAGCGATGAATATCTTCATCGTCTCTCCTTACGTCGGTATCGGCCGTACGGACGTTCCGCACGGCCGGTGCTTGATTCACGCCTTGTTAGCCCATCGACGACATGAATCGCACGACACACGGCGTAAAGATCAACAATTCATCTTCAGTTATTGAGGTTGCGGCCCGCCCCTGCGAGCGCATGTATGAGCGTACCAGCAGATCGCCGCGACTCCAACTCACGCGCCCCGCCAGCGTGTTAGCCACACGCCCTCCAAGCCACGAACCGCACGAAAGTCGTCCCGCCTTCTTGCAACGAAAACGGCACCCCGGCCGCCGAACCGGTTCTCACCGGTCGTTGGTCGGGGTGCCGTTCCGAGGTGGGCGCGGAACGTCACATCGTGACGCCCGCGTGCGGTTTACCAGAAGCCGAACGGATCGAACAGACCGCCGTCGTCGTACCCGTTGCCGTTCTGGTCCTGCTGACCGTTCTGGTCCTGCTGACCGTTCTGATCCTGCTGGTTCTGCTGATCCTGCTGACCGGAGCCGTTCTGCTCGGTGCGGTTGCTGCCGTTGACGGCCTCCTCCTGCTGGTCGAGCGTCACGTCCACGTCCATGGTCTTGCCGCCGCGCACGATGGTGAGCTTCACCGTGTCGCCGAGCGACGCCGCGCGCACGAAGCCGAGCAGCGAGTAGTTGTTGTTCACCGCGTTGCCGTTGAACGCCACGATCGTGTCGTTGGCCTGCAGGCCGGCCTTGTCCGCCGGGCTGCCGGACACCACGGCCTTGCCGCCGGTGCTCGGCGTGGTGATGCGGGCGCCGCCGCGGGCCACGCCATCGGCCTCGACCGTGTCGCTGGTGATGGTCACGCCCAGCGCCACATGCGTGGCCTGGCCGTCCTTCATAATCTCGTCGGATACGCGCTTGACCAGATTCGACGGGATGGCGAAGCCGATGCCGATGGAGCCGGCCTCGCTGCTGGAGCTGGCTGTGGAGGCGATCGACGAGTTGATGCCGATGACCTGCCCCGCCGCGTTGAACGTCGGGCCGCCCGAGTTGCCGGGGTTGATGGCGGCGTCGATCTGCACGGCGTTGGTCACGATCTGCGAGTTGTTGTCGTCCATCACGCTGACCGGACGGTTCAGCGCGGAGACGATGCCGGTGGTCGCCGTATCGTCGTAGCCCAGCGGGTTGCCGATGGCCATAACCGGCTCGCCGACCGCAAGCGTATCCGAATCGGCAAATTCGACCGGAACCAGGCCGTCAGGGGCATCATCCAGCTGGATGACCGCCAGATCGGTGGTGGTGTCGGTGCCGGTGACCTGCGCGGTGTACATCTGGCCGTTCGAGAGCGTCACCTGGATGTTCTGCGCACCGGAGATCACGTGGTTGTTGGTCACGATGTGGCCCTGCTCGTCGATGATCGCACCGGAGCCGGCCGCCGTGCCGTTCTGCAGCGTGGTCTGGATCGAGACCACCGACTGGGAGACCTTGTCCGCCACGGCGGCCCAATCCACGGCCTCGCCGTTGGTGATCGGCGCGCTGCCATCGCCGGACTTGCCGGAGTCGATGTGCTGCAGAGAGCTGGTCGTCGGCACCTTGACCCAGCCCTCGGTGATCGCCATGTAGCCGACGCCCAGGCACAGCGCCGCGCTGACCAGGGCCGCCACCACGGCGATGATCACGCCGCTGACCGTGCGACCGCCGCCGCGGTTCGGCTTCGGCGCGCCGGAGCCCGGCACGGGCGGGAAGATCGACCCCTGCGGGCTGCTCGGCCCGTTACCGTTATTCTGCGGGCCGTTGACCGGGGCCATGAACGGATTGGTCGGGGCGTTGTTCGGCGCGGCGCCGCCCTGCTCCTGATTGGCCGGACCGTTGTTGCCGTTCAGGAACGGGTTGCCGGTCAGGTACGGGTTGCGGTTGTTCTGCGGCGACATTTGCTGAGTCGGCGCGGACTGCGGATGCTGTTGCGCGGCAGGCTGCGTGGGGGTGGGGCCGTAGGCGCCGTATTCAGGTGCGGGGCGGTACGGCGATTCTGCGGCCGAGGCCGGGCCTGCCGACGCCGCGCTCGGTGTGGATTCAGCCGCCGCCGGTGCCGCAGTCGGGATTGTCTCCGTGGGCTGCTCGGCGTTCGCGGCCTCGCCGCCGGTGGTCATGGTGAACTGGTCGCCCTCCACGATCTGCGGGGTCTGGTTCGGCTGTTCGTTGTGCGGCTGTTCGCTGGATTGCGGCGTCTGCTGGTTCGGCCAGCTGCCGTTGTTCTCTTCAGCCATTGCTGCTCCTTGGTTTCGTTCTGTTCCTTATGCCGTTATACAAGCGGCGGTCAACCTGCTCGGCTCACCGCCGTCTCGGAATCGCTATCTATGAGTTAAGGGAGCGCTTCTGGAAGTTTTCTGAATGTTGGTTGGAAGCTTTGCGCTAACCAGCATGGTATTCGTTGACACCCGGGCCGCACGGAGTCGACCGAGCCGGCGTCTTGCGCTCGAATCGCCCATATACCAACGATTCCGACCGATTCCCGACAGCCACGCGTCCACACATCGCCCATCGCCCCTCCCTCCCCCGATGTGACGCAGCTCACCGCCAGCTTTCGGCAGTGCTTCGCCTAGAGTGAACGGTATGATCAGTCTGCTTGAGCATCCCCGCGGCGCGGAACCCGGCAAGCCCGGCGACCGCGGCGCGTTCTCGTTCGAAACCATCACCCGGCTGCCCGGCTCCCCCGACGGCAAGGGGCGCGGCGGCGCACGCTACGGCCGCACCGGCATCATCCATACCCCGCACGGCGATATCCGCACACCCGCGTTCGTGCCGGTGGCCACCCAGGCCGCGATGAAGGCGGTACTGCCGGAGACAATGAAGGATCTGGGCGCGCAGTGCCTGCTGTCGAACGCGTTCCATCTCTACGAGCGCCCAGGCGAGGATGTTCTGGACGCGGCGGGCGGTCTCGGCCGATTCATGAACTGGGACGGGCCGACGTTCACCGATTCGGGCGGGTTCCAGGTGCTCTCGCTGGGCGCCGGGTTCAAGAAGACGCTGGCGATGGACGTGACCGGCATGAAGTCGGATGACGTGATCGCCGAAGGCAAGGAGCGCCTGGCGTTCGTGGATGAGGACGGCGTGACGTTCAAGTCGCCGCTCAACGGCTCGTTGCACCGCTTCAGCGCCGAGATCTCGATGGGCATCCAGCACAAGATCGGCGCCGACATCATGTTCGCGTTCGACGAGCTGACCACGCTGATGAACACGCGCGGCTACCAGGAGCGGTCGGTGGAACGCACGTTCCGTTGGGCGCAGCGCTGCGTGGCCGAGCACCAGCGGCTCACCGAGACGCGACTGGGCAAGCCGTACCAGGCGCTGTACGGCGTGGTGCAGGGCGCGAACTACGAGGATCTGCGGCGACGGGCCGCGTCGCAGATCGCCTCGCTCGACTTCGACGGCGTCGGCATCGGCGGCGCGATGGAGAAACGCATCATCGGCGACATCTGCGCGTGGATCTGCGACGAGATGCCGGAGAACAGGCCGCGGCACGTGCTCGGCATCGCCGCGGTCGACGACATCTTCGCCTGCGTGGAGAACGGCGGCGACACGTTCGACTGCGTGGCCCCCGCCCGCTGCGGCCGCAACGGCGCGATCTTCACGCGCGACGGCCGGTACAACGTCAAGCGCGCCGAGTTCAAAACCGACTTCGGGCCGCTGGAGGAGGGCTGCGACTGCTACACCTGCCAGCACTACTCGCGCGCCTACGTGGACCACCTGCTGCGCGCCCGCGAGTTCAACGGGTTCACGCTGGCCACCATCCACAACGAGCGGTTCTTCGTCAAGCTGCTTGACGACATCCGCGCCTCGATCGACGGCGGCTATTTCGACGAGTTCCGCGACGCGACGCTGGCCCGCTTCTACGCCAACGGCTCACGCGGCTGAGCCGATAATCCGAGCCGATAGGGAGGGCTGCATCATGAACCTGCTCGAAGCGATGGAACAGCGGCACGCCATCCGCGCCTACACCGACGAACCGGTCGACCAGGCGATTCTGGACATCCTGCGCGCCGAGATCGACGCCTGTAACCAGGAGAGCGGCCTGCACATCCAGATGGCAGCCGGGCTCGATGACGCGTTCCTCGGACTGAAGACGCACTACGGGCGGTTCACCGGCGTGCACAACGCCATCGCGCTCATCGGACGGGTGGTGCGCGTCGGCGCGTCGGACGGTACCGTGCCGGACGGCGCTATAGCCGGCGTGCGCGGGCACGACGCGACAACCGAAACCGCGACAGGATTGGCCGGGGCCGGCAAGATGACCGATACGACGCAGAACGGTATGACGACCGCGTGGCACAAGGCCACCGCCTCGGATGAGTCGGCCACCGACCCAGGCGAGATCGCGTTGCAGGAACGGGTCGGCTACTACGGGGAGCGCTTGGCGTTGCGCGCCGTGCAGCTGGGATTGGAGACCAGCTGGGCCGTGCTGGACGATGCGGACGCGGCGGAACACCCGTGGTGGTGCCTGCACCCCGGGGAGAAGATTGTGTGGGTACTGGCGTTCGGTCATGGTGCACGGCCGGGCGGGCGACGCCGCAGCAAGCCGATCGAGGAGCTGTGCCGGATTCCGGACGGCATGGCGATGCCCGACTGGTTCCGCGCCGGCATGGAGGCCGCGATGCTCGCGCCGACGTCGCTGAGCCAGCAGCCGTTCCTGTTCACCCTGTATGAGGACGGCACGGTCAGCGCAGAGGCGACGGAGGGACTGTTCGCGCACGTGGGGCTGGGCTGCGCAAAGTACCACTTCGAAGTCGGTGCAGGGCGCGAGAACGTTCGTTGGCGTGATACTGCCGCCTCCGGTGAAGAAGCTGCCGGCGCGACCGACTAGCGGGCGGAGAGACCGCCTTTGCTTACGAGCAAGACCCCGTGCGACACATCGCGACACGCCGATTTGCACATTCCGGCAATCGAGTGGTAAGTTAATCACTTGTCTGCGAGTGTGGCGGAATGGTAGACGCGCTGTCTTCAGGTGGCAGTGAGTGTATGCTCGTGGGGGTTCAAGTCCCCCCACTCGCACCAGCGACGGAGGCTCCGGAACGTTGAAATACCAACGGTTCGGAGCCTTTCGCTTTCCCGAAAACCGCCGAATGGTAACGCCAGTGGTAACAAACCATACGTTTCTGGGTTATAGGCCAGATTGTGTGTCCGGTGGTGAGGTCATTCGGCCTATAGGAACTTTTGTGGTGTTTTAGACTGGTCTTCGTTGTCAGTCGGTGGTGTTGGGGTATCGCGTGGTGGTGTGGAATTCGTTCCAGTCGATGCCGGTGCCGTATCTCGCGGGGATGCCGTAGGTCTCCCATGCGCCCTGCGGGCTTGATTCCCACGCGTGCCTGTAGAGCTCCTCGATCCGCTGGTCGGTAATCGCGTTCCTGACGAGCCACGCGGCGGTCTCGGGATGTTCGGTCCTGCTGTGGCACCACCAGCAGATCGCCTTGATCCTGCGCAGGAGCCCGAGCCCGCGGTGCCTGCGCAGCATGTCGCGGATGCCCGCGTTCCACGACTCGATCAGGTTGTTCGTGGGCGGTATCGGCGTCGAACAGCCCTCGGGCGGCCTGAGGAACGTGAACAGGTGGCCCTCCTTGATGCGCCTGCGGATCATGCGCCGGGCCTTGACCAGCCGGGCGTGCTGGTCGGCGACGGTGCCGTCCCGGTACTCGCTCTTCTCCCCGAGAAACCCGGCGAAGTCGCGCTCCCACTGGTTGTAGGAGGCCATCCATGCGGCCGCGGAGTCCGCGTCGTGCACGCGGCTGAGCGCCACGGCGACCCTCCTGAGCCGTTTGCCGGCCTCAAGCCTGGGCCTGACGCCGGTCAGCTCGGTGATGTTCATGCACACGTGGAACAGGCACCGCTGCACCGCGGTGTCCGGCCACCGGTCGCGCAAGGCCTTGAGCAGGCCGCCACCCCCGTCGCACACGACCGCCAGCGGCGGCGCGATCCTGGACATCAGGCACGACCATGCGGCGCCGGTCTCGCGCCTGGCCACGTACCAGCCGATCACGTGCCCGCCGGCTATCGCGATCAGCACGACCGCCTGCCGGTGCAGGTGGATGCCGTCCAGATGCACCACGTCATGCACCTGGTCGGCCAGCGGGACCGGCGGCCACAGCCCCCACATCAGCTCGTTGCGACGCCTGAGCGTGCGTGCGGGCACGGGACGCTCCTCCTGCGTGTCCTTCCCGACGATGTGGAGCCGTTCTTCTTCATCGGACCATGGCACACGGGACATAAGGGAGCGTTCATGCCATTCAGGCAACCACATTCGAACACCCCGCACCCATACGCGCGCAACGCGCCACGCCACCGAACGGACACGCAATCTGGCCGGCCGCGAAACCCCGACCCGACACATTCGACCAGCCGGAAACCCAAACAGGACAAGACCGCACGGACAATCACGGACACACAAACTGGCCTATAACCCACGTTTCTGACCGATGATGAGATCAACCGCATCAAGCAATACGCGCCGCAAGCCATCGCCGAAGTACCGGAATTGGTCGTCATGCGCCCCGACGGCGACAGCTCGGACCAGACGCCCCTTGCGTTCATGGGAGTCGCCGACGGACGGCTCGAAATGCTGTTCGTCAATCCCGATCATCGTGAACACGGCGTCGGCAAGCAGCTGCTCGAACACGGCATCGCCCATCACAACGTCAGCGAACTCACTGTGAATGAGCAGAACCCGCAGGCGATCGAGTTCTACCAACACATGGGATTCGTCACATACCGGCGCACCGAGCAGGATGAAGAGGGTGGCCCCTACCCGTTGCTGTACATGCGTCTCCACCAGTAGATTCGTCCTTACGAAGAACCGATTCCCGCGAATCCTTTCAAACATTCCCTGAGTACGCGATTCTGGCACGTGCCACGAACAGCAGCACCGTCCACAGTCACGTAGTATCGCTTCCCCAAAGCGGCCAGAATCCGACTTTGTGCGCAAAAGAAGGTTCTCGAAATCTATCTTTATGTAAAAAACAGGTTGTATGGAATTCGACTTTATGCAGAAACAAGCTAAAATGAAATGCATCTTTTTGTAGCACGAAGGATGGGGCACATGAAACGAAAAGCATACGACGAGTTACTCGCCTGGAAATCAGGCAAGACGAGGCAGGCACTTCTTGTAACCGGAGCCCGTCAGGTAGGCAAGACGTATATTGTCCGCGAGTTCGGACGAACGGAATACGAACAGCTTATTGAATTCAATCTGGCGCTCGATGACGCAACGAGAGAATCGTTCCTATCCGCGCGGAACCCCGAAGACCTTCTGCTCCGCATCTCCATCGCCGCGCACGGTCCCCTGATTCCGGGGAAGACATTGATCTTCATTGACGAAATCCAGCACTGTCCGAACATCATCACCTTCATCAAAGCACTGGTGGACCAAGGCACGTATGACTATGTGCTTTCCGGCTCCCTGCTTGGTGTTGAATTGGAGAACATACGTTCATACCCGGTTGGCTACATGACCGAACTACTCATGTTCCCCATGGATTTCGAGGAATTCTGTTGGAGTATGGGTCTCACGGAACAAGCGTTCGATGTACTGCGCGACTCCCTTCAGGAAGAGCAACCCGTCCCCGACTACTTGCACGAGCGCATGTCCGGGCTATTCCATAGATACCTACTCACCGGAGGCATGCCGGATGCGGTCAGCGCCTTCATCCGCGACAGGACCATCGACAATGTACGTCGCATACAATCCGACATCCGACGTTCTTACAATCGGGATATCACGCAGTACGCACCTAAAGATCGCAGACTCGTCATTCAGGAGATTTATCAACTGATTCCCAGCGAGCTCAACAACTCGACTAGACGATTCAAAATCGGAGATATTTCTGATGTAAAACGCTTCAGCCAGATCGAAGACGAATTCCTCTGGTTGTCACGGGCAAACGTTGCTCTGCCCGTATACAACGTCGAAGAGCCGCGAAGCCCGCTGCTTGCTTCCAAAAGACGCAAGCTGCTCAAATTGTTCTATTCCGACGTAGGTCTACTGACAAGTACATACGACAAACAGTCAACCCTCGGTATACTCGACGGTCTTGGCGCAGAAGGACGCATGAATTATGGCGGAGTCTATGAGAATGTAATCGCACAGGAGCTGACCGCCCATGGGTTCACGCCATACTATTTCACCAGCAAGTCTATGGGGGAGCTGGATTTCCTCATTGAAGACGCGGCAGGCAAAGTGCTGGTATTGGAAATCAAATCCGGCAGCAGGTTCCATTCGCATGCAGCCTTGGACAAGGCTCTCAATACTCCCGGATACGCCATCGACAGCGCATACGTTCTCGCGGAAACCAACGTGGAGCGTGATGGCAAGATCCTGTATCTGCCTGTGTATATGGCCAGTCTGCTGCAACGGCCACGGCTGGTATAAAGGGCGGGTTCGCACTACCTCGAAGTTCTGAATCCACTGCCTTGATTTCTGACCTTTCCGTTCCCGAACCCCGAAGTAGTGCGAACCGCCCGACAGCACCACACCCGAAAACCTACGCCGCAGGCTCACGCCAGCGCTTCAAAGTCGGCAGCACCGCGCCCAGCAGCGAGGCGCTCTCATCCATGCTCCACCCCATGTACTCGGCCATGCGCGGGGCGCAATCCTCGATCATCTCATCCATTGTGGTTTCGTAGGTGTACGCGCCGCCCTCATAGCACCAACGGCAGTATTCCGCGGTCTCGCGACCGTCGGCCTCATGCCCGTGCTGGTCGGGGCCGGTGAACATCATGCCGCAGCTTTCGCAATACTGATCGGGCATCTCCAGCAGCTCCACAATCGGCACATCCAGCTCACGGGCGATCAGCTTGGTCATGTCGATGCCCGGAGAGGTCTCGCCACGCTCCCAACGACTCACCGCCTGACGGGTGATATACAGCCGTTTGGCCAACTCCTCTTGCGTCAGTCCCCGCTCACGTCTCAACCGCGGCAGCACATCCTTGATGGCCATGGTCGACTCCTTTCCTCACAAGCTTCGTTTCAGCTCCATCGTAGGGAAAACGCATCGTCCCACACGCCACTGGCAACAGACTGTTGCACCGAAGCCTCACTGCGATTAGTCAACACCCACCTTCACCAAATCTATCGATATTCGGTGGTTATCTATCGAATATCGATATATACTGGGGGTGGGCAGACATCCACGCCATCTTCGAAAGGAACAGCCATGACACCGACGCCGCAGACGCACCCGGTCGCCATACGGATGCTCAAAGCTCTGATAGCGCTACTGCTGGCCATCGCAGCGGCCGTCCACATCTGGCTCCTGCCAGCCGTGTCATCCGATTTCGCAGTGGACGCGCCGGAATTCGCCTATCTGCGGATACCGTATCTCATCGTCTGCGAGCTGCTGATGGTCGGATTCGACGTCGCCCTCATTGCAATCTGGCGGCTGCTGTCACTGACGGCGTCATCTTCGGTGTTTTCCGATGCGGCGTTCCGCTGGGTCGGACTCATCATCGGATGCATCAGTTTTGACACCGCGCTGGTCATCGGTCTGCTGGCCCATAACCTCATCGCCTCTCTTGGCCCGCCCATCCTGGCGATCGCCCTGCTCACACTCACTGTGGTCGGCACGGCGCTGACCCTGCTGATGATCGTGATGCGCGGACTGCTCGCCGCCGCCACGGCGCAGCGCGAGGAACTGGAGGCGGTGATCTGATGGCGATTCGCGTGAACATCGATCTTCTACTCGCCCAGCGGAAGATGAGCGTCGGCGACTTTGCCCAAGCCGTCGGCATCACGCCGGCCAATGTGGCCGTGCTCAAGAACGGCCGCGCCAAAGCCATCCGCTTCTCCACACTCGACGCGATCTGCCGCACGCTCGACTGCCAGCCCGGTGACATCCTCGAATGGGTGGATGATTGATGCCCCAAAACAGGGTTCGCACCACCTCGGGGATTCACATTCACATGCCTGGTTTTTCAACCCTCCCGATTACGTAACGCGAGGTAGTGCGAACCGCCCCTACGCCATCGGCCGATAGAATGCGTCCAGCTGACGCTGGTTGCGGATGATCACGGTCCTGTCCGGCCACCGGTCGCGAATGGCCCGCAGCGCCTCACGGTGGGAGCGGCTCCATCCCGCATGGCCGCGTCGCCGTGTGACCTCGCTCACAACTGGTTTTACGCACAGCGAACAACCCCGCCCTGCCCGCCGGGAATTCCCAGCATTACCAAGGCATCGCGACGCCGTTCGACCATCGGCGCCCCAGCCCCAGCCGTCGCGGCGATTCATGTTTACTTGACGGAGGTATGACAGATCGTGGAGGTGATGCCGATGGACACCCGAACCGCACCGCGGGGCACGGCGACGCCCATGCCCCGACGCACCCTCATCGGCATGCTCGGGCCGGCGTTCGTGGCGGCCGTCGCGTATGTGGACCCGGGCAACGTGGCGGCGAACATCACGGCGGGAGCCCGGTACGGCTATCTGCTGGTGTGGGTGCTGGCGCTGGCGAACATGATGTCGGTCCTCATCCAATACCAGTCCGCCAAACTCGGCATCGTCACCGGCAAATCGCTGCCGCAGCTGCTCGGAGAGCGGATGGGAGACGCGGGGCGGTTCCTGTTCTTCGCCCAGGCCGAGGTCATCGCCATCGCCACAGATCTGGCCGAACTGATCGGCGGGGCGATTGCGCTGCACCTGCTGTTCGGTCTACCGCTGTTCGTCGGAGGTTGCATCATCGGCGCGGTCTCCACGCTGCTGTTGCGATTCCAGGGCGGGCGCACGCATCGACTGTTCGAACGGATCGTCATCGGCCTGCTGCTGGTTATCACGCTCGGTTTCGTGGCCGGCCTGCTGGTCGACCCGCCGGATCCGACCGCGGTCGCGCAGGGACTGGTGCCACGGTTCACAACCACCGACTCGGTGCTCACTGCCACGTCGATGCTGGGCGCGACGGTGATGCCGCACGCGATCTATCTGCACTCGACGCTGGTCAACGACCATTACGCTGACGGACGCATCAGGCCCGACACACGCACGCTGCTGCACGGTTCGAAGATCGACGTGCTGTGGGCACTGCTGCTGGCCGGCACCGTGAACCTCAGCCTGCTGGTGCTGGCCGCGCACTCGCTGCACGGCATGGCCGGAACCGATTCGATCGAAGGCGCGCAACAGGCGATCGCGGCCGCGCTCGGTCCGGCGGTCGGCACGATCTTCTCGATCGGACTCCTGGCGTCCTCGCTGAGCTCCACATCGGTGGGCACCTACGCCGGGGCCGAGATCATGCGCGGACTGCTGCATCTCACCCCGCCGATGTGGGCGTGCCGGATCGTCACCTTGGTGCCGGGCCTGACCGTGCTGTGGTTCGCGCCGAATCCCACGCAGGCGCTGGTGGTCGGTCAGGTGATTCTGTCGATCGGCATCCCGTTCGCGATCATCCCGCTGCTGCGCTACACCCACGATCGCACGCTGATGGGCGAATACGCCGATGGTCCGGTCAAACACGCGGTATTCATCGCCGTCACGGGACTGATCATCGCGCTGAACGCGGCGCTGATCTTCCTCACGCTGTAGGACGGCTCACACGTTCAGACATCACCGCTGGGTGAGCCGCCGGCACCGCGCTAGGCGAACCGTCACACCGAGGCAAGACCCGAGACGATTCCTCCGACTGTCGGGGCTGGCCCAGTTAGCGCACCAGGAACACCATGGCCAGAATCATCGCGAAACCGACCAGATCAACCGGAGTGAACACGGCGCCGGTCAACGCCACGGCGGAGATGGTGGCCAGCACGGGCTCGCTGGTGCCGAGCATCGTGGCGCGCATCGCGCCGATCCGCATCACACCGGACATATACAGCCAGTAGGCGCCGAAGGTACCGCCAATCACGGTGAACACCATCAGTCCGATACCAAGCGCGTCCAACTGCGGCGCGTGCGCCCACGGCCGCACGACCGCGCACAGGATCACCCCCGAGATCAGGAACATCAAGCCGTTGACGGTGAAGTTGCCGTACCGGCCCATCACCTTGACCGGCAGAATCGACATCGTGGCCGTGGCCAACGCATCGCCCAATCCCCACATCAGGCCGGCGAGCGGCAGGGTCAGCGTGGTCAGGTCGCCGCCGGTGGCAATCAGCACGGTGCCCATGAACGCGAGCGCCACGCCTAGTGTCTCCCGTTTGCCGGGCAGCCGCCGCCCGCGCAGGCACACCCAGGCGAGCACGAATAGTAGATTCAGGGTCTGCATTACGGTGGCGGTGCCGGAATTGGTCCATTTGATGGCGTTCAGGTAGGTGACCTGCGTGGCCATCACGCAGATGAGCGCGCCGAGCAGATAGACGGGGTAGGAGCGCACGTCGCGCACGGCTCCGGTCAGCAGCTTCGGCTTGGTCGCGCCCGCCGCGGCCAGGAACAGCACGCCGGCGCAGAGCTGGCGGATGCTGGCGATCCACAGCGGGTCGGCACCGTAGTCGGACATGAGGATTTTGGATACGGTGGCGTTGACGCCCCACAGCGCGCCGCCCAGCAGGGTTACGCCGATGCCGATGAGCAGCGATTTCGGGGTTCGTTCGAACGTCGCACGACGCATCGCAGGTTTCCTTCTTCTCACAGTCCGTAAAACTCCGCGTGCGATTCTACCGCCGTCCGCGTCACGCCGCGCCCAACGGCGTTATGCGATACGGGAACGTCCGTCGTCGCGGTTCCGTTGCGGCCCGCCCCCACGGCGACGGCATCAGCCGACCGTCAGTCTTCCGGCTTCTGCGCGAGCGTGGCCCAGAAGCTGGGGATGCCGAGCTCGTGCAGGCGACCGTAGCCGTTCGTGTCCTCATACAGGTCGACGATGCGCAGCCCCGCCTGGATCTGGCCGCGGATCTGCTCGTCGAGCGTGTGCGGGAACTGGACGCCGTCGTCGGCCTCGGCCAGCTGGTCGCGCTGGTCGGCGTTCTTCAACGGGTTGAACGGCAGATGGTTGACGATACGTTCCTCGTCGTCATCGGTGATGAAGTTGACGCCGTTGTCGAGTCCGGCCATCAGCAGACCGCCGGGGCGCAGGATGCGTGCGCATTCGCGCCATACCGGCAGCACCTGCTCGATGTAGCAGTTGGACACCGGGTGCACGATCAGGTCGAATGAGGCGTCCGCGAACGGCAGCGGTTTGGACATGTCGGCGCGGACGAGGTCGATGTCGTAGCCTTCGCGTTCGGCAACCGTCCGATCGGCGTCGAGCTGGGCCGGCGTGTAGTCGAGCACCGTGCAGCGCGCGCCGCGGGCGGTGAGGATCGGCATCTGCTGGCCGCCGCCGCTGGCCAGTCCGAGTACGCGCAGCCCGCGCAGGTCCTCCGGGAACCATGAGTGCGGCACCGGTCGTGTGGGGGTCAGCAGGATGTCCCACTCGCCGGCGAGCGCCTTGGCGTAGGTGTTGTGGTCGATCGGCTTGCCCCATTCCCAGCCGTCCTCGATCCATCGCGTGATGGTTGCCGCGTTGATGTCTTGGTAGTCCACCGTTGTCCTTTCGTGTGGGTCAGATCTCCACGATCTCGACCGGGTTCCCATGTTCCTCGATGATGGCGATCAGGTCGCGGGTGTGCATCCATACCGTCGCGTCGTTGGTGTTCGGGTGTACGCCGATGACGCCGTCGCCCTCCAGCAGGGCGCGGTCGAGGAACCACCGAACCGTGGCGTCCGCATCGTTCAGCAGGCCGAACGGTGTGACCGACCCCGCCGGCAGTCCCAGCATGTCCTGCAGGTCCTGTTCCGGGGCCAGGCTCAGCGGCCGTGTGCCGTAGCGGCGGCGGAGGTCCTTGAGATCCACCCGTTTGGTGCCCTGCACGGTGATGAGATAGTACTGGGTTTTCTTGTCGTTGCGTACGAACAGGTTCTTCGCCTCCCCCGAGGGGTAGGGTATCGGCACCTGCGGCAGGTCCGCCATGGTGTAGACCGGCTGGGGCTCGACGATCTCATGCCGGATGTGCCGGCGGGCCAGATATTCGTAGATCTCGTGGCTGCCCA
>SAMEA3387502__coassemble_1048_pt1 | contig 25340 bp, 19 predicted proteins | sample SAMEA3387502__metabat2_low_PE_007 | metagenome-assembled genome bin SAMEA3387502 (sample SAMEA3387502) | Felis catus | biome: Faeces | place: United Kingdom | collected 2012 | reverse complement strand
GAGAACGGGTCGTGCGCCTCGCCCAGGATCGGCTGGCCCGACGCGGCGAGCCGTTCATTGTATGCCCGGGCGGCGGCCAGAGATTCCTCGGCCTGCGGGTACGGCCATCCCGCCACGCGTTCCGCCGCGGCCGACGTGGTGTGCGCCAAACGCACATCCGACTGGTATTGCAGCACCATCGGGTATCCGATGACGCACAACGCCAATACCAGCAGCAGCGCCGACAGGAGACGCAAGCCCCACATCGACCGTCGCAGTCTGCGCTGCCGCTTCACCAGATCGGATATGTCGATCGCCTCCGGGAACGGCGTCGGCACGAACTCCCCCGATGCCGACGTTCCCGCAGCGTTGTCCCCGTCGATTCCCCCCTATCTTGGCAACGTCACCGCGATCATGCGACGCGCGCCACCGGATGTCGGCGTTCCTCCTGTGATGTGAGCCGCGCATACCGCTCCTTCCAGACCGAACGTGTTCCGACACGTCACCACCCCCCACCGCCGAAAAAACATTGAACACAAACAGGATGGACCGGGATCGGCCGCGACCAGGTCGCCCGGATCATGCGCGAACCGGGCATCAGGGGCGTGCGCCGCGGACGCGCGCCCGTGACCACGCGTCCCGCCAAGGGCACGGGCGGCAGGCCCGACCTCGTGGAGCGCGGGTTCCGGGCGTGCGCGCCGAACCGGCTGCACGTAGCCGACATCACCTACGCGCGCATGGCCGACGGCCGGTTCGCGTATACGGCGTTCGTCACCGACGTGTACGCGCGCCGCATCGTCGGATGGGCGTGCGCCACGGGCATGGGCACGCGGGAACCGCCCCTGCAGGCGTTGGAGCAGGCGATCTCCCGGGCGTCGAAGCACGGCGGCACGCAGGGACTCGTGCACCACGGCGATCACGGTGCGCGGTACATCGGCACGGTGTACACCACGCGCGTTCCGGAGTACGGGATGCTCCCGTCCACCGGCACGGTCGGCGACTCCTACGACAACGCCATGGCCGAGAGCGTCAACGGCGCGTACAAGACCGGGCTCGCCTGGCGCAGCAAGCCGTTCCGTACTCCGGGCGAGCTGGAACTGGCCACGTTCCAGTGGGTCTCGTGGTGGAACACGAAGCGACTGCACGCTTCCCTGGATTACAAGACACCACAGCAGGTCGAGAACGAGTACTATGAACACCAGACGGCACAAGCCGCCTCACTGTAAGGACGGAACAAAAACCAGGCCAGTTCAGACTCTGATGCAACACGACTGTGACACAAGTTCAGGAATGGCTATAATCCGCCGTTCTGAGACTTAAATCACGGTCACAAAGTGTCAGAGTCCGTACAGACCGGGCGTGTCCCGACCGCGCTACACGAGAGCTCAGCGGAACAGCGACCCACCATCCGCCACGCGGTCGGCGGTATCCGCTGCCACCGCTTCCCAGGAGAACAACGGCAGCAGCTCCTGCGGCGTCATCGGCCGCGGCTCGCCCACCAATCGCAGCAGCCACGCGCAGTAGCCGACCACGGCACGCGGGTCGTCGCCACGCTCGCGCATCGCCCCCAAATCCAGCGAGTTCAGCCGCTTCGCCATCCGTCGGCCATCGGCCGCATCGATCAACGGCAGGTGCGCGAACTCCGGCGTATCGGTCGCCCCCAAGCATCGCCGCACATACAACTGAATCGCCGTGGACCGCAGCAGGTCGCGCCCGCGCACAATCTGCGTGACGCCCATCGCCATGTCATCCACGCTCACCACCAGCTGGTAGGCGAACAACCCGTCGGAACGACGCACCACCACGTCGCCCAACTGCCGCGGCAGATCGAAACGTTGCGGCCCGAACACGCGATCGTCGAAACATACCACGCGCGGCAATCCCTCGGTCGGCGCATCGCACGCAGCGCGGTCCACACGAGATATGTCAGAGTCCGCGTGTTCCGACATGACGGATGTGTCAGGGTCCGGGGCCGCACAGGAGGCAGAGTCCGGGTCCGCATATGCATCCGGCACGGCCAGACGCCAGGAATGCCGATCACCTCGGGCCACGCGCGACTCCCGCTCCGCCGCAGGCAGCCTGCGGCATGTGCCCGGGTAGATCAGGAACCCGTCGCCCTCATTCGGCGCGGATGCGGCGCGGATGTCCGCGCGCGAGCAGAAGCACGGGTACACCAGCCCCTGTTCCCGCAGCCGCCGCAGCGCCTCCTCATACGCATCCAGCCGCTGCGACTGGTAGACCGGCTCGCCGTCCCAGTCCAGTCCGAGCCACGCCAGATCGTCCATAATCCAACGGTCCGCGTCCTTGACCACGCGCGGGGCGTCGATGTCCTCGATGCGCAGCAGCACACGCCCTCCCGTGGCCCGCACGCCCAGCCAGGCGGCGAGCGCCGCATACGCATTGCCCAGATGCATGCGACCCGTCGGCGAGGGGGCCAGGCGACCGGTTATGGGGGCGGCGTTCACTCGCTCACCCACAATTCCTCGTCCAACGGCCATTCGTTGGGCACGCAGCCGAGCAGGTCCATCGACTGCTGTTGCATGAGCGGGGCGGGTTGGTTGACGGCGGGGCAGGTCAGCTCGTTGTCGAGGTGCCCCAGGCGATGGCCGACCTCGTGGTTGATGACCATCGTACGGTAGCGTTCCACGGTGCCGCCAGCGTTGAGCCAGCCCTCGGTGGCGTTGTTCCAGCGGTCGATGTTGATGATGACGTCGTTGCCGACGCGGCAGCTGTACTCGTCGCTGCATTCGGTGGAGAACGACGTCATCTGGTCGGCGGCGGCCAGGGTGAGAGTCATGCTGCAGGCGTTGGGGTCGGTACCGTCGGCTTCCTGGAAGACGGCGCCGGCGCGGGGCCAGCCACGGGGGTCGTTGAGGGTGGAGAAGACCATGTTGGCGAACTCGGTCAGGTCGCCGACCTCACCCCTGGAGGCGACGCAATACGTGTACGTGATGACCCCGTTGCCGCTTTCAGATGCGGTTTGCTCGGCTTTGGCGAGGATGTCGGCGCGTTCGTCGGCGGTCAGCGGCTCGGGGGTGGACTGCTGGCCGGAGGAGTCTGTGTTGTCCTTGCCGTCCGTGTCATCCGACTGCGATTCCGTGGCGGCGTCCTTGCCGGGGGCTCCGTCCTTGCCGGAACCGGAACCGGAGTCGTGGTCGCCCGTGCCACCGGCGGCCTGCGACTGCGTTGAAGATCCGGCATCGTTGGCGCCGGCGCCGCCGTTGCCGGCTAGGGCGTGTACGCCGAATACGATGCCGAGTGCTATGGCGAGAACGATCAGCGCGGCCGAACCGAAGACCACGATGCGGCGAACCAGGTAGACGTGCGCCGTGCCGGCGGATGATTTAGCGGCGTTGTTGGCAGCAGACGACTTGGCATTACCGGCGGACATCACACCATCGGACGTCGCACCGTCGGACGTGGCTGCGGGGTCCGCGGACGTGGCCGACGGGCGCAGGTCCCCGATCACTTGAGATCCCAACGAGACGAGGTGTCGAGCAGCGCGAGCGATGGCGCCGGCCGCGCGGACTGCTATCGGCCCCAGCTGGGCCGCTCCCCGTCGCAGGGCACGACCGATGGCGCCGACCATACGGGTTGTGAAGGAGCGGACGGCGGGCCACACCTTATGGGCCAGCACATGCAGGACGCCGGCGAACCAATCGCGGATAGCTCGAATAACGGCGTTGAGGCTGGGCTTGCCGCCTCCATTTGCAGGCTTGTCAGCGTTCACGCCACACACCTCCTCGAAACTCTCACGCCGAATCCAGTATAGACGTCCGCTCGCTGGCATGCGGTCTATGATCCTTTTGACGCGCAATGCCGCACAACCTGCATCAAAAGGACCCTTTACAGCAGGTCCAGAGGTCCTTTTGACGCATAACAACCACAGTCCTACATCAAAAAACCCGGCGGGGCCGCCGCAACTAAATGCACAACGCATATTTAGCGCGGCAGCCCCGCCAGGCCACCATAACAGGAATCGGTTCGATCAGGCGAACAGCATGCAGAACAGCCACGCGCCGACGATCGCGCCCAGGATCGGGGCGACCACCGGAATCCATGCCTCGCCCCAACGCGAGGAGCCCTTGTGCGGGATCGGCAGCAGCTGGTGCAGCAGTCGCGGCATCAGGTCGCGGGCGGGATTCAGGCCGGGGCCGGTCGGACCGCCCATCGAGGTCACCAGACCCCACACGATGAAGCCGACCACAATCGCCGCGGCGGCCGGATTCGCCGCACCCCACGGCAGGCTCAGGCAGCACAGCGCGCCGAGCACGAGCATCAGCGTGCCGAAGAACTCGTTGACGAAGTAGTTGACCTTCGAGTTGTAGGCGTCGGTGGTGCTGAAGGTACCGAAGATGGCGTCCGGCTCCTCGGTATCACGGTAGTGCGGGTAGTAGGTCACGAACACGATCAGCTGGCCCACAAGCGCGCCGAGCAGCTGGGCGATGATATACGGGAGCACTTCGTTCCAGGGGAACATGCCGTTGATGGCCTGGGCCAGGGTCATGGCCGGATTGATGTGCGCGCCGGAGACGCCTCCGAACATGAGCACGGGGAACATGACGCCGAAGCCGTAGCCCATGGCGATGGTCAGCCAGCCGGCGTGATGCCCCTTGGTGTTTTTCAATTCCACGTTCGCCACGGCGCCGTTGCCGAACACCATGAGGACGGCCGTGCCGATGAATTCGGCGGCGAGTTTGGTAAAGAGCGAGTATTCCATGCGGATCCTTTGGTTTCTCTCAATACTCTCGTATTACAGGCGACGAGACTTCGTTCGGCGCCTAAAGAACATCGATTACCTTACCTCGCCCGCTGTACGAGGCACAACCTGGCCGTCAGGCGGCATCCGGCTCGATGGAAGACGGGTCAACCCACTGGTACACATCAACGGTATCCCAGTGATCCTTGACGAAGGGGTTATGCGCCGGCTGCGCAGTATGACGCCGCTCGATGGGAGTCCGATCCCAGGTGTCCACATACGTGTACTCGATGCGGCCGGGGGCAAGTTGCTCGATGAATCGGTCCCGATAGTAATCGCGCTCGGACAGCAGCGTATCGACCAGATAGCCAGGCTCACCAGAAAAGTTACGCAGACCGCGATAGTACAGCAGCTTCTGCGAGTCGCGAACCACAACCGGCACCGTATCGATACGCAGCAGTTCCTTGAACATGATCATCCTGCCGACGCGACCGTTGCCGTCCGACAACGGGTGCGTGGATTCGAACATCCAGTGGGCCTTCGCAATCGCATAGGGGTCATCCGTAAGATTCCGGTATAGCTCGTAGACCACATTCATGGCGGCCGGCACGTCAGCGGGGAGAACGGTATGGATCTGTTCGATCTCACTGATCACATTCGGCAGAATCTTGTATCCGCCGATATTCCTGTCCGGATTCGATTCCTGGCTGGTGCCACGTTTCAGGATCGACTGCATCGTGCAGACCATGGTCTTATCAACCGGATCGTCGACATGATCAAGCATCCAGTCAAACATGCGGAAGTGATTGCCCATCTCGATGACGTCATCGGCGCGGATGATGTCATCCGGCCCATCCGCCAGCACCGAACCGGTAGTGAACAGCTGGGCCGTCTGCTCCGGGGTCAGCGTGGAGCCCTCCATGTGGTTCGAATTGTACCCCATGGCGATCTGCGTGTTGTAGTACAACCCATGAGACACCCGTTCGCTGCGCTCCCGCACCAGCCAATCCACAAGTCTGCTCATAGACGCTCCAATCCATCGCCCGCACGTTGTTCATACTCATGTTGGACGAGAGCCCAGGGCTCGTATGGTACATGAATACGAAAAGGTCCCGACCGCGAACGGTCGGGACCTTGCGGGTGCCCCCTCAGGGATTCGAACCCTGGACACGCTGATTAAGAGTCAGCTGCTCTAACCAACTGAGCTAAAGGGGCTTGCTCAGCGGCTCTCTGTTTTCTTGAGCCGAATGATTACTATACTCAGAATTCACCGACTCGCAAGCTTCGGCGTGTCGCGCTTCATGATTTGCCATCAAATGCCGCGTCAAACCGGCCTGTCGATGTATCCCCCCCCCGCACGCGCCATAACGACAAACCCCGCCGTCCGCCGTGCAAAAGCGGCGAACAGCGGGGTCGAATGCTTAAGCTCAGACTCGTTTCAGCCTGGTGACCGGGTCTTACTCAGCCACAACCTTCACGGTGAAGGACGCGGTGATCTCCGGGTGCAGAGCCACGGTGGCGGGGAACTCGCCGGTGGTCTTGATGACCTCGAACTCGATGGCCTTCGGATCGACGGCGGCCTTGTCGGCCAGAGCCTTGGCGATCGCGTCGGCGGAGATGCCACCGAACAGCTTGCCGGACTCGGACACCTTGGCGGCGATCTCAACGGTCGTACCCTCGATGGCGGCCTTGGCGGCGACGGCATCCTCGCGGGTGGCGACGGCCTTGGCCAGACGGGCGCGACGCATGGCCTCGATCTGGGCGGCGGCACCCTTGGTCCACGCGAAGGCCATGCCCTGCGGGATCAGGTAGTTGCGCGCGTAGCCGGCCTTGACGGTGACCACGTCACCGGACTGGCCGAGGTTGGAGACGGTCTGGGTGAGAATAACCTTGGTTTCAGCCATGATGCAATCCTCCTAATCCAGATCAGCGACCCGAAGTGGCGTACGGCAGCAGAGCCATCTCGCGGGCGTTCTTGATGGCCTTCGAGATCTCGCGCTGCTCCTGCACGGTGACACCGGTGATACGACGGGAACGGATCTTGCCGCGATCGGAGATGAACTTGCGCAGCAGCGCAACGTCCTTGTAATCGATCTCGGTAACCTTGGCAGCCTTCAGCGGGTTCGGCTTCTTCTTGAACGGCTTGACCGGCGGCTGCGGCCTCTTGCGTGACATTGTGATGTTCTCCTTACAACTGATTCAGCGCAATGATGCGTATGGGAAGGTACGGTTTAGAACTCGGGTTCCTCGGAGTCGCCGCCGAAATCGGACGTGGCCCCGAACGACGAGAAGGAGGAGCCGGAACCGGCATCGCTCCACGGATCGACAGCCGGACCGGACTGTGCGGCCATGGGCGCCGAAGAGGCGCCACCCTGGTACCCACCGCTCTGGTAGGAGGCTCCGCCGGAGTACCCGGCACCGCCCTGATACCCACCGTTGTTCTGGAATCCGCCGTTGTTGCCTCCGCCGAATCCGCCGCGATTGCCACCCGAGAAGCCGGAGCTCTGACGGGTGACCTGGGCGGTGGCGTAGCGCAGCGACGGGCCGATCTCGTCGACCTGCATCTCCACGACGGTGCGGTTGGTGCCATCGTTCGCCTGATACGAACGCTGCTGCAGACGGCCCTGTGCGATGACGCGCATGCCCTTGGTCAGCGACTGGGCGCAGTGGTCGGCGAGCTCACGCCAGGCCGAGCAGCGCATGAAGAGCGCCTGCCCGTCCTCCCACTGTCCGGACTGCCGGTTGAACGTGCGCGGGGTCGAGGCGATGGTGAAGCTCGCCACGGAAGCTCCGCTACCGATGGTGCGCAGCTCAGGATCCGCGGTGAGGTTACCGATGACGGTGATGACGGTCTCGCCTGCCATGTCGTGCCTTCTTACCTAGTACCTATATTCCAGCTTGGTTGCGCCGTATTGACGACTTACTTGACGTCCTTACGAAGGATCTTCGTACGGATCACGGATTCGTTGAGGTTGAGCACACGGTCGAGCTCATCGTTCGTGGCGGGTTCGCAGGTGTAGTTGACCACCACGTAGTTGCCCTCGGTCTTGCCGGCGATCTCATAGGCGAGCTTGCGACGGCCCCAGATGTCGATATTCTCGACGGAACCGCCCTCGTTGGTGACGATCTCCAGATACTGCTCGGTCAGCTTCTTCAGACCGCGCTCATCCAGCTCAGGATCGGCAATGAACATCAGTTCGTACTTATGCGCAGACATCACCCACCTCCTTCGGACTATTCGGCCACGGACCTTCCGTGGCAGGAGTGTGTTTGCGTGTTATCCGCAGATACTCTGCGGGCAACCGTGCAAGGATAACCCGCGGCACAGACATTGAGGCATGCCCGATACCGGCGTCCCCGCGCCGCTTCCGCGCAGCGCGCCACCCGCTACTGCAGATCCACGGCTATGCAGTCATCGGTGCTGTACCCGTTGGCCGGGCACCATGCGGTGGCGTCCGCGGCGCTGCCGAATCCTTCGCCCAACAGAATGACGTAGAAGTCCGTGGTACCGTTCTCCTGGTAGGTCGGATAGTCGCCCGACCAGATGAACAGCGCATTCGGGTGCTTCGCGCGCCGCTGCAGAAACTGTTCGTAGATATCCCGATATTTCCAGGTTTTCCCTTCCACTTGCATACCATATTGCTTGCTGGACAACTGCGTGGTGAATGTGGAGTAGAAGGCGTTCGCCGCGGTCGTGTCATGATCCAGCTGCCAGCTCATGGCCAGCTGCGCATACCGTTCGATATCCGCGTCCGCAATGTTCGCCCCGCCCAACGCTCCTTCGGCGGCAGCCGCGGAAGCACCTGACGCCGTAGCATCCTCGATAAGTTCAACGCTCGCGTCTGAAGCATCGATCTGATCATACGGACGCCAATACTGCACCGTGGTGAATGCCAGATCGGCCTGTGCCGTTCCGTCATCGAATTCCAGTGGAGCGTCTCCAAAGTCGTAGATGGCCGCGGCCACAACGTTGCCGTCATCCTGTATCGTGACCTGCACCCCTGCGGCGGAATATGAGGAGTCCCCACACGATTCCGATTCGAAGTCCACGCTGGCGATCAGCGAGGTCCCGCTGAGTCTCACATCCGACAGCGACGCATCCGGCACCGTGCAGACAGCTGTCCGCGATTCGTCCTCCGTCGAAGCGTGCCCCCGTGCATCGTCGTCACCGGAATCGGCCGCATCCCCCGCATCATTCGAGTCCGACGATTCAGATGATTCACCGGACAGCGGTGTTCCGACGGCACCGGCCCGCGCCGAGGCATCGTCGCGCAGCACGAACCACCAGACGCCGAATGCGGCAATCGCGATAACCGCCACCAGCACAGCCACGATCGCCACCACGGCACCCTTGGTCATTCCGCGCTTGCGCTGCGGTTCAGGTTCGGCAGGGACCGCCGAAGCAACCGCAGCGGGAAGCGGAGACAGCTCCGCGCCGCAATGCATGCAGAAGCGCATCGAATCATCAATCGCGGCACCGCACGCCGGGCAGACCGTAGACGGATTCGTAGCCGCCGGCCGAGCAGGCTCCTGTCTGGCAGCGCCGCACCGCATGCAGAATTTATCCTGCTCCCCCATGGGAGCGCCGCAGGATTGACATGGCATCATTGCATCCCCTTTCATCCGATGGTCCACCGGCTGATGGTGCCAGTATAAGACCGCTTCTCTCATGTCGGTAGATATGTACCGTCTCCTGAAAAGTATGGCTAGCATGGGATACAGAAGAGAACAACCCATTTCCGAAAGGAGTTGTCATGTTCTGTCCTCACTGTGGAGCGCATATGAGGGAGGGGGCAAAGTTCTGCGCGCAATGTGGCCAGCCGATACCCACGCTCCCCGCCCCCGCCGCCTCGCCTACCAATACAGAGGAGCCGGCGGCGGCAGCAACGACACCCATACCTCAGTTCTCCAGCTTCCCCCAGCCGGTTTCCGAGGAACCGACGGCGACTGAACCGATGGTAACTGAACCGATGGCAGCCGAGCCGGCAGTGGCACAGCCGACGGCGACCGAGGCCGTCGCAGTGCCGGCACCTGACGCAGCGCCGGCACCCGTTGACGGATTCGTTGAGGCCGGTGAATCCCCCGCACCGGCGTCGAATGTCGAGCCCGCGGTCGAGGACAGTGCAGGGGACGACACCACGGCTACGCCGCAGGCTCCCCTTGATGAACCCGCAGAAGCGCCAGCTCCCGACGACGCTCCGACAACGGCAATCCCCGCTCAGGAGCAGCCGACCATGGCCATACCCATGCCGGCGGAGCCGACACAAGCGGAGCCGGCACCGACGAATTATCAGCCCGCGCCCGAACAGCCGGAGGCACCGCAGACCCCCGATTTCCAGGACCAGTCCGCCGCCGGACCGGTGCCACCTGTTCAGCAGGTGCCACCCGTTCAGCCGACCCAGGCACCGATTATCAACACGCAGGCCATTACCTCCAATGCCACGGTCAAGGAGCTCACCGCTCCCGCGGTGCTGCAGACCGCCGGCGTTTCCCTCGGTATCGGCCTGGGGTCGGCCGTTGTCATCGCGCTGGTCAGCGCCATTGTCTGCCTGGCCGGCTCCAGTCAGGCGTTCTCCGGCATGGGCCAGTTCTCCTCTGTCATGTCGTATAGCGGCATGGGCGACCTCGGTTCGATGGTTTCCGGCCTGAATTTCTTCCAGCTGCTGGTCATGTCGCTGATTATGGGAGTCTCCGGCGCGTTCTCCCTGAGCGCGTCCGCCGCGGGAATCTCGCTGGATTCACTGGCGAACGTCTCCCTGTCCATGCCCGTTGGGCTGTCCGGCGTCGCCCTGATGGTCGGCGCGGCGTTCGGCGCCTACTGGTTCGCCCGGAAATCCGGCATCCGGTTCGCGTGGACCGGCGCAATCAGCGCCGCGGCCGTCGGCCTGGTGACCTCCATCCTGTATCTGGTGCTGGGTGCGGTCTTCCCGCTCAGCCTCAGTGTGGCCAGCGGAGGATACGGCGCTTCCGCCTCGTTGGTGGGTGCGACCTTCCGAACCTTCCTGATGACGTTCCTCATCGCGGGACTCGGCGCACTGGCCGGCTACGCGCTGGCCCAGTTCGCCCCTGATTCCAGCAACGTGTTCATCGCCGCCTGGCGTTGGATGCACCGCACGCGTGGCTTCGTGCGCACCATTGCGGAGTCCGTCATGGTGTACGCTGTGGTGTTCACCGTCATCGGCGTCATTGCACTGATTGCCATGGCCATCTCCGGCAAGGATCCGTCCGCGTTGGCGCTGGTCTTCTTCCTGTTCCCGTTCCTGCCGATCGCCACCTTCGTCATCGGCGCTCTCGGATCGTTGGATGTAACGATCACCGGCCAGCAGTCTACCGGCATTTCGGTATTCGCCTCCGGCATGGGGAATGCGCGCTGGGTGTTCGTGGCACTCGTAGTCGTGTTCATCATCGCCACACTGTACATCGCGCTGCGTGCCGCCGCCCGCAACATGTATGACCGCGCCTACGCCGAGTGGAAGCATTCCTGGAAGTCGCCGGTCGCGGCATTGGTCGCTTGGCTGGTGATTGATTTCGCCGTCGCATCCATGAACGTCACGGCTTCGGTTTCGACCCAGGGCTCGTTCTCGGCGGCGTTCGGCCCGGCCATGTGGTTCTTCCTGGTGGCGGCCATCTGGGCCTTCCTGGTTGAGGTGGTTGCACTGACCTTCGGTCCGACTCTGGTGACTTCCATGCCGGGCCTGTGGAAGGTGTTCGTAGGTGGCACCGTGCAGCAGACGCCTCAGAACGTGGCGGATTATGTGGCGGCATACTCGCCGAAGAAGGCCAACGCCGCGCAGCAGCCGCTGCATCAGCCGTCCGAATCCGATACCGCCTCGGAGCAGACTTCTGTCGATTCCGTCGGAACCACGCCGGTAGCCACAACACAGACATGGCAGCCCCCGACCGCTGTTCCAGTGTCCGCTCCGGCGGGGCCGGATACCCCCGATACCGTCAACGCGACGCAACCGATTCCGGTAGCACCTGCGCAGCAGACAACGCCGACACAGCAGATTCCGACAGCTGCCGCCATGCCGGCGCCCACCGATCAGGTGCCGCCCACCACGTCCGCCGCTGCGCAGGTGCCGCCCGTCATACCGCCGGCCGCTCCGGCTGCGCCGAAGGGTAAGCCGCTGACTGCCAAGCAGAAGACCGGCATCATCATCGGCGCGGTTGTGGTAGGCGTGATCGCCGTGCTTGGTATCGCCTATACGGTGCTGAATGCCACGGTGTTCAGCCCCCAGTCTGTCGCCGACCGCTACGTGACGGCGCTGTCCAGCGGTGACTACGAGGAGGCGAACAACATCGCCGACCCGCAGCTCGACCAGGACCAGCGTCTGCTGCTGACGAACAAGGCCGCGCAGACCGAGAACGCAACCATCACCAACGCCCGAGTCACCGGTATCACCGACAGCGCGGACGGCTCCAAGCTTGTGAACGTGACCTACACCATCAGCGGAGAACAGGTGAATGACACCTTCACCATGGCACCCGCCGGATCGCGGTTCCTGATCTTCCGCGACTGGACTGTCACCACGCCGCTGCTTAAGGAGATCACGGTCTCCACCGACGCTGCCACACCGGGACTGACCATCAACGGCGTTGAGGTCGGCGAGGAGAACGCCGTCAGTGGCTCCTTCGGCTCGGATCTGGTGTTCAAGGTCTATCCGGGCACCTACCGCATCGCGGTCACGGAAACCGACTTCATCACCGAATCCGGCGACGGACCGGCCACCGTAAGCACGAACGGCTCTACCTATGCCTACACGAGCGTCGAGGCAACCGACGCACTCGTTCAGGCGGTTCAGGATGGGCTCGACGCACAACTGCAGACCTGCGCTGCCTCCACCGAATTCGAACCGGAAGGCTGCCCGTTCAGCATGTACACGTTCTCGGAGGATCACTACCGTAACGTGACGTGGAGCATCACCGAATCGCCCGAGGTTGACTACATCGACCTTGGCTCCGGCGAGTTCATGACCAGCGGCGGCGAAGCCACCGCGACCTACGAGTATCGTCAGTACGACGACAGCTGGGAACCGGACGACTACACCGATTACATCTACGTCTACGGATCGTTCACGATCGACGGTGACCAGGTGAACGTCACCATGGACACGTACTGATTCGGATGACCGGCTGCAGGCACCCACCATGCAGCCGAGTCTGACTCACACAATCCATGACGTAACAGGCAACCCGCCATCCGCTCCTGGGTGGCGGGTTGCCTGTATATTGGATACGGTTGTAACGCGGCGACGCCAGAACATATACGTCAGACTGGGCCGCGCAACCGCACAGGCCATATAGAGGCTACGGAGAAAGGCGGAACATGTCGGCGATTCTCGAAGGCACACCGGATAAGCGACTGGCGCTGGTGACGGGGCGTGCCTACCCCGAACAAGCCGAGGAAACCGCCAAATACCTGGGTACCACCGTACTTGAGACCACCGCCTATGACTTTGCGAACGGCGAGATGTACATCCGATTCACCGAGCCGGTGCGCGGTGCCGACGTGTTCGTGATGCAGTCGCACACCGAACCGATCAACACGTGGGTGATGGAGCAGCTCATCATGATCGACGCGCTCAAGCGCGCCTCCGCCCGTTCCATCACCGCCGTCTGCCCGTTCATGGGCTACTCCCGCCAGGACAAGAAGCATCAGGGCCGCGAGCCGATCACCGCCCGCCTGATCTTCGACCTGTTCCGCACCGCCGGTGCCGACCGCATCATGACCGTGGACCTGCACGCCGCGCAGGAGCAGGGCTTCTTCAACGGCCCTGTGGACCACCTGACCGCCATGCCGGTGCTGCTCGACTACGTGCGAGGCCATCTGCCGCTGGAGAACACCACCATCGTTTCCCCCGACGCGGGCCGTATCAAGGTCTCCGAACAGTGGGCCGCCAAGCTCGGCGGACTGCCGCTGGCCTTCATCCACAAGACCCGTGACACCACGCGCCCGAATTGCGCGGAGGCACATGGCATCATCGGCGATGTGGCCGGTCGCGACTGCGTGGTGGTGGACGACATGATCGACACCGCCGGCACCATCTGCGAGGCCGTACGCACCCTGGACAACGCCGGAGCAGCCTCCGTGACCCTGGTGGCCACGCACGGCTTGCTCTCCGGTCCGGCCGTAGAACGCCTGAGCCAGTGCGGCGCGCGCGAGATCGTACTCATGGACACCGTGCCGGTGCCCGAGAGCAAGCGCCTGCCGAACATGACCGTGCTATCCGTGGCGCCGCTGCTGGCCGCCGGCATCCGCTCCGTGTTCGAATCCGGTTCGGTCAGCACGCTGCTCAACGGCCTGCCCGAGGACATGCGCCCGCGCAACATCTACGCGTAAATCACCGCGACTATATCGACACAAGTTCGAACAAGAATACACTTGATCAAGCATCTGCCACTGATCAGGTGCATTTTTCATGTCGGTCAAGCCGACGGTGATGTTACGTCAACTGCACCCCATACTGTCTGATACTGTCTGACGCATAATCGGCGCTGCACAGCCAGCAACGCATATCCCCGCATATCCTTATGCACAAGATTGCATACCACCGCTCGCGCCCGCGACACGCACATAATCATGTAAGCCCTGCAACATCAACGGTTGGCGTATACTCGCTTCGGCAAACAACCAATGCATACCGATTGCATACCATAGGAGAACATCCCATGACCGAAGCAGAGAAGAAGACTGCCGCCGAATCGACACAATCGAATGGCGCGAAGTCCAAGACCCCGCTGATTATCGGCGCCGTTGCGATCGTTGTGGTCGTCATCGCCGCAATCGTGGCGTTCCTGACGATGAACCAGGGCGGCGGCAACACCGAGGAAGCCCTGTCGCTGTGTGAGCGCAACGCCGCCGCGATCGAAGTGCATCAGAACTCGCTGACCACCGTGCAGGAGTCGGCCGACGCACTGGACCTGGATGGGGCCGATGAGGCCGCAATCGAGGCCCTGGAAACCGCCCAGGAAGAGGTTGACGCCCTAGGCGAGATGCCGGTCTGCCCGACTGACGGTTCGGTCAAAGACATCGAAGCCGTGACCGAGGAGATCAAGGCGTATGCGAACGATCTGCGCGCCGCCACCAACGATCTCGACGTCACCGTCAAGGCCCTGGCTCCTGCCGAGGAGTAAATCCGCCTCGTCGTGCCCGGTTCAACCCGGAATCGGGCACGGTCTTACGCCAGGGTGCCGTGGGCAAGGCGGCCCTGCACCCACACGGCACGGATATTCGCCGGTGTCGAGAGGTTCATGATCTTCTGGAATGTGATCGCCGGATCCTCGTCGTTCTCGAAAATCGGCAGATCGTTGCCCGGCGCGTGCACGTCGATCAGCTGCACATCCCACGCGTAGCCGGCTTCCAGGCGTCCGGCACGTACACCCAACGCCTCCGCGCCGCCGACGGTGGCCAGGTAGAACGCCCGGTCGAGGGTGACCAGAACGTCCGCCACTCCCCCGCGCTCAGCCGCCCCACGCGAGGCGTCCACGCCGGATTCCAGGTTGCGGGAGACAATCGCCGCCAGACGAACCATCGCATGCACGCTCGGATCGTAACCGCCGGAGATGTCGGTGCCCAAGCCGACCGTCACGCCCTGGCGACGATACCGTCGCACCGGCGCCACCGCGTTGGCGAAGTACGCGTTGGACAGCGGGCAGTGCGCCACGGCCGCGCCGCGCCGGGCGAACAAGTCGGCGTCGGATTCGGACAGGTACACGCAGTGGTGCATGACAGTGCGATCCGTCAACAGGCCGAACATGTCAAGCGCCTCGGTGTCCGACCGCCCATAGCGCTCGAACACCGTGTGGTGCTCCCAATCGCTTTCCGAACAGTGCGATTGGGTGAAACAATGGTAGCGGGCCGCCAGCTCGCCCAGCCCCTCCAGAGCCGCGTCGGTGCAGCTGGGGATGAACCGCGGGGTGATGACCGGTTGGACGATCGGCGGTGCCGCGTCACATACACGATTAGACGTCACGCCATCCGCCACAGCATCCTCCCGGCAGTCGACGCTGGTATCAACACTGGCGTCGGTACCGTTGCTGGTAGCTGCGTGCGCGAACTCACGCACCTCGTTGATGAACCGTTCGGTTTCCGCCAACGCCGTGGCGGTGTCCTCGCGGTAGTACTCGGGGTTGGATTCCGGGTCGTCCATCACGACCTTGCCGATGAAGCCGCGCTGGCCGAGTTCGGCGCAGACGTGCGCCAGGTTGACGGCGGCGGCGCGGTCGATGGTGTCATAGTACAGGACGCTGGTGGTACCGCGGGCGAGCGTGGCCTGGACGAGATGGCGATGGGCGCGGTCAGCGTACGCGAGGTCGGCGAAGCGGGCCTCTGTAGGGAACGTGTAGCGACCGAGCCAGCGTTCGAGCGGTTCGTCGAGCGCGGCACCGGCCTGCGCCCACTGCGGGGCGTGCAGGTGCAGGTCGGAGAAGCCGGGCAGGAGGACCTGGCCGTCGGCGAGGCTGGTGAGCCGGTTGAGTCGGGCCAGTTCGGCGCGGATGGCGTGGTACTGCGGGTCGTCCGGGGCGAGGACGGCCGCGATGACGCCGTCGGTGCCGATGAGATACAGCGACTGGGAGCGATACGCGACGTGGGTTTCGCTCTCGCTGCTGTAGGCCGCACCTTCGATGGCGAAGGCGACGGTGTTGAGATCCGGGATGGGATTGGTGGCGATCGGTTTGCTGCAGGATTGGTCGACCATAGATTCCACGCTCCTCGTCATGATGTGCTTGATAAGGTTCAGCTTAACGTAAAGGAAACGTCGACATCGCTAATGTCCGTGGGAATACAAGCCATCCTCACCGGGATTGGCAGCGGTATGCAGTCCCCCGAAGGAAGCTCCGCTAATCCGTATTGCTGTCGCCACGTATGCTGACGCATACGCAAAATCACGCCAGAAGGTGTACACGCTGTACACGTTTTCCTATTTTCCGGTAACATAACTGCAATTGCGTGCACAGGGAAGAATACAGGCTCGCAAAGTTTGGAGACGAGATGTTTTTGACATGTTTATGCCTCTCATGGCTATAGATACGGAAAACCGCCAGAAAACGGCTTTCTCTGCAGGGTCAGTGTCGGATAACGATACGCTTCACGGGGCTTTGTGCATAAAGCGCTCAGTGGAAGAGCGTGGTTTCTTATGCTTGGGCAGTTTCTGTTCGGGATCGTCACGGAACAATTCAAGTACCTTCTGCGCAACTTTTATGGCGGCAGCGATTGTGGAAAATACCTCTCTTAATAAGCGAATGAACTCTGTATCCATGACTATAACCGACCTTCCACGCTGCATTCTTCCTCGAACACGTGCATTCCATGGTTCAGGACCGAAGTTCGCTGTCCTATTGATGAGTATTCATGTTAGCTTATAGGATAGATTTTTAACCCATTACTTTAATAACTTAAAAAAAGTAGAGTTATCGTCAAGCTGCAGAACAAGTAAGCGTAACACGACCGGCGCGTCTCAGGTTGGTCCCATCAGGCGGCCAGACTATAGCCTGATATCATGTATTGGCGGATTATTTCTCATTCGCTCCGCACACGTGGAGATGATCCCTTATTAAAGTTGTGGGTTCCGAGAAGTAATTCACAGGCTCCGCACACGCGGAGATGACCTCGATTCCGGCGTTCCTGACCGGTGTGCGCTGGCAAATACGCACGTTCGCACACACGGAAGCAACTGGCCGGAATGCCGGGCATGGTGCCCCGTCACTCCGTGTCGAATAGCATTTCTCTTTCAGATTACTTGCAGTCCTCTTCCGATACACATTCCTCACAGAATTAACCCATCCTTCATTGCGGAGAACATGATTTATCATAAGCAGCCGTTTATTCGACCTCGTAGTCGAATAAACAGAATATACGATCAAATATGCAGAATAATGGTCGAATACGTTTCAGTTCGAATAACTAGAAACCGCGTTCCCCACCAGCAAGTCATGCCTCCACGCAGTCAGCGAGTTCAGGCTCCTTGGCGGCGATTAGGACGAAGGACTGCACGTACTGGCCTTCCTCGTTTCTGCCGTAGCAGCGACGCCACTTGTTGCTGTAACAGTCGGTGAATTCGAGTTCGACGACTTCGTGCTGCTCATCCGCATACACGGGTTTCCATGCCGACGCGTCCGCAGATACAGGCTCCGGCTGTGTCCAGGGGTATCGCGCATGTGTGGTGCTCACCAGCCAGTTGCCAGGGCGGATCATCCGCCAAGGACGATTCTTGCCCGGGGCGACATGCGGACTGCCGTTACGGCAGACATCACGGTTGCCGCTCCCGTGACCGCACGTGAACTCCGCATCCGGCCATTGTGCCCACACCCTGACCTCATAGATAGATGCCTCGGTCGGCACGCTAAGCTCCACCGCATAGTTCCTGCCGTTCTTGACGGCGAACGCCTCCACATGGGCGATTTCACGCTGCCGTTCCAGGAACAATGCACGGTTGCGCGCCTCAACCAGTTCCTGTTCGTGCTGCTGCTGTTGTTGCAATGCCAACTCGTCTTGCTTGGCTTCCTTCCGACGCTCCTCCTGTTCCTGCCGCAATGCCAGTTCACGCTGCTGCTTGGCCTCGTCGTACTGCCCTTTGGCATAGATGCCGGCAATCACAGCGAACGCTGCCATAACCAAGTTGCTGATGGCACTCACCACGTCGTACCACATATGAGACTCCCTCGCCTTAGCCGTTCATACCATGCCACTATGCACTGGTCACAGTCACAGCCTAGCTCATTCGTCGGCGACTCCATAGCCCGTGCAAGCATTCAAGACCGCACAGCAGCATAAGGATGACCAGCGGGAAGAAATACCTGTGCTGCATGCCATCGACTACGGTTACGCCCACCGGTGTGTATTGCAGCCACAATGCCACATACGTCAACAGCATAATCCCTGTCGAAACCGCGGCCGCGCACCACCAGAACACCAGTAGACGTGCAGGCATGGCACGCGCGATGCTTGCCACCAGCAACAACACTGCGACGACTACCCACAATGCCCAAAACATCATGATGGCCAGACCGTCGGACTGTCGGCCAAGATTGGCCCTACCGTGAACAATCGCAGAGAATACCGCCCGCAGCACCTCCATCATGCCGTCCGGACCAGAAAGCATCGCCGTTTTCTTCTCTACCATCTGAGCATAGGAGACAATCATGGGAGTGTTCACGAACCAGCTCGTCGCCTTCAACCATGAAAACAGCCACAAGAACGCCAGAACATTACCCGCTGCACAAATCCACAACCGGGGATCCCGCCAGATGCTTGAGACACAGTTAATCCGGACACTCGGCCCTTCAATCGGGATGGCGCGTTGAACCCATGGAATCAACAATGCCAATACGACTATCGGCGTGTAGACAAACTTCCCCATCGCCAGCAACACCGACACACAAGCCACTGCCGCGCAATACCCGTTCGACACCCGTTGATGCAGCGACCGAAACACCATACAGGTGAACAAAAACGCCAGAGCCTGAGTAAAAGAGTCAGCTGAAATCGCGAAAGCACTGTATCTGATGAGTCGCGGACATATCATCGCCAATCCGACAACGATACGCCACCGCGGCAGTAGCGCTACAGATATCGCCGCACATCCCGCATATGTCAGCAGCATCAGTAATTCGGCAAGATGATACGTGACGTCGGCGGAGAACCCCGCCAGTTTCCCAATGCCGAACGCGACAAGTTGCGGCAGGTACGCGACAGGACTGTTGGTGGCGGTGTTGTTATACGGCACGTCTGCTCCCGATTCGTCGGACACATTGATGGAGTCCGGACGGACGACAGTGGGATCGTAACCGTCATAATGCTGTTGGGAATACTCGATCCACTCCCAGTCGACGCGCCCGCCAACATTACCGGTTCCGCCGTGCAGGTAACTGACGGAATCGACCGGTCGTGCCATCACGTCGCCGTTGACGATACCCGATATCCGATAGATATGCGACCAGATATCCGGGACGTGGCCGGGAGCCGTGGTCAACATATACCACCCGCCAATCAGTACCACTCCTATGGCGGTCACTAACGGCATCAGTTTGCGGATCTTTACACTTAACCCCTTCTTCTCCATATTCACCCATTATGGCACGAACCACGCGCTATCTAGCACTTCTACCGCATAGCTGCGGCGGACGAGTCGCACCCGTACAACTTTCAGTGCCCCTGCAGCCGGTATTTCTCCTCCGTTGATGCTTTGACCGGCTCACACCAATCGCGATGTGTCCGGTACCACTCGATTAGTGTGTCGAGCTCGAAAGCAAAGTTCGCGGGAAGCCGCTCGTCCGAACAGACAGGCTACAATATTCTGCGGTAGATGAACACTTGGTAAATAGACGGTGACATGCAACAGACAATCATTGGCGATTCGGAGATGAACGAGGTCGAGGCAGAGAACGAATCGGCCACGGATCTCAACGAGGACAGACATGCCGATAACGCCGGCAAGAGGAGTAGCGTAGTTGATGGCGCCGAACGTGCAAGCGCGCTCTCGTGCATTGCCTCGCTCCTGCGCTGTTACAGGGACAAATGGCGAACAGCCGACGCCGCCGAACGCGGTAAACAGCTTTCTCGCCTCGGCGCACTCCTGCACCGTTACGAGGACAAACTCCAAGCAGTCGACAACCCAGACGCTGCAGACACTGCAGGCAACGCAGATGTCGTGGATGCCGAAACGGAGCCGCAAGCCGAATCGCCAATGCCAACCGAGCAATCCCAACCGACAACGCAGGAACGACTTACCGCCGCAGTTCAGGTTCTCAAGCGTATCGGCCGCGGAATCCGCACGGTATGGGGCAAACGTCCCAAATTGTCGTACGCGCTGTACGCCGTAGTATTCATCGTCATAACAGCCGCTGCGGTACTGTTCCTGCAGTGGAGCGTATACAACTCGATTGAATATGCCGACGATGCGCAGGTCGACAATTCCACACGCATCCTGGGCACCATGGCCGGACAACTGACGAAGTTCGTCAGCCAGATGTGGCTGGAGAACCAATGGCAGTTCCTGCTGAATTTCCTGGTTGTAGGCTTGATGTATCTGGTCGTCATCACGTTCCTGAACCGCTTCTGGGTGGCCACCGCCATCTTCGGCACCGTCATGGTGGTGTTCTCGATAGCCAATAGGTTCAAATACCTGCTGCGTAACGAACCGATCATCCCGGCCGACCTCAGTTTCATCTCCAGTGGCAACACCGGGGAGATTATATCGTTCATCCCCGAGGATGGTACGGACCTGGTGAATGCCGCCATCATCGGGTTGACATACTTCGTGGTCATTTGCCTCGTTCTGCAGTTCCTCGACCGGCGCAACGGTCTGATTCCTTGTCATTGGCGTCCGTCGCGATTCCTCAGGGTACGGAATGTCATCGCCGTGTTCGCCCGCATTGCGGCGTTTGTAGCAACTGCGTCCCTGCTGGTTTCGTTCACGTGGAACCTGAATGTTCCGAATTCTTGGGCACAGCAGTGGGCGCGTGAATTGGGGGACTCACCCCAGCCATGGAACGCGATGGCCGATGCGCAATCCAACGGCCCAGCAATCAACTTCCTGCGGCTCGCCCATGCCAAAACCATGGAGCAACCGGACGGATACTCCGAAGAGACCATGCAAGCCGTCGCCGAACGTTACACGGCCGCAGCAGATAACATCAACACCACCCGCACCGCCAATCTCACGGACAACACCGTGGTCATGATCCTATCGGAATCATTCTCCGACCCCACGCGCATTCCCGACGTGGCATTTTCCATCGATCCGATGCCGAACATCAGGGCAATCAAGAGTGCCACGACCTCCGGTCTCATGCTTTCCCCAGGGTACGGTGGTGGCACGGCCAATATTGAGTATCAGGCGCTCACCGGCTTGAATATGGCGAACTTCGACGAATCGATGCTTTCGGTCTACCAACAGCTGGTGCCCTCCCAGGAAGAACCGTATTCGTTCAATCGGATCTGGTCCGAGCAGTATGGCGAGAGCGGATCCGTCGCGTTCCACCCGTACTACAAGAACGTGTACCTGCGGGACCACAACTATGACCGATTCGGGTTCTCCGAATTGCTGACATTGGACAGCGATCCGACCATCGAGCATCAGGACCGCATCGATGCCTCGCCGTATGTCAGCGATGCCGCGTCATACGCCAATGTGCTTGATGCCATCAACAGCCAGAATCATCCGCAGTTCATCCAGCTGGTCACCATGCAGAACCACAGCAACTATGGAGACTATTACGCAACCAACGAATTCAGGGAAGCGGATCTTTCCCTGTTGGATGACAACGAACGGTGGCAGATCGAGAACTACACTAAGGGACTCAGCCTGACTGATCAGACGACAGCGGACTTCCTGAACACACTGAACACCATCGACAAGCCCGTGACCGTGATCTTCTACGGCGATCACCTGCCGAGCATCTATACCACGGCCAACGCCGATATGGACAATACACTGACGCTGCACGAAACCGACTACTTCATCTGGTCGAACCAAGCTTCCGCAAGCGCCAACGGCAAGGTGTCCGGGGAACACACCGCGTTCTCGTCCACGAACTATTGCATGTCCTTGGCGGCGGAACACATGAACGCCGCGGTGTCTCCGTATCTGGCGCTGTTGACGGAACTGCAGCGGGAGATTCCCTCTATCAGCCGGGTTGGCAGTGCCGCCGTGGGATGGGGCGAAGGCGATGCCACCTATCTGGATAAGAACGGCAATATCATCGATCCGGATACGCTGCCAAAACCGGCCAAACAGTTGTTGCACGACTATCAGCTTGTGCAGTACGACATGACCGCGGGAAACGGGTATCTATACCAGACCGAGTTCTTCGATGTCAAACAATCCGACCATAGCCCGCTGTCGCGCGGTCAGGTGCCGCAAACCTACGAAACAACGCAAACCTACGACCCATATGTGAACATGTGGTATCAGGAGTATTGGTATTGACAGACCTGCCAACTCTTGACACTGTACAGAATCCCTCAATACTTAACCGTTCAGTGCTCCTAAAGCCGGTTTTCTGTTGTAGCTTTGAGCCAACTCCCACCAATCACGATAGTCCAACACCGCTCAGTTATTGTGTCGAGTCCGGCAACAAAATCTGTACATTACGGTTACTTAGAGCTCGCGTTAAATCTTGACAGGCGCCAATCGTGTACCGTTTGTCGCCATCCGTCCGAGTGTTAACTGGTTGAGCCGCGTGTAGGCTGCACCATCCGCTCAAGAATCATCCGCAACACTTCTCTTGTGCCATACTGGTACTGTCCACAAAACTATCGCAGGGAGAAGCATCATGCCGCAAGATGTTCAACCGCTTGTTTCGATTATTGTTCCTGTGTATAACGCTGAGCAGTATCTGCGGTACTGCATCGACTCAATTTTAGGACAGTCGTATACGAATCTTGAAGTAATCCTCGTCGACGATGGGGCGACAGATAATTCCTCCGCCATCTGCGATGAATATGCCGCTCGGGATTCGCGGGTTGTCGTTATTCATCAGGAAAATGGCGGTATCGCGAAGGCCCAGAATACTGGTCTTGACGCGACACACGGCGAATACATTGCCTTCGCGGATAACGACGACATTCTAGACCGTCGAAATATTGAGTATCTCTTTCACGCCTTGCAGAACACCGGCGCAGACATGAGCAAGGCGCGATGGCACCAATTCGGAGTATCACAGTTGGATGATGTCGCAGCAGAAGCTGCGGTTGGCGCGGCTGAACCGTCCAAAATCACAGTATTCAAAAAACCACTACATGTCTACCAGACTGTGTTCTGCAAGTCATTGAGAATGTTGGGGGATTTGTTCGGCAGAAACACCGAAGCCCGGTATTTCAACGAGGCGAATTGGTGCCGACTGTATAAACGTGAGCTATGGGATGGAATCAGATTCCCAGAAGGGATGTACGCACAAGATGTGATGGTTGCTGGCGAGCTGTATTTGCGCATGGACAAGGTAGCTGATATCAACGTCAACCTGTACAACTGGTTACAGTCCGCTGGATCAGTGACACATCAGGAACGATCAGCAAATTACTATCATGATAATGTGCAAGCAGCACTTACCAATTTTGAACTTGCTGTGAAACAAAATATCCTTCCAGTGAGAAGTTATTACACCATGACCACTCAGCTTAACGAAGAGGCTATAGCAACCTCCCCTGTTTCCGCCGATAAAATCCAGCAGCTACAAGCCGATGAACAATTAGTGAGACGCACAATCACAGAGCTCACATTCCCTCAGCGCGTACATTGTAAAACGTTATCTTACATTCGATTAGCTGAAAAAGTAATTTACGACAGAAAAGTTAAGAGTCTAAAATAGACAAATTAGTTTAAACCGGTACTACTTGTGTACCGACCGTGTGTCTCCGATTCAATGTAAAGGCACTATCTACAATTATCAGCATCTATAATCATAGTTCTTGAAAATAAATTATCAACTGAGATTAATTAGTTCCGGAGGCAACATGAACAATCGATTAGGCTTGCAAAGGGCACTCATTACACAAAGCACTCTTGAACGAATTGGAGGTAGTGAAGTACAAGCATATGAATTGGCCATGTACCTGCGTGAACAGAATATTGACGTGACACTATATACGTGGTTTGCTGCCCCCCATGCTCACGATTCTTCAAAATAAGGGATTTCAAGTCATCCAACGCGGAACCCCTGAAGCCTCTTCTATCAACGCTGAAGATTACGATTTAATCTGGATTCAGCATGAGACAATCCCTGAATCAGTCCTCTCGCAAGAAACCCTGTTATCTGAAAAACCAATTGTTATTTTCTCACATATGTCTCCGTTCTCAGAATTGCACATTGAATTCCCTTATATTCATTCCCTTGAAGAAAAATATGCAAATTTAATTGTCTGCAATTCACCAAGCACAGCAGACGCACAACGACCATTTTTCACAGCAGATGACAATAAGATTGAAATTTATCCCAATCCATCCCCTTCGCAATTTTCGCAATATTCAAGTACTAGAACAAATAAAGTACTCAAATCAATACTTGTTGTATCAAACCATCGACCGCAAGAACTCGACGAGGTACTCGATATACTACGTAACTCAAACATTGCCGTTGACACACTTCAGGACATTTCTGGACAAAAACAAGGAACCATCACTTCTACAAGTCTGTTGTCAAAATATGACCTGATTATTTCCATCGGCAAAACCGTTCAGTATTGTTTAACAATGGGCAAGCCTGTCTATATTTATGATCAATTTGGAGGACCAGGTTATCTAAACGATAGTATTTTTAAGCAAATTGCCTATCACAATTTTTCTGGGCGACAAGAGCAAGTGAATTCGTCCCTCATACAGTCTATTCACACTTGCAGCATTAGGCATCTTAGCGCACAACAAATCGCGCAACAAATTCGCGATGGATACGAGGATGCTCTTCAATATCATAAATCGCATAGGCAGCAATTCATCGAACGATACTCTATCGAACATGTATTCCCAAGAATAGGTTGTGCCCGATGTCTTGCGCAAATGTGGTCGGCCCGTCGTCGGGCGCGGTCTCAGTGCGTTGACTGCATGGTGTCACCGAGCCGGGACATGTCCAGGTAGCGGCGCGTGGACCATTGGTTGGCGGTGACGGATAAGGGGCTGCGGACGTTTTCTTGGAGACCGAACGGAAAGATTTTCGTATGTTCAGT
>SAMEA3387502__coassemble_1016_pt1 | contig 28033 bp, 20 predicted proteins | sample SAMEA3387502__metabat2_low_PE_007 | metagenome-assembled genome bin SAMEA3387502 (sample SAMEA3387502) | Felis catus | biome: Faeces | place: United Kingdom | collected 2012 | reverse complement strand
GCTGGCCAGTCGCCGAGCATCGGACCGGGTCCGCCACAGGGCGACCACCAGCCGACCGGTTACCGGCGCGAACGACGAATCAGCATACCCGGCTGATAGATGACGATCGACCGCCCCTCACGCGCGATCCACCCACGGTTCGAGAAATCCATCAACGCCTTGTTCACGGTCTCCCGTGACGAGCCGACCAGCTGGGCCAGCTCCTCCTGCGTCAGATCGTGCGGCACCTTCAGACCGGCCTCCACCGGCTCGCCGAACCGCGACGCCAGATCCAGCAACGTCTTGGCCAAACGGGCGGGTACGTCCATGAACACCAGGTCGGTGATGCGCTCGTTGTTGCTGCGCATCCGGTTCGCCAACACCTGCAGCATGTCCACGGCCACACGCGGGTACCTATCCAGCCATGCGAACAGCGCATCATGCTCCAGCCACACCACGCGGGTGCCGTTCACCATCGCCACCGCGGAGGCCGTCCGCGGGCCACCGGTCGGGTCGAACACCGGAATCTCGCCCAGCACCTCGCCGCGTGCATGGATGCTCAGCAGCTGCACCCGACCGTCGTTGGACTCGCGCGTCAGCTTCACGCGCCCCTTCTCCAGCAACCCCATGCGATGGTCGGTATCCCCCTGCGTGAAGATGTGCTCGCCCTTGTCATACACCGATTCGCGGAGCGCTGGCAGCAACTCCTCCGCCTGTTCCGGAGAGACCTGCTTGAACAATGCCGTGTGCAGCAACGTGTTCTCGTCATTGGGGATCGCGTTCGGTGTCGCCATTGCCAGTCGCTCCTCCTGCCCGTTATTGTGCCGGCTCACGATCAGCCCAATGGTATGCCGGCGACGATTGTCCTCATTCGCCTTGCCCAATATTGTAGCCCCATCCGCCCACCCCACCCACGTAAATTGGTCAACAGTTGAAAAAGCCGCGGACAGGAAGACATGCACGACCTCCATCCCCGACTGTGGAAAACACTGCGGAAACAGGGCCGTTTACGCGCATAAGTCAACAGTTGAAAAGACGACGGACAAAAAAGTATGTCCAACCTCCATCCCCAACTGTTGAAAGAGCTGCGGAAAATGGCCAATCTGCGCGCATAGGTCAACCGTTGAGAAGTTGACGGACGGGTTAGCTGTTAGTGGAAAGGAACTGCCCTAAGGACCTGGACAAGGCACGGATCAGGCCGTCCCGCCCCATGCCTTGCAGTGGGGGCTGCATGCCCAGAGGCGCCACCCGCTTGGACGCCGAGCGCACGGCCTTGTCGGACAGTTTCTCCGGGGAGGTGTTCAGCAGCCTGGCCATCAGCGCACCGTCCAGTTCATACGCCAGCGTGGTGTGGTGCAGCACCGCGCCCGGACCGTCACTGTCCGGTGGCGCGGGAAACCGCCGTTGCGCCGCCCCTCCCGCCTTCCCCCACTGCGCGGGATCCCGTCCGTCCACCGTGCCGCGGCAGGTGTCATCGGCCACCGCTATATCGTTCAGTCCCTGGAACCGGGCGTCGACCCCCAACCCCCGTAGGGCGTCGATCAGCCAGCTGTCGCACAACCGGTAGGACTCCGCCGCGTCCAGGCCGTCCACGAACCATTGCGGCGCGTACAGCGAATAGGTGATCGCCCCTCCCGGCTGGACCACCATCGTGCCGCCACCCGTGCACCGGCGGACCACCGTGAATCCCAGTCGTTCCGCCTCGTCCACATGGACCTCGTCGGGTATCGACTGGAACCGCCCGACCACCACCGCGGGCGACGACCATTCCCAGAACCGCAGGCTGGCCGGCCGTTCCCCCGCCGCCACCTCGCGCGCCCATTGCTCGTCAATCGCCATCTGCTCGACGGGGCTGCGGGGGGTATCGTGAATGACGACCGGCGCAAGCCTGCGCCAACGGTCACGCCAGTCCGATGGCCAGCCGGCATGTGGTGCGGGACGATGACCGCACAAGCCGTATGACGGCGCACCCGCCAGAGGACCAGTCTCGGCAACGGCGTCGGCCACCATATCGTTCGGCGGCACGTCCGCCAGTTGAGGTCCCGCCAGCATCCCCGTCTTGGTGACGGCATCGTTCACCGTGCCGTTCAATCCCACCGCAAAGGCAGCCGATTCGTCACCGATGCCCATCGCCCGGGACAAGGCCCGCGCCATCGCCTCAGCATCGGTGCCGACCATCCGCACCCCGTCGTGCCGTGCACAAGCCTGCAGCAGCCGATCACGCCAGTCGGCGATATCGATAGCATCCGCCACGGCATCGGTGCGCGCTCCATCATCGTGTGCCTCGGGGCGCGCAGCCCGCCCCTGTACATCCGCATGTTCCCGCGCGGCGGGCGCCGGCAGCGCGCTCCCATCGCCATCCTGTGCGCCTGTCCTACCGACAGACGCCTCCCGGGCGCATGCCAACAGCGTGCGTTCAAGGTCATCCAGCAGCAGTGGGGCGCCATCGCCGTCGATGAAGAAGTCGCCGTCCAGCCGGCATGCGACCGGCAGCCCCGATTGGTCGGTCTGCACGGTGACGGCAACGAGTTTCCCGCCGGGCGTCTTGACCGCTCCACGCCGCATACCCATGGCACCCCCTAGTAATCCGTGGCCTCGGCGTGGTACGGAATCGACAGGAGGTCTCTCCGAAGACTCCGTACCGTACCACGTGGCGGCCCTCAGCCCGCAAATGGCTTGTTTTCAACGTTCTGTTCCGTACCACACGGGCGTGGTACGGTACGGAGCCAGTATAAAACGCTTCTCCAGATTGGGTACCCCATAGGGGTGGGTATGCGACCCGAAGCAACACCGATTCGGCGTTCCGTACCATCGACGGACCCGACCAGCCCAGCCATACACCCCATACGACAATGCGCCGCGTCCATATTGGCACGCGGCGCATGATTGCAAACTTATATGGCGGTCCCGTGGCGTTACAGGCGCGCCAGGATGTCGCGGCCGATCTCGTCGGTGCTGCGCGGCGTGGAGCCGAGCTCGGCGATGTCCGCCTCGACCGCGGCGTCGATGCGCGCCGCGTCCTCGTCGAATCCGAGATGGCGCAGCAGCATGGCGGCGGAGAGGATGGCGGCCGTCGGGTTGGCGATGCCCTTGCCGGCGATGTCCGGGGCCGAGCCATGAATCGGCTCGAACATGGACGGGAACTCGTTGCACGCGTTGATGCAGCCGGACGCCGAATATCCGACGCCGCCGACCACGGCGCCCGCCTCGTCGGTCAGGATGTCGCCGAAAAGGTTGTCGGTCAGGATCACGTCGAAGCGCGAGGGGTCGGAGACCATGTAGATGGTGGCCGCGTCGATATGGCAGTAGTCGTGCGAGACCTCGGGGTACTCACGGCCCACGCGGTCCACGATGCGCTGCCACATGTCGCCCGCGTTGACCAGCACGTTCTTCTTGTGCACGAGGGTCACATGCTTGCGGCGCTTCATGGCCAGGTCGAAGGCGTAGCGCACCACGCGCTCCACGCCGTAGGCGGTGTTGATCGAGACCTCGGTGGCCACTTCGGCCGGGGTGTCGCGGCGGACCGCGCCGCCCGCGCCGCAGTACAGGCCCTCGGTGCCCTCGCGCACGACCACGAAGTCGATCTCGCCCGGATTGGCGAGCGGCGAGGTCACGCCCTTATACAGCTTGGAGGGGCGCAGGTTCACGTACTGGTCGAGTTCGAAGCGCAGGCGCAGCAGCAGGCCACGCTCCAGGATGCCGGCCTTAATGCGTGGGTCGCCGACCGCGCCGAGCAGGATCGCGTCGGTGGTCTTGATGCGTTCGAGTTCCTCGTCCGGCAGGATCGCACCGTCACGCAGGTAACGCTCGGCGCCCAGATCGAAGTTCTCGTATTCGAAATCCGCCGCGCCCTGCACCGCCTGTTCAAGCGCCTTCTGCGCCCAGGGGGTGACTTCCTTGCCGATGCCATCGCCGGGGATGACGGCGATGCGATACTTCGTTGTTGTTTCGCTCATAGTGAGCGACACTACCCCGGTTGCGGGCAGGCCGTCCCGAACGGTTCAGCAAGTGGACAGGGCACCCTGCCCTTACGCCACACCCATGGTCCGCAGACACCAGGCGTTCTCGAACGAGACCTCCTTCCACTGCTTGTACCGTCCGGTAGTGCCTCCGTGCCCCGCCTCGACCTCGATCTTGGCGATGACGTCCACGCCGGCCGCCTGCAGCCGCGCCATCCATTTGAGCGGCTCGACGACCAGCACGCGCGTATCGTTCATCGACGTGGTGATCAGGATCTTCGGGAAGCGGGCCACGCGCGGGTCGTCGGGCGATTCCGGCGCGTTCTCATACGGCGTGTACGACTTCATGTACCGGTAGACCTCCGGATCATGCAACGGGTCGCCCCATTCGTCCCATTCGGTGACGGTCAGCGGCAGCGAAGGGTCCAGTATGGAGGTCAGCGCATCCACGAACGGCACATCCGCCTCGATGCCGGCGAAGCGCTCGGGGGCCAGATTCGCCACGGCGCCCATCAGCAGGCCGCCCGCCGACCCGCCGACGGCCACGGTGCGCTCGGGGTCGGCGAGTCCCGCGTCCTGCAGGGCGGCCACCGCGTCTACGAAATCCTCGAAGCTGTGGCGTTTGGACAGTCGACGCCCCTGCTCGTACCAGGCGCGCCCCATCTCGCCGCCGCCGCGGATATGCGGCACCGCGTAGAGCACGCCGCGGTCGAGCATGCTGAGCCGGGCCACGGAGAATCCCGGATCGGAGCTGATCTCGTACGCGCCGTAGCCGGTGACGAACATCGGGAGATGGTCGAGCGCCACGCCGCGCCGCCAGACCAGGGAGACGGGGATGCGTTCGCCGTCCCGCGCCGTGATCCACATGCGGCGTTCCAGATAGTTACGTGGGTCGAAGTCGCCGAGGACACGCGCCCGCTTGAGCAGCAGGTCCTCGCCGGTGGCCGGGTCGAACTCGTGCAGCTCGCCCGGGCGCGTGTAGCCGGAGAACGTGTAGCGCATGCGCGGCGCCTCGTATGTCGGGTTGCCGCCAGCCGCGATGGTGTACAGGCGTCGCGTGACATCGGGCAGCCCGTCCGCGGATGAACCGGACGGACCGGACGTGTCGGACGCGCCGGACGGACCGTGCTGCGTGAAACATCCCGTGAAACATGTGTCAGAGTCCAGGGAACCGGAGTTTCCCGCAGGGGCCGCAACACCGGAACCAGGGACATCCCAATCGCCTTCGAGCGCGGGCGGCAGCAGCTCGCGGAACCGCCACGGGCGGCCGGCCAGGAAGTCCTCGGCGGCGTCCCGCTTGGTCATGACGCCCAGATGCGTCATGCCGTCCGCCCGGTAGCTGAGCGCCACATAGTGCCGGTGCAGGGCAATGCCCTCGATGCCCAGCCCCCGCGCCCCCTGCAGAATCGCCGGGTTCGCGGGGTTGCGGTAGGCGGTGCCGATCGGCTTGGCCGAAGCCCCGGGCTCGACGCGGTCCCCCTGCTCGCACCCGTACGGCGAGCCCTGTGCGATGCATACGCCCTCGCCGAGCCGGTACGGCGGTTCATGCAACCGCATATCGATCACGTCGATCTCGAAATTCGGATTGAACGCGTTGTGGTACACCACCGCCAGCGGGATATCGGCGCCGTCCTCCCCCGCGTCCTCGAACCGGGCGAAGCTGACGTCGTATTCGATATCCGGTTCGCGCGGGATGAACGCGCGGAATTCGCCCTCCGGGGTTTCGGCTGGCAGCATGAGCACCTCGGTGGTGGTTTTGGAACCGGTGCCGATGACGATGTTGCGCTCGTCGAAGCTCAGGCCCACACCGAGCCAGAACCGCTCGTCATGCTCCCGGAACACCTCCACGTCGTCGGACACGGGTGTGCCGACCTTGTGTCGACGCACCGCACAGGGCCGCCAGGCGTCGTCGAGTACGGCGTAGAACACCCACTGGGCGTCCGGTGTGATGCACGCTCCGGCGATGCCTTCAAGCACCTCGGGCAGTTCCGTTCCGGTGCGCAGGTCCCGAATGCGGAAATCGTAGCGTTCATCGCCGCGGGTGTCGACGCCGTAGAGCATCCAGCGGCCATCACGGCTCAGATCCATGCCGCCGATCTGGAAGAAGTCATGTCCCTCGGCTTCCCGGTTCGTGTCGAACACCACCTGTTCGCCGGGCATGGATCCGGGCTCGCTCAGCGGGTCGATGTCGGGCGGGGTCCAGTCGCTCTCCCCTCGGATCGGCAGACGGCATTGCACCGCATACTGCGACCCTTCGCGTGTGCGCGTGAAATACCAGTAGCCGTCCATGCGCGTGGGCACGGACATGTCGGTCTGTTGGATGCGGGAGGTCAGTTCGTTGAACAGCGTGTCGCGCAGTGGGCCGAGCGCGGCGGTGCGCTGCTCGCAGTAAGCGTTCTGGGCGGCTACGTAGTCGCGGACTTCGGCGCTGTCCTTGTCCTTCATCCAGGCGTACGGGTCGAGGAACGTGTCGCCGTGGTGCGTGCGCGCAGCGGGCTTGCGGCGGGCGATCGGCGGCACGGAGGCGGCGTTCTCCGACGATACGCCGCGTTCCATGGTCGCATGCACTGCGGGGCCGTCCGGGTATGGCCTGGTCTGCGCGGTTTCGTTCACGGCCGCGGAGGCGGCACCCTGCTGCTCTTGCATCATGCAGGCGATTATATGCGCAACCGTGCCGCCGTTGCGCTCCGCGAGTCCGGTCACGCGAGCCGTTCGAGGTACGGGAGCATGGTGTTCATCAGGTTCGCGCCGGTGGTTCCGGTGAAGACGGGGACGTCGGTGACGGGCATCGGCTGGGTGGCGGAGACCCCGGCCACCGAGCCGAGCGGGGATGCCTCGCGCGGGGAGAGCTGGCGGATGCCGATGGCGATGACGCGGCCGGGATACCGGCGGGCGATGGTGGCGTACGTGGTCGGGTCCTTCTGCCCGTCGTCGCCGATGAGGATGAATTTCATGTCCGGGAAGTCGCCCATGAGCTGTTCGGCGAATTCGAGCTTGTGCTGCACGCCGGTGGGGATGAAGGTCTTGGGGCGCGGGTCCAGGTCCCGCAGCAGCAACGGGCCGGCGGGGAAGCCGTGGTCGTTGATGAAATGGCGGATCGAGCTCTCCACGTTCCACGGCGAGGTGGACAGGTAGAAGAACGGCGCCTCCGGGAACAGCGCGGCGAGCTTGGTGAACAGCACGCTCATGCCGGGCACCGACGCGCGCTTCTTCGGGTTGGCGAACAGCACGTTGTAGACGGCCTTCCACAACGTGGGCACCTGCGTGATCATGATGGTGTCGTCCACGTCGGAGATGATGCCGACCTTGGAGCCGCTGGGGATGGTGAACAGGTTGGCGGTGACCGGCTTGCGGCGGTCGACCCGGTAGGAGACGCGGTGGATGCCGGGACTGAGGCGATGCTCGGCGACGAGGTCGAGGTAACCGGCGGAGTCGGATACCGCGTACTCGGCGGTCTGCCGGCGTTTGGCGTCCGGTTTGTCATAGGATTCGGAGGTGCCGACCTGCACGGTTTCCAGCGGCGTGCCGTCGATGGCCACGCGCACGCGGCGATGGGGCGCGGGGATGGCCAGCATGCCCCAGATGCCGCGGATGCGCGCGCCGGGCCGGTGGTGCTCCGGGGCGTACACGGTCCGGCAGATCAGTCGGGAGTAGGCTTCGGTGCCGTATCCGACGTAGGGTTCGATCTGGTCGTACCAGCCGAGCTGCTCGACGACCGGTGTGGAGACCCTCATCCACAGGTTGAACATCGTGCTCACGGCACGGCGGAACAGGCGGACTACCGGCGGTTTGTCCTCGATGCGTTCATGCTTGGAGGCGGAATCGAACGTCGTGACGACGCGCCGCGCAGGAATCGGCACGGTGGGCATATCATCCGTGGGTTGATGGACCTGCGGCGATGTCCGACGTGAATCACTCATAGATTCACTATACCCACACAATGGTTCGATGCAACCTCACCGCCGCCGCACGCGAGACAATCACTTGACGAGTTTGGCGTACTCCTCGGCGGTGAGCAGCGCGGGCTCGTCGTCGTCGAGTTCGATCTTCAGAATCCAGCCCTCACCGTACGGGTCGTTGGTGATGATCCCCGGATCGTCCGAGGCATTGCGGTTCACGTACCGCACCGTGCCGGCCACCGGGCACACCAGCGGTTGGACGGCCTTCTGCGATTCGAGTTCCACGATCTCGTCGCCGGCCTCCACACGGGTGCCGGGTTCGGGCAGATCGACAAACACCAATTCGCCCAACTGGTTGACCGCGTACTCGGTCAACCCCACCACGGCGGGCTCCACCGAGGCATCCACCCAGACATGCTCTTCGGAGTATTCCAGATGCTCGGGAACATCAAGATTCAACGGGGTTTCGTTCGTTTCACTCATGGCACCAGCGTACAACGCCACACGCCGCCGCCCTAATCACACCATGGGACCGGCCCCGCCGTGGGGCCACCGTTGCGGCCCCATACGTCAGCGAACCGACGTCGGAGGCATCGGGCGGTACATCAGCGGACCGGACCAGAGGGGGTCGAGCCCACGACCTGCACGATGGTGCCTTCGGGGCAGTTGTCGTAGATCCACTTGGCGTCGGCCTCGTACATGTTCACGCAGCCGTGCGAGCCGTAGTGCGCCGGATCGCCGACCTGGATGCCGTAGTAGTTCCAGTCCGCCGTATGGAAGCCCTCGCCGCCGTTGAAGTAGCCGACCCACTTGACGCCCGGAGAGAGGTACTTCGAGCCGTCCTCGTTGTAGCCGCGCATGTCCTGTGACGCATACTTCAGGTAGATGTAGAACGTGCCGTTGTCGGTTTCGCCGAACGCGCCCGGGGTGCCGGTGCAGACCGGGAACGTGCGCACCAGCTGGTTGTTGTTGTACACGGTGGCCGTCTGCGAGGACTTGTCCACCACGATACGCATCGTGGCCTTCTCCTGCTTGGTCTCGAACGGGGTCACGTCGAATTCCGCGGTGATCAGCCCGCCGTTGCCCGCCTTGAGAGCCTCAAGCACCTTCGCCGCCGTCGTGTCGGTGTTCTTCACGGCCACGCCGTCCACGCCGTCCACGCGGGCCAGCAGCACGTTTCCGGCGTCGTCGATGATATCCGTCTGGTCGACCTTCTCCTGGTTGAGCTGCTTGGGCAGCTCGGCGGCCAGGTAGTCCTTGATGGCCTGTTCGTCATAGCTCAGGGTGATGGTGCCGTTCTGCACGTCGCCGGTCGGCTTGATCCACGACGCCACCGTGTCGTTCGACAGTTCGAAGTTGCGGTCGCGCTCGTTGGTGAGCACGATCTTGTTGTTGAGCCGCTGGTTGGCGTCCGCTGCGGCCTGGTTGGCGGCGTCCACACCGATGGGCATATCCACGTCCGAGTAGTCGATCTTCACGCTCGTCCCTGTGCCCGGGGCCTTGATGGCGTTGGCGACGGCCTTGTTCACGGCGTCCAGCTGCGGCGCCCGACCCACCTTGCCTTCGGTGACCGTGAACGCCTGTGATCCGGCATCGTAGGCGATCGAGGAGGGCACGGCCTGCTGGCCGTCGGCCACGAACCGGTCGGTCAGGAACGTGTTCGCCGTGTATTCGTCATACTCGGCGCTCAGGCCGATATCGGCCTTGGAGAACGGGTTGAGCCGGGCGAAGTCGGACAGCAGCGCACGCACGCCAGTCGCGTCCCCGTCGGTTTTGGCGTTGAGCAGCGCGTCCACGGTCGCGTCCACGTCCACGCTCACGCCGAGTTCCTCCAGCGAGGCCTTGATCTCCTGTCCGTCAGGGTCGGCAACGGTCAGCGTCGAATCGGCGATCGCACGCGTTACCGTATCGGTCAGGCGATCGCGGTCCTGCCCCGCCACGCTGATCTGGCCGAGCGTCACGCCGGGCGCGGCCTTGTCGGAGAAATACCAGCGCGCGGTGAACAGGCCGGCCACGGCCAGCACCAGCAGAGCGCCGATGACACTGAGGGTGATGATCCACGGCAGTTTGGTGTTCGGCTGCTTCTCCTCGTCGCCGGGCAGAGCGATGGCGTCCTCGCCCATGGTCATCGGGGACGCGTCTCCGACCGGTGGCATGGCCACGGTACGGTCGTCGTCCATCGGCGAGAAACCATCCATCTGATAGTCGTCGGACATTGTCATTCCCTTACGAATTCCCACTCTTTCCAAGGCATCACTATACGCAGCCGAACCGACTACAGCGCGCGTCCATACCATTCCTCGATCATGTACCGGGCTATGGCGGTCCGGTTCGGCGCGCTCATGCTCCCCCGTACCAATTCCGCGGTGTATTCGTCGCGGCTCACCCAACGCGCGTCCACGGTTTCCTGTCCGTCCGTGCGGATGTCGGTGTTCAGCGCGTATGCCTTGAACGCCACCATCAGCGACGCGGGGAACGGCCAGGGCTGCGACCCCAGGTACCGCACCTCCCCAAGGTCGATGCCGACCTCCTCCTTGGTTTCACGCCGGCACGCGTGCTCCAGGTTCTCCCCCGCCTCCACGAATCCGGCGGACACCGAATACAGGGTCGGGTCGTTCCACGCCCGGTTGTGCTGCAGCAGCAGACGGTCCTGCGAATCCACCACGGCCACGATGACGGCCGGCTCCACGCGGGGGAACAGCAGGCGATGCCCGTCCTGCGGATTCGTGCACCGATGCGCCCAGCCGGCCATGGCCGTCTGTACGGGGGCGCCGCAGGTCGGGCAGTGCCGTTGCGTGGCGTGCCACAGGCTCAACGCCACGGCCGTGGTGGCCTGGCCCGCCTCCCGCGCCGAGGCGTGGGGCACGAAGCCGCGCAGATCCACCCAGTCGAAACGTTCGGCGGTGCGGGCGAACAGCGGGACCCGCCCGTTCGCGCTATTCGGTTGCGCGGCGTTGCCGAACGCGGCATCGGCCCCGATGCCGTGCGCGTCCGGCACGACGGACGGCGCGCCCATCGGCACGCGGGTCAGGTCGATGGCGACGACGTGCGCGTTGCGCCGGCCCGGATAGCCGCCCAGGAACATGGCCACGGCCTCCGGGGCGCCGGCCAGCGCCTCCGCGGCATACGAACCGGGCAGGGAGGCCAGGCGCATCGACACCGATTCACGGGCTGCCAGCACGCCTTGGCCGCGCGGTACGGCCACCAGCCCGTCGCGCACCAGTATCACCGTGGTGGACGGGTCGTCGAGCAGACCGAGGATGAGCCCCGGCTCATCGCGACGTTCGGTCTGATAGTCGATATCACCCTGGGCGAGCGGCAGGAACGGCAGGGGCTGCGTCAGGGCCAGCGGCGAGAGCAACGCCATATCACGCCTCCGCCTGCACGCGGCGGACCAGGTCCAGCAGCGCATCGGCCACCTGGTCGGGGTGTTCGTAGGCGCTGAAATGGCCGCAGTCGGGAATCTCGGTGAACACGGCGTTGGTGCCGGTCATCGCCTCGGAGATCGGACGCATGACCGACGGCGCGCTGGAGGGGTCGTTCTCGCCGCAGATCACGGCGGCGGGCGCGGTGATCAGCGGCAGCTGGTCATTCAGATCCGGACGGCCGGCGGCCATGCGCTCACGCCAGGCCACGCCTTCCGGTCGCTGGGCCTGGATCCAGTCGGTGAACTGGCGGATGAAGCGGGGCGCACGCTTGATGGTGGAGTCGCCGGGCTGAGGTTCAGCGAAGTGCATCACCGGGTCGACCGTGCGCTCGGTTGCGCAGATGTCGGCGATGCGCAGGCGATTGGCGCGGGAGGCCGCGGAGTCGGCATCGGCCTTCGTGTCGCACAGGGCCAGCCCCGCCACCGCATCCGGGTGCAGGCGCTGGATGTCCAGCACCAGATAGCCGCCCATCGACAGGCCCACCCAGATGGCCTTGGTGAAGCCGGCCTTGCGGATGAGGTCCACATATGCCTCGGCCATGCGGTCGAGCGCCTCGGTGTAGGCGCCATCCTGCGCGGCAGCCCCGGTCTGTTCGGCCGTGGGGATCGGGCCTTCGCCGGCGCCGGGCATATCCGGCGCCCAGATCGGGAATCGCGGCAGGCCGGCGGCGTTCGCGCGGACGATGAGCTCGGCCGCGCAATCGTCCCACAGGTGGTGGTCGATCGGGAAGGCGTGCACGAGCACAACCGGGATACCTTCGCCGTCGCGGTAGATCGTGGTGTTCAGTTCCATGGGATTCCTCTCTTACTTGTCTCTCACTCGGTCCACGCCAACGCCCGTTGCACGATGCGGCCGTGGCCGCCCGTCATCTGATCGAGCATGGTGGCCAGCCTCGGGCCGTTCACATCCACCCATTCCACGTCCAGCGCCTCATCCTGCGGCTGGCAGTCGCCGGCGATCGGCACCACATAGCACAGCGCCACCGCATGCTGGCGGGCGTCGTAGAACTCGCTCAGCCCGGGGGTGGGGAAGAACTCCGCCACCGTGAACGGCTGCAGGTTGGGCGGCAGGGTCGGCAACGCCAAGGGTCCCAGATCCTTGGCCACGTTGCGGGCTATGGCCTCGCGCAGGCTCTCGTGGTACAGCACGCGCCCCGCCACCAGCGTGCGTTCCACGGAACCGTCATCCGATACGCGCAGCAGCGTGCCGATTTCGGTGATGCGCCCGAACTCGTCCGTGTGTACGGGCACGACCTCCACATACACCATCGGCACCTGCCGACGCACCTGCTCCACGCGGGCGCTATCCAGCCATCCGGGCGGGTTGCCGCCCGCCGACCCCCGGATGAAATCCTCCGGCGTGATGTCGTCGAATTCGCCGCGGCGGCGGCCCGCATCGAAATCGCCCTCGTCGGGCACCTCATCGTTCAGCACTGGCATATTCCCATTATCCGCCCGGATAATGACCGGCACATGACCGTTCGATGACGATTCCCCGAAGAGCGGAGTCGGATGCCCGTTCATCCCACGGCGCAAGGGCTTGTGGAATGTTGGGTGTTGCTGGGAAGCTGGGAACACGTAGTTTCTGCAAGGTAAGGAGCAGTCATGGCAACCCATGCGGTAAGTTCGGCGGAATTCGAGCAGGTAATCACCGGCAACGAACTGGTGTTCGTGGACTTCTGGGCCACCTGGTGCGGCCCGTGCCGCGCGTTCGGCCCGGTGTACGAGCAGGCCAGCGAGAAGCACCCGGACGTGTACTTCGCCAAGGTGGATATCGACCAGAATCAGGATCTGGCGTCCGCGGCCGGCGTGCAGGCGGTGCCGACGCTGATGATCGTCAAGCAGGGCACGGTGGTGTTCCAACAGGCCGGCGCGCTGCGCGCTTCCGATCTGGAGGATCTGATCTCCCAAGCCAAGGCGCTGGATCTCAAGTCCGCACAGGCCGAGGCCGACGCCCAGCAGTAATCATCCCCTTTTCGGTTGGTCGCCGACTTGAGGATTATCCTCGAGTCGGCGTAAACTAATGGCTGTTTGTGAGCGCGACCGGCACCGTGGTATGCCGGAGTATTGAGGAGTGCAATGGCCAATCACCGCAAGAAGACCAGCATCAGCCTTCCTTCGTTGAACAAGCGTCAATGGATTCGCATCGGCGCCGTGGCTGCAGCGTTGGCGCTGGTCGCCACCGGCGGTATCATAACCCGCAGCTTCTACGCGTCAGACGGACGTTCCGCGGCGCAGCAGGTCACCGCGTACTCCGCCACCGACCCGCTGACCGTCTCCCGTGGTTCCGCCCGTGACGGCGTGCGCGGCATGGATGGCGATACCTCCTATGTGACCGTCAAGCTGGACGGTCAGTCGCGTACCGTGCTCGGCACCGACTTCACCACTGTCAAATCAGTGCTGGAGGCGGGCAACATCACGCTCGGCCCGAATGACACGGTGGATCCCGCGCTGGACGCCGAAGTCGACGAATCCACGGTGATCACCATCGAGACCGCCGATTCCACGCTGGAGACCTCCGAGGAACCGATCGCATTCAACACGGTCCGCAAGGAGACCTCCTCGCTGCCCGAAGGCACGGAACAGGTGGAGACCGAGGGCAAGGAAGGCGTGATGGAGACGACGAGTCTGGTGACCCGCGCCGGGGATACGGTGGTCTCCTCCAACGTGTTCGCCTCCTATGTCAAGAAGGCGCCGGTGGACAAGGTGATCCTGGTGGGCACCGGTTCCGCCTCCTCCGGCAGCTCGTCCAGCTCCTCCGCCAGCATCGGCACCACCGTGCCGGCCGGCGAGATGCAGCAGTGGGCACACGACTACCTGCTGGCCAACGGCTACACCGAGGCCGATTTCTCCGCCACCGTGTACATCATCAACCACGAGTCCGGATGGCGCGTGAACGCCACCAACGCCAGCTCCGGCGCATACGGCCTGCCGCAGGCGCTGCCCGGCAGCAAGATGGCCTCCGCCGGCGCGGACTGGGCCACCAACTACCAGACCCAGCTCAAGTGGTTCTGGGGCTACTGCAACAGCCGCTACGGCTCGGTGCAGGGCGCCTACAACTTCTGGGTGGCCAACCACTGGTACTGATCGTTACGAACGAAGAAGCCCGGGGAATCCCCGGGCTTCTTTTTTTACTGCCCCGGCCCCGTCCACCGCATGTCCACACATACGGCTTCTTCCCAGAAGTTACGCTACAACGTGTTTTCTATATCGCAATCGCGATATGATATAGAAAACTGCATGTTATGCACATCGAAAGGTATCGCCGTGAAATATACGCCCACCGCAGTGACGCGCAATCTGCGCACACTGGGAGAACATGCCTCGATACAGCGCAAGCTGCTCTCCCTCACGGTGAATGACGTCGCCCAACGCGCAGGGGTCAGCGCCACCACGGTCGTCAATCTGGAACACGGCAAACCGGTCCGCACCGACTCATTATTCGCGGTGCTCGGCATCCTCCAACTCGCCAAACCCGCCATCGACGCCACAGACCCCTACCACACCGACCTCGGCGCGCTACGGGCGGCCGAACAACTACCCAAGCGCGTAAGGAATCGAAAAACATGACAAGCCACGTCGGATTCCCGCCCCAGGTGCCCGATGTAGGGAACCGATAAGGCAGCATCATACCGCGTCGATTTCGAACGCCAGGAACGCGGACGGACAACATCTCGACTGCGACCAGGCACGCATTCCGCACTGTGCGTTTGGTTGCTGATCCGCAACCAAACGCACAGTGCAGCGCAACCCCGCGCGCCCCGCTCGGCACCTCGCCGAAGGTTGCGGACACACAATCAACGGCAGAGACAGCGCATCCGGCAGATCTTCGTGCCCATTATTCGACGTATCCGCCGCCGTCGTCCATATATATGCCCATACATAGGCGTAGGCTATTGGGGTCACTTCGGCGGATGGGAGCCCCCACCCGCCTCCGCCTGAAGAACCAAGCAGAGAGAAGCATTACGGCATGAGCAGCATCATCAAGCGAGACCTGAGCAAGCCACTGACACCGGAGGAATCGTTCGCCAACGGGCATCTGACCCACGCGGCCATGGTATCCATCGCCATCCTGACGTTCATCACGTTCTGTGGCAACTTCACCCAATTGCAGTTGAGCGCCGCACTGCCGACCATCGTTGCCGAGTTCGGCATCTCGGTGACCACCGGCCAGTGGCTGACCTCCATCTTCCAGCTGGTCATGGGCGTGATGGTGCCGCTGACCGCCTACCTGACCCGTCGTTTCTCCACCCGTCAGATCGTGATCACTTCGATGTCGGTCTTCACGATCGGCTCGCTGATGGCATGGGTCTCCCCCACATTCATCCTCGTGCTGCTCGGCCGCATGCTGGAGGCCATCGGCACCGGCGTGATGTGGCCGGTGCTGCAGATCACCGTATTCTCGATCTATCCGCTCTCCCGCCGCGGCATGGCGATGGGCATGGTCGGCATGGCCATGAGCGTGGCCCCGGCGATCGGCCCGACGTTCGGCGGCTGGCAGACCGACGTGAACGGCTGGCGCTCGATCTTCCTGACGCTGACGGCGATCGGTGCATTCGCCCTGGTGCTGGCCACGTTCTGGCTGCACAACTTCGGTGCCACGGACAAGACCGTCAAGGCCGACTTCTTCTCCGTGTTCCTGTCCGTGTTCGGTTTCGGCGGGCTGATGTTCGGCTTCACGAACATCGAGAGCTATCCGTTCGCGCATCCGCTGGTCTGGCTGCCGATGCTGGTCGGCATGGTCGGCATCGTGTGGTTCATCCTGCGTCAGCTGGGCAACAAGCGCGCGTGGGTTGAGGCGCAGGGACGGAACGAGTCCGATGCATCACAGTCCGATGTGTCACAGTCCCAGACCGCCACCGCCAACGCCGTCGGCATCGCCGACACTGCCGACGCCACGGACGCCACGGACGCGCATGAGGGTCTGCTGCACGGCCACCTGCGTTTCCACCGCTGGCACCGCACCACGGGCCGCGAACCGCTGCTCGACCTGGAGGTGCTGAAGAACCGCAGCTTCACCGTGGGTACGATCACGGCCGCGCTGAGCTTCTTCGCGTTCAGCTCGATTACGGTGATCCTGCCGCTGTATATTCAGGACGATCGCGGCTTCTCCGCCACGATGAGCGGCTTGATCATGTTGCCGGGCGCGCTCGGCCAGGCGATTGCGCAGTTCTTCGGCGGCAAGGCGCTCGACCGATTCGGCGCGCGACCTGTGGCGCTGATCGGCACGATCACGCTGTGCTTCGGCACGGTGATGATGAGCTTGATCTCGCTGGATTCGTGGATCTGGTGGGTCTCGATCTGGCAGTTCATCCGGCAGATCGGCATGGGATTCGTGCTGATGCCGATCACCACATGGTCGCTGAACTGCCTGAGCCCCAAGGAGGTATCCGCCGGCTCCGCCGTGACGAACACGGTTCGTCAGATCGCGGGCGCGATCGGCGCACCGGTATTGGTGATTCTGATGGAGACCTTCGCCGCGATGCGTCAGACCGCTCTGGGCGGCGGTGCCGACGTGGCGATCGCCGCGAGCGTGTTCGGCGTGCAGTGGGCACTGCGTGTGAGCGCCGTGATCTGCTTCGGCATGGTGCTGATGGTGTTCTTCGGCGTCAAGGGCAACGGCGCAGGCTCCACCCATGATCTGGTGCAGCGCGCCCTGCGCCGCATGCACGAGGTCATCGAGCACTGAAAACGTATTTCGCTACTTGATCGAGCAGGCGCTGGTGTCGTAGGTTACGTTCTCATCCAGCCATCCGGCGGGCGTCTGGTCGAGCTGTAGATCGGATTCGGCCTTGGCTGACGTGGTGACGTCGAAGTCGAAAGTTACGGTCTCGCCAGGAGCGATGTACGCCACGTTGGTGATCAGATTCTTGCCGTCCATCGTCTTGTTCTCCTGGTCTCGAACGTCGCCGCTCGCAGTGAGGTTCGTTATCGACCCGCCGGCAGGAGCATAGAACAGCATGCGTTGCGCCGATGTGCCCGCAGGAGCCACGATGCCGTCGACACCAGGCTGGGCACCACCCAGGATATAGGTGGTCGCGCTAGCCATCTCATCACTGGTCAATGTATTCGTGATGGAGAACGTCACATGATAGGTCTGCGAACCGTCCGCATTGCATGCGGTACGGGTGATGGTGCTGGAACGGCGCAGGTACCAGCCGAGCTTGGATGCGTTCTGCTCGTTCATATAGATGCCGACCTCCGGGTCGGTCTCGCTGTCAGGTGCGTTCTTCGCGAATCCGGCGCCTTGGAAGTACTCGGCCTCATCTTCATGGAACGTATAGGCGTAGAAGTGGCGTCCCTCGGCAAGTGTCCCCATCGCCTGCGCGATCTGCATCATCTTGTCCATCGTCATGTTCGAGAACGCACCGTCCATCACCGCCGACGCCACGTATTCGAAGTACATGTCCTGGGTATCGGGGTCGAACGCCTTATAGATGCCGTTGAGCATGAATTCGGCGGTGTTGTCACCGGTCAGCACCTGACCGTTGTCAAGAGTGATGTCGCCATTGATGCGTACCATCTCCTGGATGAACAGCGGATCGATGGCGATGACGCCGTCAATATCGCGCGCATATTCGGACCGCTGCCACACGGTATTCAACATCTCCGCGGTACGGGAAAAGTCCGGCACGGCGAACAAGTCACGTACATCAAACGAAAAATACAGCGGATCACTGAATACATCGTGCTCCTCGGCCGTAGCACTCTCGCCTAGCGCCACAAACTCTTTGTTCGAATGAAACTCCCCCACCGAGATGTTCCCGTTGTCCACCCGCATCGTGCCCAACGAACCGATCAGGCCGCCGCCGGAACGCTGCTCGGAGGTCGTCTGAGCGACCAGCAGGTAGGTACGCGGTCCGTCCTGTCCCAAGAGCTTCGGCATCGCCTGCACCATGCCATTGACTTGATCGAGCATGTCAGCAACCTTGTTGATCTGCTCCTTGCCCTGTTCATAGGCGGAACGCACCACACCGATATGCGGCTGCGGCAGCGCATTGATCGCGTCCGCCTGCTGCTGCACCAATTCGTTGGCCTTCGCGAACCCGTCCTGTGCGTCCGCAATCGGCTGCAGGTTGAGTTGTCCTTCGCCTCCGCCACTCAGGCCGGAGTTCATGAGCGTCTGCACGGTGGATGCCAACGAGGGGAGGGTATCGCCCACCATGCCGTCAACCACGTCCACCATGCCACGCACGGCGGTGACGTCGTCGCCCAGTACCGGCACGTAGGAGGCCACCCGCCACAGCGCACCATCGGCAATCTCCTTGGCGGCGGAAGCGTGAACCTGCGCTTGCTCAATTGCAGCATTCATAGTGTCGGCATCGCGCAGCTGGCTGACGTCCTGCAGACCGGAAACAGCCTCCACAGCGGCAAGTTCATGGTCCCGCACGTCCATCGCCTGCTGGTAAAACCGCCACGCACAAAACCCGCCAACAGCACCGAGGACAACCAATACACCGAGCACTAACAGCAGGATGTTGCGCGTCGTATGTGCCCCACGTGCGCTATGTACATGCCTCACCATGACATCTCCTATTCACCCCAAAAGGATGCGGCCCTCCCTATCCTTGGACCACATGCCACGCCGCTGCGGGCATCCCACGTACCAACATGAAGACGACCGCATTACCAGCTTCTTATGATGGCACAGAAGCCAATGCCGCCGCACACAAATGCAGGTTTTCTCCACATACTCCTGCACGTCAGCCGGTATGACCGCCTCTTGTCTCTGCTGCCATATCAACCGGCATCATCAATATGCTCGTACGAATCAGCACGGATCACTCAGTACGATCCGGTTCCTCGGAACACCACCATTACGGTCTTCGCCAGAATCGCCAGATCGCCGGTAATCGACCAATTCTCGATATACGAGACGTCAAGGAATTCGCTCTGTTCCTGCGAGAGATCGGAGCGTCCGGAAACCTGCCACGGACCGGTGATGCCCGGCTTGACAAGCAGGCGCGTCGAATACAGTGAACCGTAGCGCGCCACCTCATCGGGCAACGCCGGACGCGGACCGACCAGCGACATATCGCCCTTGAACACGTTGAAGAACTGAGGGAATTCGTCCAACGAGGTCTTGCGGATGAATTTGCCTACCTTGGTGATACGCGGATCATCCTTGAGCTTGAAGATAAAACGATTGGCCTGACCGCTCTCTGCGGCAAGCTTCGCCTTGATCTCCTCGGCATTCGTGACCATTGAGCGGAACTTGTACATTGTGAACGGCTTGCCGTGAATGCCCACACGCGTCTGCTTGAACAGCACTGGGCCACCGTCGTCGAGTTTGATGGCGATGGCGACGCCGAGCATGATTGGCGAACTGACGATCAAAGCCACGGCCGAAAGCACGATATCAATAATCCGCTTGATCACATACGTGGTGGTTCGATACTGCGGCAGGCTGGCGATCAGCACCTGTTGCTCGGCGGAATTCCGCAGATGCAGCCGATGGCCGCCGATGTCGGCCAGCGACACCGAAATCGCCAATTCGATGCCCAGCGACTCGATGGCCAGCGACATGGCATGCAGCAGCTTCGAATCGCGGCTGAGCACATCGGCGATGTACACCTCCTGCACGCCCATGCGTTCGATGGTGCGGGCGAACCGCGAACCGAAACTCAGTACGCGCAGCTTGTCCGCGCCTTCGATGTCCGGATCCGCCACGAAGTTCGTGACGACGTACGCGTCATCCATACGGGGATCCGGGGCGATCGGACACACCGCGACCGGCATATAGCCGAGCGCGCTGTTGCGACGCGTCAACCGCAACGTCCTATTGATGCCTTCCGACGAGCCGACGATCACAGTCGTGTATTTGCACTCGCCGCGACGACGATGGTGGTGTAGCAGGCACCGCATCATCCAGCGGGCGACCAGTTCGCACACCAGCCCGACCAACGGTGCGATGATCAACGCGGTACGCGGCAGTTGCAGGTTCAGCATGAATGCCACGCAGCTCGCCAGCACGATTGTGAAAATCGCGGCGTTGATGAGCTTGGTGTACAGCTCATATCCCTCGGCCATCACATGCCGGTGGTACGCGCCGGCGAACGCCAGACACAGTAGTCCGATCACGCAGTACGCCAGCAGGAACGCCCAAATCGGCATGGCGCGCGTCACCGTGTCGTAGGCACCGGGGTTGAACGCGAAACAGATCACCAACGACAGCAGCATCACAAGCACGTCCACAGCCACTAGAGCGGCGACGTATATGTACCGCCACAACGGCCGGCGCCGGATGGATCGGAAAATCGACTGCTCGGTCTCCGGGAACGGCGTGTTCTCGAATGTCATTGGCTCATGGCGGTCGGCATATCCGGTGTCATTCGTGGTTCCGGGAGCCCCGCAAACCGCACCCTTGCACACGCCCCCTTCAGAAGCGGACGAGTCAATCGTCTTGACCATGTTCTCCGCTGAGGCATCACCGACACCTTGCGTATGGGACAACCCCCTACGTTCATGTACACGCTGTTCGCGTGCCGACGACGTCATACGGACACCAACAGGAAGCTCTTGCGTGCGAAGCTCCTGCCCCTCTCTCCGTGCATCCATAACCTCTCCGGCCTCCCCCTCCCCTCGTTTCACGCATATCAGCATAAAACGAATAGGGGGGGGGGCTGTCAAATCTTCACAGCAATTCCTATATGTTTTTATACACCCCTTACAGTACAACACCCTGCATTTTCCTACCTCCAATTGATCTCATCCATGACGCAAGGCAGCGCCACCACGCGTTCGAGGGCATGTATGCCTTACTCGACGCACAATCCAGAATGCAGTCGCGAGACGACCCACGGATGGATATACGACAATGCCTGTTTCTGGCCGAGTCTTCCCGGTAAGAAACAGGCATACGGTAACGCATGGCTTATTCGTTTTCCGATGATGCTCTCGCTGGATCCGAAGGAACGTTATTCACGTCGTTCTGGCTATCGCCGGAATCGGGTTGTTTCGGCGTATCACCCATGCCACCGTCGTTCTGGCTATCGCCGAGATCGGGTTGCTTCGGCGTATCACCCGTACCTCCGCCCGCACCCCCACCAAGGTCACCGGTATATCCGTAGTTATAGTACCCATTGTTCGCGGTCGCGTTCTGTGCCGCCAGCTCCTCCATTGAGGCGTTCACACCGTCACTAGCGGACTGCAATGCAGTCTGCGCATCCTGCAGGGCCTTCAGGTCGGGATCATCCTGCTGCAGCAACGCATTCGCCGTATTGATCGCCTCCTCCAGCGTGACGCGGGTGGTGTTGTCCGCCACGGCCCGCAAGCTGTTGTCCAGCAGGGTCTGTGCATCGTTGACTGCGGTCTGCAGCGCGTTTCGTGCGTTGGTCTTGTCGGTTTCGGTCTTGGCGTCACGACTGTCAGCCACGGCCTTGGCTGCGTCGGTGACTTTGCCGGCGCTGTCGGTAAGCTGTTGTGCCAACTTCTGGTTCGTCTTCGCATTGTGTTGCAGATCCACGGCGGACAGCGACGTGCTGCAAGCGGCGGCTTCACCGATGCCGTTTGCCTCGTCGATGGCATCACTCAATGAGTTTACCGTAGCGGCATCTGCAACCTGATCAGCGGTGATCGCCTGCTCGTCCTTCGCGTCGGCGAGCGCCTGGTCGAGTGCGTCTCGAGCGGTGTTGTATGTCTCGGACGAACTGGTGCATGTGGATAGCGCCGCACTGTGTTCCGCATCGTTTTCACGGTTACGCCATAGCAGCACACCGCCGACGGCCACGGCCGCAACCAGAACCACAATGGTGATGGATACGGCCACGGGTTTGAACGACCGTTTCCTGGCCGGCGTTTCGGAGTTCTCGCTGCCGTGTGCGTTTTCATTGACTGATTCATCGCCTGCCGCCGCGACTGGTGGAATCGCCGCAGGCGTCTCACCGCTGATGACGCTTCCGAAGTCCAACGATGGTACGGTCTCGATGATGGCCGTCTCCTGCGCGGCTGGGCCGCTTTCCGGAAAGAGCCGTGTACCGCTGAATGCTGTGGTTTCCGGCGCATGTTCCGGTGGAGCGGTGGGAGCCGCCGAGGATGCATCGGTCTTTAAGACGGTGGTTTTCGCATCGTCGCCTTCGTCCGAGGACGAATCGACGATGTCCGGAGTATTCCCGGAGGCGATCACCTGGGTCTCCGCGGTCGAGGGCATGCCTTTGGACGCCGCGTGGCGCGGACCGTCCACAGGCTCGTCGCTGGAGTTGGATGTGGGGAACTCGATGGGTGGGATATCCCAGAACGTGTCGACGACGTCACCGTTCTCGCTCCTGGGAACCGGAGGTTTCGGCGGTCTGCTGGCGTTGTCGGCCGCACGCTGCAGGATGTCAACATCATCGTCCGCCGTCGGTTTATTCGGCGGCACGGGAAAGCTCAGATCCATGTCGATATCGGAATGGCTGCCATCACTCATCGTCAGACCGTCCCTCTCATACGTGCCCTACATATCTTCTGAAGGATAGTGTAGTAATTCCTCTGACGAACCCTTCCAACACTGCATCGCAGTGTCCATGGAACGTTCACAGTAAAACGTCATTCCCGGGAACCGAATCGGGGAATGAGCCACGTTATCGCCTTACACGTAGCCGATTCGTGACAGTACAGGCAGCTATCCGCCTTATACGAGGCAACCTCCGGGAACCGCTGCAAGCATAATGAAAACGGCGTCTGAACGCTTCAACGTACAGACGCCGTCTCCCAGGCCGTCACTCACTTTGAGACTACTGACGGCGTTTGGTGTTCTTGCCGCCCTTGTGCTTGGTGTTGCTGCGCTTGGTGCCGTCCTCGTAATAGTAGTAGTAATAGTTGCCGGCGTGGCTCTTCTTCAGATCCGCGAAGGTGAAGATGAATCCGAGCACGGGAACGCTGGCGGTCTTCAGTGTCTCGGCGGCCTCCTGCAGGTCCTTCTTCTCGGTGATGCCCTTACCGGTTACCAGCACGATGCCGTTGGCGAGACGGCCGAACACAACACCGTCATTCGAAACGGTCATCGGAGCGGTATCGATGATGACATAGTCGTACTGGGTGAGCGCCTGCCGGACCAGCGCCTCCATCGTATCGGAGTTAAGCAGGATGCTGGCATTCGCCGGACGCTTGCCGGCGGGCAGGATGTGCAGGTTCGGCTTCCAGTAGCTCTGTACCACATCTTTCGGGGTCATTTGTCCGGAAAGCACATGGGCCAGACCCGCATGTCCCTCAATGCCCAGATGCTTGGCGACCGACGGATGACGCAGGTCGGCGTCGATGAGCAGCACCTTGGCACCGTCCTCGGCCAGTGCGGCGGCCACGTTCACGGCGGTCGTGGTCTTGCCTTCGGCCGGGGAGACCGAGCTGATGACGATGAGCTGGCCTTCGCCGGCGACGCGGTCGGTCTTCAGGAACGAGATGTTGGTGCGGACACGGCGGTATTCCTCGGCGATCGGACCGCCCGGCTGGGCGACGACGACCGGCTGCTGCTTCAGCAGAATCTGATCGTCCGGGATGCTGCCGATTGCGGAGGATCCGAGGATGCCTCGGACGTCGGAGGTTGTGTCGATACGGGTGTTGAGCATCTCGCGGACGATCGCGAAGCCGATGCCCAGGATGACACCGACGACCAGACCAGCCGCGAGGTAGAGCGGCACGTTCGGCGAGCTCGGCCCCTCCGGCAGGGCGGCCTGCTGCACGACGGACAGTGACACCGGGGCCTGGTCCTTGGTGACGGTGTTCATTGAGGTCGAGACCTGCTCGCTCAGGCTGTCGGCCACCGCGTTGGCGAGCTGCTGGGAGAGCGCGGGGTCCTCGGTCTCGGCGGTGATGCCGACCATGAAGGTACCGTCCGGGTTGCTTGCGGTGATCAGCTCGGCGGTTTCGGCGACCGTGGTGTCCAGGCCGAGGTCGTCGATGACCGGCGCGAGCACCGCTTCGGTTTTGACCAGCTGCGGGTAAGTGGCGATCTGCGTGTTGATATAGGAGCCGATCGAGCTGTACTGGGAGGCATTGGCGTCGCCGCTGATCGCGCCCTGGCCGGACATGGCCAACAGCTCGGCCGTCGCCTCATACTTCTTCGGTGCCAGGAACGTGTAAGCCGCCACGGCGGCGAACACCACCACGCAAACGACAATCGCGGAAACGATGTGCTTCCGGATCATCTGCAGCAATTCCCCGAGGGTAATCCCTTCTTCCTGTTCCATCTGATTCTGATCCATTCGAGAATCCATTCTCTCAGTCATTTCTTATGACACAATATGGCTAGCATGCTAGCAGGGGGGTGGGATGAAGGGGCCACCGGGCCATACGGCCGTCCCGTCCACAGGCGTGGACAAACCCCCGCAGGCTCAGAACCAGCCGACGACAAGCACGGAGGCGCAGAAAGCCGCCGACCGGACGCACGCCGCCACGAATGCCGCGCCATCCGACAAACAAGTGGACGCGGCTCGGACCGAAGCGCAACGAGCCGCCGAGGAGGCGGCGAAAGCGGATGAGCAGCGCCCCGATGTCGATCAGCTCGCCGAAGCGCAGGATACAGTGGACAAAGCCGATCAGGCGGCGGCGGGGTTCTTCAAGGATTCGAGAGCCGACTACGCTTACGCGCTGCACACCAATCAGTCGCTCAGCAACCCCCGCATGCTGGAACGTGGATCTCGACGCCGATAATGATGCGACCACACTGGAGAATCTCGATTCGGCTCTTATGCTGATCAAGGAATGCAACGATCTGCGCGCAGGAAAATCTGGAACCGCTGAATGTATCCGCGAATCTCATAGAGACACGTTTGAGGGTTTCAGGTCCGTACCGACACGCCGAAAGCGGTCGCAGAACTCGGCGATAGTCTGCGGACTTCGGCGGTTTCCCGCCATTCCCCGCAGAGCATCCCCCGGACCCTGCGGAACGGCTTCGGCGTGTCACCCAGCGCGCCCAGCACGACACACAAAGCTCGGCACCGTTCAAGGCACATGACCCGCATGACTCGCACGTTCCGGTCGACGACGCCGACGTCTCATATGTTTGACTATTTTGACACGCCAATTCAGTCGCGTCTACTGACTTGTCTTAAGTAATTGCGGTGGTAGCCTTCGGGCGACACCTAAGGAGAGTGTGGATGCGTCCATTCTCCTTTTTATTGGCCCGCCTAGAACTTTTGGTCAGTCAGTGATGTTGGGCCTATAGGAAGCTGGCTTATCCTCTGTCACACTCGCATCGCCTGTTGTATCGTTAAATCAGGGAACGAACACGCGCCGCGATAACATCAAGCGACCTGCGGGAAGGACCATCATCATGCAGTTGCCCAGCGAATCGGTGGTGACGTTGCGGGACGACTGGGACATCAACGACCTGGTCGCCTACCTGCATCGGTCGCAGCGCAGCCGAGTCACGGTGCTGCTGTCCATTCCGCAACGGCAGACCAAGCCGCCGGTCGACGGCAACGTGCTGAAACGCCGGCTCGGCACCAAAGCCGATGTGGTGGTCGTCCCCGCCGCGCTGACTTACAAGCTCACCGACACGCTGGGACGCAGACAATCGGCGTTCGGCGGCGCGGCCCGTGTATACCCGCGCGATGACGGATGGTTGTCGGACCACTACCAAATCGAGCTGATCCAGCCAAAAAGTTCATCAAAAGCCATGCTCACCGCAATCGAGCAGGCCGTGGATGATGAAACCGAACGCACCGAGGAACGTGCGCAGCAGCGCCGGAACGAAATCGAACGGCGCAAAGCCATCGAAGAGCAACGACGTCGCGAACGGGAGACACAGTCGGCCGTGCAGGAACCTCAAGCACCGGCGGCACCGACATCGGCGTCAAAGCAATCAGCGAAACAGCCGTCAAAACACGCCAAGTCAGCGAAGCACTCCACGTCCGCCATCCGGCTGAATCTGCCGCAAAACGACGCTGGCGTGTTCGCGGCGGACACCGCCGACCGTGCGGCGACGCTCGCGGAATACCTGCGTTCCCCGCAGTCGACGATGCCGGTGGTCATCGCCACGCGCAACGTCGGCATGACCGCATCGTTGGCGGACACCGAGGAACTGGCGAAAATGCTACGCGACGCGGCCTATGTGGTGGACGTCATCGGCCCCGAGGCGACCGCCGAGCTGAACGCGCGCATGCCCAAAGGCGTGCAGACCTTCGGCAACGCCTGCCGCGTGATCCCCGCGGGCTCCGAGTGGATCACCCACGGCGGCGTGAAACTGTTCTGGGGCTGGAATCTAGGCGAGCGTGCACGAGTCACCGACGCGGTGCTGCAGGAGGCCGCACGGCTGAGTTTCAACAATACGTATTCCACCCATGCGACGACGGATTCCAGACGGACCGTGTCGGGCACGGTGCTGGGAAGTCCGGCCGAGGGGCGCGTGCTGGTCGATCTGGGGCGTGGCTCGTACGCCACGATACTGACCAATCTGGTATCCAAGGACGTTCCCGGCGACCGGTTGTTCGCCAAGGGCATGGCGGTGTCCGGCTTGTTCGACGAGGAGTCGCGACGCCTGGATCTGACCGAGCCGCGGCCGAGACGACCGCGCGAGGCGTTGTCCGCCTACGCCAGCGGCATGGTCGTGCCGGCGCGGGTGGCCGCGGTGCGAAGGGACTCGTGCACGTTGGAGTTGTTCCCCGGCGCCGTGGTGGAGGTGCCGGCGAAGACGCCGGCGTCGATACGGATCTGCGGTGGGAGCTGACGGTGGGCACCGTGGTGCCGGTCGCCGTCATCGAACGCGACGATGGCGATGAGGCATGGTCCGATGTCGATACGCAAGGGAATGTCCGGTTGCATTGGCTGATGTCGCTGCTGGACGTGGATGAACCGCCCGTCCCTGCACCGATCTATTTCCGGGCGGTCCCGCGTGGATCGCGATACCGGATCCGGCCACGGCGACGCAACAGACTGAGCATCATGAGCTGTCCGCCTTCGACGAACGACAGCTGTCGGCGCTCATCCCCGACAGCGCCGACACGGCATCCGCCCAGCGCATCCGCGACCTATACGCCCAACTCATGCAGACCAGACAAGAGCTGACGACGGCGGAGCGTCAACGCAACGCGGCGACGTCGCAACTCGAGCAGGCCACGCGCCACGCGCTCGAACAACGGCGCACCATGAGACAGCAATCCAAGCACCGGGACGTCGTATCAGGAGTGGACCTGCAAGACCGTTTCGCCGATCCGCGGCAACAACTCGACTTCGAGGTGTATATGGCATGGGTGACGCGCATACCGGCCGCCGAAAAAAGGGACAAGCCTCTGAAGCGGAATTGGGGTTACGGCCCGGACTTCTTCACCAGCCTGGAGGCGGTACAAGGCGTGGACCGCGAAAAGGTGGCGCATGTGATGCTCGAGGTGGTGCTGGGACTCGACAAGGAATTGAACAGCCGCGGTCTGCACCAGCTACGCACCGGCGAGGGCGGCGCTGATCCCAAACGCCGCACGGCAGCCGGCGACACCTACTGGCGTGTGTACCTGCAGACCAATACGCCCGGTGCACGACGACTGCACTATGTGCGCCGGGCCGATGGGTCGGTGGTGTTCACGCGCGTGGGGATGCATGATGATTTCAGGAGCTAAGAACCGCTCCATAGGTGAGTGCAATACTCACCCTCAAATCGCAGACATAGACGATTTACCCTCGTCGTATAATCGATCCGCATTTCTAACTCGAGTTTGCAGCCTGCAAGACCGGGTTGTCATATCCTCATGTTTGTATGCGAATGTGAAGTATTCGCATACCCCCCCCGCAGCGCTAGTCAAAAGGGCGGGTTCTAGTGATCGTTGCAACACCTGACCTACCGCAAGGAGGGTCAGGTG
>SAMEA3387502__coassemble_982_pt1 | contig 32180 bp, 21 predicted proteins | sample SAMEA3387502__metabat2_low_PE_007 | metagenome-assembled genome bin SAMEA3387502 (sample SAMEA3387502) | Felis catus | biome: Faeces | place: United Kingdom | collected 2012 | reverse complement strand
CCCCCTCCGGTCCGGTCAGCATCTCGGTCAACGACGGGCGTCGGTCGTGGCTCGCTGTATGCCGGGACTCGCCGTCATCATCCTGCGAGCCGCGGCCCAGATGGTAGTCGGCGTCGCTGATGGCCCCGTCGAGCAGCATCTGCGCGTCGCCGGGGACATCGAGTCCATCCGCGTACTCGGAGGACATCAGCGACTGCCATCCCTCCTTCGGCAGGTAGCCGTCCCTGGCCTTGCTGCGGCAGTCCGCGGCGTACGTGCGGGCCAGCTCGTCGACCTTCTCGTTGCCGGCGTTGCCGGCGTGCCCCTTGACCCACACGAACTTGACCGAACCGGCGCGCTTGGACAGTTCGGCGTCGATGGCCTTGATGAGCGCGGCGTTCTTGACCGGCTTCTTCTGGCTGTTCTTCCAGCCGTTCCGCTTCCAGCCGTGCACCCACTTGGTCGAGCAGTTGATCGCGTACTGCGAATCGGTTTCGATGACCAGTGGCTCGCTGCCCGGGTGCGCGCGCAGCGCCTCCAGCACGGCGCACAGCTCGCCGATCTGGTTGGTGCCGTTCGTGGCGCCGCCCGCGTCGCAGTCGCCGGGGTGCTCATGCCCGGGCTGGCCGCCGGCGTGCGGCGTATGGTCGGCCCATGCCCAGCCCATCGGTCCATTGGGATTGCCGAGCGCCGAACCGTCCGTGGAAACCGTAATCGTCATGCGTCCCACTGTACGGAGCGTAGCCGACGCCGGCGGGGACAGTGTTTACCTGTCGGTTTCCTCCACGAGCGTGAATGTCGCGGCGGTACGGCGGCGCGCCGGACGTGGGCTCCGTTCGTCGCGCCGTTTGGCGGGCGGCGTCCGTCGTCGTGCTGTGCCTGACCGTGTTCTGGACGCCGGCGGTGATGTGTGGCGTGGATGGGCGGTCTTGTTGCGACGGGGGAACAATAAATGTAAACTTAAATAACTAATTGGTTTCATCGCGGACGCTCGAAGACGAGATGGTGCGTATGGTGCTGATTAGGACAATGAAAGAACCTTTCCGATATATAGCCCCGGTCAAACCAGCAAAGGAGCCATCAGTGGACTACAGTGAGGACATCAAATCGGTGCCTGAAACGGCAACCCTCCGTACATCCGACATGGATGTCGTGATACGTCGTCGATTCCCCTCAGTCGTGCGATATGTACTGGGCGATCGCGCATTGCCCGGTCAGCCGTCGGACGTCCGCGACGTAACGATCAACGACGTCACCGTACCCTTGGGCGATGACGACGTGGCGTTCGCGCAATGCGGTGATGCGCGTGCGGAATACAGACTCGTGGCCAGGAACCGGGACGCGCATATCGATGCGGAACTGACCGTGGCCATCTCCGTCGAAGCGCGTGCGTTGCATTTCGACATCGTCGAGATCGTGAACCACGAGGACGAGAGCCGATATCCGATTCAGACCGTGGCGTTCCCCGACCATAGCCTTGTCTCCGTGCGTGGCGATCAACCCGAGGCCGTGCTGGTGGGGGCCGTGATGTCGTGCGACGTGATGAAAACCGGCGACGAGACGCTGAGGGTCGAATCCGGACTGGCGCTGACGGATCGTGATTATACCTATGCCTTTGTCTCGGACGGCATCCTGAGCGCCGGCCTATGGAGCAACTCCGAGCACGATGGGCGCGTCGTCGCGGTTTCCGCGGATGGAGGCAGCCGCAATACAAGGGTGTACGCCACATCCAAAACCGTGGATGGGGTCGTTTCCCTGGGACTGGCCAGTGCCCCATGGTATTACCACCGCAAGGTTTCGGATTCGCATGGCCGGGTTTCGGTCGTGGAACAGATTGAGATGCCCCGCGCGGCCGTCGTGATAGCCGACGACGTGAATGGGGATGGACGCGTCGATTGGCAGGATGCCGCCATCGAATACCGAAGCGTGATGAACAATCCGGTGGGAGCCCAGAACGTACCTGATCTGGTTTGCGAACGCATCGCGATGAATTTCGGCTCACAGGTGCAGAACCCGTTCCTGACGACGCTGGACAACGTCAAGAAAGTCGCGCTTGCCACGGACGGCCTTGGACAATCGGTCATGCTGAAGGGGTATGCCAACGAAGGCCATGATTCGAGCCATCCGGACTACGCCGACATCAATCAGCGGGCGGGCGGTATCAAGGACCTGCGCACCCTGATGGAGGACGGACGTAAGTATGGCGCGCGGTTCGGCATCCATATCAACGTTTCCGAAATGTATCCCGAAGCGGATGCGCTCTGCGAGGACATGGTGCACCGTAAGGACGATGGACGTCTGCATTACGGGTGGAACTGGATCGACCAGGGCATCGGGCTTGACGCCGTATATGATCTGGTTTCCGGCAATCGGGCCCGCCGTCTGAACGATCTCAAACAGGCGGTCGGCGACGGTTTGGAATTCGTCTATGTGGACATCTGGGGGAACCACGCATCCTCGGATTGGGAGGACTCGTGGCAGACTCGCCGGATGTCCCGGCAGCTCAACGACAACGGGTGGCGGGTCGGCACCGAGTACGGATCCAGCAACGAATATGACGCCACGATGCAGCATTGGGCCGTCGATCTGGGATACAACTACAGCGGCGGCAGCGGTAAAGGCGAGAATTCGCAGATCATGCGATTCCTGCGCAACCATCAGAAGGACAGCTGGGTGGGTGATTATCCCGCATACGGAGGTGCCGCGAACGCTCCACTGTTGGGTGGCTACGATATGCGCGACTTCGAGGGATGGCAGGGACGCAACGATTTCAACGCGTACATCGCCAATATCTTCACGCATGATCTGACGACGAAGTTCATCCAGCATTTCCGTGTGATGCGCTGGGTCAACAGTCCCTTGGACGAGAACATGCCGCGTGATCCCGCCTCGAACGGCGGGTGCGAGCAGATCCGTCTGGCGGACGACCAAGGTCATGAGCTGGTGCTGTCCCGCGGCTCGAACGATCCGACGGATCCCGCCTACCGCGATCGGACGATGGAACTGGACGGCCGCGTGATCGCCCGTGGGGCGGTCTCCTGCGGGGACGGCACGGGGCGGGGCGATGAATCGTACCTGATCCCGTGGCTGTGGGATTCGGTGTCGGGGAACCTCGTGGAGCCGACGGACGTGCGACTGTACCATTGGAACACCGCTGGAGGCTCCAGCACGTGGGATCTGCCGGACGACTGGCGCGGACAGGACGCCGTGGCGGTCTACCGGCTGGGCGAGCACGGCCGGGGCGAGCGGGTGTCCGTGCCCGTGGCCAATGGCAGGATCACGCTTGACGCCGAGCCCGGGACCGCATACGTCATCTACCGCTTCGACGGCCTTCCCGAGGAACACGCGGTGCGGTGGAGCACCGGAACCCATCTGATCGACGTCGGATTCAACGGCGGGGCGGAAAGCCTCGCGGCACACTGGCCCGCGGAGGGTACCGGCGTCGCATCTATCGTCCACAGCGAGGCCTCGAATCCCATGCTGCGTCTCGAAGGCGACGTGACGGTCAGCCAGGAGCTGACCGACCTCGTTCCCGGCGTTCGGTATGCCTTGTACGTCGGTGTGGACAATCGTTCGGACCACCCCGCCACGATCACGGTCAACGCCAATGGCCGGACGTTGGCGTGCAATAGTGCGCCGCGCAGCATCGCCCGGAACTACGTTCAGTCGTACGCGCACAATACAAAGTCCGCCACAGTGGATGGGACAAGCTATTTCCAGAACATGTTCGTGCATTTCGTCGCTCCCGAGGCACCCACGTTCGTGGTTCTGGGACATACGGGCGAAGGCGCGGCATACTTCGACGACGTGCGCGTGGTCGAGAATGCGTATACGGGGCTTTCGGTCGCCGAGGACGGTTCCGTGCTGCGGCTGTCGAACGATTTCGAACGCAACGCCCAGGGCATTTGGCCGTTCGTGGTCGGTGGGGCCGAGGGGGTCGAGGACAATCGCGTGCATCTGTCCGAGCTCCATGCGCCGTATACGCAGGCGGGATGGGATGTCAAGCGCATGGACGACGTACTCGACGGTTCATGGTCCCTGAAGGTCAACGGGTTGACGGAACTCGGCACCGTGGTGTACCGGACCATCCCGCAGAACGTGATGTTTGCGCCGGACGTGCGGTACCGTATCGGTTTCGATTACCAGAGCGGGTCCGAAGGCATCTACGAGGTCGTCGTCGGCGAGGGGAAGTCCGTGAATGAGTTCGTCGAACGCATCCCCTTGTCCAAGGCCCTTGGAACGACGCGGCGTTGCGAGTTCACTTTGACCGGGGCTCGAAGCGGGCAATCCTGGTTCGGCATCCGCTCGACTGACGTCCCACCGGATCTGGAAGGCACAGACGGCAACGAGGCGAACTTCGGCGGATATCGTGACATCGTTATCGACAACCTGCTGATCGAACGTATCGACTGATGCCGGTGTAGGCCGCGGCGGGAAAGACCTGCGACGCGAAGGAGGGACGCCCCCGATGGGGGCGTCCCTCCTTCGCGGTTTTGCCGGGATGCGCGGTTATTCTCCGAGCGCCTTGTCCACGACTTCGGTGGCCTCGTCAAGCACCTTGTCCAGCGCCTCGGGGGAGACGAAGGACTCGGCGTACACCTTGTAGATGTTCTCGGTGCCGGACGGGCGGGCCGCGAACCAGTTGTCCTTGGTCACCACCTTCAGACCGCCGATCTTCGCGCCGTTGCCCGGCGCCTCGGTCAGCTTGGCCTCGATGTCCTCGCCTGCCAGCTGGGTGGCGGTCACGTCCTCGCCGGACAGGGCCGCGAACTTGGCCTTCTGCTCAAGCGTGGTCGGGGTGTCGACGCGCTTGTACCAGCTCTCGCCGAAACGCTCGACCTGCTCCTGATGCAGCTGGGCCGGGTTCTTGCCGGTCTTGGCGGTGATCTCGGCGGCCAGCAGGTCGGGGATCAGGCCGTCCTTGTCGGTGGTCCACACGCGGCCGTCCATGCGCAGGAAGCTCATGCCGGAGCTCTCCTCGCCACCGAAGGCCACCTCGCCCTTGAACAGCGGGTCCACGAACCACTTGAAGCCGACCGGCACCTCGACCAGCTTGGCGCCGATGGAAGCGGCCACGCGGTCGATCAGCGAGGAGGAGACCAGGGTCTTGCCGATGCCGGCGCCCTCCGGCCAGCCCGGACGGTTGCCGCCGAACAGGTACTCCACGCACACGGCGATGTAGTGGTTCGGGTTCATCACGCCCCAGTTCGGGCAGACGATGCCGTGGCGGTCGGCATCCGGATCGGTGCCGCCGACCAGGTCGTACTTCTCCCACGCGCCGGCGTTGAGCTCGTCGACCAGGCCCTTCATGGCGTAGGTCGAGCTCGGGTCCATGCGGATCTTGCCGTCGTGGTCGATGGTCATGAAGCTCCAGGTCGGATCGACCTCGGGGCGCACCACGTCGATCGTTAGGCCGTACTTCTCGTTCATCAGCGGCCAGTAGTTCACCGACGCGCCGCCGAGCGGGTCGATGCCCAGACGCACGCCCGAGGAGCGGATCACGTCGAAATCGATGACGTTGCCCAGGTCGGAGACGTAGTGGTCGCGGTAGTCGAAACGTTCGACCAGATCGGACTTGACGGCCTGCTCGAACGGGACGCGCTTGACGTTCCTGTAATCGCCGAGCAGTTCGTTGGCGCGCGCGGCGATGGCGTTGGTCGCCTCAGCCGGTGCCGGGCCGCCGGTCGGCGGATCGTACTTGAAGCCGCCGTCGGTCGGCGGGTTGTGCGAGGGGGTGACCACGATGCCGTCGGCCAGGTCCTCGCCGGAGAACCGCTGCGTGCCGTCGGCCGCGCGGTTGTGGGTCAGGATGGCCTGGGAGACGACCGGGGTGGGGGTGAAGTCGTCGCGCGAATCGATGCGCACGCGCACGCCGTTGGCGACGAGCACCTCGATGGCGGTCTTCCATGCCGGCTCGGACAGGGCGTGGGTGTCGCGGCCGATGTACAGCGGACCGGTGACGCCCTGGGTCTTGCGGTATTCGGCGATGGCCTGGGTGATGGCCACGATGTGGGCCTCGTTGAACGAGGTCTTCAGGGACGATCCGCGGTGGCCGGAGGTGCCGAAGGAGACGCGCTGCTCGGCGACGGACGGATCGGGGACAAGGTCATAGTACTTGCTAATGACTTCGTCGACATTGATCAGATCTGCTGGGGTGGCGGGCATACCCGCATTATTTGCTACCATGACCCCATTGTGCCACGTTTTGGCGGGTTGTCGGGGCACCGTTGTCGCAAATTGTGCGTTTCGTCTGACGAATGGTATGGAATTTCACGCGTCGTTCATCCCGATGTCGCCCGGAGGTCAAGCGGAGACGGGCGTATCCGCCTCCACTGCGGCGGCCGCGGCGTCATCGGATGCGTTCGCGCCGGGAGTGGCATCGGCATCAGGGGTGCGGTCGTTCGACGTCGACGGTGTGCCCTCCGGTACGCGCACGGTGAGCGCCTGCCGTTCCACGGTGAACCGGATATGGCTGGTCTCGCGCAGGATGTCGCCGTCCACTTCCGCCAGGGCGGGCTTTTCCAGACGCACCTCGGCGCTGACGCCCTGGATCTGGTCCACGGTGGAATTGGTGGACAGCGGGCTCTGCTGGGCCTTGCCGGTCACCGTCTGGTGGAGTACGTCGCCGAACAGGTTGGCCCAGCCGATCAGACCGCCCGTGGTGTCGATGATCTCGAAATCGAGGATGCCGTCGTCCCACTTGGCTTCGGGCATCAGCGAGAACCCGGGGATCTGGCCGCAGTTGCCGGCCATCAGGGTGCGGAAGGTGAGCTTGGTGCGCGTGTGGGTGGAGCCGTCCGCGCTGGTGATGGAGACGCTGCCGCGGTATTTCGGCGCGAACAGGTGCTTGAACGCGCCCACGAAGTAGGCCAGCCAGCTGATGTTCTTCTTGAGTTCGGGATCGGTGTCGTCGATCATCTGCGCGTCGAAGCCCAGGCCGGCAATGATCAGGAACGCGTGGCCGTGATCCTCCTCCTCGTTGTCCAGGATCGTCAGACGGCCCATATCCACCAGCTTCGAGCCGTGCGACGTGGCCACGGTCAGCGCCGCATCCACATCATCCACGGGGATGCCCATATTGCGGGCGAACAGATTGCCGGTGCCGATCGGCACGATGCCCAGCGCATGCCCGGTGCCGGACAGCGCGCTCGCCACCGTGCGCACCGTGCCGTCGCCGCCCACGGCCACCACCACGTCGGCGCCGCCCTCCAGCGCCTCCTGCGCGCAGACGCGGCCGCTCTTGTCCAGCTGGGTGTCGATGAACTGCACCTCATGCAGATTGTGCGCCTCGCAGAACGCCTTGATGTGCTCGCGGTACTGGTCGGCCTGCGGTTTGGAGGGGTTGATGATGAACGCGTAATGTACCTCGTCCTCGCGGCGCTCCACCAGGGTTTCGGCCAATTTGCGCCGCCTGCGGTCCTTGAGCATGGTCAGGACGGCGGTGATGATCAGCGCGACCGCCGCGATGACGGCGACGACGATGGCGGTGGTGAGGACTGGTTCAGGCATGGTTCCCATTCTTCATACCGCCGCGACCGCGGAACAGGGAAATCGGTGTTCGTCAACGATACCTGCACGCATGGCGGACGGTCGGGGGCCAGTGTCGGCTTGCGGCACTAGTCTTGGAGCCATGCTTGATATCCAATTCATCCGTGAACATGCCGATGTGGTGCGCGAATCCCAGCGCAAGCGCGGCGAGTCCGTCGAGCTCGTGGATGAGGTGCTGCGCTCCGACGAGGTGCGCCGCTGCTCGCTCAAGGAGTTCGAGGCCGCCCGCGCCCAGCAGAAGGAGATCGGCAAGAAGGTCGCCGCCGCGCCGGCGGACGAGAAGGCCGCGCTGATCGCCCAGACCAAGGAGCTCAGCCAGAAGGTCGCCGAGTTCAAGGCCGCGGCCGACGCCGCGTCCGAGGAATACACCACGGCCATGTGGAAGCTGTCGAACATCGTCGAGCCCGAGGCGCCGGAGGGCGGCGAGGACGACTACGTGGTCGTCAAGAAGGTCGGCGCCCCGCGCGACTTCGCGGCGGAGGGCTTCGAGCCGAAGGACCATATGACGCTGGGCACGCTGGTGGCCGGCATCGACACCCGCCGCGGCGCCAAGGTCTCCGGCTCCCGCTTCTACTTCCTGCGCGGCGCCGTGGCGCGCATGCAGATCGCCATGCTGACCATGGCCGTCGACCAGGCCGAGGCCAACGGCTTCACGCTGGCCATCACCCCCACGCTGGTGCGTCCTGAGGTCATGCGCGGCACGGGCTTCCTCAACTCCCACGCCGATGAGATCTACCGCCTGCGCGAGCCGGACGACCAGTACCTGGTCGGCACCTCCGAGGTGGCGCTCGCCGGCATGCACGAGGACGAGATCCTGGACCTGTCCAACGGCCCGCTGCGCTACTGCGGCTGGAGCTCCTGCTACCGCCGCGAGGCCGGCGCCGCCGGCAAGGACACGACCGGCATCATCCGCGTCCACCAGTTCGACAAGGTGGAGATGTTCGTCTACGCCCGTCAGGAGGACTCCTACAAGGAGCACGAGCGCCTGCTGGCCATGGAGGAGGAGATGCTCGCCAAGGTGGAGGTGCCGTACCGCGTGATCGACACCGCCGCCGGCGATCTGGGCTCCTCCGCCGCCCGCAAGTTCGACTGCGAGGCCTGGGTGCCGACCCAGGGCAAGTATCGCGAGCTGACCTCCACGTCGAACTGCACCGAGTACCAGGCCCGCCGCCTGAACATCCGTGAGCGCGTGGCCGACGGCGGCACCCGCCCCGTCTCCACGCTCAACGGCACGCTGGCCACCACGCGCTGGCTCGTGGCCATCCTGGAGAATCATCAGAACCCGGACGGCTCCATCGAGATCCCGCGGGCCATGCGCCCCTACATGGGCGGCCGCGAGGTCATCGAACCGAGTAAGTGGGAGGCCTGACCTTCGTCAGGCCTGCTGTGTTTGGCGGCGTGCGCCTGTGTGCGGCGCACTGCTACGAACGGTTCACCGGACCGTTCGTCACGTGGGATGCCTGATTCCACGGGTCGTTGTACACTAGCGACTCGTCGCGCCGTTTCGGCGCCCAGGGGCAGATGTCCGAGCGGTCTAAGGAGACGGTCTTGAAAACCGTTGAGGTGCAAGCCTCCGCGAGTTCGAATCTCGCTCTGCCCGCTTCAGAACGGCTCCCGTATGGGAGCCGTTCCCGTATTCGTACGTGGGCCGCCCGGCGGACGACGCGTTTCCCGCAGCCACGGCCCGCGAACCCGTTGGAGGCCCCATGAGCGCAACGATCACCGACGTCATCTTCGACTACTGCGACGTGCTGCTGGACTGGCGTCCCCGCATTCCGCTGGAAGGCCAGTACCCGCCCGGTGTCATCGACATGTTCTTCAGCGACGACGACCCTCACGGCTTCCGCTATTACGACCGGCTTTCGGATTCGGGATGGGACGAGGAACGCATCCTGTCCGACTACGAGACCGAACACGGCCCCGCCGTGGCCTGGGTGTTCCGCATCTACTTCGAACGTCAGCGGCTCGCGCTCGCCGGCCTGCAGTCGGGCATGGGGGAGTTGCTGCGCGATCTGGACGCCTCGGGCGTGCGACTGTGGGGGTTGACGAACTTCACGACCAAGTACGTCAGGGCGGCGCATGAGCTGTTCCCCGAATTGAATCTGTTGCGCGATACGGTCGTCTCCTCCGAGGAGGGCGTTTTGAAGCCCGATCCCGAGATCTACCGCCGGGCCATCGCCCGGTTCGGCGTCGAGCCGTCGTCCACGCTGTTCGTGGACGACAAGCCCGGCAATGTGGCTGCCGCCCGGGAACTGGGACTGAACGGGGAGGTGTTCGAGGGGGCGGACCTGCTGAGGCGTTCGCACTACCTCGATGTTTCCTGACCGACCCAAGGTATTGCAGGAGTTCGGTCATCGAACTTTGAGGTAGTGCGAAGCCCTTACTGCGGTTGGTCGGCGAAATTGATGAACAGGTTGTCCCGCCACGTCACGTGCGAGCCTTCCGGATGCCAATCCGTTCCCGTGCGCGGGGCGGGCGTGTCGCTGACGAAGACGTTGCGCTCGATGACGGCGGTGCCGTTGGCTCTGTGGGCGTATTCGTTGCGCAGGGGCTGGCAGTCGTCCGCCAAGATGAACACGTTATCGTGCACCCAGGCGTCCGGATTGTTCTGGATGTCGATTGCGCCCATGAGGTCGTGGACGGCCACGTTATGGCAGAACTCCGAATGCACGGCATTTTGCAGGCAGAACATCACCGTGCCGCCGGTGTTGCCCCGCGAAAAGTTGTATCGGTATATGGTGCCGTCGGCCCAATCGGCGTCCCACGCCTGCGCGTCGCCGTTGCCACCGTCGCCGCCGCAGAGCGTGTCGTAGGCTTCGTTGTATTCGAACACGGCGTTCTTGCAGCGCCATGGCCAGATGGCGGCCGCGACGCGATTCTCGATCTGTGGCTCGTCCGTATATACCTCCGGCGTCATCTGCCTGGCTGCGCGGCGCGATATATTGTGCCGGACCAATGGACGGTCGCAGTACATCACGGTGATTGCGTCGCCGCCGGCGTCCTCGACGAGATTGCCTTCGATCAGCACGTTCGTCATGCCGTATCTTGCAATGAGGTCGTCCGCAATCGAGCCGTCGCCATAGTCGAAGGTGTTGTCCCAGTTGCCGTCCGCATCGCGATGGCCGTGATCGATCATATTGAGGTAGGCCGTGTATCCCACGGCGATGCCCCAACGGCTCGCGCGCTGCACCGTGCAGTTGCGAATCGTCAGATCGTCGAATCGTGCGATGTCGGTTTCGACGCGTGCGGGGTCCTCGGGCATATGGGCGATCGCATAGATGCCGCCGTTGGCCATGTGTTTGTTGTAGATGTTGCCTTCGATATCGTGGATGTGCAGGTTTTCCAGCAGAACGTGGGAGATGGTGCCTGCGTTTTCTGCGATGACGGCGACCCCGGTCCGGTCCATGGCGCTCGGGTCGCTGAGATCGGATTCCGCGTCGGAGCGTTTGTTGGTGATCTCCAGATCCCTGATTTCGATGTAGGGGACATCACGCAGAAGCAGCGCGGAGGATACATCGCCTTTGTTCTTGTGTGGCGTCCCTCCGATGGGGGCCCGATAGTCCTCGTGCCACACGCCGGTGCCGTCCGCGTGGATGACGGGTTTCGGAGCGTCGGGGTTTCCGTACGACCCGATCGTGATCGGTCGGTTCGGCGCACCGGCGCCCGTGACGTGCAGATGTTGCCCGTTGAAGACCGAGCCGCGTTCGAGCAGCACGCAATCCGAAGGACCGAGTGTGATGGCGTTGATGCGGTCTAGGGTGCCGAACGGGCGGTCCGGGGAGAGTCCATCATCGGACGCGTTGCCGCGGGACGAGACATAATACGTGGTCATACCAGTTCCTTGATGCGGTTGGGGTGGACTACCTCGAAGGGGTAGGCGAAGGTCATCGTTAACCTTGTAAAGTAAGTATACAATATTTCAGAGGGCATAACAATTCGGATATGTGGTTGATGTTGGGGAAAACAATGTTTCGACATGTCTTTGTTAATGAAGTTGACATTTTTCTTTCCCCGATATACGCTGTAGCTACCTTGCCACATCGAGGTGGCAGCCAATCTTGAAAGGAATGAGAGATGGCTTTTAACAGCAAACGCATTGTTGCGTCCCTGGCCGCAGTCGCGGCGATGGGCATGGCTCTGACCGGTTGCGGCGGAGATACCGCGAACGGGGAATCCGGCGGTTCCGATGGCGATGTCATCGAACTGACGTATCTTCATCGTCTGCCCGACTCCGACGGCATGGTGCTCGTCAACGACATCGTGGCCAGGTGGAACGAGGAGCATCCGAACATCCACGTCACCGCCACCAAGTTCGACGGCAGCGCGGCCGACATGATTAAGAAGCTCGAAACCGACGTCAAGGCGGACAACGCTCCGGACGTGGCCCAGATTGGCTACTCCGAGCTGCCCGAGGTCTTCATCAAGGGCATGGTCGAGGACGTCACCGAGGAGGCCGCGAAATACGAGGATCATTTCGCTGCCGGCCCGTTCTCGCTAATGCAGGTGGATGGCAAGACCTACGGCCTGCCCCAGGACACCGGTCCGGTCGTCTACTTCTACAACGCCGCCGAATTCGAGAAGCTCGGCATCAGCGTGCCGGAGACCAAGGAACAGCTCATCGAATATTCCAAGAAGGCCGCGGAATCTGGCAAGTACATCACGCTGTACCAGGCCGACGCCGACCTGCTCTCTGCTCTGGCCGGGGCGTCCGGGCCGTGGTACACCGTCGAGGACGGCAAGTGGGTCGTCAACACGGAGACCGAAGGGTCCAAGGAGGTCGCCGATACCTGGCAGCAGCTGCTTGACGCCAACGCCACGAGCACCGTGGCCCGTTACGATCCTGCCTTCGACAAGTCCGTGCAGGACGGCACCCTCATCGGCACCGTTGGCGCTGCGTGGGAGGCGCCTCTGATCATGGATTCCGCCGGCGACACAGGCGTGGGCGATTGGCGTGTCGCCCAGCTGGGCGATTGGTTCGGCAACGGCGACAAGACCGGACCTGACGGCGGTTCCGGCGTTGCCGTGATGAAGGGATGCGAGCACAAGGCCGAGGCGGTGGAGTTCCTGGATTGGTTCAACACCCAGGTCGCTGATCTGACCTCGCAGGGTTTGGTCGTGGCAGCCACCACCGAAGCCGCCGAAACCCCCGAGTCTTGGTCCGAATTCTACGGTGGCCAGGATGTGATGGCTGAGTTCGCCACCGCGAACGCGAACATGGGCGAATTCACCTACATGCCCGGTTTCTCCACCGTGAACGCGGCTTTCAAGGAGGCCGCGGATAAGGCCATCGATGGCGAGGGAACGGTTGCCGACGCCTTCTCGGTCGCTCAGAAGACCTCCATCGATACACTGAAGAATTACAATCTGCCGGTCAAGGAATAAGGGCTTCCGCGGATCCGGGCCGGCTGCGGTCCGCGGAAACGACTTCTCTGTTTGACAGGAAGATGCAGCTCATCGGGATCGGAGTCGGCGGCGCGTCGCTCCGGTCCCTTTTCCGTTTTCGGGGCGGAGGCAACGTGGCCTCGTTCCGCATCGCTGCACTCTCGTAGATAGGTTTGGGAAAATGATTGCTACAACAAACAAGGCGGCTTCCGCCAGGCGGTCGGACGGTTCGGGACGTTCCGGCATCGCCAAGCGGGTGAACCGCACCGGCTGGGCGTTCATGGCTCCGTTCGCCATTCTGTTCGTGCTGGTGTTCATCCTGCCCATCATCTGGGCCGTGTATTCAAGCTTTTTCCGCCAGGTTTCCACTGGCGGCGGTGCCTACGGCGGCGGAGAACTGGTCAATCAGTTCGTCGGACTGGAGAACTTTCGGTACGCCGTCACATCGCCGGAGTTCTGGAGCGGTGTTGGCAGGGTGATCCTGTACACCGTCATCCAGGTGCCAATCATGATCATCGCGGCGTTGGCGCTGGCCATGATCATCGACTCCTTCGTCGTCAAGCATGTGTCCGGTTTCCGTCTGGGCTATTTCCTGCCCTACGCGATTCCAGGTGCCGTCGCCTCGATCATCTGGGTGTACCTGTACAATGGCCAGATCTCCCCGATCGTCAAAGGACTTGCGGCGCTCGGCATCAACGTCGATTTCTTCGCCAGCAACATGCTGCTCGCCTCGATGGCGAACATCACCACATGGACGTTCACCGGATACAACATGCTGATCTTCCTGGCGGCGCTGCAGGCCATCCCGCATGACCTGTACGAAGCGGCGCGCATCGACGGCGCCAACGGATGGCAGGTCGCCACGAAGATCAAACTGCCGAACGTGCGCTCCGCCGCGCTGCTTGCGATGCTGCTGTCGATCGTGGGATCGATCCAGCTGTTCAACGAGCCCACGCTTATGCAGACCGCGGATCCCGGCATCTCCAAGTCGTACACCCCGATGATGATGGCGCTCAACACGTCGAGGGGCACGATGACGCCCGGAGGCGACGGGCCGGCCTCGGCCATCGCCATCGTCATGGCCCTGATCGCGGGCATCCTCGCGATGATCTACGCGCTGGTCGAGAGGAAGGTGAATGAGCAATGAGCATCGCAATGAGCAAGGAGGCCCGGGCCCGTCGCCGTGCCGAACGCATCCGCGACAAGCATGCGAACGATCTGCCGCGTTCGATGCAGCCGAACGCCGTCGTCAAGGTCATCACCGTGGTCATCCTGGTCGCGGCGCTGATCTACTTCCTTTTCCCGATCTACTGGGCCATCATCGCCTCGACGAAATCGCCGGCGCAGATGTCCGCCAGCAACGGTCTGTGGTTCGCGGTGCCGCTGAACGAGCTGCCCGACGCCATCGCGGAGAACTACGCCACGCTGTTGGGATGGACCCGCGGACAGTTCTGGCGCTGGGTGCTCAATTCGCTGGTGTACTCGGTCGTCTCCGCCGGCATCGGCACCATCGTCTCGGTGATGGCCGGCTACGCGACGGCGAAGTTCCCATTCCGGGGACGCGGCGTGGCCATGGGCATCGTCATGGCGTGCATGCTGATGCCCAGCGCCCTGCTGACCATCCCGCAATACTCGATCTTCAACGCGCTGCACCTGACCAACACCATGCTCTCGATCATCATCCCGTGCTCGGTCTCGCCGTTCGGGTTCTTCCTCGGCCGCGTGTACGCGCAGACCTCGGTGCCTGATGAGCTGCTCGAGGCGGCCCGCATCGACGGCGCCGGCGAGGCCAGGATCTTCTTCACCATCGTGCTGCGCATCCTGGCGCCCGCCATGGTGACGATCTTCCTGTTCCTGTTCGTGGCGACCTGGAACAACTTCATGCTGCCGTTGATGATGATCTCCAGCGACGAGCTCAAGCCCGTCACGCTGGGCCTGTTCGGCCTGGTCTCGCTGGCCACGTTCAACGACCGAGGCGCGCTGATGATGGGCGCGATCCTCGGCGTGCTGCCGGTGATCGTGCTGTTCCTGGGCCTCCAGCGCTACTGGCAGGCCGGCCTGGCCGCCGGCTCGGTCAAGGGCTGACCGGCGGCGACAATACCCGGGGAGGGGCGGCACCGCCGCCGTTCCTCCCGTCCAGTGCGCCCTTCCGCAGGGAGGGCCTGACCCCAAGAATTCCCAAAACAAAAGGAGTACAGTCTTATGTCTACCGGACGTTTCACCATCCCCAGCGAAGAGAACTTCGCCGAGAAGACCAAGGAGCTGGCCGACCTGTGGGGCGCCGACGCCATCCGCAACTCGGACGGCACCCACTTGGACGAATCGGTGCTGGCGCTGGGCAAGAAGATCTACAGCGCCTACTTCCCGACCCGCGCCCACAACGAGTGGATCACCCTGCACATGGACGAGACCCCGCAGGTCTATCTGCTCACCGACCGGATCCTGGCCGAAACCGGCACCGTCACGATCCCGCTGATGGACGGCTTCTACGAGGAGCAGCTGCAGCCCAACCGCGACGCCGACCCGCACCGCTACTGGGAGGTCGTCGACCGCACGACCGGCGAGGCCGTCGACACCGCCGACTGGACCTACGATCCGGCCGCCGACACGGTCACCGTCTCCGGCACAACCCCGATGCACGAATACACGGCCTCGTTCCTCGCCTACATCATCTGGGATCCGGTGGAGATGTACAACCACCTGACCAACGACTGGGGAGACAAGGAACACGAGATCCCGTTCGACATCTACCACGAGCAGACCCGGGACTTCGTGTTCGACACGTTCTCCCGGTGGCTCAAGGACAGCCCCCAGACCGACGTGGTACGCTTCACCACGTTCTTCTACCAGTTCACCCTCCTGTTCGACGCCAAGCACCGCGAGAAGGTGGTCGACTGGTTCGGCTGCGCCTGCACCGTCTCCCCGAAGGCGCTCGACGACTTCGAGGCCCGGTACGGCTACCGGCTGCGCCCCGAGGACTTCGTGGACGAAGGCTGCTACAACTCGGCCTGGCGCGTGCCGCGCAAGGCGCAGCGCGACTGGATCGACTTCCTGTCCGGATTCGTGCGCGCGAACGTCAAACGACTGGTCGACGAAACCCACGCCGCCGGCAAGGAGGCGATGATGTTCCTCGGCGACCAGTGGATCGGCACCGAACCCTACAAGGACGGATTCGGCGACCTCGGCCTGGACGCCGTGGTCGGCTCTATCGGCGACGGCACCACCACCCGCATGATCGCGGACATCCCCGGCGTGAAATACACCGAAGGACGGTTCCTGCCCTACTTCTTCCCCGACACCTTCTACGAGGGCAACGATCCCAGCATCGAAGGGCTCGACAACTGGCGCAAGGCCCGCCGCGCGATCCTGCGCTCGCCGATCTCGCGCATGGGCTACGGCGGGTACCTCTCGCTGGCCGCCAAATTCCCCAAGTTCGTGGACACGGTGGCGCATATCGCCGACGAGTTCCGCGACATCCACGACCGCACCGGCGGCAAGCCGGCCGAAGGCGAGCTGAACGTGGCGATCCTCAACAGCTGGGGGCGGATGCGCTCCTGGATGGCGTTCACCGTGGCGCACGCCCTGCCGAACAAGCAGACCTACTCGTACTACGGCATCCTGGAGGCGCTCTCCGGCATGCGCGTCAACGTGCGGTTCATCAGCTTCGACGACGTGCTTGACCACGGCGTGGACCCGGACATCGACGTGATCATCAACGGCGGCCCGGTCGACACCGCGTTCTCCGGCGGCGACGCCTGGCGCGACCCGAGGCTGCTGGAGACCATCCGCGCCTGGGTGCGCGGCGGCGGCGCGTTCGTGGGCGTCGGCGAGCCGACCGCGGTGCCGCGCTTCCAGGGTGGACGGTTCTTCCAGCTGGCCGACGTGCTCGGCGTGGATGAGGAGCGGTTCCAGACCCTGTCGGTGGACAAGTACTTCCCCGAGGTCACGCCGGAACACTTCATCACCGCCGACGTGCAGCTGGCCGACGGCGTGCTCGACGCCTGGCGCGCGGCCGGCCGCACCCGTGACATCAGCGGTTGCGGCGGCGGCATCGGCGCCACGATCGGCGGCATCGACTTCGGCGAGCCAATCGCGAACACCTACCCGGTCAACGAGGATGTGACCCTGATCCGCGCCGACGACGGCCAGGTGCAGCTGGCGGTCAACGACTACGGCAAGGGCCGGGGCGTGTATGTGTCCGGTCTGCCGTACTCGGCCGCGAACGCACGCCTGCTGGAACGCATCCTGTTCTACGCCAGCCACCACGAGGACCGGTACGATGCGTGGAGCTCGACCAACCCCGAGTGCGAGGTCGCGTACTTCCCCGAAACGCACCAGTACTGCGTGATCAACAACACCGATCGCCCGCAGACCACCACGGTTCGCCACGCCGACGGCGCCGAAGCGGTCTACGAGCTGGACGGCAGCGGCATCGCCTGGTGCGAGGTCTGATCCGAGACGACGGAATCCCGCCGCACCGTGCATGCACGGTGCGGCGGACGCACCCCATCCAAGAAGGGACAAACATGACGGGCAATGAAGCCAAATACGCCGCGGCGGCCAATTTCGCCGTCGATGGCGAGATCCGGTCGGTCGAACGCTACGGCGACGGTCATATCAACGCCACCTACCTGGTCACCACCGATACCGGGCGCTACATCATGCAGCGCATGAACACCGAGGTGTTCCCCGACACGGCGAACCTGATGCGCAACATCGAACTGGTCACGGAGTTCCTGCGCTCACGCGGACAGGAGACCCTCGAGATCATCCGCACCAAGGACGGCGCCACATACGTCGAGACCGCGGACGGCGCCTACCGCATGTACGCGTTCATCGAGGACACGATCTCCTACAACCTCGTGCCCGACGCCGACACGTTCCGCGGCGCCGGCGCCGCATTCGGCGAATTCCAGAACCAGCTCGCCGATTTCGACGCCTCCCAGCTCACCGAGACGATCGCGCACTTCCATGACACCCCGCACCGGTTCGAGGCGTTCAAAGCCGCGGTCGCGGCGGACGCCAAGGGCCGCGCCGCCGGCTGCCGCGACGAGATCGCCTTCTACATGGACCACGCCGACCGGTACGGAACCATCGTGGACGGGCTGCACGACGGCACGGTCCCGCTGCGCGTCACGCACAACGACACCAAACTCAACAACATCCTGATGGACGCCGAAACCCATGCGGCACGGGCGATCATCGACCTGGACACGGTCATGCCGGGGTCGATGCTCTACGACTTCGGCGACTCCATCCGCTTCGGCGCCTCCACGGCGCTCGAAGACGAACGCGACCTGGACAAGGTGCATTTCAGCCCCGAACTGTTCCGCGCCTACACCGAGGGATTCCTCGGCAAGGTGCTGCCGAGCATCACGGCCCGCGAACTCGAACTGCTGCCCTACGCCGGCACCATGATGACGCTGGAATGCGGCATGCGGTTCCTGGCCGACTACCTTGCCGGCGACACCTACTTCGCCATCAGGTACCCCGAACATAACCTGGTGCGCGCCCGCACGCAGATCAAGCTCGTGCAGGAGATGGAGGAACAGGCCGACGACATCGCGGCCATCGTCGCGGATGTCGTGGAAAGGCTGTCGTAATGAACGCGTTGGACGAGACCTACGCCGCCATCGACGCGCTGATCGGCTATGCCGTACGTCGGCTCGACCTCGATCCGCGCAACGAGGACTGGACCCGTAACCGGATCCTGGAACTCTACGGTCTGGACTCCTACGACGTCTCCGACGGACCGACCGGTGACGGTGCCACGTCCGGGGAAACGGACGACATCAACGTTCTGTTGGACCGCTTCCGTACGGCCGCCGCGACGGCTGGTCTATTCGGGGCGGAGGATGGCGCCGTCCAGGCCGACATCGTGATGGGTCTGCTCTCCCGGTGCCCCGCCGACCTGCAGGACCGGTTCGCCGCGATCGAGCGCGAACGGGGCGGCAAGGAGGCCATGCGGTGGTTCTACGACTATTGCGTGGCCAACACCTACGTCAAGCGCGCCCAGCTCGACGCCAACCCACGGTTCGATTCGCACGGTCTGGTCGTCACGATCAACCTGGCCAAGCCGGAGTTCAAGAACATGGCCAAGGCCGCGGCCGGCAACGCCGTGGCCGGAGGATACCCGAAATGCACGATCTGCCATGAGAACGAAGGCTTCGCCGGCCGCAACAAGCGCACGTTGCGCACCATGCCGGTCATGCTCGGCGGGGAGCCGTGGTTCTGGCAGTTCTCCCCATACGGGTACTTCAACGAGCACGGCATCTGCGTGAACACCGCACACACCCCGATGCACGTCGACCGCGACACGTTCGTGCAGCTGCTCGACTTCGTCGACCGGTTCCCCGGCTACTTCCTGGGATGCAACGCCGCACTGCCACGTATCGGCGGCTCGGTGCTCGCCCACGATCATTTCCAGGGCGGAGGCGAACTGCTGCCGATGCACAAGGCCCCGGCCTGGGCCACGCTGCGCCTGCCCGCATACCCCGACGCGACCGTCGAAATCCTCGACTGGCCGGGCACGGCCGTGCGCGTCGTTTCCGCCTCCCGTGAGACGATCGTCGAAATCAGCGACATGATCCGCCGCGCATGGATCGAATACGACGATCCGGCGGCGGACATCGCCAGCCACGACGCGGATGGCAACCGGCAGTCAGCGCTCTCGCCGAGTGTCATCGTCACCGACCGCGGCTATGAGATGAGCCTGATCTTCCGCAACAACGCGGTCAGCGAGACCTATCCGGACGGCATCTTCCACGCGCATCCGGAATACTATCCGGTCAAGCAGGAGCCCATCGGGCTGATCGAGGCCCAAGGCCTGTTCATCCTGCCGGGGCGGCTGGTGGAACAGTTGGGCGCCATCGAGGACGCCCTCGTGTCCGGCGGCGACCTGCCGGATGCCGTGGGCGAATTCGCGCTCGAATGGGAGGAGCTGACGGCGGCGCTCGCCGGCAACCGTGAACGTGAGGCGGTGCGTGCCGCGATCCGCGAGGAGCTCGGCTCGGTCTGCGAGCGGATCCTCGGCAACACGGCAGTGTTCAAGACCAAGGAGCAGACGCGGGGCTTCCTCGCCTCGCTCGGTTTCGTCGAAGCCGAATGACACAGAAAGGAACGTTCATGACTACAATCCTGGTGACCGGCGGCGCCGGCTACATCGCCACGCACACCGATGTCGAATTGCTGAATCGCGGGTATGACGTGGTGTCCGTCGACAACTACGGCAACTCCTCGCCCGAAGCGTTGAACCGGGTCGAGCGGATCACCGGCCGCCCGATCAGGCGGTATGACGGCGACGTGCGCGATGCGGCGCTGATGGATCGGATCTTCACCGAGAACGACATCGACTGGGTCATCCACTTCGCCGGTCTCAAGGCCGTGGGCGAGTCGGTGGTCAAGCCGATCGAATACTACGACAACAACCTGTATTCCACGCTGGTGCTGCTGCGGACGATGCGTGCCCACAACGTCAAGCGGCTCATCTTCTCCTCCTCGGCCACGGTTTATGGCAAGCCGGAGGAGCTGCCGATCACCGAACTGACGCCGACCGGCGGCACCACGAACCCGTACGGCACCTCGAAGCTGTTCCAGGAGCAGATGCTGCGCGACGTATACGCGTCCGACGACGAGTGGACGATCGTGCTGCTGCGCTACTTCAACCCGGTCGGCGCGCACGAATCGGGGCTGCTGGGGGAGGATCCGAAGGGCATCCCGGCGAATCTGACGCCGTACATCGCCAAGGTGGCGTTCGGCGAACTGCCCGAGGTACAGGTGTTCGGCGACGACTACGACACGCCCGACGGCACCGGCGTGCGCGACTACATCCACGTCGTCGACCTGGCGCGGGGACATGTCGCCGTGGTCGACAAGGTCGAACTGCCCGGGGTGTACACCTACAATCTCGGCACGGGACACGGCTATTCGGTGCTGGAGGTCATCAAGGCGTACGAGAAGGCCGCCGGCCACCCGATCCCGTATACGGTCAGGCCCCGCCGCCCCGGCGACATCGACGCCTGCTACGCCGACGCCTCGAAGGCCGAAGCGGAACTGGGCTGGCGGGCCGAACTGACGATCGACGACATGGCCGCCTCGTCGATCAAATGGCAGTCGCAGAATCCGAACGGGTTCCGCGACGCCTGATCCCGGGCGGGTTCCGCGTCCTGCCTCGGACCCGCTGGACGGCCGGCCGTCAGACAATCCGCCGATCCGCCGCCCAGCGGGTCAACTCGGTGCGGTTGGACAGCTGCAGCTTGCGCAGCACCGAACTCATATGCGTCTCCACCGTCTTGATGGAGATGAACAGCTCGGAGGCTACCTCCTTGTAGGTGTAGCCGCGGGCGATCAGCCGCATGACCTCCTGCTCGCGCGCCGACAGGCGGTCCAGCTCGTCGTCGTGTACGGGTGCGCCGGCCATCGGCGCACCCTGGAACGCCGAGAGCACGAACCCGGCCAGCTTGGGGGAGAAGACCGCATACCCCTCATGCACCTGACGGATCGAGGACACCAGGTCGTTCGCGGTGATCGTCTTGGTCACGTAGCCGCGGGCTCCGGCGCGGATCACCGCGCCCACATCCTGCGGCGAATCGGACACCGACAGCGCCAGGAACGCCGACCGAGGGGACAGCGGCAGCGACTTCGTCAGGATCTCGGCGCCGCCACCGCCCTCGCCGCCCGGTACATGCACGTCGAGCAGCACCACGTCCGGCTGCGTGTCGGCGATCATGACAATCGAGCCCTCCACATCCGGCGCCTGTCCGACAATGTTGAAATACGGTTGCAACGTGGCGATCACGCCGGCGCGGAACATCTCATGGTCATCGACCACGGCCACTCTGATCGACTGATCGGCGACGGGGGTGTGCCCCTCGTTGGTCGGGTTTCCTGCATCACTCATGGCTGCCATCCGTTTCGTTGCTGTCCGTTGCGTCGTTGTCCGTCGTGCCGTTGCCGTTGGCCCGGTTCTCCGCGATATCGGCCACCGGCATATGCATCCGCACCTCGGTGCCCCAATGCGGCCGCGACACGATCTCCACCGTGCCGCCACGGCGTCTGATCCGGCCGACGATCGACTCGCGGATGCCCAACCGATCCTCGGGGATGGCGTGCACATCGAATCCGTTGCCGTGGTCGCGGACGAACACCTCCACGGTACCGCCTGAAGCCTCGCAATACACGGAGATCGGCTCGCCGCCGTGCGTGGCCGCGTTGACCAGCGCCTGCCGAGCGGCGTCCAGCAGCGCGTCGGTCTGGGCGCTGGGCCGGGCGTCGCCCACCGTCACCACCTCGATCGGCTTGCCATGCTCGTCCTCCACCTCGGCGGCGATCTGCTTCAACCCGGCGTTCACCGAACGCTCCGAGGGGGTACGATCCTGATACAGCCAGTCGCGCAGCTCGCGCTCCTGCTGCCGGGCCAGGGAGAACACGGTCTGCGGCTCGTCGGCGTGCATCTGGATCAACGCCAATGTCTGCAACACGCCGTCATGCAGATGGGCGGTCATATCGGCGCGCTCCTCCTCACGCTCCTTCAGCGCGCGCTCGGTGGCGAGCCCGCGGACCAGCGAGTTGACCCACGGCACGATCGCCAGCATCACGCCCACCATGGTGGACAGCCCCCCTGCGATCAGCACGCGCGGCGACGCCCCGTCGTATCCGGCCGCATTGCCCACGAACACCATGTACGCCAGCACGATCAGCGCGATGCCGCCGAGCATGGCCTTGAACTGGCCGTCCTCCTGGTTGAACCACAGCCAGGCGACGGCCAGGCCGCCCAGACCCAGCAGGACCGGCAGGATATACAGCGAATCGATGCCGGTGGCCGCCATCAGCGCACTGACCGTCAGCAGCACCAAGCCGGCCATGGCCACCAGCGCCGGCTTCGGTGCGCGGGCGAGGGCGGCGGCCAGGCTCTCCGATGTACTGTCGCGCTCGCCGGCCGCTTCGGCGTCGGCGTCATCCACCGATGCCGTGCCATATCCGGCGTTGCCGCGGGACAGGGGTGACTCGCGCACGGCATTGAGTCGGGCGGCCGCGGCGGCGACCGGATCGCCCACCGGCATCGTCAGCCATAGGAACACATAGACCACAATCCCCGCCCCGAAGATGAACGCGGCGGCGGTGAACAGCAGCCGGACCAGCGCCACCGAGACCTGTAGATGCAGGCTGATGCCACGGCATACACCGCACAGCCAGCGCCCCTGCTTCGGGCGCATCAACGGCAGCGCGGCGGGGCGCAACGGTCGCGGGTCCGCGGGTGTCCGCGGATCATAGGGAATCGAGGAATCGGTCATGCTTCCATTGTGCCCGCGGCGGTGCCGACGCCGAGCGGATTCGGACGATGTTCAGGGAAGGTTCAGGGTGTTCCCGGATACGGTTCGGCTGTTTGACTTGCTGTAATGGAACCATGAGCGATAATCATGAATCATGGCAGGGCGCGGCATCCGAGCATGCCGGTCGCGAACGGCGCCAGGGCCGTTTCTTCCCGTGGGTGCGCGAAAGCGGATTGGTCCGCAGCGCCGAGGAACGATGGATCGGCGGCGTCTGCGGCGGCCTGGGACGGTACCTGGGGTGGAGCCCGCTGCTGGTGCGGGCGCTGATGATCGGCGCCGCATTCGTGGCCGGCATCGGTGTGGTGTTCTATGCGCTCGCGTGGTTCCTGCTGCCGGATGAACGCGACGGTCGGATCCTGTGCGAGGAGCTTTTGGCCGGACACTGGGATTGGTCCTGCCTGGGGGTGCTGCTGGGACTGGTGTGCATGATGTTCTGGCCGCCGGTCTGGCTGTTCGGACTCGCCGCGGGCGCGTTCGCGCTGTGGCTGGTCATCGAACAGGCCGGGCGTCGCAACCTGAGATACGCCGTGGCCCAATGGGCGAACCCGTCATCTCGTCCGCAACCCGCGTCGGCCCCGCGGCAATCCGCGCCATTCGTACAGCCGCAGCCCGCGTCCTCCACACGGCCGGAGGCGACCGTATGGCCGCAGGCGTCTGCGCGGCCGGAAGCGACCGTATGGACGCAGGCGTCGGCGCGGCAGGATCATCCGGGTCAGTCCGAGACACCCGCGTCGGTCGGGGTGAAGCCTTCCGTCACGCCTTCGACTATGGGGTCGGGCGATGGTATGCCCGCGGGCGGCGTGGCGACCGGTACGGGGCCGGCTGGTACGGGGTCGACCGGCGGCATGCCCATGGCTGACGCTTCGGCCGATGTTCCGGCAGGCGCGCCGACCGGGGCTGCCCCGGTCTCATCGGCGGCGGTGCCGCCGATGATGACCTCGCCCTATCGCGCCCCGCAGCCGGCCCCCAAGCCGCGTGTCGCCCGTCGCAAGCCGGCGGGGCCGCTGCTGGTGCTGATCGTGACCGGACTGATCTTCCTGTCGTTCGCCTGCATGTTGTTCTCGTGGGCCGATACGCGCGCGGATCTGGAGACGCTGCTCGGCGGGGGCATGATCTGGGTTGGCGGCGTCTGCGTGGCGATCGGTCTGATCATCGTGATCCTCGGCTGCATCGGACGCCGGACCGGCGGCCTGCATCCGTTCGTCTGGCTGGCGGCGTTCCTGGCGGTCACCCTGGCGTTCGGCGGACTGGCCTATTCGGTGATGTTCCAGCGGATGATGCGGACGCGCACGGAATACGCCTACGCCGACGGTTCCGGGATGGATCCGGACATTCAGGTACACGGCTTCGACGCCATCGGCTCCGACAAGGCCACCATGCAGCGCCTTGAGGACGGCCTGTGGATGGAAGGCGACAACATCAATGACGTCCTGCACATCGACCTGAGCGACTACGCCGAGGACAACGGCAGCCATGAGGTCACGCTCAACGACGGCACCACCGCCACCTCAAGCTGCCCCGCGGGCACCATCCGGGTGATGCCATACCGCACCAGCGTGGTGCTCACGATCCCGGACGGCTGCTCCTGGCAGCTGACCGGCGATTCGTTCTGGTATGACGGCAATGATTCCTTCGGCAGTCTGTGGGCGGCCGCAACATCGCCGTGGAATATGGTCGGGATATACCTGCCGAGCACCGTGAACGGGCAGTGGCTGGGTGCTACCACAACAAGCGCGCCCTGGCTGGACGCGGATTATGACGGCGAACCCCTGTACTGGCCATTCGATCAGGGCAATCCCAAGGCTGTGGCGTCCCCGGAACTGCTTATCGACGTCGACGCGGCCGTGATGGGACAGGTCGTGGTGCAGTACGACTACCAGAACACCCTGCCCACCTATCAGGAGTGGGCGGACAAGACCACGGAGGACGACCATGAGTGACGAGACCCGCAACGAACCCGAAACCCAGGTCATCCCGCAGACGGATGACGCGGTCACCCAGGCCATGCCGGTGGCGGAGACCCGCGAACTGCCGGAAACCGTCGCCCCCACGCAGGCGATGCCGGCGACTGACGCGCCAACCGAGGCGATGCCGGTGGCCCCCGCATCCACGCAGACGATGCCGCAAGCCGAACCAACGCAGAACGGAACGGCCGACGTGCCGCAACCCGGACAGGTTCCGGAACCGGAGCCTGCCACAATGCCGCAGCAGGTGCCGCTGTATAGCACCGCGCCGCCATCGCAGACCACCGCAGGCGGCGTCCCGACCGCGCCCGCCTACGTGCAGGTGCCGGTGGAGGCCCGCCACGAGCGTCCGGTGATTCGCAAAACCGGTCCCAGCGCGGCCACCATCGTACTCGGCGTGCTGCTGGTCCTGATCGGCGCGATGGTCCTGGCGTTCGGCATCGGCTTCCCGGTGACGGCGCTGCCCGGTCTCGGCGCGGATCCGCGCGCCATCATGGCGATCGTCTGCGGCATCGTCGGGGGCGTCCTGATCGTCGTCGCCATCATATGGGCGGTGGCGCGGATCATCGGCTCGATGCGGCACAAGGACGACGAGCCGCGGGAATAACCCCTACGCGGCCTGGGCGGCTTCGGCCTCCTCAAGATCGGCGAACCCGCCCAGGCGCACGGTATTGGTCACCGTCTGCTCGGTCAGGTTGCGGCCGGCGGCCTGCAGGTTCTCCACCATCGCCTCGTACAGGGCCATCGTGCGGTCGGAGTAGGTGCCCAGTTCGCCGCGCAGATAGGTTTCGAACGACGTATCCTCCGGCGTGTCCTCGGCCGTGGTCAGCACCCGCATCGCCGCGCCCAGTTTCGGGTAGCGCCCGCGGAAATCACGCGCCCACGCCACCTGCACGGCGATCACCCGCTCCTGCCGGGCAACGCGCTCGTCGGACAGGCGGGGGATGAACGGCTCGATGCGCTCGCGGTACTCGTCGGGCGCGGTGGAGGCCATCATCCGGGCGTATTTCTCCGTCACCAGATTGCGGCCCACCCGGTTCGCCTCATCCAGATCGTCGAGATAGCTGCGCAGCAGATCCTCGGGCCAGGTCATGAACTGGCTGGCCCGCATCTGATGGAACATCGGCCAATTGCCCTGGCAGGAGGCGCGGCCGCCCTCGTTCTCGGTGCGTTGGAACTGGTCCCATTCGCGGCGGATGACCTCTTCGACAAGATCCATGACTGCTCCTTTCCGTACGGATTCCACTGCGGGTTCGCCGCAGGTCGCGGCGGCCTGCCACAGGGCTGCTACAGACTCATCAGGCAGGCGTCCCGGTGCTCGATATGCTCCTCCACATAGGGGCGTTGCCATTCCAGGAACGTCTCATCGGAGTCGGTCAGCCCCTCGCGCCCGAGCTCGGCCACGATCTCGGCGCAGATCGATTCCACAATAGAGACGACCTGCTTTGCGGCCGGCGCGGCACCCTTACCGCCCTCGCCGAACCCGACGCCGCCGAAACACGCCGCCGACGCCAGTCGCAGGACATCCTCCAGCTGCGCGCACGCGTCCGGCAGGCGGGCGGCCATGCGGCGCGAGAGGCGGCGCAGCGCGGCGAACCGCCACTTGTAGTACGGCATGTACCCGGCTGAAACCGGCGTGTTGATCAGGAACACCAAGGATGCCACGGCTTCGGCGAACTCGTTGATCGCACACCAGGCGGCCGCGCCGTCGCCCCGCTGCAGCATCCGCGGCAGGTTGTACTGGCCCGCCTGCGCGATCATCCCCAGGCGCCGGGAGATCAGCGAGAGGCGCACATCCTCCGGCATGAGCTTGAAGCCCTGACAGGTTTTGGAGAATGCGCCCAATGGATCGGCGAACACCTCGCCGTTCGTGGCCGCGGCCAGTGTGGGCTCGTCCAGTATCAGCCACTCATGCGGCCTGTCGGCGGGCGGGGCCTGACGGTAGCCGGTGATCGACTCGAAGAAATCGCCGATGCGGAACACTCCGACACGGCGGCCGGCGCCCTGCGCGCGGGCGGTCTGGGATTTCGGGCCGAAACCCATGAACGTGTCCGGCAGCGACTCGTAATCGGCCTGCAACCGCTCGCCGATCGCCGCATAGTCCTCGTCGGTCAGCCACAGGCAGAAGCCGGGGCCGAAGTCGTGATCGTGGGAGAGCTCGTCGTCGAAGCCATAGCATTCCGAACCGTGGCCCACCAGGCCGGCGGCGATGCGCCCCCGATACTCGGAATAGCGTTCGGCGATCAGCGGTTTGCCATACTCGTTCCAGTAGGCGCGGGCCAGCTTGAGCCCGGAGATGGTGCGCGTGGGTGTGTTGCCTGGCGGTACGGTGCCTGATGACGCGGCGGTATCGGGCGTGGCGGTGCCGGGCGTGGCGATAACGCCGGAGAGTTCGCTTTCGGCGGCCTTCTCCTGCGCCTGGACCAGATTGGCCGCGGTGATGCGGTAGTAGTCGTTGTCTCGGCTGTAGTTCTCCTCGATCACCGCCAGGGCCTGACGGTAGCGCCGGACGGCCTCGTCGGCGTGTCCGGCGGCCAGGCACACCTGGGCGTAGCCGGCCAGAGCCGAGGCGTAATGGCCGGCGTGCTCCTGGCCGGCGGTGCGGTAGATGTCCAGGGATTGCCGGGCGTGGCGCATCGCCTCGTCAAGACGCGCGGCGGCGGGGGTGCTGTGGTCGGTCGGGGAGCCCGGGGACGTGGCAGGCGTCGTCATGCGATTGGACAGTGCCCCGGCATGCTCGGTCTCGCCGGAGGGCCCTGTGTGTCGTTCGTCCGCGGGCAGTTCGAGCAGGATCAGCGCGATGTTCGTATGCGTGGCGGCGATGTCGATGTCGTTCGACGGGTCCACGCTGGCGGCTTCCAGCACCTGAAGCGCCGCCTCCAGTTCGTGCAGGGCCTGTTCGGGGCGGCCGGTCTCGCTGTAGAGCATGGACAGGTTGTTGTGCAGGGCCGCCATGCGCCGGTCGGTGGGGGAGAGCGTGGCCTTGGCCGAGTCGATGGCCTGATGGTATAGGTCCTCGGCCTGGTCGTACCGGCCCGCGGCCCGCATGCTGGTGGCCGCGTTGATCAGCGTGGTGGTCCATGCCTCGGTGCCTTCCAATCGCATGCGTAGCGCCAGTTCGATGGAGCGCTGCACAATCCACTGGTTGTCCTCATGTCGGCCCTGCGAGCGGTAGAACCCCATCGTCTCATTGAGCACGGTGAGCAGACCGGCGTCATCCCCCGCGTTCTCCGCATCATCCATGGCCTGCAGCAGATAGGGCTCGGCCTTGGTCGCGCCTTCGTGCGCCTCGAAGATCGCGTCCAGCCCCTTGAGGAAAGCCTCGGCGTCAAACGTGGCGGCGGCGGAGCGAGGGATCAAGTTGTCCGAATCGGCCGATTCGTGTGAATCGGTGGCTTGTGCATCGTTGTAGTCGGACGATTCCCCCGATTCGAGCAGCTCGGGCGTGGCGGAGACACCCGCGTCGTTATGTTCGCCTGCGGCCCACGCGGCCAACGCCGCCTGCAACGTGTCGTTATCCATGATCGCTCCTTGCCCGATATGGGTACTGACACCAGTGTACGGTCGGCGGCGGCTCCAGTGGGCGGATTTCGCGTTCAGTGGGCGGGCGGCTGCCGGGCATGCCGCCGGATAACGGCGATATACCAAGGCGGCCTGAGGCGGAGGTTCGCCACAGGCCGCCCAGTGAAGGTCTAACCCGCCCGCTGAATCATCGTGATTGCTGAGCGGAGGCTGCGCTGCCTTCGTAGCGGCGCGAGAACAGCACCAACAGCGCCACGGCGATCACCGCCAGCGGCAGACCGCCGAGTGCGGGGTAGTGGTAGTTCATGCCGGAGACGGTCAGCATGGCGCCGCCGATGATCGAGCCGACCGCATTGCCGAAGTTGAACGCCACCTGCACGGTGGCGCCGCCAAGCAGCTCGCCGCCGCCCTTGCCGGCCTCCGCCATCAGCAGCTGCTGCGGCGAGGAGACGAAGAACAACCCGAACGCGATCCAGAAGGTCAGGATGGCGCAGATCGCCGGGGAGCCCGGAACAAGGAACACGAACAGCAAGCCGACGCCGGAGATCGCCTGCCCGAGCGCGGCGGTGCCCGCATGGCGCCAACGGTCGCAGATGCGGCCGCCGACCAGACCGCCGACCACCATGCCGAAGCCTGCGAGCATCATCAGCAGCGGCACCACGCCCGATGCGTAGCCGCCCACCTCGGTCAGCCACGGGGACACATAGCTCCACCAGCAGAAGATGCCGGCGTTGCCGGTGAACACGGCGATCAGCACCATCCACGGGCCGGGCTTCCTGAGGAAACGGAACTGGCCGGCCAGGCCCGCATCCTTGATCGGCTCGACGCGCGGCACCCACGCCAGCACCAGCACAACCGTCATGGCGGCCCATGCCGCCAGAATGCCGAAGGCCAGACGCCAGGACATGAACTCGGCCATCATCGTGCCCGCCGGCACACCGAGCATATTCGCCACGGTCTGACCGGTCACCATCATCGAGACGGCCTGCGCCTCCTTGCCCTTGTCGGCCAAGGTCTTGGCGATCAGCGTGGCGGTGCCGAAGAACGCGCCATGCGGCAGCCCGGAGATGAAGCGCCCCACGATGAGCATCGGCGAGTTCAGCGCCACGGCGCTCAGCAGGTTGCCGACCAGCGTGATCGCCATGAACAGCAGGATGAGCTTCTTCGGCGGCACGCGGCGGCCGAAGACCAGCATCAGCGTGCCGACGCACACGCCGAGGGCATAGGAAGAGATGTAGTTGCCCGCGGTCGGGATGTCGACGCCCATTGCCGCGGCAGCCTGGGGCAGGATGCCCATCATCACGAATTCCGCGGCGCCGAGCACGAACGCGCCCGAGGCCAGGGCCAGGATGCTTCTTTTCATGGTGGTTCCCTTGATATTGCCGTAGTCATGGAAAAAGGGAATCACTGTAACCAGTGATTCCCTTTGAGTTGTCGGGCTGGCGGGATTTGAACCCGCGGCCTCTTCGTCCCGAACGAAGCGCGCTACCAAGCTGCGCTACAGCCCGTTTTGGCAACACAGAAGATAATACAACGAAACCGGGGACAAATGCAACCGGCGTGTCTTACGGCGTGTATCGGCGTCTCGGTACACTGGACGCTTATGCGTGACATGACTGAAAACGTTGAGAATCAGAACGAGGAAGAGGCCGTTGCTCCCGCAATGACCACCATTGAGCGTGCCGAGATGCTGATGGCGCAGGACGCCGCCATCGCCGCGCGCGTGGATGAGGGCGCGACGCTGGACGAGGCCGTGGACCCGGGCAACAAGGAGTTCGGCCCGCTGGCGCACCCCGAGCAGGTGCAGATGCGCGTGGCCAAGCGCGCGATGATGATCAAGGACGGTATCAACCCGTACCCGGTCGAGGTGGGCGTGACCCACACCATCGAGCAGGTGCGCGCCGACTATGACGGCAAGCTCGAGGCCGGCCAGGAGACCGAGGACGTGGTCGGGATCGCCGGTCGTGTGCTGTTCCTGCGCAACGCGGGCGGCCTGTGCTTCGTGCAGCTGTCCGCAGGCGACGGCACCACCATCCAGGGCATGATCTCCAAGAAGGAGATCGGCGCGGATTCGCTGAAGCAGTTCAAGCAGCTGGTGGATCTGGGCGACCACCTGTTCATCAAGGGCCGCGTCATCGCCTCCAAGACCGGCGAGCTGTCCGTGTTCGCCTCCGAGTGGGCCATCGCCGCCAAGGCGCTGCAGCCGCTGCCCGCCCTGCACAAGGAGCTCAACGACGACACGCGTACACGCAAGCCGTACCTCGGCATGATCGCCGACGAGCGCATCCGCAACATGGTGCGCAACCGCTCCAAGGCCGTGGCCTCGCTGCGCCGCACCTTCGACAGCCATGACTTCATCGAGGTCGAGACCCCGATGCTGCAGACCGTGCACGGCGGTGCCGCGGCCCGTCCGTTCACCACGCATATGAACGCATTCGACATCGACCTGTTCATGCGCATCGCCCCGGAGCTGTTCCTCAAGCGCTGCCTGGTCGGCGGCATCGACCGCGTCTTCGAGATTAACCGCGACTTCCGCAACGAGGGCGTCGACGCCACGCACGCCCCCGAGTTCACGATGGTGGAGGCTTACCAGGCCTACGGCAACTACGACACCATCGGCCAGCTGACCAAGGAGCTTGTGCAGCAGACCGCCATGGACGTGTTCGGCTCGCTGAAGGTCACGTTGCTGGATGGCACCGAATACGACTTCGGCGGCGAATGGAAGACCATCAGCATGTACGAGTCGCTCTCCGAGGCCCTCGGCGAGGAGATCATCCCGAACGGCGGCCCGGACGCCCCCGGCACCAGCGTGGAGCATCTGGGCGCGATCGCCGACAAGCTCGGCGTGGAGCGCGACGACGTGGAGAACCACGGCAAGCTCGTCGAGCACCTGTGGGAGCACTTCTACGAGGACAAGCTCTACGAGCCGGTGTTCGTACGCGACTTCCCGGTCGAGACCTCGCCGCTGGTCAAGTCGCACCGCACCAAGCCCGGCGTGGTGGAGAAGTGGGATCTGTACGTGCGCGGCTTCGAGCTGGCCACCGGCTACTCCGAGCTCAACGATCCGGTCGTGCAGCGCGAACGCTTCGTGGCCCAGGCCAAGGATGCGCTCGCCGGCGACGCCGAGGCGATGGACATCGATGAGGACTTCCTTGAGGCCCTGGGCGTGGGCATGCCCCCGGCCGGTGGCATGGGCATGGGCATCGACCGTCTGCTCATCGCCCTGACCGGCGCCACGATCCGCGAGACCATCACCTTCCCGCTTGTGAAGCCGCTGAACTGAGGCGGAGCCTCAGTTCAATATTCGGCTTCACGCGAGGCGGCCGAAGAGGAAGCCCTGTGGGCTTCCGTGCCGCCGGAGCCATCCTTAAAAAATAAAAGAGCAATTACTAAAGGGCGTTCCCAATACGGGAGCGCCCTTTTGCATACCCTCGCACACCCAACATCTAACATG
>SAMEA3387502__coassemble_949_pt1 | contig 45334 bp, 33 predicted proteins | sample SAMEA3387502__metabat2_low_PE_007 | metagenome-assembled genome bin SAMEA3387502 (sample SAMEA3387502) | Felis catus | biome: Faeces | place: United Kingdom | collected 2012 | reverse complement strand
TCATTCTCAAGAGACATGGCAGCACTCATTGTTGTCCTATATTTTTTTACCATTCGATTCAATTTTTTCGCATCAGTTTCAAGCATTCTCGCGATTACCGCATCGGAATTATTCTTTTCTCTAGCAATTATCACGCTTTGTGCTAATTGCATTTTCAACGAATTAAAGAATTGACGGAAACTAAAAAGCTTTGCCAGCAATCCCATTTTTAAAATATCTTCTTCAGAAATTAAAGTATTCCAGATTACCGGAAAGAATGAAATAAGCTCGTTAATTCCTTGATTACAAAAAGTATTTACTTTACTTACGAGAACTTCATCACATTCATTAAGTTCTTTCGAATACAGAGTAAGCGTATTTTCTAGTCTCGTACTCACCCCTTGTTTCTCATCATATTTATTACCGATTTTATCGGTATACAAGTTCGTAAAAAAATAATTTGAAAGAACACGAAGTTGCATATCATATTCTTTACGTTCATTTAAAAATTGATGCAGTTGTTCTGCATTCAATTCTTCAATCGCTTGATTACATTTAGCCATTAAATGATTTTGCACACCGGTCAAAGCGACAGCAAACTCGGGCTTTATATCTTCAGGATACTCCGCGAAAAATTTTGCACAGACATCAACTAGCCTGCGGAACTTGATCCGCTTCTGAACTGGCATCCCAACAAGTACTGTCTCATCACCACTCATGTAGCGCTCAAAAATCCTCTGATTAACACCCATCATCGACTCCCAAAACCAATTAACGGCATTTTCCCCAAAAAAATGATTTTTGGCAACATGCGCCGGAAATATGCGGCAAAGTATGAATCGCGCCAATACAAGACGAAAGGAGGTAAGCGAAATGACCGATGAATCCACACCTATTCTGCACGCAGAAATCTTACGTGCAGTCAGTAAGGAAGGACGCCCCTACGAATGCATCGAGGTCAAACTCGGTGACGTCAGCGTAGGCCGTATCTTTCCGCGCCCGCTCGAAATGGCGGCCATCAAGAACGCTCTAGGCTACGCCTGAACGCTTCTGACTAAGTGCCGGGGGTGTTGCAGCGCCCCCGGCTGCATCCATCACAACCCCATCGAAAGGTTCGACCATGGACACACTCACGATGATACTCAACTACATACGAGAGCACCCGGCCACCGTCCTCATACTGGCGGTTCTCATCCTCACCGCTATCGCAGCCTTGATGGTGTTCATCCACAACGCTAAGAAGACCGACGCAGTGACTGCCAAGCCTCTGTCTCTGACTACCGGACAGGCAAAACAGGTCACGATGCGCCGCCGATTCAACCCGACACGCCTCGTGTTCATCATCCCCGCCACGCTTGCGACAGATGACGCCATCAACGAGTGGGCAAACACCATTGCCCCACGGCTTGGCACTGGTTTCCAGACAGTCGAGGTGACTATCATCCCGCAGAAAATCTGGCTCCCCGCTCGATACAAGGTGACGTTTGCAAAGCTGGAGGCACTGCGATGATTTGGTCTCGGCGTAAAAACATCGAACCGGGTAGCCGCTATGTATTGGGCACGGAGATTGCTAACCCTCGGGTCTCTGTCTCCGTGCCCCGCACGGCGCATCTGGCTGTCATCGGCGAAAGCAACAGCGGCAAGGGCAGCGTGCTGGCGAATCTCATTTCGCAGGAAGTCGCTAGCGGCGGCGAGATTTGGTTCGTTGATCTCAAGGCCGGCATGGAAGCCGAAAACTACGCGCAGGTGCTGGATCGTAAAGCGTATAACCTCGACGAAGCTGTGGCTTTGCTCTCCGACTTCAATGTTGGCGTGGACATCCGAGCTGAACAATGGCGCGGTAAGCGGCGTTCCTTAGACGATTCCCAAGCAACCCATCGCCTACTCGTCATCGATGAAGCGGCCGATATGATCCGCTCCGGTGCAAGCAAGAAACAATCAGACATATGCGTGGAACTGGTAAGGTCAGCCCTTTCGCGTTCCCGCGCGTTGAACTGCACCGTAGTCGTCGCCACGCAGAACCCACGTGTAAGCACTAGCTTGCCATATCGGAGTCTATTGCTCACGACTCTGGCCTTGCGGCTGAACTCCAAGAGCGAAGCTGTGATGGCCATGGGCGAGGATGCCGTGCGACGGGGTGCCCGTCCGTGGCAAATTCCATTCAGTCGCCCGGGGGACGGCTATCTGTGGGATACAGAAACCAATCAAATTAAGTACCTGCACGTGCCATTCGTCACCGACGAGGAGATTCACGCTCTCCGTCGAGTAGGCGGGGACGGTGACGGGCGTAGCGATAGCGGTAGCCCGGTGCCGGCCACGCCGTCAGTTTCCGAAAAACAGGGGGCTACTACGACGCCCCCTGTTGAGATGTGAGATGAGGGACGAAAATGAGTGACAAGAAGAACGACCCGAATGAGAAGGGCCGGTATTGGGCCGGCCTGATCTATCCCGGCGACAGCTGCCCGGACAACTGGCAGGAGCTTATGCAACTGTCGGGTCTGCAAATCCTTGTGTCCCCGCTGCACGATCTGGATATTGCTGATGTCAAAACCGGTGAACTGAAAAAGCCCCATCGCCATGTAATCGCAATGTGGATGAACACCACTACGCGCCGGAACGCACAGCGGTTTTTCGAGCAGTTCAATGGCCCCAAGACCATCATTCGTTTGGAAAGCCCTCGGGGCATGGCTCGATATCTCATCCACCTCGACAACCCGGAGAAGGCTCAGTACCTACCTGAAAACGTACTGGCCTTCAACGGTGCCGACTGGCAAAAGATAGCCATCCCCGACGACGACAAGCAGGAGGCGATGTCCATCGTGAATCTTGTCGCCGACAACGGCATCCAAGGATATTACGACCTACTCAAGCTTTGCGAGCAGGAACATCCTGACCTACTGGACTTCGCCGCCCGGCAGACAGTGTTCTGCCGCGAAGTGATATGGAGTTACTGGCACGCAAACAGCAACAAGCCGAAGAAGGAGGCCAATCATGACTGAGAACCAAACGGACAACATCGCCAACAATCAGCCTCAGTTTTTGGATGTGTCCGACCTTCAGACGATGTTCGGTGTCGGACGTTCCAAGGCCCGCCTGATGATGGACGCTCTTCCTTCTATTCGAGTGGGAAGGAAGGACTACGTTACCGCTACGGTCTTGAACACCTTCATCGCTGAAAACAGCGGTATTCCCATAAAATGGCCCAAACGCAAACGCTAATCAACAGGTACAGACCATGGAGAGGCCCTGTAAAGTGCAGGGCCTCTCAATCAGGTCACTTCTTCTTCCGCGAACCACTCGGAGCCGCCTGAGAAAGGGCCGATCCTGCCAGCGCCTTTGTTCGAGCACTCGAACGGCCATCACGAAGGGCCGCAGATGCTTTCCGAGCAACAGCATGGGAAGTTTGCTTTGAATTTCGTCTCGACATGTTTTCACCCCCTTTCAGTCTCTTCTATCTCTCAAACCATGTAACAAGATACCACAATATTCGAACAAGTGTTCGATTATTCTGTGAGCATACTAGACACATATGCAAGCCCGACAACCCCAACCGGTACCATGATAGAAAAACTCGGGAGGCGTATCTTAAAGGAAGCTAGGGAGGCACCTGTGATCAACGCAGACAAACCCAATCGTTGGAACGAAGACACACAAGCGTCGATTCTGCAATACAACGATTGGTTCTTTAACTACGCCCCCAGCACTTATCAGTCAGCTCGCGGCGAATGCATCGAAAGTGTTCAACGTCTTCTTGACGACACCGACTATCTTCGTTCCCTAGACGAACAGTACCTTTGGGACAATCCCGAAAATCTTGCGATAGTTCGCATGTTTTGCGCCCCGCCCATCGCCCGAGAAAGACTGGCCGGACTAGCTCAGGTTAGTAAGAGCATCGTACAGTCCATGGAAAAAGGCAGCGTCCCGCGAGGACGTTCTCGCGTGCAACGCAAAGAGGCCATTAGTCGTATGATCCCCGTCCTTAAACGTTTAACAGATACACAACTTTGTGCATGGCTGACGGAAGGCTCATGCCCATCCGACAGAGAAATCGAAATCGCGTCATGTGTTGCCGGAGATCGCTTGTGCGGTTCCTTAACCGATCCGTTAATCAGAAATGAACAAGAGCACCGCCAACTGTCCAAGCTGGATGCATATCTAGATGCGCGCGGATATCGGAGAGTTGAAGATTCATCCGTACAAGCTTTTGACATGCACCCCGGCACATACAGCCATCACAAAAATGTCAGCATGTACAAAAACGCCACAGACACATCGGACGGCATGGTCAACACCCCTGTAGATATGGCAATCATGCCTTTCAACTCCAATCGTCCATTGCTTATTGAGTGCAAATGTGCTGGAGACGCAACCAATACCAATAAGCGTAGAAAAGAAGAGGACACAAAGGTCTCTCAGCTCCGCGGAACTTATGGCGACGTAACCCTTTATCTATTTCTCTGTGGTTATTTTGAAGCGACATACCTAGGTTATGAAGCTGCCAACCACATGGATTGGGTTTGGGAACATCGCATCGAAGACTTTAACGAGTTGGTGCCCCGTGCAGAATAAAAAGGAAAGCACAAGGCAGCGGAGGCAAGAGCTCTTTGATTCCTCCCACTCCCAAGAAGAACGTAATGAGCATGGCCAGTTCCCCACACCATACCCGCTAGCATCTATTATTGCCGAAGACCTGCTCTCTCGGGTAGGGAAAAATGTCTCCGTACTTGAACCTTCATGCGGCACAGGCGCGTTTATTTCCGCGTTATTATCAATATCTGATCAAATCAAGATCACGGGCGTAGAAAAAGATTTATCGCTTTACGAGACGGCACAGCAGCTGTGGTCCAGCGATACTTGTCACATAATCAATAATGATTTCTTTGACTATGCATCAATGGAATCACAACAGTTTGATGCCATTATCTCCAATCCGCCGTATTCGCGTCATCATCATCTGTCACAGTCCGAAAAGCGTTTTTATTCTCAACTCACCGCCACCTTTTCTGGAGTTAGTCTTTCTGGTTTGGCTGGACTACATGCATACTTCTTGTTGACTGGAACGGGAATGCTAAAAGAAAATGGCGTAGGATCATGGCTTATTCCTTCTGAACTTTTCTCAGTAAATTATGGCGCTCCCATTCGTAAATTCCTCACTCAGAATGTTTCACTTGAGCGAATTCACTTCTTCGACCCGGAAAATTTACAGTTTGACGATGCACTAGTTACATCCTGCGTCGCTATTATTCGAAAACGGAAACCGGACACTAGGTCATACGCTGTATTCACTTATGGTGATTTTCTAAATCCTCGCAAGACAATAGAAATTCCTTTGAAAGAATTAACAAAACTATCGAAGTGGCAACACCTTGAGGGCTACTCAGGCGAAGACGTGTCAAGCGTTCAGATATTGGGCGACTACTTTAAAGCCAAGAGAGGTATTGCTACCGGCGGAAACTCTTTCTTTATTCGTTCCCGTAACGAATGGCATCAAAAAGGTATATCAGACGAATGGCTATATCCCATTTTGCCTTCTCCGAGAACTTTCCATTTGCCAGAAATCACTTCAGATGAAGCCGGATGGCCACAAGAGTCCGATACTGCACTACTGAATATACCCAAGTCCTCCAACTATGCAGCACTTCCGCTTTCCATACGAAAATATCTCGATGATTGCCCCGAAAAAATTAGGAATGGTTACATTCTTAGGCACAGGACTCCATGGTACTCGATTGGCAGTGTAACATCTGCACCTATTGTTTGCACCTACATGAGTCGTTCCAAAGAAACTCCTTTCAGATTCATCAGGAATCGGTCAAACGCAACAATGACAAACACATATTTAGGACTATACCCTCAGACCGCAATGTCTGACAATGAACTTGATAATATGTGCGAAGCATTAAACAACATCCCTCCTGAAATATTAATCAATGGCGGCCGCGAATATGGTGGCGGGCTAAAAAAATTAGAGCCGCAAGAACTCATGTCGTTGCCGATTACTTTTTGAAAATCTCGAGGAGACTCAGTTACAATCAGAGTCTCCTCATTATTTCTTTCAATCTTATCTATCCTTCAAGTAACTTACCCATATAGTCAGCTGCTTTACGATCATTTTCACCAACCTCTTCGGCGTAGATGTTTAATGTGGTGTTCAGGCTCTCATGTCCAAGACGTGCCTGCACAGTCTTGGGGTCAACGCCTCCAGCGACCAGCAGCGTTGCCTGTGCGCGTCGCAGCGCATGGAAGTTCGGGCCGACGTATCCGGTCCGTCGTGTGCGTTCGATACCGCGCCGGTCGATGTAGGTGGTTTCGCTGGCGTAATGGGCGAGTCCTTCCTTGACGAAGAACTGTCTGCGCCATCGGCTGAAGTTGTCAGGGTCAAGGAATCCGCACAACTCGTTGCTGCACACCGGTGAAAACGATGACTGGGAGACGCCCGCCTCCGCGAACAATGCGTGTTGCTTGTCCCGCCATCTGGTCAAGAACTCGACGGTCTGCGCATCGATGGAGATGGTGCGGCGCGATTTGGTCGTCTTCGGGTCTTTCAGCACCTTCTCCTTGCCGTATTGCTTGCGGATTCTCAAGCGTGCATGTTCAAGGTCTATGTCGTCCCATACCAACGCCAGCGCTTCGCCGCGCCGGAGTCCGGTCGCCACACCCAGCCAGACCGCTACGATACGGCCGTCCTGCGGCTCTTGCCGGAGCTTGCGGACGAACGCCAGTGCCTGTTCCTTGGTGATACGTGTCTCCCGTCGTTTTTGGGGGCTCACCTTGGGACGCCTGACGCCTTCCACGGCATCGCATGGGTTGCGGTCTACAAGCTCTTCAAGGAACGCCTTGCGCATGATTTGGGATAGTTTCATGTGGACTTTGTGGATGGCGTCCGGCGAGGCCCCGTCCAATTCGGACATACGCAGGTAGGCGTCCTCGATGGTCTGCGCGTCGAGGTCGGTCACGCGGACGTTTCCAAGGTATTTCGTGATTCGGTCTATCTCATGCTGGTCGCGCTCCAACGTAAGCGGAGAGACCTTGCCCAGCGCCTTGCGGCCCGACTGGAATGCGGCGGCATACTCACCTACGGTGATGTCCCGACCCGCTTGCGAGTCCTCCAGCTCTTTCTTGTAGGCGACCAATGCGGCGGTCGCTTCCGCCTTGTTGCCATAGACCTTGCGCGACTTTGACCAGTGCCATGCGGCATGGGTGTCATCAGGCGCGAGCCTGACCCTAATTGAATACCGACGTCCTCGTTCCAGTTCCGTGATTTGCCCGGATGTATCTCGCTTAGTCATAGTGCATAGGTTACCAAATCTGGACAAATCTGGACAAGTTCTTCTGGACAAAATCTGGACAAACCATCCAAGCAGCATCAAACAAAACCAAACGACACGCCGGAAATCTTAGGGTTCTGACAGTATAAAACATATGATGCCACACTGAAACAATCAGTAGAAACGTGGGCTCATAACCCAGAGGTCCATGGTTCAAATCCATGCCCCGCTACTGGTAGACCGCCGCCTCGGAATCGTCCGAGGCGGCGGTTTTGTTTTTCCGGAGGCGGATGGACTACACGTGGAGTCACCTGTACTCCATCCGCACACGGCAGCACGTCCCTGCATAGGCCATCACACTAGACAGCCGGAACGAACGGCATCAGGAGCGACGCCGGATGCCGGCGAGCATGACGCCACCCACCGCCAAGGCTGCCACCGCCACACCGAATACGGCCAGCAGATCGGATCCGGCCTGGGGCAGAGGATCGGCCTTCTCCGGAGTGACGGGCTCGACGGGCTCCTCCACGGTCACGACCTCGCCCTCGACGCCGAGCTCGTGGGTGGCCAGCACATCGCCTTCCCCGGATATCAGCGCGGCCCTCCAATAGACCAATCCCGGTTCCTCCGATCGGACTTCGGGGCTGGAGACCACCTGTTCGGGCAGGGTGTGGTCCACCGGCACACGATGCGCGTTCACCAGCTTGCCGTTGCCGCCGGGCTCCCGCCCTTCCGGTATGGCCTCATAGGCGTCGAACACCACGAACGAGCCTTCGGGGATGTCCCCGGTGATGCGTGCGGTGTCGTGGAAGGGCTCGCCGATGTTGACGGTTTCCGGGTCCACCTGTGTGGTGATCGCCGGCCGTTCCGGGGTGTCGTATTCATTGACCCTGGTGCGCTCCCAACCGTCGTTGTAGGCGCTGGTCACCGGCATGACCCGGTCGTCGCCGGCAAAGCTGTAGACGAACACGTACCAGCCGTGTTGCTCCGCGGTGATGCGCACCGCCTCGCCGTGCGCGTCGGGTGCGCCGCCGCCCACACGGATCGTGCCGTTGACGGCCGGATACTCCCAGACGCCCAGCAGGCGATGGTTGTCATCCTCCTGCGGTTCCTCCACCGTGTCGGGGCGGTATGCCTCGTCGTTGGTCGGATCGGCCGGGTCGCCCGCCCACCAGACACGCACTTGGGCGTACGCGGTGTCCGCACCGAACCCGTACGCGTCGTCGCCGTCGAATGAGCCGTGGTCGTCGGGAAAGCCCGAAACCGTGATGGTATCGCTCAATTCCGCGCCTACCGTGGCGGAATGTTCGGTGACGGTGGATTCCACGGTCGCTCGCGCACGGTTCGCATTGGTCTCCGGGATCTCCAGGAATGGGGTGACCACGTCCTGCGTCATGTATTCCCGTGCCTGTTCGCTCTGCCTGCCACGCTCGAACGCCCACACCCAGGTGCCGAACCCGCCGTCGACCGGTGCCAGATAAGGTTCGCCGTCCGCGGTGTGCGCCTGCACGGTCGCATGCTGATCGGGGCCGTCGAATACCGCTTCGCCGTAGCCGGCGGGCTTGTAGCCGCGGGAGGCCAGGTCGTCCAGAAACGCCTCGGCGCTCTGCCCTTGCTCCGGACTGATGGCACCGTCCAACGCGTCGGGATCGATCCGGTCGAAATACCAACCCGTGGCGTTGAGCTCCAATCCGGGCACCCAATGGTCACTCGCCCCGGCCACACCGGAGGTTACGGTGTCGGCCACCGGCTGCCCGGCATCGACCACATGCCGCTCCGCAACCGTGCCGAGGGCCGGCGTGAACGCCTTGCGCACCGAGAAGCGGACGCCGGATCCCGGCACGTCGGTGTTACCCGCGAAGCGCACGTAATCCTGGTTGCTGACCAGCTGCTGCAACGCCGGCCGCTGGTAGGTGGTGCTCACCGAAACCTCGCCCTCGCCGGTGGCACGCCACGCGTGGGTGATCGTCTTATCCGCCGAGACGCCCTGGACCCGCTGCCCGCCGCCGACGAACTCCGCCGGACCGGATAAGGTCACGCTATAGGGTACGCCGGCCACCATGACGCCGGACGAGTTCTTCACGCCCACGCTCACGGTACCGGAGCGCAGGCCCTCCTCATAAGCGTATGAAGCCTGTGTGGATGCAGGCATGGATTGGCCGGCCTGGTTCCACAGCTCGTCCGCGGTTCGGGCCAGGTCCGGATGCTGGCCCTGGATGACCGCCCAATGGGACTGCCACGCGTTGGCGTCCAAATCGAAATACCGGTGGGCCAGCACGCCGATGCCCGCGTGAATCCGTGCGTCACGCGATTCGCGGTATTCCTCCGCCAGCCAGGCCACGCGCCGCGCCTGATCGGTGTCAGCGAGCGCGATCTCCTGGCTGTAGGACAGTTCCGAGGCCTTGCCTGCCTCGATGCAGTAGACGTGCCCTTGTTCCGATGAGCCGATCGCGCCGATGTAGAGCCGCTGCCCCGCATACTGGTAGGTCAGGTATGTGCCATCCGCCGGCGCCGTCAGCGGGCCGGCGTGCGCCGCGCCCATCAGCCCGCAGCAGATGGCCAGCGCCGCGATCACACCGGCGATCAGCGCCATCGGTCTGCGTAGTTGTGCGTTCATCTTCGTCCTTTCGATTGGCCTTCCCCCACGCCCCACGCGTCACTCTCGAGCCTGCCATGGTTGCGCGCGGCACGGCAGGGGTTCGTGCAAATGTGGTCGAACGATGAGTGACGCCGGCGTGTTGTGGACAACTCGCTGTTGAGGTTGTGCACATTCCACGGCTGCGGCGTCCGTGGACCGTCCACATATCCACAGTCGCAAGACTCGCCGGTGGCGCGATTCGCTGGCGCGCGTCCATATGCCGCAGCCGCGTCCGACAGTTGGGACGCCGGCCCCTACAATGGGCTGTATGGCAACAAACAACAGCGCTTCCAAGCGCACCACCAGTGAGAAACCCGCTCCGAAGAGGAGCACGCGCAAGCGCACGACGAGGACTCAGACGGTCGCCGCCGCGAATTCCACCGCGGCGAAGTCGATGGCTGCCGGCGAGGTTCCCGCCCCCACCATCCCCGTCACCTCGCCCGAGCAGTTCGGCCGCATCGTGGTCATGGACGTGACCCCGAGCGCCGAGCAGGGCATGTTCCCGGCGCGCGTCGAACTGGGCGAGCCGTTCGAGGTCACGGCGCAGGTGTTCATCGAGGGACGCACCAAGGTCGGTGCCACCGCCGTGCTGCGCAATCCGCGCGGCCGTGAGATGCAGCGCGCCGCCATGACCTGCGTGAACCCCGGTCTCGACCGCTGGACCGTCATGCTCCAGGCCGGCGAGCACAGCGACCTGAAGCCGTGGGATGAGGACTATGCCGCCGTCAAGCGCCAGCTGGGCGAGTGGACCGTCACCATCGAGGGTTGGGAGGATACCTACACCTCGTGGCTGCACGACGCCCGCATCAAGGTGCAGGTCGGCGACGACGTGGAGAACGCCCTGGAAACCGGCGCCGAGATGCTCAACCGTTGGGCGCACACCGCGGACGCGCACCTGTCCGCCCGCGACCGCAAGCATCTGGAGCAGGCCGCCGAACGCATGTCGGACAAGGAACGTCCGGCCTCCGCCAGGCTCGCCGAGGCCGACAACCCGCGCATCGAGGCGCTGCACAAGACGCACCCGCTGCGCGACGGCATCTCCGAAAGCCGCCCGCAGCGTTTCAAGGTCGAGCGTCCGAAGTCCAGCTTCGCCGCCTGGTACCAGTTCTTCCCGCGTTCGGAAGGCGCGTACCGCGCCGAGGACGGCACGATCGTGCAGGGCAATTTCAAGACCGCGCTCACCGGTCTGGACCGTGCCGCCGAAGAGGGGTTCGACATCGTCTACCTGCCGCCGATCTTCCCGATCGGCGTGACCAACCGCAAGGGCCGCAACAATTCGCTTGTGGCCGGCCCGCACGACCCGGGCTCCCCGTTCGGCATCGGCTCCGAGCTCGGCGGCCATGACACGGTGGACCCGCTGCTGGGTACGATGGACGACTTCAAGGCGTTCGTGGCTCACGCCCACGAGCTGGGCCTGGAGATCGCGCTCGACTTCGCGCTGCAGTGCTCCCCCGACCATCCGTGGGTCAAGCAGCATCCGAACTGGTTCCGCATCAAGCCGGACGGCACGATCGCGTTCGCCGAGAACCCGCCGAAGAAGTACCAGGACATCTATCCGATCGACTTCAACGCGGACATGCCCGGCATCGAGCGCGAGGTCGAGCGCATCATGAACCTGTGGATCGAGGCGGGCGTGACGATCTTCCGCATCGACAACCCGCACACCAAGCCGGTGCGCTTCTGGCAGGACGTCATCGCCGCGGTGACCAAGAAGCACCCCGAGGTCCTGTTCCTGGCCGAGGCGTTCACCCGCCCGGGCATGATGCGTGCGTTGAGCTACGTGGGCTTCACGCAGTCGCACTGCTACTTCCCGTGGCGCAACACCAAGGAGGAGCTGGCCGAGTACCTGCTCGAAACCAACGGCAACGACGGCTACTACCAGCACAACACCTTCTGGCCCACCACGCCGGATATCCTGACCGCCTACGTGCGCGACAACGGCATCGCCGGCCACGCCGTGCGCGCGGTGCTGGCCGCCATGGGATCGCCCTCGTGGGGCATCTACAACGGCTACGAGCTGATCGAGAACCGCCAGCGCCCGGGATTCGAGGAGCAGATCGACAACGAGAAGTACGAGATCAAGGTCCGCGACTGGAAGGAAGCCGACAAGTACGGCATCGCCGAACTGCTCGGTTCGCTCAACGAGATCCGCCGCAACCATCCGGCCACCCGCAGCTACCACAACCTCACGGTGCTGCCGACCTCGGATCCGAGCATCCTGGCGTTCGCCCGCCACACGCCGGCCGCGCTGACCGGCACCGGCCAGGCGGACACGCTGATCGTGGTCGTGAACCTGGACGGCTACAACGCCCACCAGTCCACCGTGCACATCGAACTGCCCGAGCTCGGCCTGCCGACCGACCGTGCCGTCACCGTGCGCGACGAGCTGACCGGCCGCGAGTTCCAGTGGGGCTGGGACAACTTCGTCTCGCTGGCCCCGTGGGCCGACGTGGCGCACATCCTCAGCGTGCAGGGCTGAGGTATCGTAGGTAACGGAATATCCGTCTGACCTTCCAAAGGAGAAGACAATGGCAGAAACCTTTAACGTGGTGGTGGAGATCCCGCGCGGTTCCAAGAACAAGTACGAGGTCGACCATGAGACCGGTCGCGTGTTCCTGGACCGTACGCTGTTCACCTCGATGGGCTACCCGGATGATTACGGCTACATCGACGGCACCCTCGGCGAGGACGGCGATCCGCTCGACGCCCTGGTCATGATCCCGAACTCGGTGTTCCCGGGCTGCGTGGTCGAGTGCCGCGCCGTGGGCCTGTACCACATGGTCGATGAGGCCGGCGGCGACGACAAGGTGCTGTGCGTGCCCGCCGATGTGCGCTTCGACGACATCAAGGACATCGACGACGTCTCCGAGTACCACAAGGCCGAGATCAAGCACTTCTTCGAGCAGTACAAGGCCCTGGAGCCCGGCAAGGAGGTCATGCCCGGCGACTACTGGGCCGGCGTGGCCGAGGCCGAGAAGGAGATCGTGGCCGCCAAGGAGCGTCTCGCCGCCCAGGGCGAGTGAGTCCGTCTCCTCGGTAACGTTTGCGGGGCGCATGGTATGAACCATGCGCCCCGTTCGTATAGGTGTCCGGAGAGGGAACCGACCGCTACACCAGCAACGTCGTAATCAGGCTGGCCACGGCCACCACCGGGCCCAGGAACATCACCGGCATCAGCCCGATGCCGAGCCACGGGTGCGCGGCGCCCTCCACCGGGTTCGCGTCCCGCGCCCACAGGTACGAGGCGGCCGACAGCAGCACCGCCAGCACCACGATCACCGCGCAGGCCACCGACGCCGCCGTCGGGGCCGGACCGCCGTCCGCGGCACGGCAGGCGGCGAACAGGTCGGGCAGGAAGCACCAGCCGGGGGCGGCGATCATCGCCACCCCGCCGGTCACGCCATGGGACAACGAGCGAATCAGATGCGACCGGTCCTCACGCGCCATCTGCCGCGCGAACGAGACCAGCACCAGCGCCACCAGCAGCCCCACGACCCCGGCGGCCCACGTCTCCTGCGGATAGAACCCCACCGATTCGGTCCCTTCGGCGCCCGTGGCGCGCACAGGGAAGAACAGCGCCCCCAACGACTGTCCCACGGCGCACGCCAGGGACAGCGCACCGGCCACGGCCGCGATCACCCTGCCGGCCAGCCCGTCGCGCAACGACGAACACCATGTGAACAACGCCATGGCCGCCACCACGGGAACCGTCGTATAGGCAACGTGCACGGCGCTCTGCAGATCGCGCAGCGGCGAGCATGCCGACACCGCCACCAGCACCACGTACGCGCAGACCTGAACCGCCACCACCCTGGGGAACGGGATCGCATCGGGCTGTTCCGCGGTCTGTGCCGACGACTGCGTCTGAATCATGGTCGCCCTCTTTTCTATCGGACATTGCTATCGGACAATCGAACCGTTCCTTGCCATTCCAATGTAGTCTACAGTGTCCACATACTGCGCCGCATTCCCGCAATTGACGTATCCCAAACGTACAATCCAACCAAAAGGGACGTTGCGTTCCATCAGTCCATATCGGGGAGACGATCGCAAGGAGGAGCAGGTGACGGATCTGACGTTGATGACTGCGGCGGAAGACCCCGCCACCGTGCTGCCCTCGCTGGCGCTGCTGCCGCACCGCGTGCGCGTGCTCCCGCTGGATTTGGCGAGCATCGTGCGCCTGCCCGAGGACACCATCCTGTTCGTCGACGCCCGAGACGACCTGGCCACCGCCAAAACCGTGTGTCTGATGATGCACGCCTCGGGGCTGACCATGCCGATCATCCTGATCCTGACCGACGGCGGATTCCCCGTGGTCACCGCCGAATGGGGGATCACGGATATGGTGTTGGCCTCCGCCTCGCCCGCCGAGGTGGAGGGACGGCTGCGGCTGGCCGGCGAGCGCCAGCCGGTGCGCGCCGACACCGTGCAGAAGCTCGACGCGCCGGCCCTGAGCGACGAGCAGGACGGTCTGCTGCGCTGCGGCGATCTGGTGATGGACGTCAACGGCTATACGGCCAGCCTGCACGGCCACCCGCTCGATCTGGCCTACAAGGAGTTCGAGCTGCTCAAATACCTCATGCAGCACCCCGGTCATGTCTTCACGCGCGCCCAGCTCCTGCAGGAGGTATGGGGGTACGACTACTACGGCGGCACCCGCACCGTGGACGTGCATATCCGGCGGCTGCGCGCCAAACTCGGCGGCGAATACGAGCATATGATCGGCACCGTGCGCAATGTGGGCTACCGGTTCGACCCGCCCGAGGACGCCCTGAGGGATGAGTAACATGCCGCGCGAATCCAAACGCGCCCGGTTGCGGCGCATGCATGACGAATACGCGATCCTCTGCCGCGTCATTCCCGAGCCGGCGTGCGCGCTCGATTTCGACTCCCCGTTCCAGCTGCTGGTGGCCACCGTGCTGAGCGCCCAGACCACCGACAAGCGCGTGAACACGGTCACCCCCGCGCTGTTCGCCGCCTACCCCACACCCGCGGCGCTGGCGGCGGCCGACCCGCAGCGTGTGGAGGACATCATCCGCCCCATCGGCTTCTACCATGCCAAGACGCGCAACATCATCGCCCTGTCCGCCCAGATTGAATCCCGGTTCGCCGGCCGGGTGCCCGACACCATGGAGGAACTGGTCACCCTGCCCGGCGTGGGCCGCAAAACCGCCAACGTGGTGCTCGGCAACGCGTTCGACATGCCCGGCTTCCCCGTGGATACGCATGTGATCCGCGTGACGGGCCGGCTGCGCTGGCGCGACGACTGGAACGACCCCACCCCCGACCCGGTGCGCATCGAACGGGAGATCACCGCCTGCTTCCCGCCCGAGGAATGGACGGACCTGTCGCACCGGCTGATCCTGCACGGGCGCGCCACCTGCCACGCGCGCAAACCCGACTGCGGGGCGTGCCCCCTGAACGACACCTGTCCTTCCGCTCATTGACAGCCGTTATTCAGACGCAGCGGCTACACTCGGTACCATGCGTACTCAGAGGAACGATGCGTGGAAGCGTTGGGCCGTGTTCGTGGCGGTCGCCGCCGCGCTGTGCATGCTGCTGTGGGCGGGCTGGACGCTCCTGAAGGACAGTCACATCATCGACCACGTCAGCTCGATCCAGTCCGACACGACCGTCACCATCGGCGTTCCGGACGCACCGTCCTCGATCGACATCCGCACCGACGACAACCCCGCCATCGAGCAGGCGCTGCTCGGCAACGTGTACGAGACGCTCGTCTCCCGCGGCCAGGACAACTCCCTGACCGCCGGTCTGGCCAAGCAGTGGGAGGTCTCCGAGGATGGCCTGACCTACACCTTCACGCTGCAATCCGGGCTGCGGTTCTCCAACGGCCATGCGCTCGACTCCTCCGACGTGGTCTGGTCCCTCCAGCAGGCCGTGCAGCAGCAGTACGTCGGCTCCGAGGCGCTCGACCATCTCGCCGAGGTCGCCAATCCGGACAAGGATACCGTCACCATCACGCTGTCCTTCCCCGACCCGACGCTGCCCCGGACCCTGGCCGGGCGCGCCGGCATCGTCTACGATGAGGACGCCTCCATCGACTACGCGCGCCAGGCCTTGGGCTCCGGGCCGTTCACCGTCTCCGAGTTCCGCCAGGGCGTGTCCATCGCGTTGCGAGGCAACGACTCCTACTGGGGGCAGGCCCCGGCCTCCTCGCAGATCACCCTCCGGTATTTCGCCGACGAATCCTCCATGGTGGAGGCACTGCGCAACGGCGAGATCGACATGGCGCTGCCGCTGAGCGCGGCCACGGCCCAATCGCTGAACGAGGACCCCACACTGATGGTCGCCACCGGGGAGAGCCTGAACAAGACCACGCTGGTGTTCAACAACGACGCCGATTCCATCCTGTCCGACGCGCAGATGCGGCAGGCCATACGGTATCTGGTCGACACCGCCGTCATCGCCCAGTCGCAGGCCGACGCCTCGCAGGAGCTGGGCGGCCCGATCGGCCCGCTCGACCCGGGCTACGAGGACCTGACCGACCTGTTCCCGCACGACACGGACCGGGGCGCTTCGCTGGCCTCGTATTTCGGCACCTCGTACTACGGCGGGGAGCTCCGGTTCGTCGTCCAGCAGGAGTACGCGACGCTGGCCACCACCATCGCCTCGCAGATCGAGCAGGGGGGTGTGCCGGTCAACGTGGAGGCGCTGGCCGAGAACGACTACCAGGTGCGCATCGACTCACGCCAGTTCGACCTGACGCTGCGGACCGAGGACGGGGACGATTCCGCGGCGCAGTACGCCGACCCGCAGTCGCTCTCGCAGTACACCGATTCGCAGGCGCAGGATCAGTACAAGGCGGCCATGGCGGCCCCGAGCGACGAGGCGTATCAGGACGGCCTGCGCGCCTTCGCCCGCACGGTCAGCCAGGATGCGGCCAGCGACTGGCTGTACTCCTGCAGGACGTTCGTGGCGGCCCAACCCCGGTTGAGCGGCTATGCGACGAATATGGTGGACCGGTGGCTGCCATTGTCCGATATCGCGCTGTCGTAACGGATTTCTAGACTGTCGTGTATGACAGAGAGCCACAACACCATCATCAATGCGCATCTGACGCCGCTGCCCGACCGGGTGGGCGTCGACGGACTTGAGGACAAGTGGCGCGGCGTCTGGGACGGCAACGACACGTACAAGTTCCAGGGCACCCGCGACCGCAAGGCCGTCTATTCGATCGACACCCCGCCGCCCACCGTCTCCGGTTCGCTGCATGTGGGGCATGTGTTCTCCTACACGCACACCGACGTGATCGCCCGGTTCAAGCGCATGCGCGGCTACGACGTGTTCTATCCGATGGGTTGGGACGACAACGGTCTGCCCACCGAGCGCCGTGTGCAGAACTACTACGGCGTGCGCGTGGACACCTCGCTGAAGTACGATCCGGATTTCAAGCCGCCGTTCGAGGGCACCGACGGCAAGAAGATCGACGCCAAGGACCAGGTGCCAATCAGCCGCCAGAACTTCATCGAGCTGTGCGAGAAACTCACCGCGCAGGACGAGAAGCTGTTCGAGGCGCTGTGGCGCAAGCTGGGCCTGTCGATCGACTGGTCGCAGACCTACCACACCATCGGCGAGCATCCGCGGCGCGTGGCGCAGAAGGCGTTCCTGCGCAACCTGAAGCGCGGCGAGGCCTACCAGAAGGAGGCGCCGGGCCTGTGGGACGTGACGTTCCAGACCGCCGTGGCCCAGGCCGAGCTCGAGTCGCGCGAGTACCCGGGCTTCTACCATAAGGTGGCGTTCCGTTTCGAGGACGGCACCCCGATCTACATCGAGACCACCCGCCCCGAGCTGCTGGCGGCCTGCACCTCGCTGATCGCCAACCCGGAGGACGAGCGCTACCAGCCGTATTTCGGCCAGTGCGTGTATTCGCCGCTGTTCAAGGTCAAGGTGCCGATCCTGGCGCACAAGGCCGCCGAGATGGACAAGGGCGCCGGCATCGCCATGTGCTGTACGTTCGGCGACGTGACCGACGTGGAGTGGTGGCGTGACCTGAACCTGCCGCTGCGGTCGATCATCCAGCGCAACGGCCGCATCATCATGGACACCCCGGACTGGATCGCGGACGAGGCCGGACGCGAGCTGTTCCAGAGAATCGCCGGCAAGACCACGTTCTCCGCACGCAAAGCGATCGTGGACGCGCTGCGCGAGTCCGGCGACCTGGACGGCGAGCCGACGCCGACCAAGCGTATGACGAACTTCTACGAGAAGGGCGACAAGCCGCTGGAGATCGTGACCTCCCGCCAGTGGTATCTGAAGAACGGCGGCACCGACCAGCAGCTGAACGCCGAGCTGATCGAGCGCGGCCGTGAGCTCAACTTCCACCCGGATTTCATGCGCGTGCGCTATGAGAACTGGGTCAATGGCCTCAACGGCGACTGGCTGATCTCCCGCCAGCGCTTCTTCGGCGTGCCGTTCCCGCTGTGGTACCCGGTCAAGGCCGACGGCACCGCGGATTACGAGCATCCGATCACGCCGAGCGAGGACGTGCTCCCGATCGACCCGACCACCGACGTGCCGGAGGGCTACGACGAGTCGCAGCGCGACGTGCCGGGCGGGTTCACGGCCGAGCCGGACATCATGGACACCTGGGCCACCTCGTCGCTGACCCCGCAGATCGTGACCCGCTGGGAGGAGCCGGGCGAGGAGAATCAGGCGATCTTCAACGCCACGTTCCCGATGGATCTGCGCCCGCAGGGCCAGGACATCATCCGCACCTGGCTGTTCTCCACCGTGGATCGCGCGCATCTGGAGAACGGCTGCCTGCCGTGGGCGCATGCCGCGCTTTCGGGCTGGATCCTGGACCCGGATCACAAGAAGATGTCGAAGTCCAAGGGCAACGTGGTGGTGCCGAACGAGCCGATCGACAAGTACGGCGCCGACGCGGTGCGCTACTGGGCCGCCGCCGCCCGCCTGGGCCTGGACGCCACCTATGACGAGGGCCAGATGAAGATCGGCCGCCGCCTGGCCATCAAGCTGCTCAACGCCACCAAGTTCGCGCTGGCCATCGGCCGCGAGGACGAGAACCATCATGTGGGCGCCGCCGCCACCGCCGCGTGGGATCCGGCCGACGTGACCGAGCCGCTGGACCGTGCCGCCATGGCCGCCATGGCCCGCGTGGTGCGCGAGGCCACCGAGTCGCTGGAGGCGTACGAGCATTCCAAGGCGCTGGAGGCCATCGAGACCTTCTTCTGGCAGTTCTGCGACGACTACATCGAGCTGGTGAAGAACCGCGCCTACGGCACCGCCGATTCGACCGGCGTGACGCCGAGCGAGGCCGCCGTGCTCTCCGCGCGCACCACGCTGGGCCTGGGACTGGATGCGTTCGCGCGTCTGCTGGCCCCGTACCTGCCGTACGCCACCGAAGAGGTATGGAGCTGGATGCATGAGGGCGAGGGCTCCGTGCACCGCGCCGCCTGGCCGGATGCGGCCGTGTACGAGGCGGCCGCCGGTTCGGTGTCCGCCGACGTGCTCGACTGGGCCGGCAATGCCTTGGCCGAGCTGCGTGGTTTGAAGTCGCAGGCCAAGGTCTCGATGAAGACCCCGATCCTCTCCGCCACGCTGGCCGCGCCGACCGACGCCGTGGAGGCGATCACCAGCACGCTCAGCGACATCGCCGAGGCCGGGCGTGTGACCGGTCCGCTGACCGTGGTCGAAGTCGCCGCGGACGAGGGCGAAGCGGATGCGACCGTTGCGGTGACCGCCAGCGAGCTGGGCGAGCCGCCGGCCAAGAAGCCGAAGGCCTGATCCAAGGCTCTGTTTCCAAGAGGGGGCCGTCCGATGGATATCGGACGGCCCCCTCTTGTGTTATTTCGGCATTCCTTCCTCAACACGCCCGGCCTGTGCGGACTCTGATACTTCTGTGACCGTGACGCAAGTTCAAAACCTTGATATTCCGCCGTTTTGTAACTTGGCTCAGAGTCACAATGGATCAGAGTCCGCACAGGCCGGGCGTGTTGGACCGATATGAGGCGTGCTACGACTGGGCGGCGATGCGCTCGTGGCGGGTCTTGGATTCGTCCACCACGAAAGCGTGGTATCCCTCGGCGATGTCCGGATCCAATCCGGCCTGCTCCGCAAGCGTGCGCAAGCGTGCGATCTGGCGGTGTTCCCGTTCGTTGTCGGCGGGGGCGAACCCGGCCCGGGCCTTCCATTGGCCTATCTGGGCCGTGTATTTGAACCGTTCGGCCAGCAGCATGACGATGGCCGTGTCCACGTTGTCGATCGACCCGCGCAGTCGCTCGATGGCCTGCACGGCCTCGGCCGTCTCCGGATGCTCCCGTGCTTCGGCGGCGCCGATGGTGGAATCGCGCCAACCACTCTGTTCGTTATCGCTCATACCCGTCAGCCTAGCGCATCATGATGATGGCGCGCGCCATGGTCGTTTGATGGTAGTCACCGCCAAGCCGTACCTCCATACCATCGCAACACGCCCGGCTTGTGCGGACTGTGACACTTCTGTGACCGTGACACAAGTGCAAAACCTTGATATTCCGCCGTTTTGTAACTTGGATCAGGGTCACGATGGATCAGAGTCCGCACAGACCGGGCGTGTTGGGAGGGGGCGCGATGCGTTCAGCGCCAGCGTCCGGCTGCAGCTCAGTTGCCGTTGACGGCGCTGGAGTTGCTCTGCTGGACGATCGCGGCCAGGAAGTCGCGGTTGGTCGGCGTCTTCTTAAGCCTCGGCACGAGCGTCTGATATGCCTGCTCCGGTTCCAGACCGCCCAGCAGGCGGCGCAGACGGTAGATGACCGGCAGCTCGTCGGGCGGGGTGATGAGCTCCTCGCGGCGGGTGCCGGACGAGTTCACGTCGATGGCCGGGAACAGGCGCTTGTCAGCCAGTTCGCGGCTGAGCTTGAGCTCCATGTTGCCGGTGCCCTTGAACTCCTCGAAGATCACCTCGTCCATCTTCGAGCCGGTCTCCACCAGCGCGGACGAGATGATGGTCAGCGAGCCGCCGTTCTCGATGTTGCGGGCCGCGCCGAAGAACTTCTTCGGCGGGTACAGCGCCTGCGCGTCCACACCGCCGGACAGGATGCGGCCGGAGGCCGGGGCCGCGATGTTGTAGGCGCGGGCCAGACGGGTCATGGAGTCCAGCAGCACCACCACATCCTGACCGAGCTCGACCAGGCGCTTGGCACGCTCGATCGCCAGTTCAGCCACGGTCGTATGGTCGGAGGCCGGACGATCGAAGGTGGAGGAGATGACCTCGCCCTGCACCGTGCGCTCCATGTCGGTGACCTCTTCGGGGCGCTCGTCCACCAGCACCACCATCAGATGCACCTCGGGGTTGTTGGTGGTGATCGCGTTGGCGATGTTCTGCAGCGTGATGGTCTTGCCGGCCTTCGGCGGGGAGACGATCAGGCCGCGCTGGCCCTTGCCGATCGGGGCCACGATGTCGATCAGACGACCGGTGAGCTTGTTCGGCGTGGTCTCCTGCTTCAGCCGCTCCTGCGGATACAGCGGGGTGAGCTTGGCGAACTGCGGGCGGTTGGCCGCCTCCTCCACGCTCATGCCGTTGATCGAGTCGATCGCCTGCAGCGGCACGAACTTCTGGCGCTGGTTGCGGCGTTCCCCCTCGCGCGGCGGGCGGATCGTGCCGTGCACGGCGTCGCCCTTGCGCAGGCCGTACTTCTTGACCTGCCCCATCGACACGTACACGTCGTTCGGTCCCGGCAGGTAGCCGGAGGTGCGCACGAACGCGTAGGAGTCCAGTACGTCCACGATGCCCGCGACCGGCACCAGATCCTCCTGCGGACGCTGCTGCTCCTCGCGGTCCTCGGTGTTCTCGCGGTCACGGCCGCGCATGCGGCGCTGGCGGCGATCATTGCCCGCGGCATTGTTGTTCCGGTCGCCGCGGTTGCGGTTGCGGCGGGAGAACTCGTGGTCCGCGCCCTCGTCCTCATGCTTCTGGTCGGGCAGTGCGGCGAGGATGTCGTCCAGCTCGTGATCCGGTTCGGATGCACGCTGACGGTCGGCGGGGGCATGCTTCTGGTCGCGTTCGCCGCGGCGGCGACGGCGCATCGGCTGCCCGGAGTCATCGACCTCATCCTGGTGACGGTGCTCGCGGGATTCCGGCTTGGCGCCCAGATCCAGCTCGTCGAGCAGGGTGGAGGCGAATTCGTCGGCGGACTGACGCTCATGGGCGGCGCGACGCGCCCTGCGTTCGGCCTGCTCCGCCGGCTCCGCGGCGGGGGCGGCGGGCTGCTCGGGTGCCGCGGCCGCCTGGGACGCGGCGGGCTCGGCCGCCGGGGTTTGCTCGGCCGTGCGCGTACGGCGAGGCTCAGTATTCTTCGGCGCGCGGACCGTTACACCTTCCGGGGCCTCTCCCCCGTTACGCGCGGCCTGCAGGGTGGCGAGCAATTCCGGCTTACGCATCGTCGACGTGCCACGAAGACCCATCTGCTTGGCGAGCTCCTTGAGCTCGGGCAGCTTCATCTCTTCAAGATTTTGGCTATTGGCCACTGTTGGTACCTTTCCTTGGCCGTAACCGCCAGCGATATAACCGGCTGCGGCTGGTGACAGGATTGCGGAAAACCCGCGATGAAACGTCCGGCATGGCAAGCATTGCTAACGGACGTTGTTCACCATACTACGCCATGCCGACCAACCGCAAAACCACGATTCTTGTGCAACGGAAGGACCATAACTGCGCATGAAAAAGGTCCTTCCGTTGCAGGGCGAGGATGCCGCTGCATCAGAAGGACCTTGTGCACGAGACGTCACGCCGGGATCACACCGCCCAACAGCCCGATTACTTGCTTTCGTGGTAGGACTGCTCGGTGTTGACGCTCCACACGTTCTTCTTGGAGGTCTTGCCGGTTTTGATGTTGCCGACCGCCTCCATGGCCGTGGCCATGGAATGATCCATGTTGTTGTACCGGTGCTGGCCGTTGCGGCCCACGCAGTACAGGTTGCCGAACGAATCCAGGTACTCCACCAGCTCGTCCATGCGGTTGTAGGTGTCGAAGTACGCCGGATACGCCTTCTTCACGCGTTCGCGGTGCGCATCGATGACGTCCTGCGGCCCGTTGATCACGCGCATGCGGGTGAGCTCCTGGATGGCGAAGTCACGCGCCTCCTCGTCGCTCATCGACCAGAACGCATCGCCCTCCTCGCAGAAGTACTCCAGTCCGATCCACACCGTGTCGTCCACGTCCTTGACCAGGTAGGGACTCCAGTTGTTGAAGATCTGCAAACGGCCTACCTTGTAGCCCGGATCCTGCACGTAGATCCAGCAGTCGGGCACGATCGGCGGATTGCCCAGCGTGGGGATGTCGGTGGTGTTGCGCAGCTTCAGGTGCTTGACCAGCAGGCCCACGGTCACGAAGTCGCGGTACGGCAGGCCGTTGGCGATCTCGCTCATATCGGCGGGCACCTGCGCGGCGCCCTCACCCGCGCCCAGGGCGTTGACCAGGTCCTTCACCGGCATGGAGGAGATGAACTGGTCGGCCTTCAGCTCGGTGCGGTTGCCCTCGCAATCCTCATACACCACGGATTCGATGCGGCCGCCCTCCTGGCGCACCTGGACCACGTTCGCGTCGGTGATCACACGCACGCCGGCACGCTCGCAGTTGCGCTCCACGGTCTCCCACAGCTGGCCGGGCCCGTACTTGGGGTACCAGAACTCCTCGATCAGGCTGGTCTCCACCTTGGAGGAGTCCTGCTTCTTCGGCAGCAGTTTGAGGAACGCGTTCTTCAGCACCTCGGTGATGCTCAGGCCCTTGACGCGCTGCGCGCCCCAGTCGGCCGAGATCTGCGAGGGGTGCCGCCCCCACAGCTTCTCGGTGTAGCCTTCGAAGAACATCGAGTACAGCTTGCGCCCGAAACGGTTGATGTAGAAGTTCTCCAGGTTGTCCTCGGGCAGCTTGTGCACCATCGACTTCAGGTACGAGAACCCGGCCTCCAACGTCAGCTTGGGGCCCATGGCCTTGAGCGTGTTCGGGCTCAGGCTGATCGGGTAGTCGAAGAAATGCCGGTTCCAGTAGATGCGGGACACGCGGTGCCGCTTGAGCATCACCTCGTCGCAGGTCTCCGGGTCCGGCCCGCCCGGTTCCAGGTCGTGATGGCGGCCGAGCTTCCTATCGTCGTAGCTGGGCGCGCCCTGCAGCGGCAGGGTGTCGCGCCACCACTGCATGATGCGGTCGTCCTTCGAGAAGAACCGGTGGCCGCCGATGTCCATCCGGTTGCCGTTGTGCTTCACCGTGCGCGAGATGCCGCCGAACTCGCGGGTCGCCTCCAGCACGGTCACGTCGTACGCGTCCGCGCCGCCGTCCTTCATCAATTCCCATGCGGCGGTCAGACCGGCGGGGCCGCCGCCGATGATCACCACGGTTTGCTTCTGCGTCACGTTCCGTTCTCCTTGCATTACGATAAATCACGCATAGTCTACCCGAAAAGGCGGTACCCCGCATGGGGTATCGCCAAATCCTCACGATTGCGGCAAGGGTTGGCATCCATTCGCCCCGCGGATGCGCCTCCACGGGAATACAGGAAACGGGCCGATCCGCCTGTTGGAATCGACCCGTCAGATGCGTTCCGTCCGTCGCCGTTCATCGACCCGACGCCGGACGACCGGTTCCGTGTGGCATCAGATGCCGTCGGGGATGTCGATGTCGGATTTCTGGACCTCCTCCACGTTCACATCCTTGAACGTCACGATACGCACGCTCTTGGCGAACCGGGAGGACCGGTACACGTCCCACACCCATGCGTCGGTCAGCTGCACGTCGAAGTACACGTCCTGCCCGGCCGAACGCACGTTGAAATCCACCTTGTTCGCCAGGTAGAAGCGCCGTTCCGTCTCCACCACGTAGGTGAACAGTTTGATGACGTCGCGGTATTCCTTGTACAGGGCGAGTTCGGCGTCGGTTTCGTAGTTGTCGAGATCCTCGGCGCTCATCACTTACCTTCCATATCGCGTTTGCGGCCACGCCCCAGGTTGCGCCACCAGGCGGTCTTCGACGGTTTGCGCTCGGACGAGCCGTACGGCCAGCTGCTTTCCTCGCCGTCGGACGATTCGCGCACGTCGCCGGACTCCGGCTCGCGGAGGCGTTGGACGGCGCGGGATTCGGACTGTTCCGGCGGGACGTGCTCCTGCCGCCGCGATTCGCCCGGTTCCTCGCCCGGCTGCGGCATCGGGGCCTTGGCCTCCTCCGGGATGACCGGCCGCGTCTGTTGTTCCTCGGCGTTGCGCTTGCGGATGGACACCGAGTGCTCGCGCATGCTCAGCGCCTCCTTGACGCCGGGGTTGTCCTCCAGCACATGCATGCCGAAGGCGTCGAGGGAGGCGATCGGATCGTATTCGTCGGCCAGGGTGTCCATGACAATCAGGTCCTGGTACTTGTTGTTCTCCGCGTCCCACAGCGCGTCGCGCGAGGTGCCCGAGGGCACGAAGCCAAGCGACTGGTACACGGAGATCGACCGCGTGTTCTTCTCCGGCACGCCGACCCAGATGCGGTGCATCCCCAGTCCGGCCGGTTCCGGGGCGAAGCCGAAGGTCATGACGCGCGGCATCGCGTCGCGCGAGTAGCCGCGGCCGCGGTAGTCCTTGCCGAGCACGATCTGGATGCGTGCGGAGCGCGCCCAGCCGTCGATGTCGATCAGGAAGATCATGCCGATGACGTTGCCGGTTTCGGCCGCGTCGACTGTGCCGTCGTCGTCATGGTCCGCGTCGGTCAGGATTGACCAGGCGATGGTGCGGCGCGATTCGGGATCGTCCACACCGGTTTCGCTGCGGCCTTCCGCCCAGGCCACCGACCGGCGGACCCAGGCGTGGACCACGGCGCGTTCGGCCTGCATGTCCTTGCCGGTGATGCGGGAGGCGCCGCAGTAGGCGCCCAGTTCGTCCATGCGCGGCAGATCCTCCACGGCCGCCGGGCGCAGATGCACCATCTCGCCCCTGATCGGGGGGATGACGATCCGCGCCGGAAGTTCGCGGGAGACCGCGTCGGCATCAGTCAACGGAGGTTCGGCGTTCTGTTCCATGACATACACCCCTTGGTCATTCGCTTTCACTCTACCTCTCGACGGTATTGTACCCATCTCAAGATTCGCTGAAAGCATTGTGCACTAGGCGTGAAGCCTCTCCATCACAATCTTGTTGACCGCCTTGGCGTCGGCCTGGCCCTTGGTGGCCTTCATGACCGCGCCGATGATGGCGCCCATCGGCTTCATGTTGCCGGCCTTGAGCTTCTCGACCACATCCGGGTTGGCGGCCATGGCCTCCTGGACGGCGGCCACGAGCGCGCCGTCGTCGGAGACGACCTGGTAGCCGTGCTTGGCCACGACCTCGGCGGGGGTGCCCTCGCCGGCGAGCACGCCGGAGACGGTCTGCTTGGCCAGCTTGTCGTTGAGCTTGCCGTCGGCGATGAGCTTCTCGACCTCAGCCACATCGGCCGGGGTCACCGGCAGCTCCTCCAGCGAGACGCCCTTGGCGTTCGCCTCACGGGAGAGCTCGCCCAGCCACCACTTCTTGGCGCCGGCCGCACTGGCGCCGGCGGCCACGGTGGCCTCGATCAGGTCGAGGGCGTCGGCGTTGACCACGTCGCGCATCTCCAGGTCGGAGAAGCCCCACTCGCCCTGCAGGCGGTTGCGGCGTTCGCGCGGCATCTCCGGCATCTGCGCGGCCAGACGCTCGATATGCTCCTTGGTGATGTGCAGCATCACCAGATCCGGGTCCGGGAAGTAGCGGTAGTCGTCCGCGTCGGACTTGACGCGCCCGCCGGCGGTGGTCTGCGATGCCTCGTCCCAATGGCGGGTCTCCTGCAGCACCTCGCCGCCGTCGTTCAGGATGGCGGCCTGGCGGCGGATCTCGTACTGGATGGTCTTCTCGATGCCGCGGAACGAGTTCACGTTCTTGGTTTCGGAGCGGGTGCCGAACGGGTCGGTCGGGTTGCGGCGCAGCGACACGTTCACGTCGGCGCGCATGTTGCCCTGCTCCATGCGGGCGTGCGAGATGTTCAGCGCGCGCACGATGTCGCGCAGTGTACGCATGTAGGCGCCGGCGATCTCCGGGCCGCGGTCGCCCACACCCTCGATCGGCTTGGTGACGATCTCGATCAGCGGCACGCCGGCGCGGTTGTAGTCGACCAGCGAATGGTCCGCACCCTCGATGCGGCCGTCGGCGCCGCCGACGTGCGTGTTCTTGCCGGCGTCGTCCTCGATGTGGGCGCGTTCGATCGGCACGCGGAAGATCGTGCCGTCATCCAGCTCCACGTCCAGGTAGCCGTTGCCGTTGGTCGGCTTGTCGTACTGGGAGATCTGGTAGTTGCGCGGCATGTCCGGGTAGAAGTAGTTCTTGCGGGAGAACTGGCTCCACTCGGCGATCTCGCAGTGCAGGGCCAGGCCCAGCTTGATCGCGTAGTCCACGGCCGCCTCGTTGAGCACCGGCAGCGAGCCGGGCAGACCCAACGAAACCGGGGTCAGCTGCGTGTTCGGATCGCCGCCGAACTCCACATGCGCCGGGCAGAACAGCTTGGTGTTCGTGCTCAGCTCGACATGCGTCTCCAGGCCGATGACCGGGTCGAACTGCTTGACGGCATCGGCGTACTTCATCAGTTTTTCAGCCATAATGTCTTGCTCCTCCGATGCTTCACTTGTTCAGGCCGTCGAGCCACGGGGTCTTCAGGGACTGCCAGATCGGGCCGCCCCACTGTTCGTTGAGCGCGGCCTCCAGGGCGGCGGCCGGCTTGTACATGACCTCGTCGCGCTGCTGCGGGGCGATGAACTGGATGCCGGCGGGCAGACCGTCGTCGGACAGGCCGGACGGGATGCTCATGGCCGGGGTGCCGGCCAGGTTCGCCGGGATCGTGGCGATGTCGTTCATGTACATGGCCAGCGGGTCGTCCATCTTCTCGCCGAACTTGAACGCGGTGGAGGGGCTGGTCGGGGAGATCAGCACGTCGGCCTGCTCGAACGCCTTGTTGAAGTCCTGGATGATCAGCGTGCGCACCTTCTGCGCGGAGCCGTACCAGGCGTCGTAGTAGCCGGCGGACAGCGCGTAGGTGCCCAGGATGATGCGGCGCTTGACCTCGTCGCCGAAGCCGGCCTCACGAGTGTAGGCCATCATGTTGGCGGCGGTCTGCGGCACGTCGGCCGGCGGCATGACGCGCAGGCCGTAGCGCATGCCGTCGTAGCGGGCCAGGTTGGAGCTGACCTCGGAGGGCATGATGATGTAGTACGCGCCCAGCGAATACGGGAAGTGCGGGCAGGAGACCTCCACGATCTCGGCGCCCATCTCCTCCAGCAGCTTGACGGACTCGTTGAAGCGGGTCTGCACGCCCGGCTGGAAGCCCTCGCCGCCCAGTTCCTTGACCAGGCCGATGCGCATGCCCTTCAGGTCGCGCTTCATGCCTTCGCGGGCGGCGGCGGCCATCGGGCGCACCGGGGCCGGGATCGAGGTGGAATCGCGGCGGTCATGGCCGCCGATGATCTCCTGCAGCAACGCGGAATCCAGCACCGTGCGGCTCACCGGGCCGATCTGGTCCAGCGAGCTCGCCATCGCGATCGCGCCGAAACGGCTCACGCCGCCGTAGGTCGGCTTGACGCCGACCGTGCCGGTCAGGGCGCCCGGCTGGCGAATCGAACCGCCGGTGTCAGTGCCCAGGGCCAGCGGCGCCTCGAAGGCGGCCACCGCGGAGGCCGAGCCGCCGCCGGAGCCGCCCGGCACACGGTCGGTGTCCCACGGGTTGTGGGTCGGGCCGAACGCGGAATGCTCGGTGGAGGAGCCCTGCGCGAACTCGTCCAGGTTCGTCTTGCCCAGCAGCGGCATGCCCGCGGCCTTGAGCTTCTCGATGACAGTGGCGTCGTACGGCGGCACCCAGCCTTCGAGGATCTTCGAGGCGGCCGTGGTCACGATGCCCTTGGTCACGATCATGTCCTTGATCGCGATCGGCACGCCGGCCAGCTCGGGCAGGCCCTCGGTCTGACCTTTGGCGGTCTTCTCGTCGAACGCGTCGGCCTGGGCGCGCGCCTCGTCGGCGGACACCTGCAGGAACGCCTGGATGCTCGGTTCGGCGGCTTCGATCACCTTCAGGTGGGCCTCGACCAGCTCACGGCTGGACACCTCGCCGGACTTGATCTTCGCGGCCATCTCGGCCGCGGACAGCTTCACCAGCTCGTCGGTCATCTCACTCCTCCCCCAGAATGCGCGGCGCCACGAACATGCCGCTCTCGGACACTGGAGCGCCGGAGACGGCCTCCTCCTGCGTCAGCGGAGTCTCGGCCTCATCCGGGCGCAGATACGCCTCCAGCGGCACCGGGTTGGCGGTCGGCGGCACGTCGTCTCCGGCGACCTCCTGCACCTTGTTGATGGCGTCGGCGATGACGTTGAGCTCGCCCTGCAGGCGGGCGATCTCCTCATCGGTCAGCGCGATTCGGGCCAGATCGCCCAAATGCATGATCTCTTCACGTGTGAATGTTGGCATGTCCCCAACTATATGAGCGCGGTGTGACACGTCGGTTACCGCTTCCGCAGGCCGGAACGGGCCGGCGTGAGGCGTCGTGCGGGTCTCCCCGCACACGCCCACGCCGGGCCGGCACCCCCTATCTATCTGCGGCGTAGCAGCACGACGGCACCGGCCAGCAGCACCACGCGCCCGCCCGGCGCCACCGCGGCGGGCAGCGTGTACGCGCGCACGACATCCCGGCCGCCATCCGCACGGGTCTCGTTGCGTTCGGATACGGGGGCGACGTCCTGCGCCGTGGGATCGGTGGCGGGTGTGGCCTGCGAACCGCGCGCCTCGACGGTTACAGGCTGTGACGGATCCTGTGATTGGGTCCCGCTGAGCACCGTGTGGGAGTTATTGCCCCAGCCGACGATCGTGCCGTCGTCCTGCAGCATCATGATATGTTCCCAGCCCATCCATTGCAGGGCACCGATCGACGCCTCGACCGGCGTGCCCGGAATCGTTCCGGCGAACGGCTCGGGAGCGGTGGCCGCTGAACCGGTGCGGCCCAACTGGCGTGACCCGTTCCCGCCCCAGACGTACATCCGGTCGTTCTCACCCAACGCCACCGCGCTGTGCTCGCCCGCCCATACGCGTGACGCCTTGAGTCCCTCGACCGGCTGGAACACATGCTGCTTGCCTTCGTCGCCGTCGCCGAGGAACCCGCGGCCCAACTGCCCATCTCCGTTGGTCCCGGACGCGTACACGGTACCATCCAATGCCACGATATATTCGCCGTAGACTCCCGCCGCAATCGCTTTGGCTCGGATGCCGTCGACCGGTGTCGGCTGGTGGTTCCCGCCGGTCACACCCAACTGTCCGGAGGCGTTGGTGCCGAAGTTCCACACCGTGCCGTCATCCTGCAGGAGCATGCCATGCCGGAAGCCGGTGTCCACATCCACGAACTTCCGGTCGCCGACATTCGCCATGCGCCCCGCTACCACGTTATACAGGATGCCCGAGATCGACGAGGCGACCGTGGCGACCTGCGCCGGGAACGGCGCCGTGGGCTGCGCGCCATCGTCGGGATGCGAGAACTGCGGGGTACCGACCCACATCACGTAGGTGTCATCCGGGCGATTGCCCTTCGTGCGCAGGTTGATGGTGCCGTTCGCGGCCGCCAGCGTCAGCGTGTCTTCGTCCAGGGCACTGAACTCGCTGACCAATTCGACGGCGGTGACCGTGCGCCGCGACGGTTCGAGGGCCTGCAGCTGATCCCAGGTCAGCCAGGTGTAATCATCCGCGTTCCCGCTGAACACGGGGTCGACCGAGTAGCGGACCTGCGTGGGCGTGCTGTCGGCATCCGACAAGGTGACGGGCTCCTCCAGCGACCAACCGCCGTGGTAGCGGCTGTAGGCGCCGGAATAGTCATGCCAGCTGCCGTCCGGTCCGGTGCAGCCGTCGGCGTCGGGTTCCTCCGAAGAGCAGCCTTCGCCACGCATGGCCTTGTCGTCCTCGTTGGCAGGCATGCGCAGCACGGTGGTCAGCGTGCCGTCGCGGTTCGGACCTCTCGCCAAGATGTTGAACGTGTAGGCGATATCGTCGCCGACCTCGGCCGGAGTGCGCACGGCGCTCAACCGCGCGCCCTGGATGCGGTTGCCGGCGATCGGCATGGATTGCTGGGCCGCGGACCGGGCGGCGCTCCTGGCCGGGACCGCACCGTTGGCGTCCAGATTCGCCGTGAAGCCGGCGGTGACCTGGATGACGCCCGTGGCCCTGTTGCCGACCCGTGCATGCCAGACGATCGGAGGCAGGTCCGCGACACCCGTCAGCCCCACCTGCGGCGTGGTCTTGCCATCGGCAGAGGCCGGACGGAACACCAGTTCCTTGCCCCCGGCACCATCCTGCATCTCCATCGTCCACTGGCCGCTGTCCAGCACCGGTTCGGTCAGCCCCTGTGGAAGGGGAATACGGATCTCGGGGGTTATGGCCGTGCCGGAGAGCATGACATCACGCACCGAGGGCGTCAACGTGTAGGTCAGCGTGTCCGCGGGCATGACCTCCTCCTCGCGCGGCTCGCCCTGCGGCGAGGTGGCGACGACCGACAGGCCCAGTGCGGTGTAGGGGTCGCGCGGCGAGGTCACCCATACGCCGTTGGGCGAGCAGCCGGTCATCGAGGCGTCGTCGTTGCGCGTCCACTGCATGGTCATCCAGTCGTTGACCTCGCGGTCGCCCGACGCGGCGTCGTCCTCGACGGATTTGGTGATGCGGACGACGAACGAGGCGTCGATGCGCGGGGCATCCGCATCCAGGTCGACGGCGTCCGTATCATGCAGGATCACCCGTATGCCCCGCACGCCCGCGTCGCCGTCCGCCGGCAGGCCGTCGGTCCATCCGTCAGCGACCTGCAGGCAGCCGCCGTCCTGTGGGGCCTGAGACGGCTCGCCTGAGGCGGTCCACTGGATGTCATAGTCCACGCCCTGACTCAACGTCACGTCCCCCTGCGTCACCTGCAGGTCGCCCTCCCAACGCTGCTCGCCGGGCAGCCACAGGTCGTCCGCCGTCAGCGACATGCCGGCCTTCGGCTTCAACTGGCGGGGGGCCAGCATCAGATGCGTCCGAATCTGCGTGTTCACGGCCACCGCATCGAACCCGGGTTCGGCGTTGATGTCGATCTGCGAGGCGGCGGCCACAAACTCCATGCTCGCGGTGTCGAACAACGTCGTGCCACGTGTCCATGGGCGCGTGATCAGCTTGCCGGACATCGAATCGCCGTCACCCGACCGCGCAGCACAATCTGCCTCGACACGCTTTCCGCCACGCCGGCCGGCACTGTGAACACGCACGAACCGTCGTCCTGGACACTGGCCGTAACCTGCGCGCCCGAATAGCAGAACTCCGTGCCACCCTCCAGATACGAGGCATCAGCCAGATCCCAACGCACCCGCACCGAGCGCGCGGACGCCGCGGTGAACCCCAGATCCAGCCGGTACAGCACCAGATCCCCCGACGAGACCACGCCGTCGTCGGGCGCGTTGTCGCCGACCTCGAACCCGTTGGCGGCGTTCACGAACGTCTGATTCGACGTGCCATGCCCCGTGCCGTCAGCCACCTCGGACAAGGACGCCGACACATACGCCGGTGCAGCCGCGGCGGCCATACCGGCCGGCACCGCGGCGAACACCATCGCCGCCGTCAACGCCATCGCCACGCCCACGGCGGCCAACAGCCACCCCCCGGGGCGCGCCAACGGAACATCATCCGGCGCCGGGGCCGGATCGGGGATGTCCACGCGCTCGCCGGTCACCACCAGACGACGCGTGTTGACACCATAGGGCGTGCAGGTCAGCAGACTCACCTCGTCCTTGCCCGCCTCGATGCCGAACACACTGAAATCATCAGGGTCGATGACACGAATGTCGGTGACCCGATACGCCAACGTGTGTCCCAGCACCTCGATCGTGAACCGATCGCCGACATGCCCCTGCCCCAGACTCAGCCGGTCGAACATCAACCGGTCATACCCGGTGTGCGCGGAGATCACCGCATGCGTGTTCGTGCCGCCCACCGGCAGGCTCGTGCCATACAGATGACCAGCCCCCGCGGCCAGCACCTTGGCCGTTTTCTCCATTAGGGGGAGAAATCGGCCGAACGGTCGGGCAATGTGCTATAACGCTCACCGAGGCAGAGCGATTATTCGGTCACCATGATGCCGGACGGTCGGAGTGTCCGGCGGCGCTTCATGTCGGACGGGAACTCATTTCACGTCGGAACGGCGGACCACCATCATCCCGATGATGTATGCCACCACCATCCACGCCAGCACGATCAGACCGCTCTGCCACCAGGTCGGGTCGAACAGGCCGCTGGGGTCGGAGGCGGCAGCGGAACCGGCCGCGGTGACAGAACCGGCAGACGCGCCGGTCGCGGAACCGGCCGCCGTGTTCATCGCCTCAACATCGACGCTCACATTCGTCGAGGACGAGCTGACCGCCACATCAACGCCGGCCGTCAGCACATTCCCCGCAGCCTGATCCGGCAGGCAACGCGCCAGCGACTGCAGCCACGCGAACCGATCGCCCGCCAACGACGCCATCGACAGCGCCGACGGCGCGATGATCAGCAGACCGACCAGGGCGAACACGCCGCCCATCGTCGACCGGCAGAGGCCGCCCAGGCCCACGCCCAACACCGCCATGGCGGTCAGCAGCAGCGCGCCGCCCAGGATACTCACCCACGGCAGCGCATGCTCGCCGTCGGCCAGCGGAGTCATGCCGACCGGGGACAGCAGCGCGTAGGCCGCAGCCCATGCCAGCAGCAGGCCGACCAGGGACGACACGAACGCGAGCGCCGCCGTCACCAGCGTCTTGGCGTTCAGGAACATCACGCGGCGCGGGTTCGCCGTCAGCGAGGATTGGATCGTGGATGATGAATACTCCACCGTCACCGCCATCACGCCCAGGATGCCGGTCACCAGCAGGCAGGTCGGCACGAACGCGGAGGCCGACCCCCACATATACGATTCGGCCACCGGCTGCGGATCGTCCGTCGTGGTTCCGGTCGCCGGGTCGAGGGACATCAGGAACGCCATCGCCCACGCCATCAGCGCGGAACCGACGGGCAGCAGCAGAGCGTTGATAATCAGCAGCACGTACGTGGACTTCAGGCTCGACGCCTTGCACAACTCGGCGCGCAACGCGTTCAGGAACGTCAGGCGCGGCGCGGCGAACGTCGCGCGCGTGCCGTACCCGCCGGCACGGCCTCCGTCTCCGGCATTCGGTGCGGCGGCGTTCCATGCCTGCTGCGGCTGGCGGCGGGTGCGGGTGTTGCGAGCATTGCGGACGTTGCGAGCGGAACGATTGGCGTGCGCGGCGTGGGCTCCCCTGCTCATTACTGCACCTCCTTGGATTGCGCGGGTTGCGCGGGTTGCATGGCGCCGGACATCGAACGGCCCAGGTATTCGGCGCTGGTGTGGGTGAGCGTCATGTAGGCCTCTTCGAGCGAGGCGTGCTCCTGCACGAACAGATAGGTGACCAGCTGCGCGGCGGCGAAGACGCGGGAGGCGGCCCCCAGATCGGCGCCCGTGATGCGGAAGGCCGCACCCTCCTGCGGGTCGCCGGTTTCGCGCGTAATCGGCGTGACCGTGACCTCGGGCGCATGGGCGAAGATGGCCTTGAGCTTCTCCGGCTCAGGCGTGATGACGCGCAGCGAACGCGTGGAGTGCTCGGCCACGAAGTCGGCCACGGTGGTGGTCTCCAGGATGCGGCCTTGGCCGATGATGACCAGATTGTCGGCGGTGAGCGCCACCTCGCTCATCAGATGCGAGCTCAACAGTACGGCGCGGCCCTGCGCGGCGTAGTAGCGGCACAGGTCGCGCACCCATTTGACGCCTTCGGGATCCAGACCGTTGATCGGCTCGTCGAGGACCAGGTTGTGCGGGTCGCCCAGCAGGGCGGCTGCGATGGACAGGCGCTGGCTCATGCCCAGGGAGAACGCGCCAGCCTTACGGGTTTTGACGGCGGCGATGCCGGTCAGGTCCATGACCTCGTCCACACGGCGCTTCGGGATGCCGTTGGTGAGGGCGATGCTCAGCAGGTGGGCGTAGGCGCTACGGCCCTTGTGCACGGATTTGGCGTCCAACACCGCCCCGACGGTCCGCAGCGGGGCGCGATGCTCGGCGAACGGCCGGCCATCGATGAGGGCGCGACCGGCGTCCGGGGCGATCAGGCCGAGCGCGGCGCGCATGGTGGTGGACTTGCCGGCGCCGTTCGGCCCCAGGAAGCCGGTGACTTTGCCGTCTTCGGCGGTGAAGCTGACGTGGTCCAGCACCGATTTGGCGCCGAACCGTTTGGAGAGCCCCTCGATCTCGATCATGCCTCCGAGCCTACACCACCAGCGGTATGTCGGCCGCAGGTAGGGGGCACTGGCGCCATCTGATGCACAAAGTCAACACGCTTGATCCTGCCATCGATATTGAATTCCACCTGGAGTTCGGGAACCATGAAGCCCGCTTCTATGATGACGGCCCGACATTCGAATTCGCCACCGTTTTCACTCCGGGCATCCGCATAATCATAATGCAGTGCCCTTAGCACCCTCCCGGCGTCACGCCGCAGGGAATCGCACTCCTGCAATATGGCATCCTTGGTGGTCAGTTCCAACCGCAACGCGGAGTCGAACATGGGCAGAACATCTTGGAGAGAATACGTCAGAGCACAGTCAATCAGCGTGCGCTCTATCGTTGTGACCGCAATGCCGGATTTCGTACACGAAATCACACGCGGCGCCTAGATTCGCCGCAACATGCTCGATGGCCGTACTGTGGGCGAACAGGAGGCTGCAATGACAACCGTGTTGTCATGAATCCGCCACGGGTGATCAAGCTTATGCGCGGCAACCGCAATATGGCCGGCGAATACCCGCCGCTCATGCCGCTCCCCCAGTGAACGAGCGGTATACAACATTCGATCAGGAGGAACCAGCTCGTCCCATTGATGCGCAGTCATATATGTATTGCAATACGTGCGTTTCAGTTCGCCGTCTCTGGCCAGATTGAGCATCGCACGCCGCTGCGAATGGGTCGAGCCATAGAAGCAACGTTTTTCCTTGGCTGCCTGATCAATGATTGTTTGGATCCCCGCGCTGATTCTCATGCATCGAACCCTAGCGAATAATGCGATGGCAGACACGGGAATCCCGACCATGTGTACGCAGGGAACGGTTTCGGGCGTGTTGTGGATAACTCATGCCCGATGGAGACCTTTTGGTGCACCAGCAAGACCGTGCTGCGGCAAAAGGACCAGATACGACCGGCCCTACATGGCGCGCTGGGCGATCCAGCAGTGCATGGCCACGGCGGCCGCGGCACCGGCGTTGATGGAGCGCACGGAGCCGAACTGAGAGATGTACACCACATCGTCGGCCATCGACACGGCCTTTTCAGACAGTCCCGGCCCCTCGGCGCCGAACAGCATCAGGCAGCGTTCGGGGAAGCGGTAGGTCTCGATCGGCACCGCGCCCGGAATGATGTCGAGCGCGATAATCCGCGCCTCACGCAGCACACGCAGTCGCTCGCGCACTTCAACCCGTTGCATAGCCAGATCGGGGATGCACTCATGCCCAAAGTCCGGATGGGACGGGTCAAGGGTCAGCTGTGCGAGTTGGACCTCGCAATCGGCTATCTCGGCGGCGATTCCGGCGCGCCAGCCGGTGATCAGTTCGTCGATCGACGGATGGTATTCGACGTGCTGATACAGCTCGGTCATCAACGCGCCCTTGCGATTCCATTTGTGCGGGCCGACGATGTGCACGCGCCGCGCGGCGAATGCGTTGGCGGTACGCACCATCGAGCCGATGTTGAAATCGTGCGTCCAATTCTCCACCGCCACCTCGAACCCGTGGCGGCCTCGCGCATCCAGGTCGGCTTTGATGGCGTCGACCGTCCAGTAGCGGTACCGGTCGAGCACGTTGCGCCGGTCGCCTTCGTCCAGCAGCTCGCCATCATACCGGGTGTCGTAGTTGGGCGACTGGGGGTCGTCCGGACGCGGCTCGCCGGGATGGACCCGAGCCCATGGCCCTACGCCGATCTCACGGAAGGTGGGTTCGCCTGAAGCCTTGGCGGCCAGGGAGATGGGATTCGGCTCGTGCATGAAATCACGCCTTGAGGTCGGATTCGTGGAAGACCTCGATGAACGGCAGGGCGTGCGATTCGCCGTTGACCGGGTTGACGACGGTGATGGTCGGTTCGGTCATGTCGACGCCGCCGATCAGGGAGGCGATGGCGACGACCTGCGCGTTCTGCGCCTCCACAACACCGAAGTCCAGGCTCAGTTCGTTGCCGTTACGCAGCGTGACCAGAGACGAGGTCTGCACATACGATTTCTCAGACAGCCAGGAATCCAGAAGGATGACGCGCTTATTCGCAATGCTCGGGCCCTTGATGGACGGGTAGACGAAGTCCATCACGAAACCGTCCAGGTCCTCGCCGCGGGAGGCGGCCGCCTGCACCATCGCGCCGACCAGCGGTACGGCGGCTGCGGTCAGTGCACCGACGGCATCGAAATCATCGATCGAATACCCCTGCTCCTCCAAGGTGTCGAGCAGGAGATGACCCACCACTGCGGCCCCTCGATGATCGAAGGTCACGGAGAACAGCTCGCTGAAGGGTTTGTCCGCCATCTCGGCGCGCAGCAGCGTCTTCATCTGGTCGTACGGCGTCATCATGGCGAATGTCGCCTCGTCGATGGAGGCGGAGGCGGTGTTCATGGTCTCTTCGGTCATACGTCCAGCCTATCGCCGAGTGCCGCCAAACCGATTCCGGGCTATTGCGTGACCTCCGGGGCGGTGAGTTCACGGATGTTGGTCTTCTCCGCATCGAGCATTCCCACCTGTGCGATGATCTTGCTGCCATCGACCGCCTGCAGTTTGCGCGCGGTGACGAGCACACGCGATTCCAACGACGAAGCGAACTGGTTGTAGGCGCCCACGGTGCGGGTGATGGCCGTGCCGAGCTTGTTGGCATGGTCGCCCAAAGTCACGAACCGGCTATAGAGCTCACGCGACAGGTCGAACAGCTGCTTGGCGTCATCCGTCAACCCCTGCTGCCGCCACGCATACGCCACAGACTTGAGCACCGCCCAGAGCGTGACCGGCGAGGTGAGCGCCACCTTGCGGGCGAAGGCATCATCCATCAGCGTGGGATCCGCCTCCAGCGCCGCCTGGAGCAACGCCTCGTTCGGAATGAACGCCACCACGAAGTCGGGCGCCGTATCGAACGCCTGCCAATACGCCTTATCCCCCAGCGTCTTCACATGGTCGCGCAGCGCCTTGGCATGGGCCTTGAGCAGCTCGTTGCGACGGGCCAGGTCCTCGGCGGAGGCGGTCTCCGGGATCTCGCAGGCACGCTGGTAATCCGCATACGGCACCTTGGCGTCGATCGGAATCGATTTGCCGCCGGGCAGATGCACCACCATATCGGGGCGCTGGATGTGGCCGTCCGAATCGGTGACCACCACCTGCGTGTCGAAATCCACATGCTCCAGTAGGCCGGCCGATTCCACGATATTGCGCAGCTGCGCCTCGCCCCACGCGCCACGCACCTTGTTGTTTCGCAACGCGGCCGACAGTGTGCTGGTCTCCTTGTCCAACCGGGCCTGCTGCTCGCCCAGGCCGCGCAGTTGTTCGCTCAGCGCGCCCAGCTCCTGCTTGCGCCCCTCCTCGATCTGGGCGACCTTCTGTTGCAGAGCATCCAGATTCTTCTGCACCGGGGCCAACGCCGACAGCACCCTGCCCTGTTCGTTCAAGGCTTGCGCCTGTTCGGACCGTCTGCGCTCGGCCTCCGCCGCGGCACGGTCCTTCTCATGCTGCATACGGACCTGCTCGGCCTGCTGCGCCTGAGCCAACTGCGATTTGACGAAGGACAGCTGCTGGTTCAGACCATCGGCCTGCGCACGGTACTCCGCCGACTGCGTGGACAGCGAGGCGATCTCATGCCGGGCTGATTCCAACTCCCCTTTCACCTGGTCCAGCTCGCTTGACTTGACGGAGCGAGCCTGCTCCTGGCCTTTGGCACGCCCCAGCACAAAGCCGGCGAACGCCCCCAGCGCCGCACCGACCACCACCATAACCACCATAACCAGTGGCATCATCGCAGAATCGAACATATGTTCTATTGAAGCGGCAGGCATGGACGAGAGAACGGGCGTGAGCGAAACGCCGGGCACGATTCACCAATCGTCATGCAAGCCGAGACAACAGCGACAACCAAAAGGCCCCGACCGCAGTAAAGGGGCCGAGGCCAAAGCGGACAGATCCGGAACGAACCGAGGGCTACCGGCATGGACACCATGCGTATAGCCCCCGATTCGACGGATCGGAACGGACCGGAGACTACCGCATCAGTCTTCGGCAACGCCTTCCACGGTCACGCCATCGTCAACGAGCTGGTCGCTCGTCCAGGCGGAGAGCTCCAGATGCTCGCCGCCGGTGTGATCCACCAGCACCGTGTCGCCGTCGTGCACGCGACCGCCCAGCAGCATGCGCGCCAGCTGGTCGCCGACCTCGCTCTGCACGAGGCGACGCAGCGGGCGGGCACCGTACGCCGGGTCGTAGCCGGTGTTGGCCAACCATTCGCGCGCCGAATCCGTCACGTCGAGCGTGATGCGGCGTTCGGTCAGCCGGGCCGCGACCTGCGCCACCTGGATGTCGACGATGCCGCCGAGTTCCTCGCGCGTCAGCGGGTGGAAGACCACCAGCTCGTCCAGACGGTTGATGAACTCCGGCTTGAACTGCATATGCACGGCGTCCATCACGGCCTTGCGCTTGGCGTCCTCGTCCAGATCGGGCTGGACCAGGAACTGCGAGCCCAGGTTCGAGGTCATGATCAGGATCGTGTTCTTGAAGTCCACGGTGCGGCCCTGACCATCGGTCAGACGACCGTCATCGAGCACCTGCAGAAGCACGTCGAAGACCTCCGGGTTCGCCTTCTCCACCTCATCGAACAGCACCACCGAATACGGACGGCGACGCACGGCCTCGGTCAGCTGACCACCCTCCTCATACCCGATGTAGCCCGGCGCCGCGCCGATCAGGCGGGACACGGAGGACTTCTCCATGTACTCGCTCATATCGATGCGCACCATGGCCTTCTCATCGTCGAACAGGAAGTCGGCGAGCGCCTTGGCGAGCTCGGTCTTGCCCACGCCGGTGGGGCCGAGGAACAGGAACGAGCCGGTCGGGCGGTTCGGGTCGGCGATGCCGGCGCGCGAACGGCGCACCGCGTCGGACACGGCCTGGATGGCCTCCTTCTGGCCGATGACGCGCTTGCCGAGGTACTCCTCCATGTTCAGGAGCTTCTCGTTCTCGCCCTGCATGAGGCGGCCGACGGGGATGCCGGTCCAGTCGGAGACGATCTCCGCCACGGAATCGGCGTCCACGTGGTCGGGCACCATCGGCTCGTTGTCGGTCTCGGCCGCGTCCGCCTCGTCGGCGGCGCGTTCGGCGGCGGCGAGCTCCTTCTGGATGGCGGGGATCTCGCCGTACAGGATGCGGCTGGCCTTCTCCAGGTCGCCCTCTCGGGCGGCCTTGTCGGCTTCCACACGCTTGGCGTCGAGCTGGGCGCGCAGGTCGCCGACCTTGTTGTGGCCGGCCTTCTCCGCGTCCCAACGGGCGGTCAGGCCGCTCAGCTTCTCGCGCGTGTTGGCCAGTTCGGCCTGCAGCTTGCCCAGACGCTCCTTGGACGCGGGGTCCTCGGCCTTCTTCAGCTGCATCTCCTCCATCTCCAGACGGGTGACCTTGCGCTGCAGTTCGTCGATCTCCTCGGGCTGCGAGTCAAGCTCCATGCGCAGGTGGGCGGCGGCCTCGTCGACCAGGTCGATGGCCTTGTCCGGCAGCTGACGGCCGGAGATGTACCGGTTCGACAGCGTGGCGGCGGCGACCAGCGCGTCGTCGCCGATCGTGACCTTGTGGTGCGCCTCGTACCGCTGCTTCAGACCACGCAGGATGGCAATCGTGTCCTCGACGGATGGCTCGCCCACGTACACCTGCTGGAAGCGGCGTTCCAGCGCCGGGTCCTTCTCCACGTTCTCGCGGTATTCGTCGAGCGTGGTGGCGCCGATCAGACGGAGTTCGCCGCGCGCCAGCATGGGCTTCAACATGTTGCCGGCGTCCATCGAGCCTTCGGCCGCGCCGGCGCCGACGATCGTATGGATCTCGTCGATGAACGTGATGATCTGGCCGTTCGCGTTCTTGATCTCGTTGAGCACGCTCTTGAGGCGCTCCTCGAATTCGCCGCGGTACTTGGAGCCGGCCACCATGGAGCCCAGGTCCAGAGAGATCAGCTTCTTGTTCTGCAGGGTGCTCGGCACGTCGCCGGCCACGATGCGCTGCGCCAGGCCTTCCACGACGGCGGTTTTGCCGACACCGGGCTCGCCGATCAGCACCGGGTTGTTCTTGGTGCGCCGGCTCAGGATCTGGATGACGCGGCGGATCTCCTGGTCGCGGCCGATCACCGGGTCGAGCTTGCCGTCGCGCGCCTGCGCGGTCAGATCGGTGGAGTACTTCTCCAACGCCTTGTAGTTGCCTTCGGCGTCCGGGCTCGTGACCTTCGCACCGCCGCGCACGCCGGGCACGGCCTTGCGTAGCGCCTCGGGGGTAATGCCGTTGCGCTTGAGGATGTCGGCGCTCTGGTTCGGGGTGGCCGCGGCGATGCCGATGAGCAGGTGTTCGGTGGACACGTATTCGTCGCCCATCGCCTGCATTTCCTTCTCGGCCTGCGCGAGCGCGGCGGTCAGCTGGCGACTGGCCTGCGGCTGCGCGGTGCTCGAACCACTGGCGCTTGGCAACGCGACCAGCGCGTTGCGAATCTCAGCCCCGATGCGCTGGCGGTCGCCGCCAGCGGCCTGGATCAGGCCGGGGACCACGCCGTTCTCCTGACGGAGCAGGGCGTCCATCAGATGCAGGGTCTCGACCTGCGCGTTGCCCGCGGCGGACGCGCTCTGAATCGCGTCGCCGATCGCCTCCTGGGCCATCGTCGTGAACTTCTGTTCCATATCATCCTCCATGCGTCGCGCCCCGCCGCGGCTTGCTGCCGGGCCGTCTTCGGACGCGATTCCCGCTGTCTGATATGGTCAACCGACCATGCCCCTATTCTATTCCCAAAACTTGAGTGAAGTTGACTCAAGTTTCCACCATCCAGGCAATCCTTTACCACTCGGAAAGACACACGCTAAACCTCCCGACACCTCGTATCGAAGCATCACCTCCGCATACACCATGTCCATCCTTCAAGTTCCACAGTTTCGACACCCCGAGGAAGTAAAACTTCTGCGCTTGATATACTTAGCATGTCCTGTTTCTAGAACGGGACTCCAAGACGCCGGGGGATATCCCCCGGCACTTCACTTTTCGGGGGAAAGGGCGAAGGGGATGCGGGAATGCAGTATCTTTCTTGACGAGAGTGGCGAGCAAGGCCGCGAATCCAAATACTATCTGCTCGCAATCGTCTTTCACGATCAGTCACGTCCCATCGGTGAGTTCATTCATCGATACGAGCAATCGTTGCATGCCCGGAATCTTCCAGACATACCGCTACACACCTCACCGCTTCTCAACGGACACGACGCATATGCCGTTCTCGAACCTCGGATACGTAAGCAGCTGCTTCTCGCATTCCTCTCAATGCTCCCGCGTCTTCCCATCACCTACACATGTCTCGTATATAGAAAAAGTGACTTCAACTCCCCAAACCAGCTACGCCTTCGCATGAAGCGTGACATCATGAATCTTCTCATTCGTAACCTCGCGCGGCTGCAGCGTTTCGACAGGATCAAAATCTACTATGACTCCGGGCAGGCCATTGTCAACAAAGCCATTCACGAAGCCGTGGAATTTGCAATCGCAAAAGAAGCCACATTCTACAGAAAAAGCTCGCCGAACGATTACCGACTTGCACAAACCGCTGATTTATTGTGCACGCTAGAGCTTACCGCTTTGAAATTCAACCTCCACGAAGCAACTAGCACTGATACAAAGTTCTTTGGAGATCGACGGACTTTTATGAAAAACTATTACAAAAAGGCCAGCAAATTAAAGCTGAATAACCAACCTGTGGTCGCACTACCTCGGCGTTGAAATTCTCTTGCAAGGAAAATCAAGCCCTCCGAATTAAAACCCCGAAGTAGTGCGAACTGAAGCTCAGCCCTGAACCCCCACATTCCTCAGCGAGCCGATGCCCTCCACATGCACAACCGCCTCATCGCCCGGCTTCAATGAGCCTGAGGCGTGCGGGGTGCCGGTCAGGATCACGTCGCCGGGCAGCAATGTGGCATAGCTGGAGATGGCGGCGATCTGCTCGGGGATGCCGTGGATCAGGTTCGCCGTGGTGCCGCTGGCCTCGGGCACGTCCTCGCCGTTGAGGCTGAACGAGATCCGCGCATCCCGCCAGTCGAGCTCGGTCTGGATCCACGGGCCCAGCGGACAGGCCGTGTCGAACCCCTTGGCGCGCGTCCACATCGGATCGAGCTTCTGCAGGTCGCGCAGCGTCACGTCATTGGTGCAGGTGAACCCCAGCACATAGTCCATGGCCCGCTCCACCGGCACGTTCTTGGCGATCCGCCCGATCACCACCGCCACCTCCGGCTCATAGTTCATGTCATGCGAAGCGCTCGGCCTGACAATCGGGTCATCAGGCCCGATGACCGAGGTGGATGGCTTCATGAAAATCATCATGTCCTCGGGGGCATGGGCGATGTCCGAGTGTCCGGCCTCATGCATGAACTGCGCATGCGCCTCATAGTTCTTGGCCAACCCGTAGATCTTCGAGGGGATGATCGGCGCCAGCAGCCGAATGCCGTCGGCATCCAACGCATACCGTTCACCGGTCGGGTTCACGCGCGAGCCGCCGAGCGGATACCCGTCGAACGCCACCAGGTAATCCTTCTCCTCGGCCTCGTCATACTGCACAAAGGCATACTGCGGAACATCATCATGCGAAAAACGTGCGATTCTCATGCTTCACAGTCTAGGCCATGCGCCTGCCTCACTTGAACGCACGCTCGCCGAAGATGGCCGTGCCCACACGCACGATGGTCGATCCTTCCGCAATAGCCAGTTCCATATCCTGCGTCATGCCCATCGAAAGCTCAAGGCAATGCCCCGTTCCGGGGTCCCCGGAGGCCAGGATCTGCTCGCGCAACCGCCGCAGATGCGCGAATCCGGCCCGGATAACCCGTTCATCATCCACATGCGCGCCGATGGTCATCAGCCCCTGCAGCTCCACGCCGCCCATCGCGCCGATACGCCGAGCGATGTCGAGTGCGAGCGCCGGATCGCACCCGGATTTGGAGGCTTCGCCGGATTCGTTGACCTCAAGCAGCACACCCACGGTGATTCCGGCGGCCACCGCCCGCCGTGCAATCTTCTCCGCGAGTTCGACGGAATCGACCGATTCGATGGTGTCCACAACCGGCAGGACCTTGTTGATCTTGTTCGATTGCAACTGTCCAATAAGATGGAACGGAATATGCCCGGCCACGGCCGACGCGCCGCCGTCAGCCGCGTCACCGCCGTCCGCGCCCAACGCATATCCGCGCTCCCGGCACAGCCGCCGCAAGCCCTCGACCTTGGCTACAACCTCCTGCGGCCGGTTCTCCCCTATCATCCGCACGCCGGCATCGATTGCCGCCATGATCTCCCCGACGTCGCGGGTTTTGGTGGCCGCGAGCAGCCGCACGGATCCGGCTTCGCGCCCGGCGGCACGTTCGGCCTCCGCGATGCGGTCGAGCACCCGATGCACCCCGTTCGTAATCTGCCGCGTCCGTTCCGGGCCGATCGACTCGTTCGCCAGATCCTTGTGTTCCATGTATGCAGCCATTGCCAGCTCCCCGCCGATTCCGCGTTCTGCGTTCCGCCTCGATTCCCAGTCCATCGTAGTCCGCCGGCGGACTAGGGCAATGGGATCAGGTCAACAGGACCAAGTCAATGGGACCAGGTCAACGCCCGTTCGCCCCGTCGCCCGTTGCCCATTGAGAAGCGCATCACCCGAAACCCGAGATCTACCAGTGCTTCGGCCAACGCGTCCCGTGCCGCATCGGGTTCCACGGCCCTCGCCGCAGGAACGCGACCAGAAGCAGCAGTGGCAGCAGCGTGCCGGATACGGCGATCGCCGCGGCCACGCGCGGGTCATGCGGCGCTTCCTCGATGGGCGGGATATCGCCCGGGATCGCCGCCCGGACGCCGGAAACGAGCAGTCGGTGCGTGTTCACGCCGTACGGGGTGCAGGTCATCAGCGTGACCCGGTCCTCGCCCTCCACGATTTTCAGCCGCGAGGTGTCGTCGGGTTCAATGACCTCGATCCGGTCGACCCGGTAGCCCAACGTCTCACCCATCACATCGATGTAGAAGTAGTCGCCGACCTTCATCTCATCGAGTCGGGTGAACATCATGGCTTCCACCAGGCATCGATGCCCGGTGATCACCGAGTGGGTCGACTCGCCGCCGACCGGCAGGCTCGACCCGTACAGGTGCCCCGCGCCCGAGGCCAGCGC